>ERZ650309.560-NODE-560-length-18247-cov-5.304804_pt1 | contig 18247 bp, 12 predicted proteins | sample MGYA00376245_ERZ650309 | MGnify/ENA primary metagenome ERZ650309 (study PRJEB26733, sample SAMN07839294) | wastewater metagenome | biome: urban; feature: wastewater treatment plant; material: waste water | place: USA: North Carolina | collected 2016-04-26 ...
TACGCATACATGGATGACTTATGTTCCATTATTGCCCAATGAACTGGACTTTCCCGAAATACTTGGCTTGCGTGTACCATTGCCAACTATGGTAATGAATGATGTTGATGATGAATTGTATACGCTGGATGAAATGAAAAAGGCCGATAAAATTTTATCAGAAGTATACAGCAAAGCAAATGCAGCAGATAAATATAAATGTGTTTATTATCCCGGTCCGCATAAGTTTGATAAACAAATGCAGGCTGATGCATTTAACTGGTTTGATCAATGGTTGAAACCAAATGGCGCGACAGCTTTCCGCTAGGTTGATCCTCAATGCTTACCGAAAAGGCGCAGCAGTCTTCATTGGCTGCTGCGCCTTTTGTGTTATTGTGCCGCCGCCACCCCTCCGAAATCTTCGCAATTGCCTTTTCAACCCTTGTTCATCAGTCGGAGGTTATCCCATGAAAACTGATTTCTCACGAGTCGCACTTTGTCTTGCTGTGTTACCGGCATTCACAGTTTCACCTGTCGCGGCTCAAAGCACTTACGACGCTGATCGGCAGCGTGCATTCCAGCTTATTCAGGAAAACAACTTAACGGCAGCATTGCCGTTGTTGGAAAAACTGGCCGCTGCCAAGCCTGACGATACCGGCGTGTTGCAATTTTTGGGGTTGTCGGTCGTGGCGCTGGCCGTCGCCAGCAACAATCCGGAGCAAAAAAAACAGGCGTTTCGCCGCGCGCGGGAACTGGCGGAAAAATGCAAAACGCTGGGCGACAACAATCAGCTTGTCCAAACACTGCTGGACCGAATTCCCACCGAAGAAGAACTAAATGCTGCGCCGAAAAAGAACACGCCCGCCGAAGAGGCCTTGCAGGCCGGAGAAGCCGCCTTTGGCAGCGGCGATTTCAAAACCGCCTTGGCCGAATACGAGCGAGCCGAAAAGCTGGATTCCAAACTTTACGAAGCTCCGCTGTTTGTCGGCGATATATATTACAAATTGAAAGATCTTGAAAAAGCGGGGGCGGCTTACGCGCGCGCCATTGCCATCAATCCGGATCGAGATACGGCATATCGGTTCTGGGGCAATGTGCTGTTGCAATCCGGGCGCATGGAAGAATCCAGGCAAAAACTGATCGAAGCCGTCATTTGCGAACCGTACTCACGCGCTCCGTGGCAATTCCTCAGCAATTGGGCGCAACGCAATCAGGTCACACTGGGACATCCGCGCATTGAAATTCCGACTTCGGTCAAACAGGAATCCGGCAAAGACGGAAAGACGCAGACGAATATCACGCTGGACGCGAACTTGCTGGGGAAAAAGGATGGTACCAGAGGCTGGCTGATGTATGGCATCACGCGATCGTTGTGGATGAACGAAAAGTTTCTGAGAGAGTATCCGAACGAAAAAACGTATCGCCACAGTTTGCGCGAGGAAACCGAAGCGTTGCGCGGCGTGATCGAAGTAGCCGCGAACGAAATGACAGACAGCAAAGACAACTCTGCGCTTGATCCTTCTATTGCCAATCTGGTCAAACTCAATAATGCCGGATTGCTGGAAGCGTATGTGTTGTTTGCGATGGCCGATGAAGGGATTGCCAGGGACTATCTGGACTATCGCAAAACCAACCGCGACAAGTTGCGCCGGTATTTGGTCGAGTTCATGACCGCAAAATAGCGCCATCAACATGTCAGCGCCGAACGTTGCTCGTTTGGCGCTGCCGTTATTCCACAGGTTCGATCTGTTTGACCAGCAATTTGTCCACGCGATTGCGATCCATATCCAACACTTCGAACGTCAGTCCATTCCATTCAAAGTGATCCGCCACGCGTGGGATTTTTCCCAGGTGAGTCATGACGAATCCACCGATGGTTTGATACCAGTCGTCTTCTTCGCCGGGCAGGTGCTTGACGTCAAAATACTTCTTGAACTCGGCAATGGTCAGCGAACCATCAATTAAGTACGAACCGTCTTCGCGTTGTTTGATCATTGGTTCACTGGTGTCGGCTGCATCGGGAAATTCGCCGACGATGGCTTCCAGGATGTCATTGAGCGTCACCAGTCCTTCGACGCCTCCGTATTCATCCACCACCAAAGCGATTTGAGAACGCGTTTGCCGGAAGGCTTCCAGCGCTTTGAACGCCGCGGTGCCTTCCGGCAAAAACAGCGGCTTATCCAGAGCGTCTCTCAAATCCAACTGCCGGTTGGCGCAACTTTGCGCCCATAAGTTTTTGACTTGAACCACGCCCAGGATGTTGTCGGGCGAATTCTGTGCGACCGGAAAGCGCGAATGCGGACTGTTACTGATGGCGGCGGCAATGTCTTCCGGCGAATCGTCAATGTTCAGCCAGATCATCTCTGTCCGGGGAACCATCAATTCGCGGACGCGCCGGTCAGCCAGATGAAAAATCCGCTCGACCATATCGCGCTCGGTTTCGACGAACACTCCAGCGTGAATGCCTTGTTCAATCAGAATTTTGATTTCATCTTCGGTGACAGGAGCTTCCGGGGATTCGCGCAATCCGAACAGCCGCAACATTCCGTCGGTCGAACGATCCAGCAGGTTAACCAGCGGCGAAACGAATCTGGACAGTTTTCCCATTGGCGAAGCTACCAACAGCGCGATGCTTTCCGCGTTGCGCAACGCCAGACGTTTCGGGATCAATTCGCCGATGACCAGCGAAAAGTACGTGATGATGGCGACGACAATGGCAAAGGCAATGCCTTCGTTGTATTTGCCGACGTAAGGCAAACCGCTCAAGCTTGGAGCAAAACGCTCGGCGATTCGTGATCCTCCGAAGGCTCCGGCCAGAATCCCGACCAGCGTAATGCCGACTTGCACGGTGGAAAGAAAGGGCCCCGGCGCGTCAGCCAGCGCCAGCGCGACCACGGCTTTTTTGTCGCCTTGATCGGCATATTGTTTCAAGCGAGCTTTGCGGGCAGAGACAATGGCCATTTCAGACATGGCAAAAACGCCGTTGGCCAGCAACAAAATAAAGATGGCGATGATTTCAAACGTGATTGATGACATGGGTGTTTATTCGATCTATGAAAGCGGAGACAGTGGAAGGATTTCCTCTTCGTCCACGCGCGCTTCGCCTTTGAACAGCCGAACCAGAAACGGTGGAGCGATGAGCGTCGTCGCGACGGCCATAAATAGCACGACGCCGAAAACCGAATCGCTGATGACTCCCAGGCCAAGTCCGATTTGGGCGACGACGATGCCGACTTCGCCGCGCGGAACCATTCCCATGCCAACCTGTAAGGCTTTTTTCTTGCCCATCGAAAGCACTGCCAGTCCGCAACCGATCTGTTTGGAAATCACCGCCAGTATCGTGACGACAATCGCCAGAACGAAGGTGCTGCGATTGAACAGAGCGTCCAGCTTTAATTGCATGCCAATGTTGGTCAGGAAAAACGGCAATAGAAATTCGGTTACGGCTTCAGCTTGATGAGGCATGTCCGTGCCTTCGACGGATTCCGCCAGAGCCATTCCGGCCAGAAAAGCTCCGATGATGGCGGCGACGCCAATGTAATGCGCGACCATCGCCAATCCCAGGCACAGCGATAATCCAAACACCAATTGCGATTGGCCGACTTTCAGCTTTTCGACTCGCGGGCGGAGTTTGTTGACGGCGCGAGCACCAACCAAAATCACCAACAGCGTAAAGCCAATTGCTAATCCGGCGGTGACGGCGATTTGCGTGTAATTGATTCCGCCTTTGGCCATGCTGCTGACAACGGCCAAAATGATCAGGCCCAGAATGTCGTCAATCACCGCTGCGCCCAGGATGATCCGGCTGACTTCCAGATTCATCAGTCCCATTTGCCCCAACACTCGCGCCGTAATGCCGACGGAAGTTGCCACCATGGCCGAACCAACGAAGATGGCTTCGATTTGGACTTTGCCCCAGGCCAGCAACAACAAATAGCCGAAGACAAACGGCACGATCACTCCCAGCACGGCCACCACCGAAGCGCGAACGCCGACGCGGAAAATGTCCGCCGGTTTGGTTTCCAATCCGACCAGAAACAGCAGAAAGATGACGCCCATTTCGGCCAGCGTGTTGGTGATTTCTGTGGGTTCAACCAGATGGAAAACGCTTGGCCCAATGACGACGCCAGCCAGAATTTCTCCGGCGACGGCAGGCTGTTTCAATCGTTCGAAGATTTCCGCCGCCAGCTTCGCAGCGACAAACATTACGAACAGAGTCAGAAACAAATTTCCGCCGTCAGACGACGATAGCGCCAAGCCAAATTCGCCAAACATATTTTTCTCCAGGAATGCGTTGCAAGTGACTAGGTTCGTTGACAAAAGCCAGGCAAGCGGGAAAAGTAACACGGCGAACCTACAAAACCAACGAACCACATCAACCAGGCAGTTCAAATCAATTTGTCAGAGGTGACATCAAACTATGCCCAAATATATTTTAGCTTTGGATCAAGGCACGACGTCTTCGCGCGCCATTTTGTTTGATCACGCAGGCCGCATCGTCAGCGTTGCTCAACAGGAATTCCCGCAAATCTTTCCGCAAGCCGGATGGGTGGAACACAATCCCGAAGACATTTGGAATTCGCAGCTTTACTGCGCCCGCGAAGCTCTGTCGAAAGCCAACGTTAAAGCCGCAGACGTTGCCGCCATCGGCATTACCAATCAGCGCGAAACCACTGTTGTCTGGGACCGGGCGGCCAACGCGGCGATTCACAATGCCATCGTCTGGCAATGCCGCCGCACGGCTGCGATTTGCGAAAAACTGAAAAAGGAAAAGTTCGACAAGGTAATTCGCAAAAGCACAGGCTTGGTGACGGACGCGTATTTTTCCGGGACGAAAGTCGCGTGGCTGTTGGATAACGTCAAAGGCGCGCGCAAAAAAGCTACGGCTGGCGAATTGGCGTTCGGCACGGTGGATTCGTGGCTAATTCACAGACTGAGCGGCGGCAAAGCTCATGTCACGGACGTGTCGAATGCTTCGCGGACGCTGCTGTACAACATTCGCAAGCAACAATGGGATAGCGAAATCCTGAAGAAGCTGAATATTCCTGCCAGCCTGTTGCCCGAAGTGAAATCGTCTTCGGAAGTGTATGCCGAAACCGATCCAGACTTGCTGGGCGCGGCGATTCCGATTGCCGGAATTGCAGGCGACCAACAAGCGGCACTGTTCGGCCAGGCCTGCTTCAAACCCGGCATGATGAAAAACACGTATGGCACGGGCTGCTTTTTGCTGATGAACACGGGGTCGGCAGCGAATGCTTCCAAAAACGGATTGCTGACGACCATTGCCTGGCGCACGGGTAGGGAAACGCAATACGCACTGGAAGGTTCGGTTTTCGTCGCCGGAGCCGCTGTTCAATGGTTGCGCGACGGGCTGGGAATCATTGCCAACGCCGCCGACACCGAAGCTCTGGCGACTTCGGTCAACGACACCCAAGGCGTTTATTTTGTTCCGGCGTTTGTCGGCCTCGGCGCGCCGTACTGGGATCAGGATGCGCGCGGAGCCGTTGTCGGATTGACTCGCGGAGCAACGCGGGCGCATCTGGCGCGCGCCGCGCTGGAAGCGATGGCTTATCAAACCCGCGACGTGGTCGAATGCATGCAGAAAGATTCCGGCATCAAGGCGAAAGAACTTCGCGTGGATGGCGGAGCGACAAACAATAATTTCCTCTGCCAATTCCAGGCGGACATTCTGGGGATTCCGGTCGTGCGGCCCGTGATTACGGAAACCACGGCGCTCGGAGCGGCTTATCTGGCGGGATTGGCGGTCGGATTCTGGAAGAACGAAAAAGAAATCGCCGGTCAGTGGCAGCAGGAAAAACGCTTCGAACCGAAGATGAAGAAAGCCGAGCGCGACCGGCTTTATGAAGGCTGGCAAGCGGCAGTTGCTCGCGTGCGGAGCTGATCGGTGAAGTGGGCGTTAATTTACTTAACAGTAAGAAAGGCGCGGATGTGATGATCCATCCGCGCCTTTCTTACGTTCGTTGGCTTAAAACTGACACGCTACTTTTTCCATTCAATCGGGAAAAACGTGCCAGCTTTTTCAGGGTCAAGTTTTACTCCAAGCGCGGCCGCCGCTTTCGATAAGACCGTGTCATGTTTTGCCGCCATTTCTTTGGCTGTTGGCAAAACGATTTCGTCGGGCGTGACTCCGACTCTTTCCAGACTCTTTCCGTCCGACATAATCACGTCAGCGTCAGTGATGCTGGCTCCATAAAAGACCACGGTGTCCGTTCCAAGTTCATGGTTGTAAAAACGCGAACGCATCACAGCGCCTGCTGAGCGGTCGCCCATCACAATACCGCGTTGTTCCAATTGAATGGTGCGAGCGAATATTTCTGCGGCTGACCCGGATTCGCTGTCTATCAACACGACCAGCTTGCCTTTGAACTGTTGGCCTTTGTGCAACTTGGCGACTTGCGGTTTCATTTCCTTGCGGCCTTTGAAATCGGCAATTTTCAAATCCTCTTTGTCGGTGAAATAACCCATCATCCATTCCAGAGTTTTGACGTATCCGCCGGGGTTGCCGCGTAAATCCAGAATCAGCAAGGGGCGTTTTCGGGCTTTGCTGATCATGTCGTCAACCGCAGATTCGCTGATACTGAAATCCGGCATTTTCAGGATCAATAATTCTTCGCCGACTTCGACGTGGCGCGGACGCGACAGGCGATCTTCGTCTTCGGATTCGCGCATGAAGTCGTTGTAATCCATGGTGGAAGTCAGGTCTTTCACGATTTTTCCCTGTCGAATTTTGGCCAGCAAATCCAATTGACGCTCTTTGCCGTCCGGGCTTTGGGCCACGACTTGCAAGCCTGGCTGTGGGCGTAATGTGTTGAACAGGTAATTCAGCGTCCACAAATTTTCGCGCTCTGGATGGTATCCATTTAGTGCCAGAATCTGGTCGCCTACTTTCAGGCCTTTGGCTTCGGCATCGCTGCCGGGTTTGACGGCGCTGACAAAACAGTTTTTGCCGATGCTTTGCAGACGCCAACCATAATCCGTTCGATTGGAACGTCCGGGAGGCACAAAGAATGTGTGCGAATCTCCCAGTTCAAGCAATACTTGAGCGACAATGCCGAAAACCTGGCCGACAGAATCGGCAGTCTTCATCTTTTCGTCAGCCGCTTTGAATCGAGCCTCAATATCCATTCCGCGAAGATTTGAGTCGTAATAATTTTTCTTCAAATCGTCCTTGATCGTTTTGAGCATGATTCGTCCGCGTTCGCGCTGGAAATTGAGGTCCGGTTGGGCCTGTATGTGGGAACACACGGGGGCGATAAGGATGCCGGTTGAAACGACAAAAACAAGCATCAGGAATCGGACAGAAAGAGGGATAAGCTGAAGTTTCATGGGATTGCTCCTTAGCGTTAATGGAATGGCCGTGGTCGAGACAAAAAACTTTGCCTCGGAAAGATTCTTCTTGTTGGATTGATGTGTTGATTGTGAGGCAGGCTGGCTGACCTGCCTCGCAATCGTGAATGGCAACTATGTGATTTTGGCTATGTTCGCGTCAAATCTTGAGCGCGTACTTGATGAAGTCCGCCATATCGAAGTCCTTCTTTTTGCCGATTTCCGGGTGCCAGCCGGGCGCTTGTCTCAGCACCGAATGCCCGTCATCCAGCAAAATTCCGGCGAAGGTTTCGACGACGATGCGGCTGCCGACTTTGCCGAGTTGCGTCGGCGTATCGGCCTGGCCGCCGCGTTTGCGCCAATCGTGTTGAGCTTCTGCCAGGATGTAATACCAAAGCGGCGCTTTGCCGGCGAACTCACTATTGATGGACGCCAGCGTCGGCAGATCATCGTATTCTTCAGCTACGGTGGCTTTACCAACTTTGAGTTGGTCGTCACGCAACGGTTCAAAGTTCATCGCAAGCGCCACGTCTTGTCCCGAAGGCAATTCCATCGCCATTCCTCGCAACAGGTTGCGCAACGCTAGAATGGGAATCTCGCTGCCTCTGGGTTTCGGTTGTAACTGTCCGACATCCACCAATGGCGGCGTAGGCAATTGCATATTGACGTCTGAAAACTCCGGCAGAAACGCCAGTGGGTTCACCAGCGAGGTGTCAATTTTGTAAGCAGGCTGAACGCGATTTTTGGTCACTCGCCGTTCCTTGTTGCCGCTTAGATCGAAAAACAAATCCCAATCAATGCCCCATTCCTGCGGGAAGGAATCGAACCCGTTCAAGCCTCGTTCTTTCAGACCGGCAAAAATGAATTGCCGTCCGTCAATTCCGCGTTCGCGTTCATTCGGTTTGGTTGTATCCGGATTGTTGCCTCCGCTGAGTTTGGTGTTGAGCCGATAAATCGGACGCACCATCGAATGGCCGAAGCGATAGGCTGCGACGGAAAATTCGACCGGAATAAACGCATCATTTCGCGGTCTGTAAAAGTAAAGATTCGGCGAGTCGTCCAGGATCGAGGTGTCTTTTTTCAAATGCGGCAAGACCTTTTCGATAACGTCACGCCGCGCGATTTTGTAGAGAAAATCGTGCAGGACGACATATTGATAATGCCAGCGCACTTCTCGCTGCACCCGCGCAAAAGTAAGATCACTTCGTTCAGTCGCCAGCCGGTTGTGAAATTGCAGAAAGACAGAATGAAGCTGGGAAACGATGACGTTTTCATCATTGCGTTTGTCGCCAATCAGAGCGCGATGAAATTCCCTGCCATCCGCTTCTTTCCAGTCATGCCTCGGCAAATCGTGAGCAATGACTTTGCCGCCTTTGCCTTCGGTCAACTCGCGGCCAATCTGAAACGTGCGCCCGTCAGAATTGTACATATACGGCTGGTCGTCCGGGCCGCGACCATACACGCAATCCAGGTCAAATTGCGGGGTGCGGAAATCCACCAGGGCATTAATGTCGTTTCGTTGTTGCAAGCTGCTGGCCGGATCGAAGGTCAGGTCGTGGTCAATGAACTGTCCCAGGTAGGTATAACCTGCGTCAATGCCGCTGTTTTCTTCGTCATCGTGCAACCGGCTGGTTCGTGGATGGCCGTCATCGTTCAAATCTTCGCGCGGAGCGATGGGCAACGGCGGTTTGTCATTGGTTTGTTCCGGTTCCGCCGCCATACGGTTTTCCTGATGGCCGTCACCGGCCAAAGCGCTTAACGCTTCTTTCGACCACGTCGCGGGAGGCAGGCTACGGAACAATCTTCCGAATTTGCCTTCGAATTGCGAAGAGCGAACGTCGAAATCACCTCCGCGCACAGGCACGGCTCCATGCGAAGATTTGTCTATTGTCATTGGTTTGGTCATAAGCAAACTCCTAAAGGAAACTGGGTTGGTCGTGATTCCCTGGAAGATGTGTGGTGTTAAAACATTCAACTGGGGAATGAAATGAACTGCGGTATTTACAAATAGCCAAGGTTAATTGCTGTATGTGTGTTGTAGTTTCCTAGACTCCGGAGATTGCATGCTCCGGCTTATTTCCCACGAATCTGAGTTTTCGTTTTTTACTGCTTTTTGGCTGTGTTCTTTTTCTAAGTACGGCTCCAATGCTGACAGAGGTCTATCAATTCATGATCAGGGCTTCATTGTGGCTGTTACATTGTTTTGTCAGACGCGAAACAAAGTACTGCAACTCTTTGGCAATGGCAAGAAATTGCTTTGAATTGGTTGCAAGTTGTTGGCTAAAGACGAAGGTCCGTCATAATTGGGTCGTGGTCGGAAACCTGCGCCCCGGTTTCGGTTTCCAAACCCGTAATAGTTTGCGGTGCTCGACTTTCGATGCCGGTTAAAGAATCGGTTAGTTCCGCTTCAGCCAGCGCGCAAACGTTTCGCCCAAAAATCCAATCCAGCCGCATATCCAGTTGATGATTGAATCTGCTCATGCGCGCGACCAAGGCTTTGGTCAACCAGCGTGGCATTGGCGAAGCGTCTTCCAATCCATGCAGAATCAAATGACAGGTTGTCGCGGTGTCATTGAACCCTTCTGCCGAAAATCCATGCGCAGCCAGCAAATCGAACAACGATTCGTGCAGTTGCGGCGAAGCGAACCGCTGGCGCTGTTTGGTGGTGTTGCCCAAGGCCAATCTGCCAGTGGCGCGCAGAGTGCGCAAAACACCTCCGCGAGCCGTTGCGTTGGTGTTGAAGTCTCCGGCAAGAATGGCGGCGCCGGAGCCCGATTGTTCCAGATCGGCGAGGATTGCGCGGACTTGCCGGGCGCGGCAAGCCGGATCATTTCGAACTTCCAGATGCGTCGTCGCGAAACTCAATCGCCGTCCGTTAATTTTCACATCAATGGCCAGGGCCGAGCGGCGTCCAATTCGTTTTTCGCTGAAGCCAAAATGATCGAAACAAACAGGCAGTTCGATCACGCGCGGATTGGAAATTGAATAGCGCGACAAAATGGCATTGCCTTGTAACGCAGCAGTGTTTTCTCCGGGAAGTTTCAACTCGCTGCCGAAACCTTTGGTTAGTTCCAGATACACCGGCGCAAACACGACATGCATTTGCAGCGCTTCGCCGAGTTCCCGCGCGACAAAACGGTTTGCTGAACGGTTCATTCCGGCATCGGCTTCGTTGATCGAAATCAGATCGGCGGTGTTCAGCAGCGGATGTTTTCGCAGAATGTTCAAAATCGCGTCGAACTGTTTTCCTTTTTCGATGTTCCATTGGACGATGCGCAGAAAATTACGCACACGCGGCTGAGCTTTAGGGCAGGGAATGATTCGCGGAGTGTGGAACAGTTCCGCCAGATAATCCCTGTGACGGCGAAAGGCTCCCGACCTGTGCAATTCGCGCAGCGTACGGAAGCCTTTCAACTCTTCGACCAGGGATTGATGGTTGGGATATTCGATGGGAACTTCGTCAAACATCGCGTTGCAGCATCACCACTTCATCAAGTTCGCAATCGTTTGAACTGCCGCCGGATCGTCCGGGAACAGCACGGGCACATCTGAAACTCGCTGCGTTCTGTCGCCCACGCGGCGCACCATCGCTTTCACCGGACAACCGCACGCGCTGTAAATGTAAGTGAACTGGCGCTCTGATCCATCCGGCCAGACGTCGCGCAATTTCTGCTGGGAATTTTGCAAATACGCATCCAGCGCCGAACTGCCGCCGCGCCCGCCATCGAGCACGTAATTTCCGCCCGCGCCGTTGTCCATCATAATTGTCAGGTTCTTGGGTCCGGCCGCAGCGTCGCCGGGATTGCCGAATCGTCCACGCCACAACATTTCGCCTGTGCGTTTGAACTTCAAACTGCCGAAACCGGGTTTTTCGCTGCTGATGTGCATGGACATGTGCAACTTGCCTTCGGGCGTCATTTCTCCATAAGCGTCCAACACGGCAAAGGTTCGTCCGACACCGTCGTCTGGTTGATAGCCGCGTTCGATTTGCTGAATCGCTTCGGGAATGGTGGCCGGTCTGCCGAAATCCAACTCCACTGTGACCATCACGGATTGCGCGATGTTCATTTTGACGGGTTCTTTCAACCCCATGTCCGGTTCGGCGGAATTCGTCTGTTTGGTTTTGCCTGTGAGTTGATCGCGGTAAAAAAAGATCGCGGCTGCGGCGGCGAGCATGACAATAATTGCCAACGGAGCCAGCCAGCGTTTTGTCGCACTGGCTTCGGCGTTTTGAGTTGCCGCCATTGAATTGCTCGCCGATTGCGAGCCTGTGTTCAGATTTTGGGAATTCTTTTTCGCCATAAATTTCTCTTTTGAAAAGTTCGTAGTCCCGCCTTCAGGCGGAACAGGCTTGGCCGCCGAGACATTCCGCCTAAAGGCGGGACTACATGCATTTGAAGCTCTTGAACAGTCAAGTCTTTGCGGGTATACCTTGCAGGCCTCGCATCATACCAGACGTATCGGCACAGAGGCCAAATCCAAAATAGAAATTCCGGAATCAAACAGCGCACCCAAGGAGGTCGTCCCAAAGACATGAAAAAGTCGAAAGGCAAACAGAAACTTAGCCCTCAACCGAAACCGGCTGACCGACCGGCTGATCAACTTGAAGAGCAACAACTGGTGACGCCAGAGTCGGTGGAACAAACTGCCGGGGCAAAACCGGCTGCGCCGCAACGCCAGGGCGAATCAAATTCGTTTTCCATCAAGCCGGGAAAATCCGAGCGCAATGCCGTCATTTTGGTGTTGGCCATCACGCTGCTGGTGTTTGTGAATTCGTTGAGCGGAGAGTTTGTGTATGACGACAGCTTCCAGATTCTGAAAAATCCCACAGTGCAATCCGCCGGCAACATTCCGGCGATGTTTACTCAGGGCGTCTGGCAGTTCATGACCTCCGATCCCAGCAAAGCCGTTGGCCTGTATTACCGCCCGATGTTCAACAGCTTGCTGATCGTCAATTACCAGTTGTTCGGGTTTTCGCCGTTTGGCTGGCATTTGGTTTCGCTGCTGTTACATTTGGCGGCGACCTTTCTGGTTTTTCGTTTGGTGCGCGCCTGGGACCAATCCCGCGAAGTCGCCATTCTGGCTGCGCTGCTGTTTGGAGTTCATCCGATTCACGTGGAATCCGTCGCCTGGGTTTCGGGAGTTCCCGATCCATTGGCAACGGTGTTTGTTTTATTGGCGCTGATCTTCCACGAACGCCACATCAAAGAAGGCGAAGCGACTTACAACTGGCAATTGGCCAGTTTGGGCATGGCGTTGCTGGCGCTGTTTACCAAAGAAGTCGCCATCGTCATGGCCGGCGCCGTCGCGTTGCGCGAATGGTTCAGAAGCAGTGACGCCGAATCGTTCAACGTTCGGTTGAATCGCACCGTGCAACGAACTGCGCCGTTTGTCATTGCCGGATTTTTGTATCTGGCGGCGCGCGTCATGGTGTTGGGATTCATCAGCAAGCCCGAACCCAAAGCTGTCGGCATTACTCCCGAACAGGTTTTGCTGACGGAACCATCGGTGCTGTTTGCGTATGTGCGAATGCTGTTTGCGCCTTATCCGCTGTCAGTGATTTATGATCACGGGTACGTCAATTCAATGAATCAACCGCCGTTCTGGTTGCCGCTGTTGCTGTTTGTCGCAGTTCTTGCGGTCAGCTTGTGGCTGGTTCGGAAGTCCAAAATCGGATTGTTGGCGCTGGCTTGGGTAGGACTGTTCGTATTGCCGGTGCTGAATCTGAAAGCCTTCAACCCCGAAGAATCCATCATTCACGACCGGTATCTGTATTTGCCGTCGGTTGGCTTTTGTTTGCTCGTGGCGATGGGCATTGTCTGGCTGTACAACCGCGTCGCTGTTCCGACGAAAAAACTGGTCTTTGCCGCAGCCATTTTGATCGTCATCGTGTTTTCGGGGCTGACTTTTGCTCAAAATCTGACCTGGCAAAACGATTTGACGATGGCGACGAATGCGTTGCAGTATGCCCCAGGGCGACCGTTCCTGCTGAATTATCTGGCGGCGTATTACTCCAGCCACTCCAACGAAGCCGAAGCCGAAAAGTTATATCGCCAAGCGATTGCCGCCAAGCCCGATTATTACGACGCGATGTCGAACCTGGGCGACATTTACTACAAACGAAATAACTTTGCGCAAGCCGAACCGCTTTACCGCCAAGCCATCGCCAACGGCGCGCGTTACACGCAAACGCTTTACAACTTCGCGGATTCGCTGGCCAAACAAAACCGTTTTGCCGAAGCTGAATCTCCCTTGATGCAGGCCATTGCCGAACAAGCCAATTACACCGATGCGCATTACTACCTTGGCTGGGTGTATCAGCAGCAAGGCAAACTGCAAGACGCCGAAGCTGCCTACCGCAACGCGCTGAAATACAAACCCGATTACGCGGAACCGCGCATCAACCTGGCGACGGTGATGAACAATCAGGGGCGTTTGAAAGAAGCCGAAGAGCAACTGGAACAAGTCCGCAAAACCCAACCCGGCAATCCCGTGATGCTCTATACCTTGGGCGAAGTCTATCGAAAGACCAACCGCCTCCAGGAAGCTATCGCCATCCTGACGCAACTGACCAACGCTCAACCAACACATCAACAAGGCATGCTGAGTCTGGCCCAAAGCCTGGAACAATCCGGCAACGCGGCAGAAGCCAAGCTGAAATACCAACGCGCCGCTGATATCAATCCGCAAACGAACGATGCGAATACGGCTCGTGACCGCTTGGCGAAGCTGCCGTAGTGGTCGGAGCGCTGAAGTTTGGTGCAGAATCGGTTTTGATTCCGGCTGGGGACCTACATAAACAGAAAAGCTTCCGATGTGCGACTACTGTCCGCATCGAAAGCTTTTCTTTGCTTAACGTACAACTTGGAGATTAGCTTTTCTTCGTTGATTTAGTTGCTTTCACGCTCTTGGCACCTTTCGGAGCCGCCTTGGTTTCTTTCTCGGCGGGTTTGCGAGCGCGCTTGGGTTTGATGGGTTCGGTGATCTGGTCAATCACTTCGGACAATGCGTTCGACGCTTTGTGTGCCATTTGCTCGACTCCGGCGACCAGGTCTTGAGCGAGTTGCCCGGCGGTGGCGGCTGCTGCGGAAGTCACTTCCGGGTTCAGCCATTTGTACCAACGGTGATAATGCGCGGTCGGTTGGCCGTTCTTGGCGTAATCCACCAGCAAGGTCGCCATCTTTTCGACGATCCAGTTGTGGTACGGTTCGGTGACGGACCAGACGTCGGCGTCTGGCGCGGGATTGGTGAAATCAATCGCGTACGGCACGCCGTCTTTGATGGCGAATTCGACCGTGTTCAGGTCGTACCCCAGCGCTTCGTTGATCAGGATGGTGTCGCGCGTAATGCGATCCAGCATTTCGGGCGAATAATGCTCCAAAGCTTCCTGCGGCAAATAGCGGCGATTTTTCGGATCGTAGGGCATGATCAGAACTTCTTTGCGGCCTACGCAATAGCAGCGAACGTAATCGGTGAAGTCAATGAATTCCTGCAAGGTCATCGCCAGTGTGCCGGTCTGGTCGTAATCGCGCCAGAGGTCTTCCAGCGAATCCACTTTGTACACATCGCGCCAGCCTCCGCCGTCGTGCGGTTTCAGAATCGCGGGCATGCCGACGTGGTCAACAATGCCTTGCCAGTCGAGCGGGAATTCCAGGTTGCGCAAGCTGGCATCGGTCACGCCTTTGATGTAACCCTTTTGCGGCAACAACACGGTTTTCGGCACAGCCAGACCAAGCTTGGTCGCCAGCGAAAATCCGAAGAACTTTTCATCCGCTGACCACCAGAAAGGATTGTTGACGACAATGGTTCCGTTCAGCACGGCATTTTTCAGGTATGAACGATAAAATGGGATTTCGTGGGAAATACGGTCGAAGATGACACGGTATTCGTTGGCTTCCGCCATTTTGACGCCGCCAATTTTGATGTATTCGGCGGTGACGCCAGCATCCATGCTGTTAATTTTTTCGATCAAGGCGGGTGGAAACGTGTTTTCCATTCCGACCAAAATTCCAATTTTCATGTTTTGGCTCCTTCTCAATAATTACTACGTTAGTGATTGCTCGAAATCGGCGGTACGGCTGAACACGATTCGAGCCGGGTTATTAATGCGGAAAGAAATAAATAAACTTGGTTGTGCGGTTGTCCAATTTTAAGCGTTCAGTGCATGTCCAAGAACTCTCTCGCTCGTTCCAAGAAGTCTGTTTTCGGGCTTCAAGGCGAAGGGACTGGCGGATGGCGCGCTCAGTGAGCTATCATCTGCGCAAATTAAACAGTGAAGTTTAGGTTTCGTATTTAGAGGTGTCAACTCAAATGTCATTTAAGAATGTACGTGGGAAAACGCGCTGGACTTTGTTTGCAGGCGCGCTGCTGTCTTTGAGCTTTGGAACATTGCTGAGTCGTACGGTTGAAGAAGCTCGCGGCATGGACAAGAACCCCAAGCCGGAAGATGTCGTCGAACGGACGATTCTGGCTTATGGCAGCAGATCCGGGCTGTATGCGGTTCAACGAAACGGCACATTGCGGGCGTTGGTCAAATTCATTTCTGGCGACAGCGCGCGCGAAGGCAAAACCGTCACCAAATTCATCCGCAAGGATAAAATAAAAGACGATCTGCGGATCGTTGAATTAGAACTGCCCGGCACGCGGTATATTTTGGGGTTTGATGGAAAAGAAACCTGGAATATTCACGATGGCGAAATTCAAAAACCGAGCGAAGATGTCGCCAAAGGGTTTTACACGGCTCATGCCCATAGTTATGAAGCGCTGTTGCGTTACAAAGAAACCGAAGGCAAGCTCGAATATGTCGCCAACACCAAGCTGGGCAATTTGGAGATGGATGTTATTGATCTGGTTTTGCCCGACGGGGTCCGCACTCGGTATGAAGTGAGCCGCAAATCCGGGCGAATCCTTTACTTAAATTATGAAGAAAAAGTGGCTGGACAGGCCGAACCGTCCAAATACCGGTTGTACTTCAAAGATTTTCGCGTCATTCAGAACACGCTCATCCCATACATTACAATGGTTTATCAGGACGGCAAGCTGATCGAAGAGCGCAAAGTCGTTGAGGCTGTTTTTAATGTGCAGCTCAAAGAAGATGCCTTCAAAGCGGAAAATGCGAACAAACCTGCTGAAGCCGCTGCCAAACAATAAAATAGCCATTACACTTGTTGGCGATTATTGTGGCAAACCCGGAGTGACCTGACAGACATCTACAACCCGTCTCGTTTCCTCATCGCAACCCCGATTTTTTGACAGCTTTCTCAGCTTGGGTGTAGCATTCGCCTTTGCTGAAAAGCTGGTTTATTCATTATTAGCTCAGCACTTTTCCGAGCAGGCGACATATTTCTATGGCGATTCGCGCTAAGCTGGTCATCATTTTTTTTGCGTTCATCATCGTCCCGATGTTTTTACTGTGGGCGCGTTGGCAGGACACGGCGGTTAACAGTATCAAGTCCGTTTTAAGCAATGAACTGGCAGATCGAACGCGTGAGATTTCCGAACAGATTGATCAGAATCTGGCGGTTCACAAAGCGCAAATTCTGGAATTAACACGGCATCCATTGTTACAAGGCTATGCCTATACGGTGCAGCAAAGCACTCAGGCAATCCCGGATCGTGCTCTGAACATTGATCTCGCCACCTTTTTGACTGCCAATCAGCAAACGTACTCGGCCTTGATCATTGTGAACCGACAAGGCGTTCCGCTGCACAAACTCGAAGTCCAGATAGAAGCCAACGGGCTGACCAAACCTTACACCAGAGATTTTTCCGCAGATGACAGAATTGCTATGCCGACCGGATTTGCCGAAGCGGCATCAGATGTAGTTTTTGCCACTGAAATTCAGGTGGATAGCAATGCATCCAGTCTTTACCTTATCGCTCCGCTCCGGGATCAAGGCAATAACATTACCGCCGCATTGGTTTTGAAAATGCGCGCAGACCAACTCTTGGGTGGGGCCGTCGGGCCTCGTCCGGCGACCAAAACTGGAAAAGCGCGAACCTCTCGGCCGGAAGCCATTATTCTGACACCACAAGGAACAGTGATTTACGCTGCGGATGCGGCTAAACAAGGCCGCCTATATATGGAAGCTTTTCGAGAGCTTCAACGTCCAATGGCGTCCCTGATTAAAGAAACTGGGGCGAATAAGGAAGCGAAAGTTCCGGATGATTGGCCACCGTGGTTGGTGAGACATCGATTGCGCGAAGCCAGTCCACAGCTTTCGATCTTTATGGTCGAAAATTACAGTGGCGCGTTGGATCATATTGAGTTTTCGAGTTACGTGCTGTTGGCGCTGACGATGTTGCTGGTGATTGTGGCGATGTTGACGCTGTATTACCTGATCAGCAGCATCACGGATTCAATCCGCAGAGTGACTCGCGGAGCGCGCGCCATTGCCACTGGCAATCTAGGCTACCAAATCAAAGTCAAAGCCAAGGACGAAACGCGCGTGCTGGCTGAATCCTTTAACCGTATGGCCAGCCGCCTGCGCGAAATGATCCGCAAAGAAGGCGAACAGAAACAGTTTGAATCGTTTGCGCGGTTGTCGGCTGTGCTGACGCACGACCTGAAGAATCAGATTTTGTCGCTTTCGTTGTTGGTCAACAACATGGAACGCAAGTTCAATCGCGAAGGCTTCCGCGAAGACGCGATGCGGACATTGTCGGAAACGGTCAACAATCTGCAGGGGTTGGTTTCCAAACTGTCTGATCCGCGAACTCCGACCAAGCGCATTCGCGAAAAATCCAACCTGACGCAACTTTGTGAACGTGTGTTGAACCGCACCGCCGCTCAAGCCGCCAACAAATATCAGCTCTCGACTCAATTTATGCCGGAGTTGAACGTCAACGTGGATGGCAAAGCTATCGAACGAGTGATTGAAAATCTGGTGATCAATGCGTTGGAAGCAAAGATCGGAAGAGC
>ERZ650309.561-NODE-561-length-18232-cov-10.598008_pt1 | contig 18232 bp, 19 predicted proteins | sample MGYA00376245_ERZ650309 | MGnify/ENA primary metagenome ERZ650309 (study PRJEB26733, sample SAMN07839294) | wastewater metagenome | biome: urban; feature: wastewater treatment plant; material: waste water | place: USA: North Carolina | collected 2016-04-26 ...
CCCGACTTTAGTCGTGATGGCTAACCCTCCAGCTTTAGCTGGTGGTTGTTCAGTTCTTCTTGCAAATGTGAAAAATGAGCCAATACCCCCTGATATTGGGCAACTAACAGACGTAATGGTTCAACTTGTTGTTGGGCTTTAGCTTGCAGTAATTCGTGTAAATAAAGACTAAAGTCATGGCTAGAAATCACGTTAGTCATACTCCCCTCGACAAACTGCTGTTAATACCGATTCAGAATAACGATCGATTTTTGGTTTAAAAAAAGCATATAAATCAGCAATTTCTTGTAATTGATGATGTTTAATCTGTACATAATATCCCTGTTTTAGCTCAACAACTAAGGCTTTTAAACAACACTCTTCAAGAAATTGTGCATACCAATCATCCGCAATTGCAGGAAAAAAATGCTCTGATACTACTAAAACAGGCAAAATACCAAATTGGCCACCATAACGACATAAATCACTTAAATCTGCTAATAACTCTGGGTCTGGCCATAGTTGACTCAACACCACTAATTGTAGCGGTTCTACTTGGGATTGCTGATTTATATAATCAAACCATGAGACATAATTTAATTGTTTTAAAATATCTTGACGCTGTTGAGCAAGTGCGTGCAAATCAGCAATGTGTTTTTTAACGTGTTGTTTATGATATAAAACTTGTACAGGTAGTTGACTACTATAATGAAAAACTCGTTTTAAAGATGCTTCATACAATACTATTTGTAATTGCTGTCCACCAGTTTGTTGCCACAAACTTAATAATAACGTCTCTAAGAAACGGTGTGCTGTTTCATGCGTTTTATGAACACATTTTATAATAATCGGCTGTTGATAATTAGTAGGCCATAACAATGGCTGACCGGTATTTAGTTTGCCCAAACGCCAAAATAATGGTAATTGTTGTTTCTCAATAGGCTGATCTAAGGCCAAACTTTGTTTGGTAATCACAACGCCTCCTATACTAGGGACTATTGATGTTTTGCAGATAAGCAATAATCAAAACGCCAACAGCCCCTATTATTATTTAAGAAATACTGGCTTTTATTGCCGTAACTGCTTTAATCGTTCAGCAATCTTCCCCTCCAAACCACGCTCGGTTGGCCAATAAAAAAGTTTATTTTTTAATTTATCAGGTAAAAATTGCTGACCAACAGCATGTCCATTTTCATCATGATCATAACGATAACTTGCACCAAAACCTAGTTCTTTCATCAATTTAGTCGGTGCATTACGCAAATGTATGGGTACTTCTAAAGAGCCTGTTTGCTCAATGACTTGTTTAACTTCTTTAAAGGCGCTATACACTGCATTACTTTTTGCACAACAGGCTAAATATACCGCAACATTGGCTAAAGCCAAATCACCCTCTGGACTCCCCAAACGCTCATACGTTTGCCATGCCTCAAGAGCTAATTGTTGTGCGCGCGGATCTGCCAAGCCTATATCTTCTATCGCCATGCGCAACAAACGTCGTGCTAAATAATCGCCATCTGCACCACCATCTAACATTCTGCTTAACCAGTACAAAGCGGCATCTGGATTAGAACCACGTACCGATTTATGCAAAGCCGAAATCTGCTCATAAAATTGATCGCCACCTTTATCAAAACGCCGTAAGCCCTTGCCTAAAAATAGTGTTAATACTTTGTCATCAGTGCCTTGTGCGCGAGATAACTCATAAGCAGTTTCTAATAATACTAAGGCTTTGCGAGCATCTCCATCGGCAAATTGAGCAATCGTCTTTAACCAATGGTTTGGTAAACTATCGGCTTGTGCGGCTAAACCACGTTGCTGATCGGTCAAGGCAACTTGCAAAATTTGTAACAAATCCTCTTCACTTAAGGGTTTTAATACCAATACTCTTAAGCGCGACAATAACGCAGCATTTAATTCAAAGGAAGGATTTTCAGTAGTTGCACCAATTAAAGTAATCGTGCCATCTTCGACATACGGTAATAAAGCATCTTGTTGACTTTTATTAAAACGATGGATTTCATCAATAAACAAAATTGTTCGTTTGGCCAATAATCCGCGTGAATGTTGTTGCGCTTCGCTGATCGCTTCACGTAACTCTTTCACACCTGCTAAAACGGCTGACAAAGCAATAAAATGAGCATCAACATACTTAGCAATTAACCGAGCTAAGGTGGTTTTGCCTACCCCTGCACTCCCCCAAAACACTAATGAAGGACACTGCCCTTGCGAAAGTAAAACACGTAAAGGTGCGCTGTCTGCTAACAAATGCTGCTGACCACAAACTTGATCTAAGTTTTGTGGTCGCATACGTTCTGCTAAGGGTTGGTACATTAAACTTTACCCCCTTAATTTTTAGGTCATTTAAGCATTTTTCGGCCATTAGCTTTTTCTTGGCACTCAGGATTACTACAAATACCATATAAATGCAAAGCATGACCTGTTAAGGTAAACCCTAATGATTCAGCAACTTTATGTTGCTGCGCTTCAATCAACTCATCATGAAACTCTAAAACTTTGCCGCAAGTCATACAAACGATATGATCATGATGTTCGTCTTTACTAATTTCAAATACCGAATGACCACCTTCAAAATGATGGCGTTCTACAATACCCGCCGATTCAAATTGAGTTAACACCCGATACACTGTGGCCAAACCAACATCTTCACCTTGTTCTAATAAAGCTTTATAAACATCTTCAGCACTCAAATGATGTACAGGTGAGTTTTCTAATAGCTCTAAAATTTTTATACGGGGCAAAGTCACCTTTAGACCTGCTTTGCGTAAATCTTGATTACTAAATGTCATGACTGAGCCTCTTTGGTGCTAAAAAACAACAGATTTCTTAAAAGAAAATAGTGTAGGATTATCAACGAATAAAAAGCGATGAACAAGAGAGGAAAACTTTTCGTGAGCGCAAAACTGTATCTAATTGCTTTAGTGCCTAGTTTAATCTTATTACCAGCCTGTAGCACCTTAAATAATTTCAAAAACTCCCTCACGGTTTACAAAATCGACTTACCACAAGGCAATCCGATTACACAGGATATGGCCAACAAACTGAAAATTGGTATGACTCCATCCCAAGTGCGTTATGTGTTAGGCAGTCCAATGGTCACAGATACTTTTAATGCTAATCGCTGGGATTATGTTTATCGTTTTACAGCTGGCACTTATGCTAAAGCAGCAGGTATCAATTCCGTGACAACACCACACCTTAGTTTACGCTTTGATAACGGCAAACTCAGTGAAATTAAGGGCATTGACACTCTACCCACAGAAGCACCAGCCAATATTTTAAGTAAAGATGGTGGATTAAGAGCTGAACCATTAAATTAGGTTTTAACTTAGGACTTGGGCGATATCAAACAGTTGAACGTAAGTACACGACTATAGCCTAAGCTACAGTTGTAGTTTAGCCGCTCTTGCTTTACGTGCTTCTTTTGGGTCAACTAATAATGGACGATAAATTTCTATACGATCACCTTGTTGCACCAAACGTGTTTTGGGTGATTTTTCTATTTTACTAAACACACCTACTGAGAGAGTGTCTAAATTAATTTCAGGAAAATAACTGGCTATTTTTGACAAGAGTATCGCCTCAAACAAAGTTGTTTGTGGTGATACTTGTAAAGAAATGATTTTTTGCTGTTGAGGTAACGCATAGGCTACCTCAACGGTCAATAATTTTTCGGTCATATAAACAAACTAAGCAATAACCATAGACTTGTTAATGGTACAACCAAACGTATCGCAACACGCCATAGATTATAAATACCTTCATGGCTAAAGTTGAGCGCTTTACGTACATGACTAATTTTCATGATCCATCCAACAAAGATACAGTATAAAATCATCGTTAATAAACTTAAACTTTGTAAGACCGTGTCAAATATTTGATATTCAGCTAAGTAACAAGCAACTATGCCTAACAATAGCACGCCACCAAAAGCAATAGGTTTTTGAATACTTTTCAGTTGCAATTGAGCCGCGATAACGTCAGCCAAAATTGCCACAGCAAATACTGCACAAAACATATAACTAGCAACATACAATTGGCCTGATGTATGACCAATCGTTAACACCAACAAACCAATAACTGTTTGCGTTAACCACAATGGTAATACTGAACGTGAGGCGTGTGTGCTTTGAGGTTGAACTACAATCAACCACGCATAGACGCCTAAGGTCAGTACCGATGTTAATAAGGTTGCCATTGCTACCATTTGCCATTGTTCAACAGTTAATAACTGAATTTGAAAGTTATATTTTGCAGATAATCCATTCACAATTAACGCAATTGGTACTAAAACACCGACATATTTTAACAATCGACGCATACCTACCCATGCAAAACCAATGGCAAAAAAGATGAGTAAATACGAGATACTTTCTTTTAAAACAGCTTGTTGCGCCCATGAAGCAATATATTGTTTAGGATACTGAGCGGTATAACCAATTAATAAAATTAACACTAAACCTGCTAACCAAGGCAGTAAACGCCATGTAGTTTTAGCATCCGCATCACGTGTCATGGGGACTAAAGCTTGTAATGGCAATTGTTGGGTACGACGCACTATTGCTGCTTCAATAAAGGTTAATGGCAAAGCAATGATGGTCATAAATAATAGCCATACAGGCATAAAACTTAAATGGAGTGCATGACCTGCTAAACCAGTAGCATGCAATAAACTAATCGTAATCAGTGACACTGCACTGATTGCTGATAAAGATTGATTCATAAAAAAATTAACTCAATTCAACGGGTTGTAAGCAGAAAGAAACTTCTTGCAAAAAGTTTTCTTGATGCTTTAATTCCTCTAATTGATGCTGGATTTCTATGAGACGAGTATCTCTTGTTGCATCAATCATTTGTAAATGATCCAAATGTTTTAATTGTTCTTCAATGCGCTTTTTGGCTTCTAGTGTTTGCTGCATCAATGGTACTAAAACTTGTTTACACCAACGCACTGCTTCCTCACGTGCTTTTTCATACACAGATTTTGCTTCGCGTGCCAAGGTATCAAAAAAATGATCAAAAACTTGCTCTTGATTAGCCAATAAAGAACCAAAACGATTTTTATAAGGAGCCGCTTGTTTTTCTAATTCAGTAAACTCAGAAATATATTGTTCAATATCAATCAATGGTACTTGTGCAGGATGCTGTTGAAATTCTTGGGCATAACGTTGATAAATTTTACTTGCTGTTTGAGTAGCATTATCCATTTCATCTCGTAAGCGACGTAAATCTAATTTTAAGCTCTGAAAAAATACACCTATTGCAGCTGCGGCACCAAATGCAACAGACCCCGTTACTGACTCTTTAGCACGGGTAAAATGTGAATCTAATCGCTCATTGCCCACTAATTCATTGACTCGCCCCCAATGCTGCTCCAATGCGCCCTTTCCTTCTTGCAACAAGACTAAACGTTGATTATGCTTTTCTTGCTCTTTGCGCACTAGACGAGTTAAACCAACAAGTTCAACCTCAACATCTTTTTCATTACGATTAAATAAATCAAACTCTTTTTGTAGTGCATCGCGCTTTTCTGTCAGAGTATGCAAGCTATTGTCCACTATTTCTATGACTTCTTTAAGAGTCACATTTTTTAGGGCTTTTTGCCGAGCAGATACAACAGACGTTGCTAAAGCTTCCTCTAATAATGATAAGCGACTACTGTCATATAACTGAGGATTATTATTCACAAAGGAGCGCGCGCCTTGACGCGCACTGATGGGTAAAACATTATTCATTGGCAAATGTAATTGTTGTGCAGAAAAGCGCACTAACCTATTTAAAGCCTCTTGAACATCTATTGGATATAAAGAATCTTCGTCTTCTAATAAATCAATCTTATTGATAACTGCATATAGTGCGGTGTTACTACGCGCCGCTAAATCTTTAACATGATTATTCCAAATTGAAAAGTCACTAGCTGTTACACCACAATCTGCCGATAACACAAACAACAACGCATGAGCTTCAGGCAAAAAACTTAAAGTTAATTCAGGCTCTAAACCCAAGGCATTTAAACCTGGTGTATCAATGATTGATAATCCCATTCTTAATAATGGATGATCAATATTAATTAAAGCATGACGCCATGCAGGAATATGGACATATCCCGCTTTTTTGGATGATGATTCTAAAAATTCAATTTCAAAACCCAAACTCTCAGCAGCTTGGATAGTGACTTCTCTGGTTTTTGCCACTTCTTCAAAAGCACGTTGAATGGATTGGGTATTGCTTAAATCCAAATCTAAATGCGCCCAATGTTCTAGCTGACGACGATAAGAAGCCAAGGGGGTCGCACTACTACGTGTTTGAATGGGTAATAATTTAATATAAGGCCCATTAGCTTGAGGATCATAAAACACCTCAGTTGGACACATTGTTGTGCGTCCAATTCGGGTTGGAAACAAGCGCATTTTATAATGACGACCTAAAATCGCATTAATTAACTCAGTTTTACCACGCGAAAACTCTCCAACAAAAGCAAGTAAGATACGATCGGTCGTAAAGGCACGTAATGCCCGAGCCAAACGATCATCTAAATCAACTGAACTCAAGCCTTGCTCATGTAACCATAAACGATAACGTTTAATTTCATTGGCAATCGACAGCTTCCATGCGCTAAATGCTTGTATTCCTGTGAGGAGCTTATCCCCTGTTCGCACCACCTGAGTCACCGATGAACTCCTTGCAATTTTTTATAATCAGAGTAGGAAGAGTAGTGGCATTTTTTATCAATATTCGTTTTTGCCGACTGGTCTCACCGCTTAACAATACAACAGACTGTCGTCTCACTGCAAAAATTTCTGCAAAAAAAGCGCATAACGCATCATTCGCTTTACCATCAACAGGAGGGGCTTGCAAACGCACTTTCAGTGCATCTCCATGTACCCCTATAATTTCTGTTTTTTTAGCATTGGGCTGAATATGTAATGTTAATACATAACCTTCTTTTTGTTGAGTGATAACACTCATTACAAAACGCCCATTTTTGCTAGCGTTTGCACAAAATGACCTAGAACGATTTGAATTATCTGTATCGCTAAAAATGCAACGATGGGTGATAAATCTAAACCACCCATAGGTGGCAATAAACGTCTAAAAGGTGCCAACGCTGGCTCTGCTAATTGTGCAATTAACGCACCAAATGGCGAATGACCAGGACTAATCCAACTTAAAACCACACTAATTAATAACAACCAAAAATAAAACTCAGTTGCCAAATACAATAATTGAATCACTGCGCCCAATAACAAAGGAAAAATAGGCAAAGTCCCTAATCCTTTCAGCAAAGCAATCAGATTCATGCTGACCAGTTGCAATAAAAAAATGAATCCTAATGCGCCTAAATGCCACCCTTTATAAACGGGAATCACCTGTTGGATGGGATTGAGTACAGGTGAAGTCACACGAATAATCCATTGCGAAATTGGATTATAAAAATCTGCGCGTACTAACTGCAACAGAAAGCGCAACCAAAAAACACTAATGGCCAAGCTAAAGACGGTACGAATCAGTAAATCTGCTATTTGTGCACCCATGTTTTACTCCTGCTGTCCCAATATCGTTGCTAATTCTTGACCACGGGCTGCACAAGCCGCTAAAGCCTGAGCAAAAATTTGCTGCATATTAGCTTCATCAAAAGTTGCAATGGCTCGCTCAGTTGTGCCACCTTTAGAGGTAACTCGTTTTCTTAGCTCAGCAGGAGGCTCATCAGAGGTGATAGCCATTTGTGCTGCACCTAATGCAGTTTGTAGGGTTAAGGCTCTTGCGGTTTTTTCGTCTAAACCCAATGCTTTACCCGCACTAATCATCGCTTCCATCACATAAAAGAAATATGCTGGCCCAGAACCCGATACTGCTGTAACGCTATCAATTAATGCTTCATCATCAACCCATAATGTCAAACCAACAGCACCTAATACTGTTTCTGTTTGTTGGCGTTGCTCAAAAGACACTAAAGGACTGGCATATAAGCCTGTTGCACCTGTCTGTACTAATGCAGGCGTATTAGGCATAGCACGAACTATACTTAAATCACCACCTAACCAACGACTCAAACTATCAACGTTAATGCCTGCCGCGATTGAAATAATCAGTGGCTTTTTTTGTTGAATAATCGTTGCTAAAGGTTTTAATACCTCAGCCATCACTTGCGGTTTAACTGATAAAATCACGATATCAGCACGTTCTATGACCTCTTCATTACGAGTTGTCGTAAACATGCCTTGGTCAGCAAAACGCTGTAACTGCGGCAAGTGCATATCTGCCAAAGCAATAGATTTGGGGTTTAAGCCTTTAGCTAATAATCCACCAACCAATGCAGAAGCCATATTACCTGCACCAATAAAACCTATCTTCATCGTCATTTATTTCCTAATTTAAAATTTAGGACAGCCGTTTACCAAAAATTGCTGTTCCCACTCGCACCATCGTTGATCCAGCGGCAATCGCTTGTTCCAAATCATCGGACATTCCCATTGATAGTGTATCAAACACTTGGGCAGATAAATTGGGAATTGTAGCGAGTAATTGCTGACGTAAATTAGCCAATTGCTCAAAAGCTTGATGGTTTCCCGCTTGTGGAATCACCATCAAACCGCGTAGAGATAAACGTGGCAATAATAAAATCTCTTTAACCAAAGATTCTACCTCATTTAATTGACAACCTGATTTACTCTGTTGATCATCAATATTAACCTGAAGACAAATATTCAAGGGTAATAAGTGATCAGGGCGTTGTTTAGATAATCGTTGGGCTATTTTTAGCCGATCAACACTATGCACCCATGCAAAACTTTCTGCCACTTCCAAGGTCTTATTACTTTGTAATGCACCAATTAAATGCCAAGTAATGTCTAAATCTGATAATTGCTGCATTTTCTCTAAGGCTTCTTGAACATAATTTTCACCAAAATGACATTGCCCTGCCTCAAAAGCTGCCCTAATCGTTGCGCAATCTTGTTTTTTACTAACAGCTAATAATTGCACTTCATCGGGATTTCGTCCTACTTTATCGCAAGCTTGATTGACTCGCTGAATAACTTGCTGCAATTGTTGAGAAATTTGTTGCATTCTGACACTATCTCATTCAAAGAATTACGTTACTATTAACTTATGATTCGTAAATAAAAACTCACATGCTCATTGCTATGCAATACGCCTGTTTTATATATAACAATATTGGAGCTAACAATGGATATTACCGAATTATTAGCCTTCTCCGCGAAAAATGGCGCATCTGACTTACATCTTTCTGCTGGCCTTCCCCCAATGATTCGTGTTGATGGTGAAGTTCGCCGTATTAATTTGCCTGCGATGGAACATAAAGACGTGCATCGTTTGGTCTATGATATTATGAACGATAAACAACGTCGTGATTATGAAGAATTTTGGGAAACAGACTTTTCTTTCGAAATTCCGGGTGTTTCTCGTTTTCGTGTCAATGCTTTTAACCAAAACCGCGGTGCAGGTGCAGTTTTCCGAACCATTCCTTCCAAAATTTTGAGTATGGATGATTTGGGCATGGGAAAAGTTTTTAAAGATGTAAGCGACTTTCCTCGTGGTATTGTCTTAGTGACAGGTCCAACAGGTTCTGGTAAATCAACGACACTAGCAGCAATGATTGACTATATTAACAGTACTCGTTTTGATCACATTCTGACCGTTGAAGACCCTATTGAATTTGTTCATCAATCGAAAAAAAGCTTGATTAACCAACGCGAAGTTCACCGTGATACACGCGGCTTTAATGAAGCATTGCGTTCGGCACTACGTGAAGACCCTGACGTTATTTTGGTGGGTGAGATGCGTGACTTAGAAACCATTCGTTTGGCATTAACTGCTGCCGAAACAGGTCACTTAGTATTTGGTACATTACATACAACCTCTGCTGCTAAAACCATTGACCGTGTGGTTGACGTATTCCCTGCCGAAGAAAAAGACATGGTTCGTGCCATGTTATCCGAATCGTTACAAGCTGTTGTATCGCAAACTTTATTGAAGAAAAATGGCGGTGGTCGTGTGGCTGCCCACGAAATTATGCTTGGCACACCTGCGATTCGTAACTTGATTCGTGAAAATAAAATTGCGCAAATGTACTCCGCGATTCAAACAGGTGGTGCAATGGGCATGCAAACGCTTGATCAATGTTTAAAAAATCTAGTCGGTAAAGGTCTCATTTCACCAGCAGTCGCTCGTTCTGCGGCTAAAATTCCTGAAAACTTCTAAGTGGAGAAACATAATGGAGTTTGAAGATTTATTAAAACTGATGGTGGAAAAAGGTGGTTCTGACATGTTCATTACCGCTGGTGTGCCGCCATCAATTAAATTAAACGGAAAAATCGTTCCCATTACTAAAAGCCCTCTCTCTCCTGATATGGCTAGAGAAGTGGTGATGAGTATTATGAGCGAAGATCAACGTCTTGAGTTTCAACGAACTAAAGAGTGTAACTTTGCGATCTCTGCTCGTGGCATTGGTCGTTTTCGTGTCAGTGCTTATTATCAGCGTAACCTTGCTGGCATGGTATTACGCCGTATCGAAACCAAAATTCCCTCTGTAGATGATTTGAAACTGCCCGAAATCATTAAAGATTTAGCCATGACCAAACGTGGCATTATTATCTTTGTTGGCGCAACAGGTACTGGTAAATCCACGTCTTTAGCCGCGATGATTGGTCATCGTAATGCCAATAGCCGTGGACATATCATCACCATCGAAGACCCGATTGAGTTTTTACATACCCATCAAGGTTGTATTGTTAGTCAACGTGAAGTAGGTTTAGATACTGAATCCTTCGAAATTGCCTTAAAAAACACCTTGCGCCAAGCACCTGATGTCATTTTGATTGGCGAAATTCGTACCCGCGAGGTGATGGACTTTGCCATTGCCTTTGCTGAAACGGGCCATTTGGTATTAGCCACCTTACACGCCAACAATGCTAACCAAGCACTCGATCGTATTATTCACTTCTTTCCTGCCGATAGACATGGCCAATTGTTTATGGATTTATCCTTAAACCTCAGAGGGGTTGTTGCACAACAATTAGTCCCAACACCTGATGGTAAAGCTCGCCGTGCATGTATTGAAGTCTTGCTGAATACACCATTAATTAGTGATTATATCCGTAAAGGTGAAGTGCATTTGCTCAAAGAGTTAATGAAAAAATCACGTGAATTAGGGATGCAAACCTTCGACCAAGCGTTATACGATTTATATTCTTCTGGTGAAATTACTTATGAAGATGCATTAAAACATGCTGACTCACCAAATGATTTACGATTAATGATTAAACTTGGCAATAATAGCGATGCTCGCCATTTAGATCAGGCAACACGTAGTTTGAGTATTCAAGGCTCTGACGATCATTAACCTCAAGCTCCATAGCTGTTGACGTTTTCAAAACGCCAACAGCCCATACTTACTTGTCTTGCTGTTGTAATTTAGTCCAAATATCCTCTACTTGCTGATCTGTGGTTTGCATCATTAATACTTGTTGCTGACTGACTTTTTGAGTCGTTTTTAATTGCCGTACATAACGCCGACAATGACGACACACAGCCAAATGCAGGCGAAATTGTATCCGTTGCCATTTCGTCAACTCATCAGCCAAATAAGCATCTGCTTGCTCTACAAGCTCTCGACACCTCAACATAGCAGACCTTCCTCATGTTTGTTAATGACCGCTAATAATTTTAGTCTAGCCCTATGCAATAAAACGCGCACATTTGCTTCTGTTATCTGCAAATTTTCGGCAATTTCTTTAAACTCTAAATCAGACTGATCTCTTAATAACCAAACCAAACGTTGAGCCTCTGGTAGTTTATTAAGCTCTTGTTGCAATAAAGTCGCTAACTGTTGTCTTGCCAATATTTCTTCTGGTGTTTCTGCTTGCCAATGCGCCAAAGGATCATGCCAATGACCACTATCGTCAAAACGCTCAGCAAGAGGCATCGTTTCTGCTAAAACTTGATCTAAAGATAAAGCAACACGGCTCTTTTCATAACGACAACGACCATAAGCTGCATTGACAGTAATACGTGTTAGCCATGTTTTTAAGCTAGCTCTACCCTCAAAATTGGGCAAAGCCTTAAATGCTTGCAACCATGCTTCTTGTACAACATCTTCAGCCCCATCACCCACAATCGTACGCGCAATACTTACCAAACGACTATGATGCTCTTGAATAAATTGTCGACAAGCAACAGCCTCTCGCTGAATCAGCTTTGTGATTAATATCTGTTGAGCTTGTTCCATTTGTTATTAAAACTCTAAAAAATATCATTGATGAGGATATAACAAGAAATAGCTACTCAGCCAGTTTAAATCGAATAAATTTACCTATTGCTCCAAACTGTTACTATTTAGATATTTTTAAGACAAGTTTGTTACATGACCTACCCAATAAAGATAGATTACGGCATGATTAGATGGTGATATTTTAAGGACGTGGATTATGCGTAAATTCTGTTATTTAGTCGCTTTAATGTTTGCATCTACCACATTTGCTGCAGATATTTCCTTGACAATGCATGCAGAAAAAGAAGTACCAGTTACTATTCAAGGTTCTGTTGTACCAATGCTTAAACCTGTCCGTAAAGTCAATGTTGGTGACACACTAGTTATTACCTTACGTTATAAAAACAACGAAAATCAAGAAGCTTATAACGTCAATATTGATAATCCCATTCCTGTGGGTACACGTTTTATATCGGGTTCAGGAGCGGGTAAAGGTGCCGTTTTTTATGTCTCTTATGATAATGGTGAATCCTATGAAGAAGATATCCGTGTACATAACAAACCTGTCACCCATGTACGCTGGAGCTTTGAAAATTTAGCGGCTAATGCCGAAGGAGAAGTCAGCTTTAATCTAAAAATAGAAAAAGCTGACCACCAATTAATGCGTTAATTATCTAAAGTCACACTAAATCGCACTTGTCCTTGCTGACTAGGTGCTAAAGTACCTGTCATGTTCCACTGAATTTGTGGTGCACTAATATTAGGCACACACAAAGTTAAATTAGCTGGTAAAGGCATCACACAACTTGCGACAGGATTGCGAGTAAAAGCTGGCACACTGTCATTAATCACAATATTGCTTAAGTTATCGGTACCATTATTACTATAAGTGATTGTGTAGGTGATTGTTTCACCAGGTAATGCAGTTGCTTTATCAACCGCTTTATGTAGAAACAAAGTATTTGTTCCACCTACGCCAACCGTAGTGGTATCTGTGCGCGTTAATACTTCAGTTACGGTTGGTGTTAGCACATCATAAATAAAGCTTGAACTGACAGTGACAACATTAAATGCGCCTTGTGTGGCATTGGCAGGCACAAACTGCTTCACAATCAAACAAATAGTATCATTTGCAGCAACGGTATAATTTCCTGAAACTAATGGCTCACCTGCATCCAAAAGAGCATCACAATCGGTATCTCGATACAAGACTTCTGACCACAATAAAGTATTAGGACTAGCCGCTGAACTAATACTAAACGATACTACACCATCTGTACCTGCAAAAAATTGATGAGCGTAAGTCACTGTTGTATTAGGTTGCGTTTGTTGATTGCCGTCTGTGTATAAAGCAGTTCTAGCCACATCAGCAAAATTTACTCCCGTATAGGTCACACCATCTGTATAGCTAAATTGTGTTCTATCTAAACTGATATTATAACTACCACCTGTTGTGCCTGCACTCCCCCCTGTGTTGCGATAACCTGATAAATTTTGCTCAACAACACATAAGGTTGCACCTGTAGCTAATGCGGCAGGAACAATTAACTGATAATCACCTGTACCGTTAGTTTGAGTTACCGCGTATTCTGTACCTGCACAATTGGTCAATCTTACTAATACATTAGCAATACCCACTTCGCTACCATTTTGTAGGCCGTCATTGGGAGTGCCTGTGCCTAAGCCATTATCTGCAAATACTCGTCCACGAACAATACCATCTAATACAGTGACATCGGCTGTATCAGTGTTATCGCTAGTGTTTGGGTCGGGTGTAGAAGCTGTTACCGTGGCACTATTGCTTTGTATGCCCCCTACAGTTGCAATTGCGACTAATGTTACTTGAGCCGTTCTAGCATAAGGGACTAATCCTAAATTACAGGTGACTACCCCTGCACTATGGCTACATGTTCCTTGAGAAGCGGTATAAGAATCAAAAACAACTCCAGTAGGTAAGGTATCGGTAATCACCGTGTTAGAGGCATTCACTGGGCCATTATTGGTGACTTTTAGATAATAAAAGACCGCATTACCTGCAATAACAGGATCAGGAGTCGCTAATTTGCTAAATGCTAAATCTGCACCTAGTTGTACAGTCGTGTTTTCAGAAACACTGTTATTAGCTAAATTACTATCGTTTTCTGTGGCAATCACACTGACTGAATTAGTATCTGTACCAATCACAGGAGCACTCATATCAATCGTGATGGTTGCTGAGCTTCCAGCCTCCAAATTACCTAAATTACAGGTCATTACATTAGCAACTGGTGCACCACAACTACCTTGAGAGGGGGTCGCATTTTGATACGTTAAATAAGTAAAAGGCAAATTCTCAGTCACTACAACATTGGTTGCTACGGAAGGCCCTTGATTACTTACAGTCACTAGATAAGTCGCTGTGCCAAATTGGGCAACAGGGTCTTGGACATCAACTTTGTTAACCAATAAATCAATTGACGCAGGGGTCAAGGTGACGCTTACGCTAGAAGTATTATTAGCAGGCACTCTATCGGTAATATCGCTGCTTACCGTTGCCGTATTAACAATTGGTGAAGCAGCTGTACTAGTTGGCCGAATAACTATAGTAACTGCTTGTGATGCGCCGTTATTAAAACTTGCCCATGTACACTGTATTTGCCCAGCACTCGGAGTGTTCTGTACACAGATACCTCCGCCTGTTGCTGACACAGAGCGTACATCGACATTAGCAGGCAAGGTATCGACCATAACCACATTTGTTGCGGTATTAGGACCATTATTTCGCGTTGTAATGGTGTAGCTCAAATCTTGACCTATTGCGACTGAGGCTCTAGAAGCCACTTTACTGACTTGCAAATCAGCCGAAGGTAACACGTCTATAGGCACAGTACTGCTATTGTCACTTAAATCTGGGTCGGCAACGGTAGCGGTGGGTTGAAAGTTAATCGTGGCGGTATTATTACGTGCTAAACCCACTGTACGTGGCGTAACAGTAACATTAAACGAGGTTGAAGCACCCACAGCAAGTCCATTTTGATAAGTACAGACAAAAGGATCAGCACCACCTGTTCCAGACGTTGTACACGTCCAACCATTTGCTGCACCTGTGTTAGAAATATGCGTTGCATCTGGATTAGGACGCATATCATCAATGAGCTGAATCTCTCCTGTCGCTCCTGCGGGGACAGGATTACTGCCATTATTAGTGATGGTAAAGGTATAAGTATAAGTATCACCAAAATACACAGATGGCGTTGAAACCGTTTTAGTAATTGCCAAATTAGCATCTGTTAAAACAGTAGTCGTTTCGCTAGCCGAATCATTACTACTAACAGGATCATTAGCGATTATCACTGTTGCATTATTAGTCACAGAACTACCAGAATCCGCTCGTAAGACAATATTAATATCATCTGTTTCATTGACTCTAAAACGAAGATTAGTATTACTGTCATTGACTGTACGGGTACAAGTAATCGTTGTTGGGCCAGCTAAGCCTCCTGGAGGAATAGGTGTACACGTCCACAATTCACTTGCATTCACAGGCGTTACAGACATCACTGTTGCATTACTAGGAATATAATCATTGATAGTAATCACCCGCCCTGTTGGTGCATGACTTGGCCCACGGTTCAAAATCCGTAAGCGATATGTCACATTACCCGTCATCGCAACAGGATCTGGGCCATAACCTGCTACACTACTATCTATTTTAGTAATACTTGCATCTTGATAAACACCTGGCCCGCCACCTGTACTAAAAATATCAATAACATCCTCAGAATGATTATTGACCATATTTGGATCAGATAAAGGCGAAGCAATATCCACAACATTCGTTTTAGTACCTGTGCTTGTTGAGCTAGCTCTAAGGACGAGTACACCACTTGAAACAGCCAGACCATTACGAGTACAAGTAAATGTTCCAGTAATCGGTGGTGTTGGACATGTCCAACCAGCTGGTGTTGGTATAGAATCAATCTGAATGCCAGCAGGCAATTGCTCAGTAATCGTCACTGTGGTTCCCGTTGGAATCGCACCAGGCCCTAAATTCCAAAAAGATAATCGATAATCAAATGACGTTCCCAATAACAAGGTATCAACATTAGTAGTACTGCCTGCAAAAGTACTTGCTTTGGTTATTTGCAAATCAGAAGAGGCATTTACCGTACGAGTAATAGATGATGTATTGTTACCAGATACGGGATCTGTTAAGCCCACTAATCCCACAGTTGCCGCATTGGTGATATTTCCTGCTGATTGCGGCTGATAATTAAAAGTAATATTGGCTAAATTTAGAGTAGTCGTTAAGGTATTTGTAAAAGGACTCGTTGATGTACACACCAAAGTAACGGGATTAGCAACACTCACCGTAAAGGGTACAGCAACAGGTGTTGTCAGTGCTGGTGGGACAAAATAGCCACATGACCACGTTCCAGAAGCTAGCGGCACTATCGTGGGATTTGTTGTTACCGTAATAGTATTTGGCAAAGGATCTGTAATGCGTACCGTTGCGCCTGTGGTATCACCAACAACCAAACGTGGTTGTACTGTATATGTATAAGTTTGCCCTGCTCCCAATGGACTATTAGCACTATTACTTTTACTGATTGTTAAATCTGCAGCTTGATTAATGGTTGTCGGCTGCGTAATTGTATTATTGGACGTATTATTGTCAGCCATTGTTGAGCTAACAGAGGCTTGATTTACCAGTGTACCTGTACTTGTTGATAACACAGACACCGTAATCGTATTCGTAGTCGTATTTACTGCTAATGCACCAGTACGAGTACAAGTGACGTTAACAGGCCCATTTTGAGGAAAACTTGAGCCTCCTGAACTAGAGCAAGTCCAACCTGTTCCTGATGGTAATGACACTAAACGCATCCCCCAAGGGAATATTATCAACAACGGTAATAACATCTGTGCTACTAAGAGCCTGAGGGCCATTATTGCGTGGTGTTAAAATATAGTTATAACTTTGGCCTTGTACGACAGGGTCTGCACTGTCTGTTTTAGTAATGCTCATATTGGCACTAATAGTGACTGTTGTTGCATCAATATCACTGTCATTCGTAGCATTGCTGTCAGGCTCGTTTCGTGTGGCTGTTGCGGTATTATTAATCGTACCTGCGGTATTTGGAACGGTAACCACAATGGTGACTGTTGCCCTTTCGCCATTCACTAAATCGCCTATATTACACGTCGTAGTAGTTGTCCCTGAACAGGTTCCTTTTGTGGTTGTCCGAGAAACAAAGGTTGTACCTGCTGGAATAGTATCGGTTAAGACCACACCAGTCGCATCATCAGGGCCATTGTTAGTCACGGCAATGGTATAGGTTAACAACCCACCCGCTGCAATTGGATCGGGGCTATCACTTTGGTTAACCACAATATCCACTAAAGCCGCTTGAGCAGTATTGGTATATCCTGCTAAGCCACAAACAATCAACATTAACCACAAATTAGTTATGATTTTAAACTTAAAAAGCGTCCGCAACATTACACACCCTTATCACCATTGTGGCTGTTATTTTTTAGACTTTTTAGTCTTCTTTTTGGCTTGTTTCTTTTTAACAGGGGCTTTTACGCTTTCTTGCTCAAGCATTAAATCACCTGTTTGGTCATACGACTGAATATTTTCGCCTGTATATGCAATTTCAACTCGACGACTGAGGGCGTGGGCTAAGACTTCATCTTCGGCTGTTTTAAGCTGATTAAAGCCTTCTGCTTGAGTACTCATTCTGGAAGGGTCTATTCCTTTTTTAGCTAAATATTTTCCCTGTATTAATGCGGATCTAAAATCACTAACCTTTACTATTACTTTTTTTGTAAAACCACCATCTTCATTCACGTCAAACTCCCTGCAATTTTCAAGATAGTTATATAACCTTGGGTTCATACCGGCAGAAAAAACTACAGAAGAATTTGTAAGGTTACTTTTCGCATAACCTCTTAATGCGGCCACTGCATCAGAACCGTTTTCCACTATTACTCCTTCGTCATTATAAATTTCCCTGT
>ERZ650309.562-NODE-562-length-18206-cov-5.971351_pt1 | contig 18206 bp, 20 predicted proteins | sample MGYA00376245_ERZ650309 | MGnify/ENA primary metagenome ERZ650309 (study PRJEB26733, sample SAMN07839294) | wastewater metagenome | biome: urban; feature: wastewater treatment plant; material: waste water | place: USA: North Carolina | collected 2016-04-26 ...
TCAACCGCGTCGAGGCCGCACGCGCTTCAGCAGCGGCGCTGGTGGTGATCATGTCGATCAAGGCTGAATCCTCAACCCCACCAACACAATCCATGACATCGAACATGCGTTCGAGTCTACCTGCACCCACCGACAGGTAGTGACGGAAGTTCGCCACCTGGGGATGAAACCCACACTGTGGATAACCCCTACCGAGTCGGCGTGGCCATCCGCGTCGCACGTGCCAACAGATCGGTGTATCGCACGCCGAGCAGTCGGGGCATCGCCGCCATGGCCCAGCCGTCGGGCCCGATCACGATTCGTGGCCGGTTCTTGTCGACTCCGCGCAGAATGATCCGTGCCGCCTTGTCGGCGGTCGTGAATGCACTCTTGTCGAACAGTCGGGCCGCTTCGGAGGCGTCGGCTTCGGTGGCCGCGCGCATGTTGGCGCCGAAATTGGTGCGGATCACCCCGGGGTGCACCGAATGCACGTTGACGGCCCGACGGTCGATGATCATTTCCTGGCGCAACGCTTCGGTAAATCCACGTACGGCGAATTTTGCTGTGCTGTAGGCACTTTGGTACGGCATGGCGATGAGTCCGAAGGCGCTGGAGATGTTCACGAGCACCCCGGGGCGACCAGCCGTTCCGGACTCGATGAGTTGCGGTAGCAATGCTTTGGTGCCGTTGACCACGCCGCCGATGTTGATCGATGTCACCCAGTCGAAGTCATCGAGTGACATCTCTTCGACCCGAGCCATCAAGTCCACGCCGGCGTTGTTGAAAACCATTGACGCGACACCTAATTCGCTGCGTACCTGAGCGGCAGCGTCGAACACCGCGGAACGGTCGGCGACATCGACGCGATATGCGGTGAAGTGCGCGTGTGGACACATGGCGCGGGTCTTCGCCATGCCGTCGGTGTCGATGTCCCACCCGACGACGTGGGCTCCATTGAGGGTCAGTGCGAGGGTCAGTGCTCGCCCGATGCCTGAGCCGGCGCCGGTTACCACCGCGATGCGGTCTCTGTAATTCATTGGGACTCCTTGCGATTGGATTCGGCTATCGCCTTGATGCGATGCACTGAGGTCGCCATGTTGGCGCGGAGGTCGCTACGGCGATCGAAGACGAACAGCGCCAGTCGTTCGAACAGGAGGACGGTGGTCGGCATCGCGACGCACATGCGGAATTGCTGCGTCAGTCGGGTGACGCCGTCCGTGTCTCCCGGTTTGACGAGGAACGTCCATTGCGTCCAGTCGCCGCCGAGAGCTTCGACGACAAACGAGAAGTGGCCCTCCTCGGCAGCGACAATCCGGGCGGTTGTCCGCCAGCGGCCGAGTCGGCGGCGATTCCAGGCCTGGTAAGTGGATGCGGTCAGTTTTTCGGTGCGGATGACCTCGGGGCTCCACTGTGGGATCAGGCTGATATCGGAGACGATCGCATGAACCCGCTGGGGTGACGCCTCGATGTCGACCGATGCGGTCAGCATCTCGTCTTTTTGCAGGACCACTGCCACTATTGCAATCTTTCTGGTCACTATTACCGTAAGGTAGTCAGTAAAGCACGCCACGGACTGCCAAGGAAGGGTGAACCGTTGCAATTCTGGTCTGGCACAGCATTTTTGGACACCGATATGGCCATACCGTTGGCTCAGATGCTCGACGACAACGGATTTGACGGTGTGATCAGCGCCGACCACATGATCTACCCGCGTGACCTTCGCTCGCGGTACCCCTCCCCGACTGGCGTCGTGCCGTGGCAGCCGGACACGGCGTGGCCGGACTCCTGGGTGCTGATCGGTGCGATGGCCGCGGTGACCAGACAACTCAAGTTCACCAACGCGATCTACGTCGGTCCGTCACGTCCGTTGATCCAGGTGGCAAAGCAGGTGGCGACCGCGGCTGTGCTGTCGAAAGGCCGGGTGATCCTGAGCCTGGGTGCAGGGTGGATGAAGGAAGAGTTCGACCTGATGGGTCAGGATTTCACCACCAGGGGTAAACGACTCGACGAGATGATCCCGGCGTTGCGTGCGCTCTGGAAGGGCGGATGGGTGTCCTGGTCGGGCGAGCACTACGAGGTCCCGGAGCTGATGCTCGAGCCCCATCCGGCGGAGCCGGTGCCGATCATGTGCGGTGGCGAGTCGCCGGTGGCTTTGCGGCGTGCCGCGCAACTGTGCGATGGCTGGGTGGGCACGGCCTACACCCTTGAGCACGCGCGGCCCTACGTCGAAACCTTGACCAAGCTGCGCCACGAATATGGCCGAGCACACGAACCTTTCGACGTCATGGTGGCGCTACTCGAACCGCAGACCGTCGACACCTACAAACGTGCCGAGGAAATGGGGATCACGCAGGTCATGTGTGCGCCGTGGTTCGGCACTCCCTTACCTGGCGACGCGGAACTGGTTGAGACCGAACGCTTTCGGCGTCACATCGAAAAGTTCGCCGACACCGTCATTGCGCGTCTGAACTAGCCCACTGTCGCGCCGTCGAAGCGAGGACTTCACGGCAGCCGGTCCACATGTCGGCGATGATCTCTGCGGCGGACGGAAGAGTCGAGATCCGGCCGGGGACTTGTCCGGTATTTGCGACGCTCGCGTCCATATCGCCGTCAAAGTACAACTGCTGCACAGAATTCAGCGCATCGGCAGCGGGTGCTCCGGAGGCGTCGTGTCGGTCGGCTGCGGGAGTGCGGATGACCCGCATCATCCGTCGACCGCCGAGTGGCAGCATCACCGTCGACGTCTCGTCTGCCTCGAGCACGGCGTCCTTGAAGTTGACGTGTACCGGTGAGTCGGCACAGGCCAGGAACCGCGTGCCCATCTGCACACCCTCGGCGCCGAGCACGAATGCCGCAGCCATCGACCGCGCGTCGCAGATCCCTCCGGCCGCAACGACAGGCACGTCGACGTTCGCGGCGATCAACGGCAGCAACACCATGGTCGATGCACCGAAGCGATTCTTGAACCCACCGCCTTCCACCCCTTCGACCACCAGGCCGTCGACACCGGCGTCGACGGCCTTCTTTGCGTCGGCCAGGGTACCGACGACGTGGAATACGTTGATCCCGGCGTCATGGAGCCGATCGACGAAAAGGCTTGCATCCCCGGCTGACGTGGTGACGAACGTGATGTTGTTGTCCACCAGGATGTCGACCATGGCCGGGTCGCGATTGAACAGCAGCGCGATGTTCGCCCCGACTGGGCGATCCGTCAGATCCCGGACGCGCCGGAGGTCGGCACGTCCCTGATCTGACGTGGTTTCGATGATGCCGAGCCCGCCGGCGTTGGACACTGCCGCGGCGAGATCTGCCCCGGCGATGAAGGTCATGGGTGCCTGGATGATCGGAATCTCGACGCCAGTCAGGGCGCAGATCCGGTTGGGGAGGACCGTCATTGGTGTGACAGTACTGAACGAAAGCTGTGAAATTGGAGTAGTGGCCTACTCTAACGAGCCGATCGGCAGGCAGGGACCCTGGATTGACCAGCCAGTTGTGTCAGTCGGAGGACCCCATGGTTGACGTAGCTCCACGCCGCGACCCCGCTGCCGACGGCGCCACCATGTTCCGGCTGCCAGCATCCCATTCATGAAAATCCTTCGCGGACTTCGTAGATCGTAATTGAGGCCACCGATGACTACCAGCGTATTCGACGCAGAACTACCGACGATCGACTATCTTCGACTCACCGACCCGGATGCCGCCCACCGCATACTGTCCGACGCAGTGGCTCGGACGCCTATCGCAATGGGAATGTATGGGCCAGAGATACTTTCGTATGAGTTGGCCCACAATGCATTACGCGATCGTCGTTTTGCGACGGCACGTGGACTGGGCCTCGACGTGCAGGGCGTGACGTCGGGCCCAGTGTGGGACCGTGCTGTACACCTGATTCTGGGAATCGACGGCGAGCCGCACAGTCGGCTTCGTCGCCTTGTCTCACAGGCCTTTTCGCCGCGTGCAGCCAAGCGGACGCATGCCCTCATCGATGCGACGATCACGCGATTGCTCGATTCGGTGATGGAGGCCAGGCAGTGTGATGTCGTCGCGGATATCGCCCTCAGCTATCCCACCGCGATCATCTGCGCGATGCTCGGCGTGCCGCAGCAGGACCATCAGCTGTTCTCGGATTGGTCTGATGCCATCTTGAAACTGTTTGATGGGAACATCGTCGAGGACGAGCCCGCGATAGCCATGGCGTGGGACGAACTGGACGCCTACCTAGAGGTGCTGCTCGAGACGCGTCGTGAAAACCTCGGTGATGATGTGGTTTCCGACCTCATCCGCGCGGAAGACGAGGGTGACCGACTCTCTCACGAGGAGTTGCTCATGCTGGCGAGCTCACTGCTGGTCGCCGGCACCGACACCACACGTAACCAGTTGGCGGCGTCCGTGCAAGCGCTGTGCAGCCACCCGGATCAGTGGACGCTCTTGGCTGAGCATCCTGAACTCACTCCGCAAGCAGTGGAGGAGTTGATGCGCTACTACCCCATCACCCACGGGGCGATGCGTCGGACGGCCGTCGATGTCGAACTGGGCGGCGTCACCATTCCAGCCGAGACGGTGGTGTTCATCAATACCGGTGCAGCTAACCGGGATCCATCGGTTTTCCCGGAGCCCGAGAAGCTCGACATCATGCGGCAGCACCCGAGAGCAATCCTCACGTTCGGCGGCGGAATGCACTATTGCTTGGGTGTCCACCTGGCGCGGCTGGAGTTGACGGTTGCGCTTCGCGCGATCACACAGCGGATGGCTCACCCGCATCTGACCGGACACGTGCCGTGGAAGTCGATCGCAGGCGTGTCCGGACCACTGTCAGTGCCGATCGAGTTCGAAGCCGTTTACTGACTACGCTTTTCGATCGAGTGGACCAGATCGATGGCTGCACCCAGCGTCGAGACGCGTTGATCCAACGTCTCACCTGCGGGATATATCCGTACCGTGTCGACGCCCGCGTCGGCCCAGACCTGTAGCCGATCGCGCACCATGTCCGGCGTGCCGATCAGGGTCGTGGCCAGGATCATGTCGTCGGTGATGAGCTCGGCAGCGCCGACGCGGTCTCCGGACTGCCAGAGATCCTTCACCGCTGCTGCGACCTCAGCCCAACCTTGCCTGCTGTACGCCTGATTGTAGAAATTCGTTGAGGCTGAACCCATCCCGCCGAGGCTGAAGGCAAGTTCGGACTTGCGTGCGTTGATCAGCTGGTGAAGATGTGCTTCGTCGTTCGCGAACGAGACTTCGGCACCCTGACAGATATCGAGGTCTGCCCGGGTGCGTCCAGAATGTGCGAGTCCGTCGTCGAGATGCGCGAAATACGCGGCTTCGGCGCCTTCGGGAACGAAGCTGGTGCCCAACCACCCGTCGGCGAGCTCACCGGTCAACCGGAGCATCGCAGGGGTCAGGCTGGCGATGTACAGCGGGATCTCGTGTTCGGCCCGCATCGATAGGCGCATGGGCTTGGCGCCGTCTCTGGGAATGTGAAACTGCCTGCCCTGCAGCGAAACTTTGTCCCCGGCGATCACTTGCCGCACGATCTCGACGGTCTCCCGCATGCGGATGAGCGGCTTGTCGAACGGCTGACCGTGCAGACCCTCGATGACCTGCGGCCCTGACGCACCCAACCCCAACAGGAATCGGCCTTGCGACAGATTCGACAACGTGATGGCCGCCTGAGCAATCGCCACCGGAGTGCGCGTGGAAAGCTGAATGATCCCTGAGCCCAACAGTATTCGATGAGTGCAGGCCGCATAGAAGCCGAGCGCCGACGGCGCATCCGAACCCCAGGCTTCGGCGACCCAACAGATGTCGAGACCCATTCGCTCGGCCTCGGTGACGAACGCCTGGTGAAAGTCCCATGTTCCGAGACTCGCCGCCTCGACCGTGATTGCTGCGCGCATCAGCGTTCGGCCTTGTTCTTGATGTACGCAAGGGTGGCCAGCATCCCGGACTCGAACTCGCACAGCCGGTTGTGCACGATCTTCTGCTCCTTGTCGGGCATCGAGGCGATGGCCATGGACAGGCCGGACGGCGCCGGTCCCATCTGTGCCCACTGGGTGAGCCGGCAGCCGGTGCCCTCGGGGCCCAGCCGGAACCGCCAACGGGCGGCCGGATTCTGGGCGTTACCGACGGCCCAGCCCATGACGTGGCCGGGCTCGTATTCGACGATTTCCGAAACCGTCGACCACTCGCCGATGGCGGGGTGCTTGTTGTAGCCGGTGAAGCGGGCGCCGACACAGGGCTTGTCGCAGCCGTCCACCCATTCGACGCGCTGCAGTTCACCACTGCTCTCGGCGATGACTTGGATGTCGGAAGCCAGCGCCCACACGCGCTCGGGCGCGGCGTCGATCCAGGTGGAAACCTCGACGGTGGGGCTGTCGGCATATACGGCGCCGGTCCATTCCATGGTGCATCTCCCGCTCTGCGCATGCATGTTGGTGCGATCACCATATGCCGGTGATCGTTGCCGGCATATTGGGATCGGTAGAGAGGTGAGCGCGGTTTGGTGGCAGGTATGTCGATCATTGATATCGGGGCGTTGGTCTGCGCCGGCGCGGCCGCGGTAGCCCTGGCCGGCGCGGTCCCCGCCCATGCCAAACCGCTGCAGACCTGCACGTCAGGACAGGTCGAGGTGAGCAACGGTGGTGAACAAGGCGGGGCCGGGCATCGGCGCGTGGCGTTGACCTTCCACCTGACTCCAGATTCGCAGCCCTGCGTGCTCACCGGTTACCCCATGGTGGAAACCGGTGCAGGCGGGCCGCGGCTGCAGGCGTCGGAGACGCTGTCCGGCTACATGGGCGGTGTGACCGGCATGGATGGCCGGCTGCCCCTCGTGCCGCTGTCGCCGAACCGTGACGCCGTCGCGATCGTCGAGGGGCTGGGCACCGATCGCTCAGGCGGGGGCTGCCCGCAGTACACCGAATTGCGCGTCACACCACCGGGATCCACTGATCCCAGCGTGGTGCCGGTACGCATCGACGTGTGTGACCTTCAAGTCCACCCGGTGACCTCGACTGCCAAGATGGGTGCGTGACGGACGAACCGCTGACCATTCCCGAGCTCCTGGCCCGTAGTTGTCGCGAGTTCGCAACGGCGACCTACCTCGTGACCAAGGATGACCGGCTCACGTACCTCGAGGCGGTCGCGCGATCTGCCACAGCCGCGCGCTGGCTGCTCAATGCGGGTGTCGGTAAGGGGAGCCGGGTCGGCCTGTTCTTCCCCAACGGCATCGAATGGGTCATCTGGTGGCTGGCGGCGTCGCGAATCGGCGCGGTCGTAGTACCGCTGAGCACCATGTACACGCCCGCCGAGATCGCGAAAGTCCTGCGGCTGGCCGACATCGCGATCCTGATCGGACCCGCCCAGGTGTTGAAGATCAACGTCGCCGCGCGGTTGGAGACGACACTGCCCGGGCTTGACAGGCAGCGGGCCGGGCGGCTGGCGTTGCCGTCGGTGCCCTACCTGCGAGCGATCGCGATCACCGATTCCGTTGGGCCCCAGTGGGCGACGCCCGTCGACCTGACCGACATCGCATCGCCGGAGTTGCTGTCGGCGGTGGAGGCTGAGGTCTCCCCTGCCGATGTCGCGGTGATGATCCACACCTCCGGGTCGACGGCCGATCCGAAAGGCGTCGTGCACACGCACGGCACTCTGGTGCGCCAGACTTCCACCTGGCCCGCGGCGATCCGGATGATCACGGGCTCAGCCGAGTCCAGGATTCTGTGCGCCATGCCGTTCTTCTGGGTCGGTGGACTGCTAGCCGCGATGGGGGCGCTGCACGAACAGGTGACGCTGCTGGCCTTGCCCAATCTGGACGCAGCAGCGGCGCTGGATCTCATTGAGCGGGAAAGGGCCACGGGTCTGGTCGGCTGGCCGGCTTTCACGCAACGGCTGCGGGATCATCCGTCGTTCGGTTCTCGGGACCTGTCCAGCGCCCCGGCGTTGCGTGACGGTCCGCTGGACATCGCGATGGTCGACGTGCCTGACGGATTTCCCGTGCACCGCACCATGTCCGAGACCGCCGGTGGATTTGTCCACACCGATCTCGCCATCGTCGATTCCGGTGGTGCTGCGGTGCCGGTCGGGGACATCGGCGAACTGTGGGTGCGCGGCATCGGGGTGATGGCCGGATACAACAAGCGCGAACGGCATGAGACATTCGATGAAAATGGTTGGTATCACACGGGTGATCAGGTCTACCGCCGCGACGGCGACCCGCGACTGTTCTACGTCGGGCGGATGACCGAACTGATCAAGGCCGGTGGGGCCAACGTCTCACCGCTGGAGGTCGAGGCCGTCATTGCCGGCTTCGACGAAGTGGCCCAATGCATTGTGGTCGGCGTTGACCACCGCGACCGCGGCGAGGAAGTGTGCGCCGCCGTCGTTCCGACAGCGTCCATTGATGTGGCGTCCTTGGCGGTGCGGGCAGGCGAGGTGCTGTCGGGCTATAAGGTCCCCACGCGTTGGGTCATCGTCACTGCCGACCAGATCCCGACGTTGGCGAGTGGCAAGTTCGATCGAAAAGGCCTGCGCCAGTTGATCAACGACGGGCTCCTGCCGGGCAGTTAGCGCACTGTCGTGGCCCGCGACCGCGACCAGAATGCACGCTGAGCGCGGCGTGTCGTGCGCAAACACGCACGCTCGCGGGAATTGGGAATTGGGAATGGGGTTAGCGGACGCCGCGGACGAGGCGACCGGGGCGGGCGCCGGTGTCGACACCGTGGCGACGGGTGACAGTGCCGCTGACGATGGTGGCATCGTACCCACTTGCGCCTTGTACCAACCGTTTTCCGCCGGCGGGCAGGTCGTGCACCATCCTCGGGGCATGCAGGGTCAGAGCGTCCAGATCGATGATGTTGACGTCGGCCTTCTTGCCCACGCTGAGCACGCCGCGGTCGTTCATGCCGTAAAGCGCTGCGGTGTCGCGGGTCTGCTTGCGGATCACGTATTCCAGTGGCAGTTTCTCACCGCGATGGCGGTCCCGCGCCCAGTGCGTCAGCAGGAACGTCGGGTAGGACGCGTCGCAGATCATGCTGCAATGGGCACCGCCGTCTGACAGGCCGAGGACACCGGCCGGGTGCGTCAGCATCTCGCGAATGGCGTCGTGATTACCGTTGGCATAGTTGAACATCGGGTACATGAGCATCGCGCCGGCGTTGGCTTCGAGCATGAGGTCGTACATCGCAGCCAGCGGGTCGATGCCACGACGCTCAGCGATCGCCGCGACGGTGCGCTCCACCGTCGGCTCGTAGTCCGGCGGTTCTCCGATGTGGTACAAGCGATTTGCCGCATTCTGCGCCAGCATGAACATGCCGTCGAACAGTTTGGTGGGGTCGATCGGCAGGTCGTCTTCAGTCAGGATGGCCGCTCGCACAGCGGGTTCGGCCAACTTCTCGGCGAGCTCCTCGCGGGTGTATTCGGCCGCCAACCGGCGATAGGTGGGACGGTGGGTGAAGGCGTGATGGCCGGGGAATCCGAGCAGCATGCCGAAGGGTCGGGCGGCGACCTGTGGGAACAACCGGCTACCGGCCTGATGCGCGGCAGCGGACAGGTCCAGTTGCTCGCGCCACAGATCCGGATCGGCATCGACCTGGATCAACGCAAAACTGAGCGCGCAGTCGATTTCCTCACCGAGGCGCCGCATCCACTCGAGTTCCTTCTTCGGTGCGACGGTGTCCTCGCCGGCCGCGCCTTGCGGCGCCAGCTCGAACACCGTGGCACCGCCGGCGGCAGTAGCCCGGCCGAGGGCGAAGAGCTCATCCTCCGCGGCGAACGTACCGGGCACCGGCTCGCCGTCCATGGCGCGGTGAGCCAGGGTTCGTGACGACGAAAAGCCGAGGGCGCCGGCTTCGATGGCTTCTTGTACGAGGGCGGCCATGGCCTTGATGTCATCGGCGTCGGCCGGTTCGTTGCGGGCACCGCGCTCCCCCATGGCATATGCGCGGACAGCGCCGTGGGCGATCTGGGTACCCATGTCGACGGCCAACTCGCGGTTGCCGATCACGTCGAGGTACTCGCCGAAGCTCTCCCAGCCCCAGGTGATGCCTTCGGTCAGGGCAGTGCCGGGAATGTCCTCGACGCCCTCCATCAGCCGGATCAGCCACTCTTCCTGGCCCGGGCGGACCGGTGCGAAACCGACGCCGCAGTTGCCGGCCACGACGGTGGTCACCCCGTGGTTGCTCGAGGGCTCCAAGACGCTGTCCCAGCTGACCTGTCCGTCGTAGTGGGTGTGGATGTCGACAAACCCGGGAGCCACGATTTTTCCTGTGGCATCAATGGTTTCGGCTGCTTCGCCGCCCAGAACCGGATCACCGGCACTGCGGCGGTGCACTTCGACGATCCTGCCGTCCTTGATCGCGACGTCGGCGGTGAAGCGGTCTGCGCCGGTGCCGTCGACCACGGTGCCGCCGGTGATTTTCAGATCGAACACGTCTACTCCCTTGTGCGTGCAAGCGCCGTCGCCGCTAATGTAACACCGTTACAGAAGCGTCGACTGCGGAACTGAGGAGGTGCCGTGCGCGAGACCAACAAGAACGTCGATGCGACGGTGATCCTCGATACCGCGGCGAACCTGCTCGAGAGGGTCGGCGTCGCAGGGTTCTCGATGAGGGGTCTTGCCGAGCGGCTCGGCGTCGCGGTGACGTCGATCTATTGGCATGTCGGTGGGCGGGACAAGTTGTTCGACAGCCTGATCGACCGGCTGATCGAGGAGATGTCGAGCCTGCCTGCAGGCGGAGATACACCCGTCGATCGCATCGCAGCCCTGGCCCGTGCGCAGCACAAGGCGCTGATCGATCGTCAGCACCTGCTGATCATCGCTCATGAGCGGGATCGGACGCCGTCACTGTTTCAGCCGGTGCAGCAGCACCTCGCCGAGCAACTCGCGGAACTCGGTATCGCGGGAGTCGACGCCGCACTGGCGTTGCGGTCAATCGAGGTTCACGTGATTTCGTCTGCGCTGATGCAGTTTTCGTCGATTCGCAGCAGCGGACACAACGAGGAAGACGCCTCGCTGTGGGGCGACGATTGGCCGGATCAAGCATTGGTAGATGCCTTGCGGTCCCCCACCGACTACAACGCGGTGTTCGAATACGGACTGGGTGCGCTGCTGGCGTCACTCCGTGGCGAAGCGGCGGGCGCGTAACTTCGGGGTGGCCCGATTCGTGAGGGCACGGCCACGGTCTGCCATCGACGCCTGCACTTGTTCGGGGTGAGTGCTGAGGTAGAAACCGCCGGCGGCCGATTGCTCGAAGATGGCCTGGGCTGCGCTCAACGGATCCATGGCGATGATGCTCACCATCGCGTCGCGCTCGGACGCCGACGCATCGGATCCCGCTACCCCGCCGGCGGCCGTGAAGATGTTGGACTGGACGGGGCCGGGAAGCACTGCCTGCACGCAGATGTGGTCAGCCTGGCCGGCCATCTCGACCTCCACTCGCAGACATTCGGTGAGGGCGAGTACCGCGTGCTTGCTGACGATGTAGGGCGCCTGCAGCGCAACGGTCGACACGCCGCCGATCGATGACATGTTCCATACCCAGGAGGGCTCGTCGGCCTGCATCATGGCGGGCAGAAACGCGCGCACCCCGTGGAAGACGCCGGTGACATTGATGTCCATCACCCGGTTCCAGTTGGCCACCGGGGTGTCCCACAGGTAGCCGAACTGCTCGATGCCGGCGTTGTTCACCAAGAGCCGGACCGGGCCGACCTCGTCGACCACCCGATCTGCCAACGCCTGCACGGCATCTGCATCGCGGACATCGCAAACGAGGTCGATGGCCGTGCCGCCGGCATCGATCAGTTCCTCACGCACGGCCGCGACCGCGTCGGCATCGATGTCCGCGAGAACGGTCGTCATACCCAGTCGCTGGGCATACCGGGCCAGTCCGGCACCGATGCCCGAACCTGCACCGGTGATCACCGCGACACCGCCACCGAAGCACTGCTGAGGATCCACACCCGCAGTAGAACTCAGGAAGCCCGCCGGTGGGTCGCGAACGTCCGATCAGTGGAACTACGCCATCATCGTCAGTGTGCAGATCGTCGTATCGGCCCCTGGTGATGTGGGGCTCGCCGAGATCGGGCCCTGGGCGGCCCGCATGGAGCGGCTCGGGGTCGACGTCGTACACGTCTCGGAAACCGTCCACGATGCGTTCATGCTCGTGACCCTGGCGTTGGCGCACACCAGCCGAATCATCGTGCGCACCAGCATGGTTGTGGCATTTCCCCGCAGCCCGATGGTGACGGCCTATGCCGCATGGGATCTGGCGAAGTACTCGGATGGCCGGTTCCAGCTGGGCGTGGCGTCCCAGGTGCGCGGCAACATCGTCGGGCGCTATTCGTCGCAGTGGTCCGAGCCGGTTGTCCGTCTGCGGGACTATATCGGGTCACTGCGCGCGATATTCGACTCGTTTCAGACGGGCACCGCACTGGCCTATACCGGGCCCTGCTACCAATTCGACCGGCTACAGCCATATTTCAACCCCGGCCCGATCGACAGTGGGGCCCCGCTGATCTTCAGTGGCGGCGTCAACCGACGAATGTGCACGATGGCCGGCGAAGTATCCGACGGGTTCGTCTGTCACCCCACCAGCTCGCACCCGGACATCGTGGCTGCCCGGATCAGACCGTGGCTTGCCGACGGCGCAGCGTCGGCCCACCGGGCGATTCCCGCGATCGTAGTCAATCCGCAGGTGATCACCGGCGCAACCGAAGCCGAGTTGAATGTTGCGCGGGAACGACGTCGCACCGAACTGGCATTCCTGTACAGCACGCCGGCATACCGGCCACAGTTGGAGATCTTGGGTTTCGGTGCCCTTGCGCAGCAACTCAACGAGTTGGCGCGGCGGTCCGAATGGTCCGATATGGCACAGCTTTTGACTGACGATGTGCTCAATGCGATTGTCCCGCAGGGCACATACCAACAGATACCCGCCATCGTGCAGTCCTGGTACGGCGGCAGGTGTGACGGTGTGTGCCTGCCGGTACCGGCGGACGGTGCCGACGACGAGTTCGCAAACCTGGTGCAGCGCACCAAGGAACTGTGACGACACGTAGTCAAGATGAACCAATGGCCAAGCCGCTGATACCCGTCGAGGTGATTTACGAGCGGTTGGCTCTTCTCGACGAAGAAGGTAGCGGCGCCCTCACCACCCGGCGGCTGGCTGCCGAAATCATGGAGTACCTGGCTGATCTGACGAAGATCTCACTACGTGAGGGCTTTTCACGCAAGACGGCGGTCGACTGCTCCCGTGCCCTGGTGAATCTGACGATCAACCACACCGTCATGGAGGTGCGAGGGCTGCGGGAGCCGACGTTGTCGCGCAAGACCCGAGCCGAGGACAGACAGACGGAGAAGAACTTCTATACGTCGATTCGGTGGATCCTGGCCGGCGTGCGGGCCGACGCGAAAGCCTGACTCAGTTCTCCGCCGGCACCGGTGGGCGCAGAACGCAACGCGCGAAGCCGATCCAGCACACCACCGATGCGAACAACCCAACCGCGACAATCGATTTCGCGGCGATGTCTACCGCGATCCCGACCGAGTCGCTGTCGGGTACATGGCGGTCGGCGAGGCTGGTGCCCAATACGGCCGTCAGGCCGATGCCGAAGCAGGCCATCGCGAACAGCACCGTGCCACCGAAGATGGCCCGCACCGCGCAGTACAGCATGGCCCCGGCGGCCAACCAGATCAGGACGCCGAACGGCAAGGGGCGCAACGACGCACCGAGAGTGCCGTCGACGTCCCAGTGGCCCCAGCCACTCATGGTGGCGTGACCGTGAGTGGTTTGTGCTGTGTACCAAGGAAATACCGTGGCGATCACGAGCATCACTGCGGCGATGATGCCGATGAACCAGCGGGTCAGTACGTTTTCGATCGTCGTCTCCTGGAACCGGATATGTTCAGCGACAACCATCTCAGCCTGGAAATGTCGGTTCGACCAGGCTCAGCATCGCCAAGGTCAGGGAAATGAGCAGGCCGAGACTGAGCACCACCATGGCGGCCACCAGGAGCCAGTGCGCCGCGTGGCGCCGCAGGTTGTGGAACGTCACGGTGCGGGACTGTTGGTTGTAGGCGGTGGCGACCAGCGCGAAATTCACATCGATCAGCTCACGGCCGCACGAGCGCGCGCCTGCGGAGATCTGCTGCAGGCGATCGGGTTGGATCTGCACGCCGACGGTGGCGAATTCGCGACTCATCCGGCGAGCTTGTCGCCGAGTGAGTACGTCGTCGCACACGAGCACGCTGGTGAGTCTCCGTCTTGGGTGATCCGATGGGGCGGCGCCCGGTGGTGAACTTACCCCGCCGGGCGCCGTCGCACTGGTCAACAGCGGAACGCGTGCTTAAAGCCCCATGTCCTTGGCGATGATCATCTTCATGACCTCGCTGGTGCCGCCGTAGATGCGGCCGACTCGGTTGTCGGCGTACAGGCGGGCGATCGGGTACTCGTTGATGTAGCCGTAGCCGCCGTGCAACTGCAGGCAGCGGTCGATCACGCGGGCTGCGGCGTCGGTGCAGAACAGCTTGGCCTTGGCGGCGTCGGCTGCCGACAGCTCATCGAGGTCATGGGCTTCCATGGCCCGGTCCACGACGGCTTCCATCGCATCGACGTCGGCCTGGCAGGCGGCGAGTTCGAACTTGGTGTTCTGGAACGAGGCGACCGGCTTGCCGAAGACGGTGCGGTCCTTGGTGTACTGCACGGCGAACCGGACAGCCGCCTTGGCCTGCGCGTAGGCGCTGACGGCGATGCCGAGGCGTTCGCGGGGCAGGTTCTGGCCGAGGTAGTTGAAGCCCTGGTTGGCCTCGCCGAGGATGTCCTCGACCGGGACCTTGACGTCGGTGAAGTTGAGCTCCGCGGTGTCCGAACAGCGCAGACCCAGCTTGTCGAGCTTGCGGCCGACCGAGTAGCCCTCCAGCTTGGTGTCGACCACCAGCAAGGAGATGCCGTAACGACGATCGTCGTCCTTGGGCGCGGAGGTGCGGGCACAGACGATCACGCGGTCGGCGTGCACGCCGCCGGTGATGAAGGTCTTCGAGCCGTTGAGGACATAGTGGGTGCCGTCATCGGAAAGCTTTGCAGTGGTACGCATTCCGGCGAGGTCGGAGCCGGTGCCGGGCTCGGTCATGGCGATGGCGAACATGATCTCGCCGCTGAGCATGCCGGGGAACCAGCGCTTCTTCTGTTCGTCGTTACCGATGTCGCGGATGTAGGGCAGGCACAGGCCCACATGCACGCTGGAGCCACCGAACGACACTGCGGCGCGGGAGAGCTCTTCGGTGAGGATGGCCTGGAACTTGTACGAGGACAGGCCTTCTCCCCCGTATTCGGTCGGGATCTCTGCGCCGAAGATGCCGAGCTCGCCGAGCTTGTAGTAGAACTCGCGGGGCACGATGCCCTTCTCGAACCACTCGTCGTACACGGGGCTGACCTCGGACTCCACGAAAGACCGGATCATGTTCCGGTAGTCCTCGTGCTCCTCGCTGTAGACCTCGCGCTTCACGGGCATCTCCTCACTGGTGTCTCTTCAAAAAGTGGTGAACAGTGTTAGCTTGTTGGTCTCACCATAAGCTAACGGTGTTCGCTAATTCAAGGGAGGCGTGGTGGGCAGACCGAGAGTGCCACTGCTGAGCCGCGATCGAATTCGCGATACGGCGCTGGAAATGATCGATCGTGACGGGCTGTCGGAGCTGTCGATGCGCAAGCTCGCCGCCGAACTCGGGGTGCAGGCGTCGTCGCTGTACAAGCACTACCCGACCAAAGATGACGTGCTCGATGCGGTCGCCAGCCGAGTCGCCGCGGAGATAGACACCACGGGCTTCGACCGCGGCGACGACTGGCAGGTTGCGCTGGCGGCATGGGCCCGCTCACATCGTTCGGTCCTGGTGGCGCATCCGAATCTGGTCCCCTACCTCGCGACCGGCCCGGGCCGTCGAGACGAGAGCCTGCGAGTGGCCGATGCCGTGCACGGTGGGCTGGTCGGTGCCGGCTGGCCACCGCGTGAGGCAACGCTCATCGGTGCCGCCACCCGGTCGCTCGTGCTCGGATCGACGGTCGGCTCGTTCTCCCGCGGGTTCACTGACGATGTGCAGGTCTACCGGGATCGCTACCCACACATGGGGCAGGCGCACCTGCTGCGCGGCAAGGCCGACGAGATCGACACGGCCGGCTTCGAATTGGCGCTGACCTCGTTCATCGATGGCCTGACCATCCGGTTCGACGCGATCGAGGACCGTCGAACCCGCCGTCGCGCCGCCACCACCCCGTGATTAGTGCACGTTTTTCCGCAATCAGTACGGAAAAACGTGCACAAATCACGAAGGAACTAGCGGTCTTTGGGGTTGGTGCTGCCGCTGAACGGGTTGAGTCGGGAAACGCCGGGGATATTCGACAGCAGACGGAAAACCTCGTTGCCGGTGGAAACCAGCGCTTCGAGCTGCGGGAGCAGGGCATCGAGCGTGCGGAACATGGGATCGGCCATGGCCATCACGCGTTCGGTGCGGTCGATCGTGGTGTTGAGGCGCTCGGTGGCCGCGGCCAGATTCTCGATCAGATCGGGTACCTGCGCGGCGAGTTGTACCGACGCGGGCGGGATACGCATGGCTCCGCTGGCCACCGCCTGCGCCGTGTCCACCGCAGCCTGCGCGGCATCGACCGCAGACTGGGCCGCGGCCTTCAGGTCGCTGGGTTTCGGAATCATCTGTCCGGCCATATAGCTAACTGTGCCGTACACAGGCCCGCATGTCCCGTGATCGACACGGCTACACGTCGGTAACGCCGCTCGGGGCGCTCTCCTACCAGCGGTTCAGTAGCCGCACGGCGCCACCGACGACGAAGGTCACCAGGTCCTCGTAGAAGGCAGTCAACGCCGGTGTGGACGCCAGGACGCCCGGCCACTCGTCGGCGCGACTGATTCCATACACGAATCCCATGAGCGACATGGCCCAGCGGCCCTCCAACCGATCGGGGTCTGCGGCCGGAAACGCGCGCCGCACCTGCGGCAGCAGTGACTCCCGCAGGTGGGGTTCGATCGTGTCGTCCGCCGGGCCGGCCTGCGCGGTCTGCCCGACGATCTTGACCCAGCGCATGCCGCGGATCGGGTGCCGTTGCAACAGATCGAGGTACGGTGCGGTCACCGCCCGAACCACCGCATCCGGCGTAGGCGGGGCCGGATCGGCGGCCAGCGCATCGATATTGGCCTGGGTTGCCAGACCTACCGCCGTGCCGAGGTCCATGATGACCGCGCGGAGCAATTGTTCCTTGGACCCGAAGTGATAGTGCACCGAAGCGGCACCCAGCCCGGCCGTGGCGTTGACCGCCCGGACCGACACGGCATCCACCCCCTGCTCGGCGAAGAGTCGTTCGGCCGTGGAGATCAACAGCGCGCGGGTCGCGTCGCCTTGCCGATTCTGCGTTGTACCCGACACCCGAAAGAGCATGTCACAAGCCGCGGCGGGGCCGGATCCCCAACGGTAATCTCGGTACTTCTGCCCACCTGAGCCGCTGCGGAGTGCTGATGCGAATTGCGTTGTTCGCGACCTGCCTCGCCGATGCCATGTTCCCGGCAGCCGCGATCGCGACGGTGCAGTTACTCGAGCGCCTCGGCCATCAGGTGGATTTCCCCCAGGAACAGACCTGTTGCGGCCAGATGCACGTGAACACGGGCTATCTGCGGGAGGCCGTGGACCTCGTCAGGCATCACGTGGGCGTCTTCGAGAACTGCGACGTCGTCGTGGCGCCGTCGGGATCGTGCGTCGGGTCGGTGCGCCACCAACACGCGATGGTGGCAAGACGGGCGGGCGACGAGGAACTCGCGATGCGGGCCGAAGCTGTGGCGGCGAAGACGTATGAGCTCTCCGAACTGCTCATCGATGTGCTCGGCGTCGACGACGTCGGCGCGTACTACCCACATCACGTCACCTATCACCCGACCTGTCACTCGCTGCGCATGGTGGGTGTCGGCGACAAACCGCTGCGGCTGCTGCGTCAGGTTCGAGGATTGACGTTGGTGGAGCTACCGGCAGCCGAATCCTGCTGTGGGTTCGGCGGAACGTTCGCGATCAAGAACTCGGACGTCTCGGCCGCGATGCTGGCCGACAAGGGCCTGAAGCGGGGCGTCGACGGCCTGCGGCTGATCATGATGTGCGAGGTGCCGAGCAACGCGATCCTGGCGGACCAGTTCCTCGAGCACTTCGACGGCATGTCGATCGGCTCCAACGACCTGACGCAGCTGAC
>ERZ650309.563-NODE-563-length-18150-cov-4.738491_pt1 | contig 18150 bp, 8 predicted proteins | sample MGYA00376245_ERZ650309 | MGnify/ENA primary metagenome ERZ650309 (study PRJEB26733, sample SAMN07839294) | wastewater metagenome | biome: urban; feature: wastewater treatment plant; material: waste water | place: USA: North Carolina | collected 2016-04-26 ...
TCTTCCGATCTCCAGATTCAATTGACCGGCAAGACAACTCTAGCGTTTCAATTGAGAATCGCACCGCGCCAATGATTGAGCGACGGTTTCGCGCCGTGTGGTGTTGAACACACTCGACACGGCGAAGCGTGGCCATTCATCCCATTGCTGCAAGCTTTTTTGATACCAATCACAGGCTTCCTTCCAGGCGGCATGACGTTCCGCAGGTTCTTTGACATGGCGAGCCAGGGCTTCGTAATAGTAGCCGAATCTTTGATCGCAATCTGCTAATCGCCAAAGCGCTTTGACGTCGTCAGGCTTGGCGGCTTTTTCGGATTCGGCAAACGCCAATGCCCCGCGCAATGCCGTCAGCGCGCCGTCAAACTCGCTCTGCGCTTGCAAGGTTTCAGCCAGAATCTGTTGCATGTCGCAGTTTTGCGCTTTGACGCTGAATTCATTGGGCTGTTCAGCGGACAGCGTTTGCCAAACGGCTTGCGCGTCGCGCAAAAGTTTTACCGCGACAGTTTGATTGGCCTGTCGGTTTTCTGCGTCGGCCAGCCAGGTCAGTGTTTCGTGTTGTAGCAATCGGTAACGGAAAGGATCGCCACTTGCCTGGGACATCGCTCGCAATTCGATCAGCGCCTGATGCAAGGTTGCCGCGCCGCGTGCCGGATCGGTTACGGCTTCGGTTTCGCCAATCAGGATCAGTCCAACAGCCAGGTTGTCGTGCGCTCGTTGGTCTTTGGCGTCGGCGGTAATCAAGCGCTGTGCGCTGGATTGCATTTTGGCGAAAGTTTGTAACGCGGTGGCTGTGTCATTCAAATTGACGCCCATCGGTTGCCCTTGCGCCATGCCCAAATGCTGATAAGCGACGAACAGCGAATGCTGGTAAGGCGTTTCGTAAGGATGTCGGGTCGCCAGCGATTCAAACAGCGCCAGCGCAGCCAGGCTTTCCCGGATGGATGTGTGCGGATCGCCTACTTGCAATAAAGCGTACGCCAGTTCGCTATGCAGCACTGCCAGTTGATATTGCGCCTGGTCACTGGGAAAGGCTTGGGCTCGTCGCTCGGAAATGTCCAGTGCCTGCCGGTAATGACGCACGCCGGTAGCAATGGCGGGCACCCATTCCACTTCCAGATCGGCCAGGGAGCGATAACCGGTTATCAATTGCGCCAGGTCTGCCTCCAGAACGTTGGGTTTGGTCGCCAATGGTTCAATGATCGCTACGCCTTGTTGGTGCGCAGCCAGAGCTTCGGTGTAAGCGCCGACCTGATACTGAATATGCCCCTGTTTGAAATACAGACCTGCCACCAGGCGTTGGTATTTCAAATTTTGCGGCGCGCTTGTCACCAGTGCTTGCGCCATCGCCAGGGCTTTGCGGCAACTTGCGAGCGCTTCAGTGGTGTGCCCCAGATTATTCATCCGCGGATTACCTTGCACGTCAGCCACGCGGCTGTAAGCCGTCGCCAGTTCGTATTGGAATTCAGCGTCGTTGCCCGCTTCTTTGGCCAGACTGTCCAGATATTCCAGCGCGGTGTTGACCAGCAATTCACGCGCTTCAGTTGTGCCGGTGATGTTTTGAATTTTGCCGTCGAATTCGAATAGGAAGGTGTTGGCCAGTTTGCGAACTTGCTGAAATCTGCGTTCGGCACGGCGAGCCTGGTAGTTGGAAAACGCTGCGCCGCTGATCAGCAATACTGCAATCAGCGTCGAAGCCGCCACTCCCCAACGATGCCGCCGCGCGAATTTGCCTGCGCGGTAACGAATTGTGTCCTGGCGCGCAATGACCGGCATCCCTTCCAGATGACGGCGAATGTCTTCGGCGAACTGTTCGACCGATTGGTAACGGCGCGCAGCTTCTTTGCGCAGAGCCATCAAAATAATGTTGTCCAAATCACCAGCCAATTCGCCTGAAAGCCGTCGGCCAGGTTTGATTGAGTTGGTAGAAGTCCGGCGCACCACTTCGCTGGGCTTTGCGGGTTCAAGGTCGCAGATGACGTGCTCGATTTCTGCCAGCGAACTGCTTTTGATGTCATAGGGAAGCTGCCCGGTCAACAATTCATAAAGCACCACGCCCAGAGAGTAAATATCCGTTGCCGTTGTCACTGTTTCGCCGCGCGCCTGTTCAGGGCTGGCATAAGCCGGTGTCATGACACGCATTGCCGTGGCGGTCACCCCAGGATCGTGGCCAGCAGTGGTCAGCGACTGTTCGGGGTCCAGCAGCTTGGCGATCCCGAAATCCAGAAGTTTTGGGGTGCCGTCTTGTGTCACCAGAATGTTTGACGGTTTGATGTCGCGATGAATGATCAGATTTTGGTGTGCATATTGAACAGCGGCGCAAACTGACCGAAACAATTCCAGTCGTAGCGAAACGGAAAGGGAATTGGCATTGCAGTAATTAGACAGCGTTTGGCCTTCGATGTATTCCATCACCAGATAAGGCCATCCGTCTTCGGTCGTGCCGCCGTCCAGCAAACGGGCAATGTTCGGATGTTCCAGTCGGGCCAGAATTTGCCGTTCGCGGCGGAATCGTTGCAAAGCGAATTCAGGACCCAGGCCGCCTTTGACCAGTTTGATGGCGACTTCCTTGTCATACTGATGATCGTCACGGGCGGCGCGATAAACCGCGCCCATGCCGCCCTGTCCGATTAATCCGGTCACGCGGTAAACGCCAATGCGTCGGCCAATCATTTGCTGGTTTGGCTCTGCCGGGAGCAACAAGGTCGCCGCGATTTGCGAAACTTGCGCGTCCAGAGGATTGGTTGCGCCTTGATCGGCCAGTAACAGCGATTCGACTTCGCGTCTTAACTCTTCGTCGCCGGCGCAGGCTTTCTCCAGAAACTCGGCGCATTGTCCGGTTTCCTGTTCCATCGCTGCCTGAAAAATGTCTTTGATCTGTTGCCAGCGTTCCGGAGTCATTGGCTACCTCCTGAGTTCCCGGCTCAGCCAGGCGCGTGCTGTCCGCCATTCGCGCTCGACTGTGGAAAGCGATACGTTCAGTACTTCGGTGATCTCTTCCATTGTCAGTCCGCCGAAAAAACGCAACTCGACGATTCGGGATTGCTGTGGATCGAACGTCGCCAGCGTTTTCAGCGCATCATCCAACGTGGCGACTTCCATCGCGCGGGTATCGGCTCTGGCTTCGGCTTCGCCCAGTGACACTTGCAAGGCGTCGCCTCCGCGTTTGTCGCGTTGGCGAGAGCGAGCCTGGTCTACCAGTATCTGCCGCATTGCTGTCGCGGCAACGGCGAAAAAATGCGCGCGGTTCTGCCATCGTTTTTCTTCCTGATTGGCCAGCCGCAGATAAGCTTCGTGGATTAGTCCGGTGGTTTGCAGAGTTTGGCCGTGGTGTTGTCTTGCCATATAGCGTCCGGCAATCCGATGCAATTCATCGTAAACCAGGGGCAATAATTGATCGAACGCTGCTTGATCGCCTTGATTCACCGCATCCAGCAATTGCGAGACATCGGAAGAAGGTAGGTTCATGATTAGCCTTTCCCTTTTGAGTTGTTGAGCTGCGAATGAATTCGTCTGATCTGACTGTTTGCGGACGCGGCGGATTATAGCCCAGCCAATCAGAATTTTTCTTTCTTCGTTTGAAGGGTTTTGCCAACGGACGACGTTTTTCTTAGTGAGAGCGAAATCATGCTCTTCACATGAACGCCGAGCGGCAGGCCAAGCGGTCTTCAATTCCCACGGGGTTCATTCAGAAATGAAGCATCAAACCGAAGAGGAAACCAACATGAACACTTATATCGCCGATGTCGAACTCACAATTGAAGAACTGGAAGTAGTGGTTGCGCCGGGCATCAATTTCAACCACAACGAAACGGTCGAGATCGAATTGAGCGCCCAGGAGTTAGAACAGGTCATTGCACCGGGCATGAATCTGAATCACAGCGAGAGTACGGAAATTGACTTGGCCGTTGAAGAGTTGGAAGACGTGATCGCGCCGAGCAGGAGCGCTCAGCATAATGAGACCGTGGAAGTTGATTTGAGCGCCCACGAATTAGAGGAAGTCGTTGCGCCGGGCGTGATGTTTAACCACAACGAAACCGTGGAGGTTGAATTGGTTGTCGAAGAGGTGGAAGAGCTTATCGCTCCGGGATTCAGTTTAAACCATAACGAAACGGTAGAAGTTGATCTGGTTGTCCACGAATTAGAGGAAGTCGTCACTCCGGGTGTCAGCTTTAACCATAACGAAACAGTGGAAGTTGAGTTGAGCGTCGAAGAAGCGGAAGCAGTGATCGCTCCTGCTCTTGTTGAAAACCACAATGAGACGGCAGAAGTTGACCTGACGACTGAGGAAGTAGAGGCAGTTGTCGCGCCAGGCTTGCCACTGATCTAACTCGCTGATCCGTAAACGCTTAACACTTTGGGAAATTGATGAGCACCGCACCAGAAACGACTACGGCTGATCCGAAACGACAGGTTTGGGCACTTGTTCATCGTGCTGACAAGTTGCGCGAACAGGGCAGCTACGCGGAATCCGAAGCGCTGTTCAAACAGGCTTTGGCTTTGGCCGAAGAAGTTTTTGGTGCGGATGGGCAGGAACTCAGTGTGGTGCTCAACAATCACGCGATTCTGTACAAATACTCCGGGCAGTTCGACGAAGCCGAATTGCTGTACCGCCGCGCGCTCGATCTAACTATCCGGTACTTGGGCGAAGAGCATCCCGAAGTCGCCACGATCTATCACAATCTCGGAGGTTTGGATCACGCGCGCGGTCGTTTTGCCGAAGGCGAACCGGCGGCTCGGCGAGCAGTGGAAATTCGTCAGCGGGCGCTGGAAGTCGGCCATCCGCAAGTCAAAGAAAGTCATTTGGCGGCTGATCTGGCGGCGCTGGCCGGAGTGCTGGACGGGCAAAAGAAGTATCAAGAATCCGAGCCAATCTATAACCGCGTGTTGGGACTTTTCGAACGATTACTGGCTTCAGGTGACACCACCGCCGAATACGAAATCGCCATCAATTTGAACAACTTAGCCGCGCTTTACGCCAACACCAACCGAGCAGAACAAGCCGAACCGCTTTACCGTCGCGCACTGGCAATCAAAGAAAAACTGCTCGGCGCATCTCACCCTGACGTAGCCGTTTCGCTGAACAATCTGGGTGTGCTGATGAAAAAGCTTGGCCGCGGCGAAGAAGCCATTGGCGCGTATCGCCGCGCGCTGGAAATTTTTGAGACAACACTTTCCGCCGACCATCCGAAAGTGAGAGCCGTTCGAGCGAATCTGGAGAAATTGAAGCCGGGTGCGCCTGTGCCTTCGCAGGCAAATTGAAAAAAAATGCGAAGCCTCTTTTTTCCCTGAAATGGCAAGTCAACGTGAAAGAAAGCTTCGCGGCTACTTTTTTGCTCGCGGGGGCGTGAGCGTGCCCGGATGATAGTTTTTGCGAGGGAATCTCGTTTCAGTAAGTGGAGGCTGAATCAACGATGAAACCCGATTATTGCGATTATCCACCGCAACCCACCGCCGATCTGGAAATGGCTGAACAGCCCGATGGCGAGCGTGTGGTTTGGGTAGTCGGTTCGGCTTCAGTTGGCCGGTACATTCTGTTGGGCGAAACAGAGCGCAAAGTCTTGATGCTGATTGACGGCCAGCGCACACCTCCGCAAATCTGCGAAGCATTTCTAAACGAGCACGGCGGCAAGCTCGGCCTGCCCACGCTAACCAAATTCCTGACCAAGTTGGATCAAACCGGAATCCTGGCCGGAGTGCGCGCGGACCTTGGCGCTATCGAAGGCGCGGCGCAGCATTACGTTCGCTTCAAACTTTTCAATCCTGACAAATTGTTTGCCCGAATGATTCCGGCAATTCGCTGGATTTGGACGACAGAGTTTTTTGTCGTTTCAACCGGACTGATGGTGTTGGCTGCGTGGTTGTCGATGCGCGATTGGCCGCAGCTTTCCACCAGCGGGACTCGGCTAATTGGCGAACATTACCTGATCGTTTTTCTGGCTGGGATGCTGGTGGTGTTCGCTCACGAATTCGCGCACGGATTGACCTGCAAAGCGTTTGGCGGACGCGCGACCGAAGTGGGCGTGCTGATGGTTTTCTACTTTTTGCCTGCGCTGTATTGCAACGTGACGGGCATTCATCTGATCCCGCAGCGCAATCGGCGGTTGTGGGTGATTGCAGCGGGGATTTATTGGCAGTTGATGGTCGGAGCAGTTGGCTTGTTGGTTTGGTTTCTGGTTGCGCCGGAAACTTTGGTGGCCGATGTCGCGCTGGGTTTTGCCCTGGGCAGTCTGGCGGACGTCGTCTTCAACGCCAATCCGTTGATCAAACTGGACGGTTATTACTTCTTGAGCCAGTGGCTGCGGCTGCCGAATCTGATGGATCGGTCGCGCGCTTACTGGCGCGGATTGTTGCGCCGCTTGCTGACCGGCGAAGTGGAAGAGAAAAAATACTCCGGGCGCGAGCGGATGATTTACGGACTTCACGGGTTCTTGTCGGTGGTTTATTCCACCGGCTTGATGATCTTTATTGTTGTCTACGCGGGAGGTTGGCTGATGAACACCTTTTACCTGTTGGGACTGTTGCTGGCTGTTGGCGTTGCGTTGCTGTTTGTGCGAAAGCCGTTGAAAGCAGTTTTTAGCCCTGCCTTCAGTCGGCTGGCTGCTTTCACCGAACCGGTCCGCCCGAAAGCGGTCCTAAAAACACGACGTCGTGTCGTGCCAATTGTCTTTGCCGTGATTGTCATCGCGGTGTTGATTACTCCATGGCGAGCTTCGGTTGGCAGTTACGGTCAGTTGATCGCCTTGCCCGACCGCGAAACGATCATTCGCGCGCCCGAAGCCGCAACGCTTGTTCAGTTGTCGGTCAAGCCCGGCGATCAACTGGCTGCTGGAGCAGTGGTTGGCCGTTTGGGGAATCTGGATGTCGAAGACCAAATCGCCGAAGTTCAAACCGACGTGGCTCGTGTGCAAGCCGATTACGACCGGCTGCTGGGCGAACTGCGAGTTCGCGGCGAATCGGCTTTGCGAGCCGATGTCGCATTGCAGCAGCGGCAACGCGACTTTGCTGAAATAGACGCCGAACAGCAGCAAATCCGTGCGCGTCAGCAAATTCAGCCGAGCGATTCCGGCAAGCTATCAAACGCTCCACGCATCATCACGATTTCAAACCGACTGTCGGAGGCGGAAACTGTGCAGACTTATCCGGCTGCGCTGGCGGCGCTCCAGGCTGAAGCCGACGCACAACGTGCGCTGAGCGATGAAGCGGCCAAACAGCGCGACCGATTTCGTCAGCTTCACGCGCAAGGATTGATTCCGCGCAGCGAACTTGACGCGCAAGAAGCGCGAGCGGCGACTTTGGCCGGTTCGCTGGATGCCGCGCGGCAACGATTGAATGCCGCTTTGATCGAACATCGCCGTCATCACACGGCTACGGCGACCGATGTGCGGCTGGCAGAAACCGATGCCGGAACCGAACGATTGACGATTGAAAAGCTGAGTGGGGAATTGCGCGGGATGCGCGAATTGTTGGCATCGCTGGAATCGCGCCGGGATTTGCTGCTGCGCAAACGCGGCCAGTTCGATTTAACCACGCAACACGCCGGAGTGGTTTTCGGCGAAGAGTTGCCGCGACTGACGGGCCAGTTTTTCCAAAAAGGCGCTGAGATTTGCCGCGTCGCCGACACTCGCCAACTGCTGGTTCGCATTCAGGTTCCCGAACGGGAAATCGGCGACATTCGCGCAGGGCATACGGTTCGGCTGAAAGCACGGGCTTTCCCCGACCAAACTTTTTACGGGACCGTGACCAAAATCGGCGGCGAAAGTGAAACCGACGCCAGTGGCCAGACGATTTATCGAGTTGAGATGACGATTGAAAACGGCGAAGGAATGCTTCGGCCAGGAATGACAGCATTTGCCCGGATTGATTTCGACCGCCAAATGATCGGGCGAATTCTGTTGCACAAGATCAAACAGACGCTGCGGCCAGAGTTGTGGATGTTGTAACGACCCAGGATCAATCGGGCAGATTCATTCGCTTCAGCAATTCCGGGAAACGCGGATGATTGCGCAGGTTGTCAAAGCGTGGGTCAACCTTCAAATACATCAGCCCGTCGCTGTGATCTTTGCTTAGGGAGTTTTCCAGCAACGTCATCGCCTGTTCGACGCTGCCGACTGACGCCAGACTCCAGATCATTCGCATGTGGCCTGTGGGCGAATCCACGTCGGCGCGGCGAGAATTGATGTCCAGTCTCTTTTGCCAGTATGCCGCCTTTCCACCCTGAGCATATGCTTGCTGCAAGTCGGTCGCGCCTGTGGGAATCGGTTTCATGGCAAGCATTTCTTTGATTGCGGCTTCGAGGTCGTTCTTGGCTTCGTAGGTGTTGCGGATCCAAAAATGCGCATCGCGCACGGCTTCATTGTTCGGTTCGGATTCAATGGTGCTGCGTAATTGGGCAATGGCTTCGTCATAACGCAGGGCGTAATACAGCAATTCGCCAATGTCTTTGTTGATAGGAAACGAGCGCGGTTCGATTTCTTTGGCGCGTTTGATTTCGTCCAGCGCCGCTTCGTGTTTTCCCTGAGTCTCCAGCAAGATTGCATACCAGTGATGCGCCGTGGCGTAACCGTTATTCAACTCGATAGCGCGCTTGAAATTCTTTTCCGCTTCTGCCCAGTTCCAGTTGTTGAACATTTCGGTGAATCCAAGCGTCGCGTGCGCTTCGGCGAGGTGGCTGTCAATTGCCAGTGCCTGGCGGGCTAACGCTTCCGCCTTTCGTCGAGCTTCGTTGCCTTCAGTCCCTCCGTCATACAGCAAAACGTACGCATCTGCGATGCCGACATAAGCCAGAGCATATTTGGGATCCAGCGAAATTGCCTTCTGATAAAACTCAATCGCCTTTTGATAAGAATCTTTGGTTCGTTGATTCCAGAAAAAGCGTCCATTCAAATATTGGTAATACGCTTCGGTGTTGTCCGTGTATCGTTTGGCCAACATCTTGCGCTCATCGCCAGTCAGATTTACTTGTAGCTTTTCCGAAATCTGCTGAGAAATGTCTTCCTGAATCGCCATCAAATCCGCTCGGCGACGTTGGTAATGCTCACTCCATAACAATGTTCCGTCGGTTGTATCCACCAGCTCAACGCGGATGATCAACATATCATCTTGCTGTAAAACTTTTCCGGTCAAAATCGAGCGAACATTCAGCTCTCGCCCAATCTGGCGCGGATCAACCGCCGTTCGGCCTTTATAGCCAGAGACAATGCTGTTGGATAAAACGCGGAGTTTGGGGCGGAGCGGCGAAAGATTGGCAATGATGCTTTCTGAAATTCCATCGCTCAGAAATTCCAGGTTTTTATCCGCGCCATCATTTACCAGCGGCAACACCGCCAGCGAGGGAAGGCTTGTTCGAGTCGTTTTCCACCAGGAATACAACCCGGCTCCCAGTGTAAGAACAAGAAGGCCGACCAGGGCAAATGTCCTCAACCTTGAGGGATAGAAGAATTTCTGCCGATGGGATCCCGTCGTCAGTGGAGTTATCTCCGCCGTCACGGTTCGATGCGCGCCGGACAGTGCTTTGTAAGTCCCGGAGGCGCTGGTCAGCAATGAACGCAAATCCAGCGATAGGTCGCGCGCCGATTGAAACCGCTCATCGGGATTTTTTTCCAGACAGCGACGAATCATTCTTTCCAGTTCAATCGGAATGTCCTGATCCGCGCTCTCAATTGAGGGTGGCTCATCGCGCAGGATTGCCGCCAAGGTTTCTGGCGCGCTCGGGCGTGTAAAAGGACGTTCGCCGGTCAGCATTTCAATCAGCATGCAACCGAGCGAGAAAATATCACCGGGCGCTTCGACGTTTTGCCCGCGCACCTGTTCCGGAGACATATAGCCGATGGTTCCCATCAGTGTGCCGGGCCTGGTTTCTTGCAACGCAGCATGTCGCGAGACCAGAGTCGCTGCATTGCTGGTTACCGCGCGTTTGACGCGGGCGATGCCGAAATCCAGGATTTTGATTTGTCCATCGTTGGTTAGGAAAATGTTTTCCGGTTTGATGTCACGGTGAATGATGCCTTTGGAATGTGCAGCGGCCAGTCCGTCGGCAATTGCCGAAGCGATTTTTACGGCTTCGCGCCAATTGAGCAGGGAATCTTTCAGCCGCTGACGCAACGTCGCGCCTTCCAGCAACTCCATCACCAGATAGGCGGCTCCGTCCTGATAACCAAAATCGTAAATCGCCAGAATGTTTGGGTGAGAGAGCGCGGCAACGGCTTTGGCTTCGCGTTCGAACCGAGCCATTGCGTCAGGATGTGATGACAGGTGTTGCGGCAGAACTTTGATGGCGACGTTCCGATCCAGTCGCGGGTCGCGCGCTCTGTAAACGTCACCCATTCCTCCCACGCCCAGCAACGCTGCAATTTGGTAATGCCCCAATTTGTGCCCAACCAAAGAGCCCGCCGCTGGTTCGCCAGATGCGGCTTTGGCTTTTTCAAAATTCAGCGCCGAAGCCATGCCTTTGGCCGGCGTGGTTTCAATGAAGCTTCCGGCTTTTTGGTGAGCCGCCAGCAGCGATTCCAATTCACGGCGCAACTCTTCGTTGCCTTCGCAGGCTGCATCCAAAAAAGCCGGATGCTGCTCTGGTGGCAAATCAAGCGCAGCGTCCAGCAATTCATCAATTTTCTTCCATTGTTCGGGGCTCATAAGGATATCGTGTCTGTAAGCAACTGAAGCCAAGTGTATTTCTACAACACGGAAACAATATCCGAAAGGTAAGAGTACTGTCATGAGAATTGTGACAGCTTGTTGATTGCCACTAGGCAAAAAAGCCTGAGAGCCAGACCTGTGGATTTTTCGGCTCTCAGGCTTGGGGGAGGAAATTGTCAGCTTGGTTGGCGAATAACGATGCCGCGAATGCCAAGCTGATGATCGTTTACGGCGCGAAATAGCCTGACAGATCAACTACCAGATTGGTTGTCGCGGCGGAGAAGATCTTGAACGCTCCGTCTGCGTTGCCCAACCCGACGATGAAATGCCGGTTGTAGACTCTTCCGGCTCTGTAATTCGAAGTGGCTACGGTAGGTTGAATCGCCGCGCTAGGCCACAGAGTCAAAAAGCCGTTCGCCACTGGGAACACGGCCGTCGCATTGCCGACCAGGCCTAGCGCCGAAGAGGGAACCATTTCTCCTCCGCAGGTTCCACGGGCAGGCTGGGTGTAAGTGCTTCCTCCAATCAGAGGAGCGCCGGGTTTGTAACATCCCACAGGCTCACCCGCACGCGTTTCCAATAGCCGCACCGGCTGCCGAAGCGGCGTAAAAAGCAGGCCAGCGCCATTGGCATCAATCGCTTCCGGGCTGTAATACCCCAGCAGATCAACGACCAGGTCCGTTGTTGCCGCGGTGTAAATTTTGAATTCTCCCATTGACGACAATCCCACTGTGAAAGGCCCATTGACGACCCTGCCAGCAGTGAAATTAGACGAGGCAATGACCGGCCTGGTGGCGTTCGCCGGAAATAGCGTCAGGAAGCCATTGCTTAGCGGATTGACGGTTGTGGCATTGCCAACGATGGCGAGTGCTGCTGCCGGAATGCCCGTGCAAGCAGAGGTCGCGGTTTGCATGTTTTCTGTGTCGAATACCAAGGGGGAGCCAGGCCGGAAGCAGCCGACAGTTGCTCCTGTTCGCGTATCGAGCAAGCGCACTGGTGATGGCAGAGGATGAAAGTATAGCCCCCCTGTTTCCGGAGGCGCGTAATAACCGGTTACGTCTACGACGACATCGGTATCGGTTGTCACAAAAATTTTAAACGCGCCGTCGCTGGCACCCAATCCAACTGTGAAGACGTTGTTGATGATCTCGTTTGGGCCAAAATTCGAATTGGCGACAAAGGGTTTCATCGCATCACTGGGATAGAGAGTCAGGAACCCGCCGCCGGATTGCACTGTCGCGATGTTGCCTGTGATGGCAGCGGCGTTGGCCGGAATGGTCAACCCGTCGCACAGCACACGTGCCATTTGAGTGTAAGAGGTGCCGCCAGGAATCGGCGCATTGGGCTGGAAGCAGGCACTGGCACCCAGGCGCGTATCGAGCAGTCGAACCGGATGCGCCAGGGAAAAATACTGCAATCCACTGTTTTGGGTCACGATGAATAGCTGGCTGGCTATGGTAATGCTGCCTTGTCTCGGTTGACCGGAATTCGGTTGAACTGAGTACTGGACAGTCCCATTTCCCGAACCAGGGCTGCCGGAAGTGACTATGATCCAGGAGTCATTGCTGACGGCTGTCCAGCCGCATCCCATTGGCGCGGGCACGGTCACCATATCTGATCCGCCGCTCGAGGTGAACATTGCGCTGGCGGGGGAAATCAGTCCGGCGCAGGTCACTCCGCTCTGATATACGGTGAAGGTGTTACCGGCAATGGTCATCGTGCCGGATCGCGGGTTGGCGCTTAGGTTGGCGGCAACGGCATAGGTTATCCCGCCACTGCCAACGCCGCTGCTCGCCGAAGTGATCATGATAAAGCTGTCGTTACTGACCGCCATCCAGGTGCATCCGCTGGTTGTGTTTACGGCTACCATATCAGAGCCTCCGGCGGCGGTGAATGTTTGGGTGGTTGGTGCGATCGAGAAGACGCAGGCGGGCGTGATTTGAGCACACATCGAAAATTCCGATGTGTTGCCCGCTGGGTCGGTCGCCGTCGCAGTCAGGAATTGGCCAATTGGGGACGAGACGGGCAGGCTGAGATTGAAACTCACGGTGCAATTCGGGTTGGTGGTCACCAAAGTCGAACCAATGAACATTTTTCCTTCGCCATTGCCAGAAACGTCACAGGCGGGATTGACGAAAAATTCGAGCGTGAACGTGGTACTTGGTGAACTGTTGAGCGTTCCCTGAATCATCGTGCTGGCGGCATCGGAGGTGACAGCGCTCAGCACCGGATAGTTTTGCAAATTGTTCGGCCCGAAATCCCCATCACAGGCGTCGTTTGGGTTCACACCTAACGGAAAGACAAGGTCAATTCCCAGCACTGCATTGGAATGAATGGAATTGCCACTGATTCGATTGGCAAAGCCGGAATCTGCGTACACACCAGACCCACCGTTGAAGGCGATGGTGTTTCCATTTTCAATATTGTTACCGCTTCCTGCGGTCCCGATAAATACAATGCCGTGAGAGAAATTACCCAAAGGGCTGATTCCATCAGCCAGTGTGCCAATGAGGTTGCCCTGCACTCGATTGTTGATTGTTGTGGGGCTGCCGATCAAAATCCCATTCGGATAGGTCACGGCTTTGCCGTTGCCGGAAATCACATTCCCTGCGCCTGCGACTGTGCCTCCGATGACATTGTTTTGGCCTCCGAACGAAATTTCCACACCGGCCCCATTCGGTACGGCTCCTGTGCCCGATTCATTAAGCCCGATGAAATTGCCCTGCACGAGGTTGTTGTTCGTGCCTGTTCCCACAATGAATACACCATCAATCGCATTGCCGGAGATCACATTGCGCGCGCCCGCCGAAGTTCCTCCGATCAGATTGTTCTGTGCATTTGCCAGGATTGCCACACCGTTCGAACTATTGCCGACAGATGATGGAGAAGCGGACGCTAGATTGAGCGAAAGAGTTCGAGTGGACAGATTCGGTGTTTGCGAAAAGCCTTCGTTCGGGGAACCTCCGAATTTAGGATGGCTCGATCTGTTGCTATTGCTGGCTGCTTCGCCGGTTGTCAGTGGCGCTTTCGCCACGGCTACGCTGGCAAGTCCGGTCAGGTCTAGGCCGATATAATTTCCCTGAACGACATTACTGTTCGTGCCTGGATTAAAGATCGAAATCCCTGTATCTCCATTGCCGGATAAGATGTTGCGCGCACCCGCCACCACTCCGCCGATAGTGTTGGCTTGGGCGCCGTATGCCAGTTCCACGCCTCGCAGCGTGTTCGGCAACGCCGTCATGCCTGTGGGAGTTGTGCCGATGTAATTCCCCTGCACCAGGTTGTTGGTTGTGCCTGCATCGCGAATCCAGACGCCATTGTTGAAATTGCCGGAGATGATGTTTCGCGCGCTGGGTGTGGTTCCCCCGATCAGATTGTTCTTGCCTGAAATTCCTCCTCCCGGAGGATTGCCAATTTCAGCTCCTGCGATTCCATTAGGCACGGATGCGGTTCCTGCGACGTCTGTGCCGATGAAATTGCCTTGCACCAGATTGTTGTCCGAGTCCGCATTGAAGATGCCAATTCCCACCTGGGAATTACCGGACGCGATATTGCCTGAACCTGCTGTCGTTCCACCGATGACGTTTCCTTGCGGACCTGGCGAAACGTCGGTGGCGATTTCCAGACCTGCAAAGCCATTGGCGATGGCTGCCGCGCCAGCAGCATTGGTGCCCAGATAATTTCCCTGAATGAGATTGTTGTTCGATCCCGGATAGCCAATGAAGATGCCATCACCGTTACTGGTAAAGTTCCCTGAAATCAAGTTGCGGGCAGCCGCCGTTGTGCCGCCGATGATGTTGTTGTTTGCGCCACTGACCAGATCCAAACCATCAACATCGAAAGTGCCGGAAACTGTGCCATTTGAAACTGCCGCAGTCCCCGCAGCATTCGTTCCGATGTAACACCCTTGCACCTGATTTCCCGAAGACCCCGCGCCACCAATGAAAAGACCGGTCTTGGCAAAACCGTTGATGACCAACCCTTTGATCAAACAGTTGGCGGCATTGATTTGCAATCCTCTGGCGGTTGTTCCGGCGCTGGCTCCATTCAACACGATCAACGGAGCGCCTGAAAATCCGGGCTGAGTCGTTCCATCTATCGTGACAGCTTCAGTGATTGCTGGCAGAGGCGATAGCAGACTGATGGTTTGCAGTCCGCTGCCGATGGCAAAGTTGATCGTGTCAGTCCCCGGCGACGAATTCGCCTGGGTGATTGCGTCTCTCAGCGAACCAAATCCTGAGCTGCTGTTGGTGGTGACGGTAAACGTGGCTGAAGGCGCAGTCAGCATGATCGAAGGCGCGCTCAAATCGGTTCGCAGCAAGACCAGATCGTTGATGGCGTCCGTATTCAATTGCATTGGCAGAATGGCCGCTGGCTCGCCTGCCAAATCCCGCGCCGCTGCTTTCATCTCCAAACCGCCGGTCACGATTCGCAGATGGCTGGAATCTGAAATCAGCAGGTCTTCGCCTGAATGTGTGGATAAACGAGCGCGAATCAATCGTGCTCCGCGCTGCCCGGAAACTTTAAGAATGTCTTTGGACGTCCATTGCTCAAACCCGGATTGAGCAGCGTTCTGTTTGTGTATTCCTCTCTGAGAATCAGGGCCCAGCATTTGCACGGTTCCGTTCTCAAACATCAACGCCATTTTTGAGTGCTCGAAATCCCCAATTGCAATATCTGTAACTGGCCATGGAAAAGATCGCTCAGTGACTATTGCCGGACTGGCTTCTGCACGCCGAGTTTCATCCAGTGACAGGCGGCGATCACGGCCTTTGATTGTCAATACATCGGAGCCTGCTGCAACGGCCAGGTCTCTGAACATATCATCATCCAATAGTCCCATTGCCAGAACCGTCGCATCGTTTGGCAGGTCAAAGATTTCCGGTTTGGCACGCATTGCTCCATCCGGAGACTCAAAGACCAACACTTGTGATCCGCGTTCTCCTGAGACGGCCACCGCCAGATCAATCAAACCATCCGCCCGATTGATCTCTCCACTGGCCAGCGCCTTTACGTTGCCCGGCAGTTCCACTGATTGCGGAACGCCGAACTTGCCGCGCCCATCGCCCGGTAAGAAGTGAAGAGTTCTGCTATCACGAGCTGCCGTCAAAATGTCCCAATGGCCATCCGCATTGAAATCACCCGTGGCGATCAATTCAGGCGCTTCAGGGGATGCAAACGCACGAGCCGACGAAAGAAATGGTGTTTCGGTGAATTGCCCGTTTGCTTTGCGCTGTTGGGCTAACGCTGTATGGGGGAAAAGGGAATCTACGTTGCCGCGATGCAAGGTCAGCAACCCTGCGCCCTGGCTGGCATAACCGCAGACCAGATCGGGGACGCCATCTTCATCAAAATCGCCTGATGCCAGCGACAACGGGCGCGTCTGGTTTTGTGCCAGAGCGGTTCGTAAGCTTGCTGCCCCAAGATACGTCGTTTGTAACGGCACCGCTTCGCGCATCTTGATTGAGGAACTGGTTGGCAACGCAGCGGAAGACGCGATGGTTTCCGGAGCAGATTTCAGAAGGCTGGCCTCCGCTTCTGTAATGACTTTCGGCATCCACAGCGAATTTGCTAAGGCGAACCAACATATCAACAGCGCAAAGAGCGGGGAAAAAGCTACGAGGTGTCTGGAGTTCCGATTCGTCATATAAGCCCCCTCCCAGAGGCAATTCATATCCCCCCTTCAATGATTTCTTCTTGATCGTTCTTGTCGCGTGTCCCCGCTTGCCGGCAAGCAGGGACACGTTCGTCAAACAGCGACACTTTTTGCCGCTATGGCAAGACAGTGAGGTTGTAGGTAATGTCTTGCCCAAAACTTACGGTTCCGAAGTGCAGGGTATGTTGGCCTGGCGGCAAAGGATTGAGCATTAAGTAATAGCCGATTGAGACCCCTGGTTGTGACGTGCCCGTGACACAAGGGTCGAACGTTGCACTGAGGGCGGGATCGGCCGTGAAGTAAAACAAGTGTGATATTGACCGGTACATAGAGAGCTTTTTGACGGAGACACCATCAATTTCAGCAAACAAGTCCTGATCGGTGAGTTGCGGCATAAAACCATTTCCCGTTCGCTGGAGAAACTGCTCCAAAGACTCACCTGGATTAGGTTCGAAGCCGAATTGCGGTGGGCACGGATAATCATTGATCAGGTTACCCAATGGTAAGAAGAGTGCGGTGCCTGAGGGAATGACGCCTTCTCGCGGAGCCGTCAGGCCATTGTTGGCGCCTGCCAGGAACCACACATGACCCGACTGGCCTGCACTGATGTCCACGGGGCCGCCTGTGTTGTAGAACGGGATGTCCGCAAGTTGAAATGACAATGCCCATTGCCACCATTTTCCACCCCAATCGCCATAGGTCATCCCATAAGGTCTGGCGTTCGGCGGAATGACGCCTGGGGTTGTGTTTGACTGAGCCTGTGGCGTGGAAGTCGTCATCATCAGTCCCAGGACAAGCAAGAGAACTGTGAGAATGGTGCGCGAAAAGTGTTTTCTGGTTTTACTCATGGTGTTCACCTTTGGGTTAAGCCACCTCGTGAAGAGGTGACGGTGTGGGTTGGTGATTTGTGGGGGAATCTTCGGCATTAGGGAACCATCGATAAGTGCGCCTTGATCAGCCGCAGTGACGACATTGCGGCTGATTTGCTTCTTACTTCTGAACATAACGAACCTCCTATTGCCCCTGATCAGAGCTGTAAGTGGTATAGAGGGTGCTGAATAGCAACCTCGGACTGATCCATGATTGGCGAGTAGAGTCGGCCTTGAATTCGCTGCTTTGGCATTGTCGCTGGCTCGGCGGCAATGAACGGTGCCAAGCAGACAGGATCAATTCGACTGGCTCCATCTATGAAAACGAGAAAAATTGTCCTGAGCTATCACAGGCTTAAAGATTATTTGCTTGAGGCCAACTTGTTCGTATTTTTCGCTGATGCGTCATGGCAACAAGGAGAAACACCGATGTTCTGTACTTACCACTTCTCCAAAGTTTAAGAGAGCGTCACTTATTGAGAGGCTGATGACCGAGGACGCTGCAAATTTTTGATTGCACTGTTTTAAGGGCAATGGGTTATGTGATCGCGTTACGGTTTTTGTAGAACCTCAACCGATGAGACACTGTCGTTGCCAATATAGTTATTTGACAAACGACTATCACTATAGCTGAACGTCTCCTCGCGCCCCTCGTAGCAAGCATCCGAATGCAGAATTGCTTTGACGCGGCTTCCAACCCTAATGGAAGAAAGGGAATCGTTTGGCATCGAAAAGCTATAAGAGTGTGCATATCGTCCAATATCTATCATTGTGCAAACACCAAGCTGATCTCGGTTGTAGTCGCGGTGTTGATACAAAACCACCTGGTCTGGACCGGGCGTTAGCGCGTAACACGTGCTCCTTCCATAATAAGATTTCCAGATAATGCCGAAATCAGGACAATCATCCGCAGTCTTGTTGCTCTCATTTGAAACGGCGGCCTGAGTGGTAAAAACGAAACCTTTGTAATTATCATTGGGCGTGGTGACA
>ERZ650309.564-NODE-564-length-18149-cov-5.471980_pt1 | contig 18149 bp, 18 predicted proteins | sample MGYA00376245_ERZ650309 | MGnify/ENA primary metagenome ERZ650309 (study PRJEB26733, sample SAMN07839294) | wastewater metagenome | biome: urban; feature: wastewater treatment plant; material: waste water | place: USA: North Carolina | collected 2016-04-26 ...
TTCATTGATATTACTTAGCAAAACAAATTGTGTAATCAAATCACCTGTTAATGTTAATAGTTGAATTGTTTGATATTTATTCGTTGAATTGCTGAAGTTGATGTTCAAATAATTTTCTGCCGGAACAGGAGATAAAATAATAGAACTATCAAAATGAAGTTGATTTATTGAAGTAATAATTTGAGAAGATGAATATTCTTCACATCCGCCTATCATCGCTTTAACTCTATAATTACCTCCGGCAACCGGTGTGTATGAAAGTCCGGTTACTGTCGGAACAATATCATTCCATACTCCCGAAGTTTCTACTTGCCAAACGTAAATTGCATTCGGATCGGGATTGCTTACTGTCATAGTATTTCCCGTTGTTTGCACTGTTGGCACCGAAATGGTAGCAGTATGAATAGTAATCGTTGATGTCACCGTGGCCCCGTTCGTTGCACACAAAGGATCTGTTATTACAGTTAATGAAACTTGATCGCCTTCATTGTAGTTTGACAGCGTTAATGTTGTTCCTGAATTCGCTACTGCTACGCCATTCACTTGCCATTGATATTGCGGTAATGCACCAACGTTAGTGCTGTTAGCAGTTAAGGTTACCGGGGCACCATTACATCCAAATGCTGATGATGGCGTAAAGGTAATTTCAGGGGTGCCTTCTATATTGTAAATACTAACTTTATGAGAGTATTTGTCGCCAGCAGAGGTAAAAATACCTCCAGTGAACAATTGATTTCCGTTTTTTACTAATGTCATTACACCTCCAGATCCAATCACATATTTCGGTCCTGTTCCTGATCCTGGCCTTCTTCAACTCGGCCGGGCTGTTCATCCTGATCGGCGCCGAGTTCCTGGCGATGATCCTGGTCGTCGTCTATGTGGGCGCTGTCGCCGTCCTGTTCATGTTCGTCGTCATGATGCTGGACATCAACTTCGTCCGGCTGCGTGAGGGCTTCATGCAATATCTGCCGGCGGGCGTGCTGGTGGGCGTAATCCTGCTCGCCGAGCTGGTCCTGGTCGGCGGCACCTGGGTGACCAGCCGCAGCGCCATCTCGCCGGCCAGCCTGCCGCCGGCCACGACCAACACCGCCGACCCCAGCCGTCTGGCTCGAGTTACCGCAATCCGACCCACGACGGGCACCTTAATGAACGTGTCGTATGAATTGCAGCAAACGCCAGAGTGCTCAGAGAGTTTCCTCAGAGTTCTGCAAGACACGCCGGGTGTTTCCGCTTGACTCAGGCGGGCTGGCCGTACACCGCGACGACGACCGATCTGTCCACGCGGTTCTCCGACCACACGCCGATCGCGGTGTTGGCGCAGTCGGTCATGATCGCGTGGTCGGTGGGGTCGTAGAACCACTGCCGCAGGATGTCCATGTTGTTGATGGCGAAGGCCGGGTTGATCGCGACGGTCTCGAACACCTTGCCGCGGAAGCCTGCGGCTTCGGCACGTGTTTGGGGTGTCGAGCCGTCGGATCCGACGTTGCCCTCAAGCTCGCGGTTGCCCAGCACGTCGTCGGTGTGCCACTGGGCCGCGAGCCGCAGCTGCGGGCTCACCGCGACGTCGTTGGTGCACCCCGCCTGGTGCTGCGCGGTGTAGACGTTGGCGACGACACCGTTGTTCAAGCGGGTGTTGTCGGCGTGGGCCTGCCCGGGGACCGATACCACCGCCGCTGCCACCGCCAGAACCAGCGGTGTGATCAGCCGGCCGGCGTCAACATGCTCTGCCATGTCTTGTCCTTCGTGGTGGGTGCCAAGTCGGCATCGTTGTGTTGCTTGCCGTCCGGTCCGACGTAGGACCCTGTCGCGGGGTCGTAGGGCACCAATGTCAACGGCGCCTTCCGAATTCGTGGATCGGTACCCGGTGCGTACTGCGGCACCCCCTGACCCGTCAGGGTCGCGTTGGGGTCACCCTTCCAGTTGTAGCCTTCGTTGAGTGGGACGTACTGTTCGTCGCTCTCGCACAGCTCCACTGTCGGAGCACGTTTGGCGGGGTTGTTCTCACACGGAATATTGCGTACGCCACGGACATTGAGGTCCGAGTCCTGCGGCACCCGGCAGTACAACTCACCGGCAGGCCGCTCGGGGTAGTCCACCTCGGTCGGGACGCGTTGCTGTTTGACGGGCAAGAATCCGGTGTTGCAGGGTGGCGGCAGATTCAGGTTGAGCTTGAAATCGAGGTAGATACCGCGGTAGGGCGTCTTGAGATTCGAGTCCGCGAGCGTGATCGCGGACATCAGCGCGGTACCTTGCGGAAACAGCACCAACAGTTGCTCGATGTCGTGCCGATAGGTGATCGCAATATCACCGAGGCTCACCATGTTGGCCAACAGGATCGGTAGGGACGGAGCGAACCGATCGAACAGTGCCTTGCCCTCGTTCAGCGCCGGCTGCCCGATCTTGAGTAACTCGGCGAAGGCCGCATTCTGCGACGTGACCTGCCCGGTGATCGACGCCGTCCGCGCGGCCCACGTCGCGATCGAATCTGCCGTCTGTACTTGCGAATTCAGCACGGCTGGGCTCTGGTCGATCAAGGTGGTGATCGGCTCGACCGTCTCACCCGCCTCGATAGCCAGCGACGTGGAGCCGTCGATGATGCGCGACAGCTCCGGCCCCAATCCACTGACGGCCTTGTCCGCTTCATCGACCACGGTGTGCAGATTGTCTCGTGGAATCACTTGCAACGCTTTGTTGGTCGCGTCCAGCAGGCTGCCGATGTCGGGCGGGATCTGTACCTTGCCGACGGGGATCACCGCGCCGTCGTGCAGCGTGCCACCGGCGCTGTTCGGACTCAGTTCGAGAAATTGCTCGCCTACCGCCGACCGGCTGTGCACCGACGCCGATACGTCGGCCGGCACGCGCACCGACGAATCCAGGTTCAAGGTGGCGCGGACTCCGTCGCGGGTGACGTCGACTGCGGTGACCCGCCCGACCTCGCTGCCGCGGTAGGTGACCACCGATGTCGCGTAGAGCCCGCCGGAACCCGGTAGTTCGACTGTCACGTGGTACCGGCCGTGGCCGAGCAGAGCCGGTACGTGGATGAAGCCGAATGCCATGACGCCGCAGGAAATTACCGTGATGGCGCCGAGGATGGCCAGCTGTGTCCAGATCGTTCGAGAAAGGCGCAACCGCAGCATGTCAGTTGCCCCCGAAGTGGTAGGGAGCAATCAGAGGATTGCCGCTGGTGTAGGGGCTCGGCATCTGGCCGATGGTGCGACCCCATTGCATCTCCAGTTCGGTCAGGTTGCCTTCCCACCGGGTGCCCGTGAAGATGCTGCTGTCCAACCGGCTCAAGGTGAGGTCGATGATCATCGTGATATTCGCGAAGTCTCCCCGAAACCATTTGGACAGATTGCTTTTCACCCACGGGTAGGTCGACAGGAAGTCGAGGCCCTTGGTCAGCGCGGGGCCGGAATCGGCGAGCGAACGCAAGACCGGCGCGATGTTGCGCAAATTGGCCACGACGCTCTCTTTCGTCTGCGCCACTGTCGATGTCGCAACAGCACCGAATTTCCCGAGTGCGTCGATGGCATCGGCCAGTTTCGTGCGTTCGTCGGCCAGCACTGCCAGTGCCTGTGGAATGGTCGTGAGCGCCTTGTCCACCGTGGCGTTGTTCGCGGCGACCTGTCCGGCCAGGGAGTTCAACTTCTCTGTGGCCGTGATGATGTCGTCGGTCTGCGCATTGAGGCTCGCGATGAAGGTGTCGAGCTGGGTGAGCAGGCTCCGCATGTCGTTCTCCCGGCCGGCGAGGGCCTTGGCGAAGGTCTGGTTGATCTCTTGCAGTTGCCCGAGTCCACCACCGTTGAGCAGGATCGACGCCGAAGCCAAGGCTTGTTCGGTAGTGGGATACGTTGCGGCCCTTGACAACGGGATCACCGAGCCATCGGTCAACTGACCCTGCGGTGGTTCATCGGCCGGCGGGCTGAGCTCGATGTGCATGGAGCCCAACAGACTTGTCTGGCCGACCTTCGCGGTGCTGTTCGCGGGCAGGTGGACGCCACTGTCGATGCGCATGGTCACCAACGCGTGCCAGTCCTGCACCTCGATCTTGGTGACGTTGCCGACGTTGACGTCACCGACCCGCACCCGGGTGTTCTGCTGGATGACCACGACGTCGGGCAGTTGGGCCGCGATGGTGTACGACCCCGGATCGTCCCCTTCGGTCCCTGGCAGGCTGAGCGAATTCAGGCCTCGCCATTGGCATCCGGACAGCAGCAGCACCATCGCGATGATCAGCAGCCGTCTCACGGTTGTCCCCCGGCGGGATCGGGCGGAAGCATCAGACCGGCCAGGCCCTTGCTGGGATCTGTTGGTCGCAGCCGTGGCTCACTGTAGGTGACCTCGTTCGGGCGGGCGGTAGCTCCGACGAACGGATTCCCGCCGATCGGCGGGAAGTTGTATTGCCGGTTCTTGATGATCGGCGCGAGGTACTGCACGCACAGCTTCGCCGATTGCTCGAAGTTCTCCCGGGCCGCGGACTGAATTGCGCCGCAGAGGAATTGGACGGTGTCGGCGAAGTTGACGGGTGCCAGGATGCCGGTGATCGCACTCTGTGCGGGGTCGTAGATGTTGGTGAAGTTCTGGAACACCGTCGGCGCGATGTGCAGAACCTGCTTGACGTCCCCCTTGCTGTCGTTCAGTGCCGTGGTTATCGCGTTGAGGTGATCGACGGTGGTGCCCAGACCATCCCGGTTCTCGGCGACGAACCCGCGGAGGTCTTTGACCGCGGCATCCAGACTCCGGGTCGCATCGGCAACGTTGCCGGGTGTGCTCGACAGCGCCGTCGTGATGGATGCCATGTTGGTGTTGAACGCTGCCAGCAGATCGCTGCTCGACGACAGTGCCGAAACCAGCAGCTGTATGTTGCGGACCGTACTGAAGATGTCCTTGCTGTGGTCCCCGAGGGCGGACATCGCCTTCGACAACTTGATGACGGTGTCGTGGGCGGTATCACCTTGGCCGCGAAGGTTGTCCGCGGCGCTGTTGATGAATTCGCCTACTGAACTCGTGCCATCGGGGCCCGCGGGCTGCAGCGAGGCGGTCAGCTTCTCCAACTGCTGACGGAAATCGTCCCACTCCACCGGCACGGCCGTGCGTTCTTTCGGAATGATGGCCCCGTCGGCCAACTTCGGACCACCGGCGTAGGCGGGGACCAGTTGGATCGCACGTGCACTGACCAATGATGGCGACAGGACCGCAGCCTTGACGTCAGCGGGAAGCGGGTACTGGGAGTCGACCGAGAAGGTGACCTTCGCTCCGTCGGGCTGCGGTTCGATCGTGTCGACTGTTCCGACGGCCACCCCGAGGATGCGGATGTCGTCGCCGGTGTAGAGGCCGTTGGTGTTGGCGAAGTAGGCGACGTAGGTGTGCCTGCCGACGGTCGTCCACCACGACCGGAGCAGTCCCGTCGCGGCGGCGCTCAATACGACAATCAAGACCACGCCCACGGCACTGCGCCAAAATGTGCGGTTACGAACAAGGTTCGTCATGGTCAGTGCCCTCTCGCCGGGGACACCGGATCGGAGATCACGCCGCCCGGCAGACCACCGGTGGGCAGTACCGCCACCGGCGGCAGTCCGTTGGGCGGAGCGATGGTCGGGGTGGGCAACTCGCCGGGCGCAGGACCCAGCGCGGGCGGACCGGGTGGCGGTCCACCCGGCGGCGGCGCGGGCAACGGCTCCCGATAGGGATACCGCGGATCACCCGGATTACCGGTAATCGCCTCGGGCAGAGTCAGATTCGGCGGACCCCCCTGACCGGTACGCGGATACGGGGTCGGCAGCGGCGGGATGCCCGGCTGGCCGACTCCAGGGTCGGTCAGCTGTGACGGCAACTTCACATTCGGATCCAGACCGAGGTCCGAGAACGCCGCATCGATGAACGGCTGATCGAACTGGCCCGGGAACAGGTTCACCAATGAGGCTTTGAAGAACGGGCCCGCTCCGAGGACTTCGCCGAACGACATCGCGTACCGCCGCAATAGGTACAGCGTCCGTTGCAGTTCCTTCTTGCGGTTGTCCAGGATGCCTAGCACACCGTTGAGCTTGTCGACGGCAGGCCGCAGTTGTGTGCGGTTGTCGCCGACCAGGCCGGATATCTGCTGCGCGACCGCAGTCAGGTTCGCCATCAGCGTCTCGACCGAACTACGTTGGGAGGCAATCTCTGTCAGCAACGCATTGGTGTTCACCACCAGTTTGGCTATCTGGTCGCTTCGCTTGGCCAACACCGTCGTGACCGTGTTGGCATTGCCCAGCAGATCGCGCAACTTGGCGTCGCGAACACCCAGGGTGTCCGAGAACCGGGCCACCCCTTCGAGCGCCGACTTCAGTTGTGGCGGCGTGTTCTGGAACGTTTTCGCCAAGGTGCTCAGCGACGACGACAGCTGGGTGGTGTCGAGTCCGCTGATGGTGGCGGTCAGGTCGCCCAATGCCGTCGGCAGGTCGTAGGGCGAGGTGGTGCGTTCGAGCGGGATGGGTCCGTCCAGGTTTCGGTCACCACGCGGAGTCAGCTCGATCACCTTGGTACCCAGCACGGTCTCGGTCTTGATCGCGGCCTCGGTCCTCTCTCCCAATTCGACGCCGTCGCGGACAGTGAAGTCCACGCGAACCTTGTTGCCCTCCAGCCTGATTGCCGAGACCCGACCGACCCCCAGACCGGACACCCGCACGTCGCTGCCGGTCTTGATACCGCCTGCATCCGCGAAATACGCCGCGTAGTCGGAGGTGCCTTTGATGAAGGGGATCTTGTCGTAACTGAACGCGCCGACGACTGCCGCGATGATCAGCACGATGCCGGTGGCACCGACAGCCAACCGATTTCGCTGCGCGAGAGGCTTGATGGCGAATGTGAAGCGTGTCATTTCGGCGTGCACCGTCCCGTGTCCTGGCCCGCGACCTTCACGTAGACGGGTTGTCCGCCCTTTCCGTTGAGCTTGAGCAATGCGTCGCAGAGGTAGAAGCCGAAGTAGTCGCCGTACAGGCCGTTTCGCGACAGGATCTGGTAGGCGTCGGGCAGGGTTTTCACCAAGTCGTCGACGTAGGCGTGGTCTGATTCGATCTGGCCGGATACTCGATCGGTCTGCTGCACAACGTCTTTGATCGGTTCGCGGGCGACGGCCAGGAGGTCGGCCACCGACCGCGTCGCGGCGTTGATGTTGACGACACCGGCGGAGATGTCGGTGCGCCGGGCGGCCAGTCCCTGTGCGAGCTGGCTGAGCTTTTCCAGCCCTTCGGAGAACTGGTTGTCGCGCGCGGCAAAGGTGCCCAACACCGTGTTGAGGTTGGTGATGACCTCGCCGATCAACTGGTCACGCCCGGCCAGTGTCGTGGTCAGTGCCGAGGTCTGCGCCAGCACCGATGAGACGGTGCCACCTTGTCCTTGGAACACCTGGAGCAGTTCGCCGGTGAGGGCGTTGACCTGATCGGGATCAAGCGCGCGGAACAGCGGCCGAAAGCCGCCGATCAACGCGTCGACGTCAAGTGCCGGTGAGGTTCTCGCCAACGGAATCGTCTGTCCCGGGTTGAGTTTGCGGACCGATCCCGGTCCCTGTTCGAGGGACAGATAGCGATCGCCGATGAGGTTCTCATATCGGATGGTTGCGGTCGTGCCTTCGGTGAGGGTCAGTTGTTTGTCGAGTGCGAAGTCGACGGTGACAGTTCCGTCCTTGTGCAACAACAGTTCTTTGACCTTGCCGACCTCCACTCCGGCGATCCGGACGAAGTTTCCGCCTTTGAGGCCCGACACGTTGGTGAACACCGCGTGGTACGTGGCCCGCGAATCGAACCGGAACTGCCCGAACACAGTCAGGAGTCCGAACATGAAGATCAGACTCACCATCGTGAACGCGACTACCCGGAACGCGGTGCCGGCGATTCGGCCCCTCATGGTTGCCCCGCAGGCAGATCCGGCCCTGGCGCCGGCCCGCCCGGGTAGCGGATGATCGGTGCCTCCGGCACTGCCTTGGTCACCGGGAAGTAGTTGGCCAAGCCGGGGAACCCGATTCCGGGGTTGGGCCGCATGTCCAATCCGGTGCCGAAGCCGGTGTCTGTCACCAGGTACTTCACCGGGAAGTTCTGGCTGACGTCGGGCAGCGACCCGCAACTCGGCCGACCACCCGGACCGCCGGAGGCGTTGACCACCGGTAGGTTGTCGGGGAACTTGTACGGGTCGGCGCCGGCGAGCAGCGCGGCGTCCATGATCACCGATTTCCCGTTGCCGCCCATGGCATATCGACCGCCGTGCTCCAAGAACCATTGGGCGCCTTGGAACAAGCAGGTGTAGGTCGGCGAATACTTCTGCAGCAGTGCGGTCGTCGGCTCCGTCAGGCGAAGCGCGCGCACCAGGTCCAGTTCGTTGGCGCCGACCGTCTGGACTCCCGAATGGGAGAACCCCACCGCCGAGAGCAGCAGACCGTCGAGGTCCCTGGATTGGTTGCTCAACGTCGTCGAGATGGTCGACGACGAGTCCAGGATCGACACCAGGTCGTGCGCCGCATCCGAATAGGCCTGCGCGGTCTGCCCGAACAGCTTCCAGTCCTGCGCAACGGTGCCCATCTCCGGATTCACCGCCAGCAGAACGTGGTTTGCGTCGGTGATCGCCTGCCCGATGACGTCACCTTTGCCCCGAAGAGACTCGGCCACCGCAGAGAGCACGGCGTTGAGCTTGGCCGGATCGATGACCTGAACCACAGCCTGCAGGTTTTCGAAGACGGTGTTCACCTCGACGGTGACGTTCTTCGACTGCAGCACCGCGCCGGGTCTGAGTGCACCGCGACCGTCCCCGGCCGGGACACTGAGCTCGACGAATTTGGCGCCAAAAGCAGTGCTGGACTTGATCTCTGCCTCGACGTCACTCGGTAGGTACTTGAACGGCGCCGGGTAGATCTTCAGCTGCAACGATGAGCGCATGTGTCCGGCGCCGTCGGTCCGGCTGCCGATCGATTCCACCTCACCGATCTGCACACCCCGCAACTTCACCTTCGCACCGTCTTCCATCACCAACCCGGCGCGGTCGGAGACCAGCGTGATCGGAACGAAGTCCCGCAACGAGCCGGAGAACAACAACGCCGTGGTGGCCGTCATCGCCACCACGATGAGCAGCAGTACCGGTGCCCACCAGATCGGGTCGATCTGGTCGCGTCGGTTCCCGTTGATTCCCTTGACCATTCGCCTATCCCGACAGATGGAAGTTACCGGACTGTCCGTAGACGGACAGGGTGATGGTCAGCAGGATGAAGACGCCGGCAGTGATGGACGTGCGCACCGCTCGTCCGACTGCCTCACCCACGCCGGCTGGTCCGCCGCTGGCGGTGAATCCGTAGTAGGTGTGGACGGCCATCACCGCGGCAGCCATCGCCAATGCCTCCAGGAACGACCAGCCGAGATCGTTCGGGTGCAGGAATGTGGTGAAGTAGTGGTCGTACACACCACGGGACTGGCCGTAGATGATGGTCGTGCCGAATCTTGTTGCCAGAAAAGACATCAGCACGGCGACGGTGTAGATCGGGATGACGGCCAGCACTCCCGCGACGATCCGGGTCGCAGCCAGATAGGTGATCACCCGGATGCCCATCACCTCCAGCGCATCGATCTCCTCGTTGATGCGCATCGCTCCGAGTTGGGCCGTCGCACCCGCTCCGATGGTCGCCGCCAACGCCACCCCCGCGGTCGCCGGTGCGATGAACCGGACGTTGAGGAAGGCGCCCAAAAATCCTGTGAGCGCTTCGATTCCGACGTTGGACAAGGTGTTGTAACCCTGCACCGCGATCAGCGCACCGGTGGACAGCGTGAGGAATCCGACGATGACCACCGTGCCGCCGATGACTGCCAGCGCGCCGGTGCCCATGCCCATCACGGCGATCAGCCGCAGGACCTCACCGGGGTACCGGCGTACCGCATCGCCGGTGGCCGCAAAGGCACTGCCGTAGAAGGCCGTCTGCTCCCCGAGCCGTCGCGTCGCCGCGACCGCGCGGCCGAACGCCTCGTCGACCCACGTGGACTCATCCAAACCGGCTGTCATGGCGCCACTTTCACGCCGAATGCGGTGGCCAGGATGTTGATCAGGAACAGCGCCATGAACGCGAACACCACCGTCTCGTTGACCGCGTTGCCCACTGCCGTCGGACCGCCACCGACGTGAAGACCCTTGTAGCAGGCGATCAAGCCGGCCGACAGGCCGAACAGCAACGCCTTCACCAGCGAGACGATCACCTGGGGCAGACCCGTCAGCAACGTCATGCCGGCCACGAACGCTCCCGGCGTCACGTGCTGGACGTATACGACGAAGAAGTAACTGCCGGCCAGACCCACCACCGCCACCACCGAATAGAGCATCGCGGCGACGAACGTCGCAGCCAGGACCCGGGGCACCACCAGAGCCGGAATCGGGTCGACACCAATGACTTTCATCGCGTCGATCTCTTCACGGATCGTTCGGGCACCCAGATCCGCGCACATCGCCGTCGAACCTGCGCCGGCCACCACGATCGCCGTGACCACCGGACCCACCTGCGTCACCGAGGCCAGCGCCGCGCCGGCGCCGGACAGATCGCCCGCGCCGACCTCGATCAACACGATGTTGAGGGTGAACACGATCAACACCGTGTACGGGATCGACAGCACGATGGTCGGCACGATAGACACCCGCGCGACGAACCAGACCTGCTCGACGAGCTCACGCCATGCCAGCGGCGGCCGCAGCATGGCCGCGAACGTCTCGCCGGTCATGACGATGAAGTCACCCACCGCAACGGCGGGTTTGGCCCACGCCGTGTTTGCTACAGATGCCACAGTCTTCCCGTCGTTCGAGCGTGGCTCGGACGTTAGGAAGGCTTCAGTTGTGTGTCAAAGCAACATCTTTGGCAAAAGGCGACGTCAATTACCGTATATGCAGGTCGCCTCAATGCAATTGCTTCGGCTCACCAGGATCGAATCGCAGTGAGCCGAAGTGCCGGTGTGACTACCAGACCCGCACGTAGTCGACGAGCATCTCGGCCGGGTAGACACCGCCCTTGGGATCGCCACCGCCTGAACCGGCCACAGCCAGGTTCAGCACCGGGAACACCCGGTAGTCGGGGAGGTTGAACGGCCAGTCCTCGAGCGAGTTGACGGGCACCTCGAAGTACGGTTGCTTGCCGTCGACGTAGTCCTGCCAGAAGGACATGCCGCCCTCGTTCCAGGTGACGCGCCAGGTGTGCCAGTCACTGTTGATCGGGTACGGGTTGGTCGCGAACGACGTGCCGTCCGACCGGGCGTGCACCGTGGTACCCGACGGCCAGTCTGCGTTGCCGTACCACTCGGCCAGGTCGATCTCGCCGCCCACGACGGGGTGGTCGTTGGACAGCCACCAGGCCGGCCAGCAGCCCAGGGTCAGGCAGTTGAACTTGATCCGGGCTTCCCAGGTGGTGTTGATGCCGCCCCAGAAGGTGCCGAAGACCTTGCCGCTGGTGTACTTGCCGCCCGGGTCGCGCGTGGCGCGGATGACCAGGTTCGAGTTGCCGTCCAGGAACACGTGCTGACGATCATCGCGGTATTCACCCATGTTCTCCGGGCGATCCCAGAACACCGGGTTCTTGATCCGCTCGCGGTGGGTGGCGATGTTCCACTTGCCGGCATCAGGGCGCGAGCCGGCCGGTCCGTCGAACTCGTCCCTGAAGATGTAGTTCGGTGTCGCATTGGTCGCTGGTGGCGCCGCAGGCGGAGTCAAACCGCCACGGTCACTACGCGCATCCGCGAGGGCCTCAGGCGTCGGCAGCGCGGCCGCAAGCAGCCCCATCCCCGACATCAGCATCAAATTGCGGCGATCCATTTCCGGCACAGTGCAACATCAAAGCCGTTAGGCGCTGGCTCATGCAACTCGCGACACGACCGGGTTAACCGCCCGTTTACCGGAAAAATCCAGGTCAGCCGCGGGAATTGCGGCCAAAATGGCCATTTCTGACAAAACGCCAAAACGTGGTCGGCGACTAGTGGTGGTCGCCCGCGTCGCCCTGCTCAGCAGCCAGTTGAGCTGCGGCGATCGCCGATGACGTCGCCGCCGCTGCCGCAGACGAAGCCAACGCATGCTGTCCTTGGGGGCTGGCCGCCGAGTTACCAGGCTTTCCGGCCGTCGCGACGTCGGCCTCGCAGTTCAGCGAGAGCAGCACTTCGTTGGTCGCCGAACCGCTCGAGTTCGCGCGGGCGGCAACCGTGCGCGAAACCTGGTTGGTCACCGTGCATGCCGACCGGGCCGAACGGTCGCCGACAGTCGTCGCGATGACCGGCTTGAAGCCCGCGCCACTGAGCGCGGAGACCGCATCCTTATACGACTGGCCGACGACATTCGGCGGGGTTCCGGCCGACGCCACTGCGGCGCCGATCAGCGCCGCGGCACTCAACGCGAGCGCACTCCCGATGCCGAATGCAATCTTCATGACGGCCATCCTGCCCTAGTCACCTGTGTGTTTGCCCATCGTCGCGCGGATCGGATTCTCGGGCAAGTGGGAGGCAGCGGCTATTGCTGCGGCAGATAGGGCTGGTACGGGTTGTATTGCTGGGTCGGTGCGTACTGCGGTTACCCCGGCGACTGCTGATAACCCGGGAGATACGGGTTAGCCGGGGTCGTCTCGTCCGGTCCTTTGGGCACCTGGATCGGGATGGGTACCGGCACGAACGGCACACGGATATATGCCGTGGTCATGGTCGGTGTCGTCGTGGTCGGCGTCTCTGACGGCGGAGGCGGCGGCGGTGGCGGAGGAGGCAGCGGCGCTTCTGAGGTCGTCACGGGCGGTGCCGTCGTGGTCGGCGCGTGGGTCGCCACAGTGTGCGGCGCCGGCGGCGCGGTGTGTGTGACCGGCGGGGCGGTATGCACCGGGGCCGGCGCGGTGACGGTGATCGTGCTGGGCGGCGCCTCCACCGGGGCCGGCGGCGGTGCGACGACGACCGGCGGCGGCGCCACACTCCTGACGATCGGCGCTGCGGTACTCGACGGCGTCGTGGTGGGCGGTGCCGGAGCGGGACCGCTGTGGCTGGTCAGGGACACGGCCACACCTCCGACCGCTGCGGCTGCCGCGACCGCGGCAATGCCGAAGGCCACCAAGGGAAAGCGCTGGACCGCTTTCGACGGTTCGGCCGTCACCGGGGCGACCGGGGCCACGTACTGGGCAACAGCACGGGTGGTCGTGGTGTCGTACGAGTCGTCGCCGGTGTACGGAAGCACGTCGTCGGTCGCAGCTTCATCCTGAGACCAGGCCAAAGCCCGTATGCCGGCCGTCGGCACACCGGCCGTCTCGGTCTTCGGACCGGTGTCGAGGCCGGGCGACGCATCGATGTCCGCCGAGAGCGCTGCGGGTGCCATCCCGGTCTGGGCATCGGCATCCGCACCGTAAACCGCGAACAACGTCGCACCGACGGCCGCGTCGGTCATGGCACTCGCCGTGGTCACCACGGGCACGCTCGCGGCGTGCGAGGCCACGTGCTCGGCAAGCCGCGCACCCACCAGAGGAATCCGGGCACCGCCGCCGACCGCCGCCACCGCGCTCACCTTGGACCACTCGATGTCGTTGCGCTGCAACAGATCATCGAGCTCTGCCAGGAGCGCGGACAACGGTTCGTGCAGCAGCGGGTCGAGTTCGGATCGGGTGATCGGCACGCTCGGGTCGTAACCGGGCAGGTCGACCGCGATCTCAGCGGACTCCTCAGTCGACAGTTGTTCCTTGGCCGCCCGGCACGCGTCCCGCAATGCCGTCAGCGCACTGATCTCCGCGGTACCGGTCGACTCGTCCAGCGCGGCGACCGCATCGCCGGTGTGCGCCGCACTGTCCAGGACACGCGCGAGCAGCGCCTGATCGATCTGGTCGCCGGAGAACTCCGTGAACCGACTTGTCGCGAGGGGCTCGAACGCAGATGCCGCGTCGGCCAGCGTGATGGTGGTACCGCCGCCACCGAAATCCACCAGCGCGACGATGCCCGCGGCAGGTAGTCCCGGCGCGGCGCGCAACGCGGTCAGCGCTGCCACCGCGTCGGACACCAGCCGGGCCGGAACGCCGTTGGGCGCCAGGCTCGGATTGGTCCGCATGGCCGCGCGCATCGCCCGCAGCACACGGGTATCCCAGTGCGCCGGAACAGAAATGGCGAGCTGGCCGGCGGGCGGCTCGCCACCGACGGCTTCGATGAGGGCGTCGAGCGCCTCGACCACGAGTTGGTCGGCGTGATAGCTGGACCCGTCGGAGGCGACCAGCGGCACCGGATCGCCGACGCGGTCCACGAAGCCCTTCAACTCGACGCCGGAATCATCTGTGCACGCACCGAGTTCCGGCGCGCGGTCAGTGAACAGATTCAGTACCGCTCGCCGCACGATGGGTGGGCTGCCGACGCGAGCCGCGACCAGGTTGGTCGTCCCGATCGACAACCCCAGCGGGTCGCTCATATCGCTTCCACCCTAGCTCGCGACATCATCACCGCAGGTCCGACACTCCGCGAACGTTGTTCTCGCAGCTTACTTTTCGACCGCTGTGACCACGCTGTGCGCGAAACGACCCGATCGTCGCCGACAGGTGTGCTGCAATGGCTCCTATGGGCGACATCGACGAGATCAAACAAGTGAAGTACCGCTACCTGCGTGCGCTGGACACCAAGAACTGGGACGACTTCGCTGCCACGCTCACCGAAGACGTGGTCGGTACCTACGGTTCGTCGCTCGGCGATGATCAACTCAACTTCTCCGATCGGGACGCGCTCGTCCAGTTCATGCGCACATCACTGGGGCCCGAGATCGTCACCGAGCACCGCGTCAACCACCCCGAGATCGAGGTCGACGGCGACGAGGCTACGGCCACCTGGTACCTCCAAGATCGAGTAATTGCAGCGGATTTCAACTTCATGCTCATCGGTGCCGCCTTCTATCACGACTCCTACCGGCGGACCGCCGACGGCTGGCGGATCAGTGGCACGGGATATCAGCGCACCTACGACGCGACGATGTCCCTGGAGAACTTGAATTTCAAACTGAAACTTGGTGCTGCCCTTAATATTTGAGGGTCAGGTGCGCTCACTTCGACACGGCGATAAGCGCCCCCGGTTGTAGCCATTTCATGACCTTCACCAGGGTCCCGTCATCGATGGCCACACAGCCGGCGGTCGGTCCGCCGTCGCCGATGTGCAAGAAGAACGCACCGCCGTTGCCCGGGATCCGTTGGGGGTTCACCCCCATCACCACTGCGTGCTTGTACGGCGCGATGTTCAGGTTCTCGGTGCCGCTGGCCGGGTCGGTGTCGAACTTGCACTGCGACTTCTTACACACCTGCATGGTGTTGTAGGTCGGGCTGTGTACATCACCGTCCCACCAGTGATCCGCGGTGACCTGCACGTACTGCAATCCGGTTCCCGGATTCGGCGCGGTGCCGAACGCGAACGGCAGCGTGAAGATGCCCATCGGGGTGGCGAGTTCGCCGTCGTGGCTCTGCTGGACCATGCCATTGGAGCCGATGGTCGCGGGAATCCCTGCGGCGACCGGCTCCCACCCGGCGGCACTTCGTTGGTAGACATCCATCTTGGCCGACGAACCACCAACGCCCACAACAGAAATCACCTGCGTCGCGTTGCCGACCGAACTGGCGAACCACGGGTTGACGACGGCGTGGCTCGCGGGAGCCGTCGCGACGGCAGCAACCACCACAGTGGCAGCACACAACGCGGACAGTCGACGCACCCGTCCATGGTCGACAGCGCGCCATAGGTAGGTCAAGCCAGAGCCGATCAAGGTTTAGCCACAATCTCGAGTTCGCTGGTCCGGGCGTCGGGCAGGATCGGCAACGTCGCGCAGAACCACGCCGTACCCAACAACCACCCGGCCAGCACGTCACTCGGGTTGTGCACGTTGAGCAGCACCCGCCCGGCGCCGATCGTGAGCACCACGACTGCTCCGAGCCCCGCCGCCACCCAGACCCGTCGCCGGTGGCCGGGCGCCACCACGACCAATGCCGCCGCAGTCAGTCCCAGGACCCCGACGAGCGTCCCCAGCGCATGCCCCGACGGAAAGGACCACGACGGTTCGTACACGAACGCCGTCAGCGGACGTGACCGCTGCGCAATGTCTTTCGCGATCTGCATGATCACGCTCTCCAACACCACACAAACCACGAGGAACCCAGCGACACGAAACCTGCGGCGCACCAACGCGACTATGGCTGCCACCAGACCGACAAGCTGAAAGACCCACGGACCCAAGACCGTGCAGTACACCTGCCAGCCCCGCACCCAACCCGGGTGCGCGACTCCGTACCGATGCGCGGCAGCCAACAGCGACGTGTCGATCCCTTGCAGCGGTGTCCACTGCTGCACCCATCCGACCCACAGCACTGCGTAGCAGACCAGCGTCGTCACCAGAAGCAACCACCGGTTACGTACCGACACACCAACTCCTTCATCCGCTGCTGACAACAAGCTCACAGCGGGAACACGATCGTCACGACCACGAAACATTCGGCCCATAGCTTCGCTAAGCATGACGCAGGAGCTCAGTCAGCAGCCTCAGCCGGCCACCGTCGACGGAGTCGACAATGTCGATACTGTCGACATCGATCAGGACCAGCTGACCGCCACCAAAGAGACCCTGGAGGACTACACCCTCCGCTTCGCGCCGCGCAGTTATCGGAAGTGGTCGACGCGGGTGGTCGGCATCTCGGCCCTCGGTGGTATCGCGTACCTGGCCGACTTCGCGATCGGCGCGAACATCGGCATCTCGTACGGCACCACCAACGCGCTGGCGGGCATCGCGATCTTCGCGGTGGTCATCTTCCTGACCGGGTTTCCGGTGGCGTACTACTCCGCGCGATACAACATCGACCTGGACCTGGTGACCCGCGGCAGCGGCTTCGGCTACTACGGCTCGGTGGTGACCAACGTCATCTTCGCGACGTTCACGTTCATCTTCTTCGCGCTCGAAGGCTCGATCATGGCCCAGGGCTTGAAGTTGGGCCTCGGGATACCACTGTGGCTCGGATATGCGGCATCGACGCTGGTGATCTTCCCGCTGGTCATCTACGGCATGAAGGTGCTCTCGACACTGCAGGTGTGGACGACGCCGCTGTGGCTGATCCTGATGGTCGCGCCGTTCGGTTATCTGCTCATCTCGCACCCCGAGTCGGTGCACGATTTCTTCGCCTACCAGGGCACGGGCGGGGTGCACGGCTTCGATATCGGCTCGACCCTGCTGGCCGCGGGTGTGTGCCTGTCGCTGATCGCGCAGATCGCCGAGCAGAACGACTACCTGCGCTTCATGCCTGCCAAGACCCCCGAGAACAAGCGGTCGTGGTGGACCTGGCTGATCTTCGCCGGCCCGGGCTGGGTGTTCATCGGTGCCGCCAAGCAGATCATCGGACTGTTCCTGGCGGTGTACCTGATCACGCACGTCGCGGGCAGCGTGGGCATCGCCAACCAGCCGGTGCACCAGTTCCTCGGACTGCTTTTGCTGCGTGATGTCTTCCTTGGTGGCGACGTAGTGGGTTACCTGGCCGTCCGCATCCACGATGGGGGCGATGATGGCCATTTCCACATAGGTGGAGCCGTCTTTGCGGGTGTTGGTGAACTCGCCGCGCCAGCTTTCGCCACGCTTCAACGCTGACCACAGGGCTGCGTAGGTTTCCACCGGCGTTTTTCCTGATCGCTGGAAGCCCGCCTTGCGGCCGATGGCTTCTTCCCGGGTATAGCCGGTAGAGCTGACAAAGGCATCGTTGACGAATTCGATGATGGCATCGGTGTCCGTGATGACAATGCTGTTCGAGCTTTGCTCAACCGCCAGTTGCAGCTTGCGCATCTGATCGATAATGTTGCGGTAATCGCTGATGTCGGTGTGGGTACCGATGGTGCGCAGTGCCCGGCCATTGGGGTCACGCTCGACAACCATGCCCTGGTCGAGGATCCATTTCCAGCTGCCATCCTTGCAGCGGATCCGGTGCTCGTCACGGTATACGTCGGTTGTGCCGCGCAGATGTGCGATGAGCGCCGTCTTGCACTGTTCCAGATCTTCCGGGTGGATCAGGGCGGCCCAGCTGTCGAAGCTGTCACCGATTTCATTTTCGGCATAACCGAGCGTGGTCTTTGCCTGTTTTGAAATGAACAGCTGCCCAGACTCTGCGCTCCAGTCCCAGACGCCGTGGCCGGCGGAATCCAGCG
>ERZ650309.566-NODE-566-length-18137-cov-5.825738_pt1 | contig 18137 bp, 13 predicted proteins | sample MGYA00376245_ERZ650309 | MGnify/ENA primary metagenome ERZ650309 (study PRJEB26733, sample SAMN07839294) | wastewater metagenome | biome: urban; feature: wastewater treatment plant; material: waste water | place: USA: North Carolina | collected 2016-04-26 ...
GAGCGCGAACGATGCCGCGCAAATCGCCTTTGACCAACGTCAGCCCGGCGCTTTCCATTGCCACATCGGTTCCGGTTCCCATCGCGATGCCGACTTCAGCCTGCGCCAATGCCGGAGCGTCATTGATGCCGTCGCCAGCCATTGCCACAACTCGGCCTTCGTTTTGCAGGCGTTTGATGACTTCGGACTTTTGTTCGGGCAGGACTTCGGCGATGACTTCGTCAATGCCAAGTTCGCGCGCGACGGCTTCGGCGGTTTTGCGACTGTCGCCGGTCAACATCACGATTCGCAAACCATCGGCGTGAAGCTGTCGAATTGCTTCTGGTGTTGAAGCTTTGATCGGATCGGCCACGCCGAGCAAACCTGCAACTTGTCCATCAATGGCAACCAACATCACCGTCTGGCCTTCGCCGCGAAGCTTTTCGGCGCGTTCGGACAAGGAAGTTTCAAGCTTGATTGAAAGTGTTTCCATTAAAGTTTGGTTGCCAAGCGCAACACGCTTGCTGCCGATCTGGCCAACGACGCCTTTGCCTGTCAATGATTCAAACCCGTCAACGCCAGCCAGTTCCAGCTTGCGTTCCGCAGCTTCAGCAACAATCGCCGCAGCCAACGGATGCTCGCTTGCTCGTTCCAGGCTCGCCGCCAAACGCAACAACTCGTTTTCACTTGCAGCGCTATTCGCCGCAACCAGCGAAACCAAACGCGGCTTGCCCATCGTCAGCGTGCCGGTTTTGTCCACCACCAACGTCTCCACTTTGGCCAGTGTTTCCAACGCTTCGGCGTGTTTGATCAGCACGCCAGCCATCGCGCCTCTCCCTGTTCCAACCATCACAGACATTGGCGTAGCCAGTCCCAGCGCGCACGGGCAAGCGATAATCAACACCGCGACGGCATTGACCAGCGCGTACACAAACCGAGGTTCGGGGCCAAAAAAGCTCCAAACCACAAACGTGACGATCGAAGCCAGCACAACAGTAGGAACAAACCAAGCTGAAACCGAATCGGCCAATCGTTGAATCGGAGCGCGGCTGCGTTGCGCTTCGCCGACCATCTGCACAATTTGCGCCAGCAGGGTTTCGCTGCCGACGCGTTCGGCGCGCATCACGAAACTGCCCGTGCCGTTGACGGTGCCACCTGTGACTTTGCCGCCGGTTACTTTTTCAACCGGGATCGGTTCGCCTGTGACCATGGCTTCGTCCACCGAGCTTCTGCCTTCGGTGACAACGCCGTCCACAGGGACTTTTTCGCCCGGACGAACACGCAGCAAATCGTCGGGATGGACTTGATCGAGCGGTATGTCTTCTTCGGTTCCGTTGGTTCGAATGATGCGCGCGGTTTTTGGTGCCAACCCCAACAGCATTTTGATGGCGCTGCTGGTTTGGCTGCGCGCGCGAAGTTCCAGCACCTGGCCCAGCAATACCAGCGTTGTGATGACAGCCGCGGCTTCAAAATAAACGGCGACTTGACCTCCGTGGCTGCGAAACGATTCCGGGAAAATGTCTGGGAAAACCGTCGCCACTACGCTGTAACCGAATGCCGCGCCGGTGCCGATGGCAATCAGCGTGAACATGTTCGGACTGCGATTCACAATGGATGCCCAGCCGCGTTCGAAAAACGGCCAACCTCCCCACAACACAACCTGAGTCGCCAGCGCGAATTGCAGCAATGTCACCAGACGATGACCGATGGCATGTTGCACCGGCTGGCCCGGAATCATTTCCGACATTGCCAGCAAAAACACGGGCATGGTCAACGCCAGACAAACCCAGAATCGCCGCTTCATATCGTCCAGTTCCGAAGTGTCTTCTTCTGCCGTCAACGAAAACACTTTCGGTTCCAACGCCATGCCGCACTTCGGACAACTGCCCGGCCCGATCTGAATGACTTCGGGATGCATTGGGCAGGTGTATTCCACATCGGTTGGCGCAGGCGTTTTGGGGTTGGGATGCAGCACCGCTTCCGGATCCGCGCTAAATTTATGCAGGCAATGCGGGCTGCAAAAGTAATAAGTCTTGCCGTCATGTTCGTGTTGGCCCGCCGCCGTAGCCGGATTGACGGTCATTCCGCAAACCGGATCAATATGCGTTTCCGCTGCAATTGTTGCCGCCGCTGGTTGCATCGGCATCATCACCGGCAAGGATTTTGATCTGCCTCCCAACTGCACCATCACCGGAGCCGTATGCATGTGTGAAAGCTGCGGAGGCTGATTCAGATAGTGTTCAGGATCAGCGCTGAATTTGTGTTGGCAATGCGGGTTGCAGAAGTAATACGTTTTGCCTTCGTGTTCGAATGTGCCCGCCGCCGTCGCCGGATCAACAGTCATTCCGCAAACCGGATCAATGTGCTTTGTCATTTTCCTCTCCTTTTCTGTAACGCTGAAGCTGGTTTCGTTGCCTTGAATTCGGCTTCCTCGATCAACCCGCAGAAATGCCCGTCGGCTTTTTCGCGCTTGTCCCATTGGGCCAAGGTGCGGGCCAAAGCTTCTCTGTAACGTTGCATTTGCTGAAGCCGTTCATCCAGTTCCGCCAGCCGTTGCCGGACAATTTCGCGCACTTCGTCGCAAGGGCTTTGCCCGGATCGGCTTTCCGCGATGATGCGTTTGATTTCTTCCAGTGTGAATCCCAGGGTTTGGGCGCGCTTGATGAATTCCAGCGTGTCCAACGCTTCGGCATCGTAAAGTCTGTATCCGCCTTCGGTGCGCGCCGGTTGTGACAGCAACCCGCTGCGCTCATAAAACCGGAGCGTTTCGATTCCGATGCCTGTGCGCTTGGCGACTTCGCCAATTTTCAGCCAAACGGTGCTATCGGAACTGGAGGTTTCGTGAACCAGAGTTTTTCGTTTTGATGGAATCATTCCGTGTTTCCTCCCAACGAATGGAAGTCTACACCCTGTAGCCGACTACAGAATCAAGGCGGAAATAGAAAATGTTGGAAAAAAATGGCGGAGAGAATTGGTGGCGCGAAACTGACGTTCCGCGCCACGCGATCTGACAGTTTCAGTAAATGATGGAAAAATTGCCGTCGGCTTCGGCAACCACTGTCGCCAGTCCCCAAACAGGCACGTCGGGCGCAGAGCCTTTTTGGGCAGTCGGTTTGCCGCCGGTGTCGAACACCTGCCACGCCAGCGATCCGCCTTTTTTCCAGCCGGTGCCTTCCGTCCAAACCAGAATCGTTTCGCCTTTGGAGTTGATGGCAATCGCCGGATGTTTGCGTTTTCCGGTTTCACTTGGCGCTGAGATTTTGACCATCTGATTTCGATTGAGCGCAGTGAAAAATACCTGGCCGTTATTTTCCCACGCTGCCAGGTTCTGTGATGAATTCGTCGTTATCGTCGTGCTGCTCATCGGACAGGTCGTCAGGTTCCAATTGTCCAATCGTTGCCCGCGAAACGTTTTGCCTTGATCGGTTGAAGTCAGTAAAAACATCCCGCGTTCGGTCATCTCTGTCGCCGTGCGGTACAGCAGCGAAAGCGTTCCGCTCGAATCGGCAAATGCGCGCAATCCGCAGCAGCCGCAAGCTCCAGTCAGTTTGTCGTTGATCGGGGAATCCACGGCGATTTCGCGCCCGAAGTTTTTGCCTTCGTCGGTGGAACGCGCTAGCCAGACGCGGCGATACTGTTCGCCTTTTTGTTCGCCTGCCGCATGCCAGGCGACGTATACGTTGCCGAATTTATCTGCTGCCACAGAACCGCCGCCGTCCAGCGATTGCGTTGCTTGCATCAGATTGCGTTGCGGTTCGAATCCCGTTCCGGCGTCATTCATTCGCGCATACAGCATTGGCGAAGAATTGTTCAGGCTTCTGGGCGAGGCCTGGTTCGAACCGTTCCAGGCAATGTGAACGCGTCCGTTTTTCCCCAGCGCAATTTGCGCTCCGCGAATCGTGCCAACGGCAATGGCGCTACCCGGCTGACTGTTGACGCGCATCGGAACTGTAAAGTCCTTGCCGGGCGCTCGGCGAATGTAAAACACATCGCTTGCTGCGGGGTCTCCGGCCAGATAAATCAGGTGCAGGGTGCCACGTTCGTCCATCACAGCTTGAGGCTGAATGCCGCTGTTGGGCGTTCGCACCAGCTTCACGGTTTCTGCGGCTTGCTGTGCGTGCGGGGCGAAGGCGGCAAACCCAAGCGCGCAAAGAATGAGCACAGATGGAAGATTGATTCGTAAAGATTTCATGCTGTGTTTCCTCGCTATGGTTTTTTGGCGCGAAGCAATCGAATGGTTCCAAACAGGCTGTTGAAATGCTGCGTTTCTTCGACAAGCATAAATCCCATTTGAGCAATGAATTGCGGCAATAAGCCATGGAAGGAATCTGCCGTCGTTTCCACGCCATCGAACTTTTGTACCAGAAACGATCCCACCTGCATCAGCAAGTTGTCCGGCATTCCCCAATCGGCAATGTGCAATTCGCCTCCGGGTTTTAGCACACGATGAATTTCCGCCAGGGTTTTCAGTTTGTTTTCGCGTTTCAAATGATGGAAGAACAAACTGGACAGCACGTGGTCAAACATACTGTCGGCATACACCAACGCAAACGACATCCCTTGATCAAAAACGATTTCCACTCCCGCGTTTCGGGCTTTGACATTGGCCTGCTTCAAAATGGCGGGATCGCCGTCCAACCCAACCATTTTGCACCCCGGAACTTTTTGCTTGACGGTAATGGCCAAGGTTCCGGTGCCGCATCCCAAATCGAGCACGCGATGACCGTCGGCGATTCCCGCTTGTCGAATTAACGCAGATTTGAATTCTGCTTCCCGCGTCGTCAGTCGCGCGACCGGATCGTAAATAGACGTCAGCCAATCGTAACTTAGCGCCGGGATATATTTATCGTCTGAAGCTTTCATGGTTTGTTTAAGGAAGCGGCATTACTGCTGTCATTACGCGGGAACTTGTCCAGGCAAAAACCAATGTTTTTGCCGTCAGCGCCATTTGGGGGAACCCATTAGATCGAGCCGTGCCGTTCGGCGCAACTGTGATGGATGGATCCATCTTGCCATCGGGGCGGACACGGCGAACGCGTACCGAACCGCTGCCCGTCGCTTTTTCCAGCCAGCACACCAGCGCACTGCCGTCTGCCAGCATCAGCACTTCGACTCGGCCAACCGGATTGCCATCGTCAATTGAGATCGGTTTGCCAAAGTTTTCTCCGGCATCCGAAGAAAACGCCACATGAACGTGAGGTTTGTCGTTCACGCCGGTGAACCAGGCAACGGCGACTTTTTTGCCTACGGCAGAAACTGATGGCCCGTTGACCGGACAGCCATTCAACTTCCAGCCGTCGTTGTGAACCGTACGGGCTTCTGTCCATTTGCCCGCTTTCCAGCGAACGATGGAAATGTCGCGCATCTCTTCATCTGAACGATCGCGGTAAACGACTACCGGCCCATCCGCAGTCATCGCTGCCGAAGTCTGGCAGCATTCACAAACGCGAGCATCCAATTTGGCTTCGTCGGTCAACGTGCCATCACGTTTGATCTTTACGGATCGCAAAGTCATGTTGCCTTGCCCATGTCCGTGATCGTCTTTCTTGCCTTCGGAGTCGGCAGAAATCATTTCGCGTCCGTCCAACCAGACGGCGGCAAGCTGACCGTCTTTGGCGGCAAACAGCGAAACGAAACCGTGTTCGGCCTTCACGCCGTCCCGATGCGGAACGAACGGTTTGCCCCAGGTTTTGCCCCCATCAAACGACCGCGAAATGGTCACATCGTAATCAAAGGTGCCGGGGCCGCTTTTGACCAACCAATGCGCAGCCAATGATCCATCGGGCAGGACAATCATCGAAGGAAAATCCGCCCAGTTGACGAACCAGTTGGAGCCTTCGGCAATGGCGCGCGGTGCTGACCATTTGTCGCCTTCTTTCACGGCAAATCGCAGCGAAAACTTTCCTTCGCCCAGCCGTTCGATCCAGCTCAAGTACACTTTGCCATCGCGTGAAACGGTCAGGTTGGGCTGACCGCTGCCTGCGCCTGCGGGAGAATTCATTTCGCGCACTTGCGCCAGCACGAAGACTGGCGCAAGTGATAACCACATCAAAACCACGAACAATTTCGGTTTCATATTCGGTCCTTTGGGGTTAAGGCTTCTCGACTTTTCCCGAATCGCCGGTTTTGTGATCGGAAACTTGAAAGCGCAAAAATTCGTGAATGGCGGCAAGAGCTTTGGGATTGCCGGTTGTAATCCGAACTCTGCCGCCGAGTTCGGTCTGTTCAAACTGATATTTGATCGCAGACTTCAGTTGCTTCATCGTCGGCACGCCTGGCGGTGTTTGCTCGTGAATCAACATAGGAGCGGTGAAGTCTCCGGCGGCGAATTTTTGCGCAATGTGCTGAAAGTGAGATCGGATTTGCTCCAGGCTGGCAGTGTCGGATTTGTCTTTTACCTCCGCGACGATCATTCCTCCGTCAGCGGTCAGCAGAAAATGGTGAATCGTTTTTTCGTGACTGAATCCCATGACTTTGTCGCCGCGTTCATTAACGCCAGTGTGATGGGAATCATGTTGTTGATGGTCTGCATGCCCACTGGTTTGAGCAAGAGCCTTTGTGGAAAGCGTCAGCATCAACGCGAAAGCGGCAAATAGTGTCAGCTTGAAAAGTTTCATGTCGTTCTCCTTTGGAAAGTTGGTTATGTTATCCGTGGTGTTGATGTGTGTCTTTTTTGTTCGGCCATTTGGGGCCGGGTTCATATTTGCCGCCTTTGATCAGGGCCATCATGCGGTCGTATTTGTCCGGCGGCAATACGCGCACCAGCGTCATCATTCCCATCATCGCGCCCGTCCAGCCTTCGGGCAGCCATGAATTTTCGGGGCGTGCGACTTCCGTATCCATCGTCATCCACATGTCTTGCGGATACCCGGGAACGGGTTTTGCCGGATTGGGAGCTTTGCCGTGCATAGGCCCGACCATCGTAACCATCTGGTTCATCATGTGATGAGGCAGATGGCAATGCAGCATCCAATCGCCAATGTTTTTGGCTTCGAATTCAATGTCGCGCGCCTGGGCTACGCCGACGATGATTGTGTTGCCGGGATACCAGGCGGTTTCAGGAATGCGCCCGCCTTCGGTTCCGGTAACGTAAAACTGATTGCCGTGCAGATGAATCGGATGGTGATCCATTCCCAGATTGACCAGCCGGATGCGCACGCGCTCTCCGTGTTTGACGATCAGCGGCGTGCAAGCCGGGCCAGCTTTGCCATTCAGCGTCAACCAGTTGAATTCCATGGCCAGCGTGTTCGGCACGGTGTTGTTCGGCAAAATCGCCCAACCTTGCAGAATCAACCCGAAATCCTTGTCCACGGTCGGTTGAATTGCGTTGCGCGGATGAACGATGAAAAAACCGATCATTCCCATCATTTCCTGCATCGGCATGTGCGAGTGGTAAAAGAACGTTCCATGCTGATGCAGCATGAATTCGTAGGTGTAGGTTTCGCCCGGCATGATCAGCCACTGACCAATGCCCGGCACGCCGTCTTGATCCTGCGGAACTTCCAGCCCGTGCCAGTGTGGCGTCGTCGGTTCGGGCAAATTGTTGGTGAAATGAATGCGCACGCGGTCGCCTTCCTGCACTTCGATGGTCGGGCCGGGAATGCTGCCGTTGTAACCCCACGCGTCCACTTTGCGCGCGTCTGCCCATGAAGCTGCCGGCAAAAACTCTGTGGCGACAGGTTCGGCGATCAGGTGAAAGACCTTCACGCCGTTTTCCAGCTTGAAAGGCAGTTTGGGAATGTCCGGCGTGTAAACCGGTTTGAAGGGAGATGATGCGTCAAGCATTTCCAGTTGTGATGGCGCTTTTGGTCGCGACGATGGAGCCGCAGGTTTGGTCATCTTTGAATGGTCGTGCTGAGAATGATCCTGTGCGCTGACGGTTTGTGTCGCGACCAGGCTTGCGCCCAGCATCGAAGTGCGACGAAGAAAATTACGACGATTTGAATTCATATTCCCCCTTTATTGATTCACCCTTTCCGAAGCTGTCACGCTGTTGCTGCTTGGAGCGTCCAGCCCGCCCATCAGCAACATGCCTTGCAACTGAACAACGTTCTGCCACAGTTCAACCAGCGAGCCGATGTATTCCGTGCGAGCCTGAAACAATGTGCGTTGCGCGTTCAGCGCCAGCGGATATGCGGCGGCCATTTGGCGAAACTTTGCCAAATACAGGTCATACGCCTGTTGCGCTCTTGGCAACACTTCGCGTTGATAGCGCGAAGCCACGACCAGCGAGTTCTGATACCGGTTGAAGCTGTCGGCCAGTCGAGCGCGCAGCGACAATTCCACGCGTTGGACTTCGTTTTCAGCAGCGGTCAGTTCGGCTTTCGAAGCGGCAACGTTTCCCTGGTTGCGATTGAAAATTGGCAATCGCACGCCTGCTTCGACGCGAGCTTCCCATCCGGTTTTGCCGCCGTAAAATTCTGCCCATTCGTTGCTGTACCCTATGCCGCCGCGAACGTATACATCCGGTTTCGGTTCGGCTTTGGCTCGGCTGACAACGGCTTTGGAGCGTTCGGCTCCGGCCAGCGCGCGTTTCATTTCCGGGCTGTCACGCAAAAGTGTCGCAAACAACTCATCTTGGGCCAGGACAGGAGCAGGCTTTTCCAGCACGTAGTCCAACCGTTCCGGCTTTAATTGCGTGTCGCCGACAACCGCCGCCAGCAATTGCCAAACACGATTGAAATCATTCTTTGCGCGGGCCAACTCGATTTCGGCGCGTTGCAATTCCACTTCGGCGGTCAGCACGTCCGGACGATCCGCTTGTCCCACGTTGAACAATTGGCTGGAAATGTCTGTCGCTTCGCGCGCCCAGTCGGTCAATTGCTGGCGCAAATCCACCAGTTGCTGAGCGCCCGCCGCCTGGTAATACAACATTCGCACGGAGTTCAGGACGCGCATTCGTTGCGCTTCCGCCTCGGCTTGCGATTGAGCTTTTTCCTGTGCGGCGATGTTTTTGCTTTTGCCGAGTTTGCCGCCGGTCAAAATGGATTGTTCGACGAAAACATATTGGCCGTTGCGGTAAGGGTAGACCGACGGATTGAACGCCAGCCCGTCGCCTTCGTAACCGACAATTGGATTCGGCCACAGCCCGGCCTGTCGGCGGCGACCTTCAGCGGCCTGAACGGCCGCTTCGGCTTGGCCGAGCGTCGGATTATGTTTGATCGCCATCTGCTCCAACGCTTCCAGCGTCAGGCCTGGCAATTTGTTCTCCGGCATTTGTGGGTTGTTTGTTTGCTGGGCCATTGCCGTTGAAATCAACAAGGCAATGCACAGCGCCGCCGGAACTCCACGGCGAAACCGCGCGGCGAATGATTTGATGATCATTGTTCGTACTCCAAGATTTCTGGTGACACGGATAATCCAGCCGCCAGCAAAAAATGCTGGCCGCCAAAAAGTCTATATTTTCAGGCGTGGATTTAGATTCTCAGGCTGAGCTGAAATCCAGTGTGTGGAGGGGAATAGGTGACGGAAACTTGAAAGGGAATTGACGGCAGCCCGACAGCGATTTCGCCGTCGCTCCACGGCGAAACAACAAACTCGGCAATCAGCTTGCCCGTGGATAGCGCAATGGTTGATGGCAACGGTTCACCATCAGGAACTTCGCGCTTCATCGTGCAACAATTTCGGTTCAGAACCGAAGCCGCCAACACGTTGCCAGATCGTTGATGTGCCGGTGGAGTGTGTTTAGCTGAAGACGTGTGATGCTTCGAATGCGCTTGGTGATCTTGCTTCGCTGCCGCGCTTTCCGCCGCTTTTTTCCTGTGACAAGGCGGAAGATTTTCTTCCGCCTCAGCAGCTTGAGCGACAATTTGCGGCGCAGACAATCCGGCTGCTGTCACACAGCAAATTCCGCCGTACAGCCCGAACGAAACCAGAAGCTGCACCGCCAGCAAGACTGAAATTGTCTTTCGCAGAATTTGCATTGGCGGCGATTAAACCAAACGACAACGCGAGAAAGCAAGTTGGGTGTCAGGCATCCTGACTCCTATTTTTTCTTCCACGCCACCTTGCCCATTTCGCGCCAGGTGGTCAGCTTGATGCCGAGTTCTTTGATCAAGGCTTCGATTTCGGGATCGGTGAAGGCCAGGAAATCTCCGTAGCGTTGTTCCCACGCGCCGGTCGTTGCTTTCAATTCGGCGTCGTTCATTCCCAGGTGAACGATCAGCATCGTGACGCCGGGTTTCATCGTTCGCAGAAAGTTTTTGTAGGCTTCTTTGCGTTCAGCGGGAGTTTTGCCCTGCACGCCGGTGTTTAGGTAATCCAGCAAGGCAAAACCATCGGCTTCGATTTTCTTCAGCGCGTCTTCGCCGATAGGCGAACCAGTCAGCTTGCCGTATTGAATCGCTTCTGGCGTCGCGCGCATGACCATGACGGGAATGCCGTACTCTTTGCCGAGTTTGGTGTACACGTCGAAAAAGTCTTTGCGTGTGTACAGCGTGCCCATGTGCGTGTCCAGGTGAGTGGGCTTGATGCCGAATTGCAGCGCGCGTTCGATCTGCGCGCGAATCTCAGTTTCGATTTCCTGCGGTGTCGCGTGTTTGGCCGTGTCCACCTCGGATCGCCACATAAACCCTTCCGGGTCGAGCAATCCTTTGACCTTTTCCGGCGACGCCACCGGACGCCAGCGCAAATACTTCCATTCGCTGGTCAGTGTCAGGTGCAATCCCAAATCAAGTTGGGGATTCGCTTTGGCGTGAGCCGCAATTTCCGGAAACCACGGGCAGGGAACCATGATGCTGCCCGAGGTGACCATTCCTTTTTTGAAGGCTTCGATGGAAGCCATATTGACCGAATGCGACATGCCGATGTCGTCGGCGTGAACCATCAACACTTTGTCATTCGGTCCGTAACCGAGTTGTTGAGCGGTCGTCGTTTGCGCTGCGGCAAAACGGGTGAGCGCCGTCAGCAAAGCAAAGCATAAAATCAATTTTGTCAGTTTCATGTTGTTATGATTCTTTCCGTTGAAGATGTGAAAGCACGGTAAGCATAGCCGTAGTTTTCTGGAAGAAGAAGGGCTTCGTTATGAGTAGCGTGAAATCGGGTTTCCAAATCACCGCAGAGGCGCAGAGAACGCTGAGGCAGCGCAGAGACGATAGAGCACCTCTGCGAAACCTTTGCGGCGCTCCGCGCCTCTGCGGTGAAAAACCTATCTGGATAATTTGTTTACGAGCCATCGTTAAATCAGATGCTTGTCGTAACCCAGCGCGAGTAATTGTTCATAGGCCTGCCAGACTTCGGATGGAATTTCCTGTTCGATCTGAAAGCCTTTGGCCGGGTAATCGCGGATGCGTTGCAGATCGCCAACCATAATGTTGATAACCAAATCTTTCGGCAGTTCGGCAGTTGGATACGTCGCCCAATCGCTGGGCGGCGAAGTCACGATCAATTGTTTGCCCGGCCAGTTTTTCATGAACGTCGCGTAGGCTCGGCGTTCCATGTACGGTTTCTGCACCAGGATGATCTTTTCTGGATCAAGGCCATTTGCCGCCAGCACTCGCCGGCTGAACGCAATGTTTTCTCCGGTGTTGGTGGATTCCGGCTCGATCAAAATTGCCGAGCGCGGCACGCCTTTGGCGACGGCGATGTCGGCAAAAGTCTCGGCTTCGGGCTTGGCAAACTTTCCGCGAGTCAACGCGCCTACGTTGCCGGAAAACATCAATCGCGGGGCCCAACCTTGCAGGTACAGGTCGGCAGCGCGTTCGGCTACGCGAAGGTCGTTACTGCCAAGCGCCAGAATTAGGTCAGACTTTTCCAGTTGGTGATTAAGGTGGTGATAGTCCCAGATGATTCGGGAAAGTTCGTCAATTGATGGTTCAGTCATACGATTAGCTTAATACCTTATCACGCATCCGCCATAAGCTTGCCGCTGTGAATGGTTCACCGTCGAAGACAATCTGCTTCACGGCCTTGCCTTGCTTGTTCAAGTATTCGGTCACGTTCATCCAACGAATCTGCCCGTCCGAAGTGCGAATCACTAGCATCACCGGGTATTCGTGTGCTGTCCAATACTCGACGTGGCGCGATTTGGGTATCTTGAAGACTTCGCGCCCGTCTTTGCGCGCTTCCAGATACGAATCGCCAGATTTCAACTGCAAGTAGACGCGCCGCCCGCTCGCCTCGCCTTTGTCGTTCTTGAATTCGATCTCGCCGTCAATGCCCCAATCCGAGTTGGGCGTGGGGCGGAAAATTTGGCCCGCCTCACCCGCAATCGCGAAGGCGTGGCCGAGCAGGATCAATTCGCGGCTTTCGTTATCAATGGCACGGCGGGCTTGTTCTTCCATTGCGCGCACGATGGCTTGTGTCTCTTCCGAAGCGAATTTTTCTTCGATCAAATCCCACAACGGCACCTGCTTTTCGCAATCAACACAGATGATCTCTTTCCTCCCTTGGATGAGCTTCTTTCGCACCGTTTCGTGATTCGTCACAGGCGTGCCGCAGTGCCCGCAAACGTAGTGACGGGTGTGCTGCACTTCTGGGTCTTTCGCCTTCAGATGGTCGTGGACGTAGCGGATGAAGTTGACCTGCGTCTCGACCGCCACGCCCGGCACGCAGTAGACGGTGATCTCGCCCGCGCCCTCCGCTTTGCGCGTCATCTTCAACCCGACGCGCTGCCCGGCCTGTGTCTTGAAGTCGGCGGCGAAGCGCCAGAGTTGGTCTTTTTCGAACGCCGTCGTGTAATGCAGCCGTACGACCAGTGTGGCGTAAATCTCGTCCAGCATTCCGCTGAATCTGTAGGTCACAAGTGGTGCAGGATGATCCCCCAATTCAGGACGCTCGCGTTTGAAGTAGGATGGAAAAATGAGCAGCGGGCCGCGCTCGGTCTGTTCGCGCAGGCACAGCCCGCGACCCACTAAGGTCTGGTGCATTGCTCGCAAGACGATCTGTTCTTCGTCGCGCGGCAACCGCCGCATATCCTGGTAATCCAACTTTCCGGCGAGTACGTCTTCTTCAAGAATGCTGCCGATCTCATCCGGGTGGGCGCGCACCTTGCGCATCACGGCGGCGGCGTAACTGTTGATGCGTTCGGGCTGAAGTAGAACGAAGTCGCCGAACTCCAATTGCCAAACCGCGCCAGGGCCAACCAGCAATCCGACCACTGCGCGCAGTTCTTCGAGCTTGAAGTTTTCAGGAATCGCTGGGGCAGGGTTGTTTTGTCCGGCGCTTTCTTGCAAAGCCTGTTGCAGCAGTCGCATTTCGAGTTGCTGTTTCAACTCGCCCATCCGTAGCAGCACTTTGCCTTCGTCTTTGAGCGTGACGATCTCTTCCTTGAGCAGCCGGAAGATGTGCGGCGAGGCGGTCCACGGAATCTCGGCCCAGGGAATGTTGCTAATGATCGCCTCGCGCAATTCGTTGCAACCCGCCCCAGTTTGCGCGCTGGTTTCTAAGTAATCGGCAAAGCCACGTTCGGCATGAAAACCTTCAACACTTTCGCGGCTGACCATCAACGCGCCGCGATCACATCTGCCCGCCACCAGCAACTTTTTGAAAGGCCGCCGCGCCGCTCGTTGCAGATCGCGATCCCACTGGCCCAGCCCATCGAACGGGTTTTCGGCTTGCGGGTTAAAGACCAACACCGCCAGTGCGGTCTCGTCCATGAAAAGTTGATGGATCAACCGATAATCGGCTTGCCCAGCAAAATCCCAGAGCCAGATTTCGCGTTCGATGTCGCGGGTACTGGCGTCGTGCGGCAGTTTTAATTGCGTAGCCCATTCATCTGTGACGCGTGTGACCTCCGCTCCGTCAGTCGAGATGGTTGGCTCGAAACGATCCTCGGTAAGCCGTAACGCCAGCCCTGATTTGCCAACGCCACTATCGCCAACAAGTAGTACTTTGGCATTTGTATACTTTGTCGTTAGCTCACTAAAACCTGACAAATCCCAAATACGCAGAGTCTTGTCACTAGATCCAGAAACGACTTTTTTCCCGTCAGGTGTTATAGAAAGACAATTGATGCCCGCAGTATGCCCTTCATAGACAGTCAAACATTTTTGAGACTGTAAATCCCAAACACGCAAAGTTTTATCATCGGAGCAGGTCACAGCAGTTTTCCCATCAGCGGTGATGACAACACCTGTTACTGCCGATGAGTGTCCATATAGAGCTGACAACACCTCGGCCGTATTTAAATCCCAGACTATGACACTACTGTCATTTGATACGGAAACAACTCTCTCTCCGTCCGGCGTGATTGCTACTCCGCGCACCGCATCACGGTGATTAAATAATTTGGCACGACAAAACTTCCTTTCAATATCCCAAACTCTTATCATTCCATCGCGCCCTGCTGTCACCGCAACTTTTCCATCGTTAGAGGTTATAACGTCCGTTACCTCATCGTCGTGCCATCCAAATTCATAGAATGAATCCCTTGATTTAGGTTTGCGATACCATATAAACAAACCTCCTTCCCAGTCAGCTAAAATGGCTTTTGTCTTGTCTGGAAGTAATGCCATGCCACGCGATAGAGCCTGATTCCAGTGAAACGACCCTTCAATGGTGTGAGTCGTAAAATTTATTAGACTTGTTCTACGAGTGTCATTAGTAAGCACAAGCTGACCATCTGACGACATTGAAAGCCCAATTACCTTCCTATCGTGCTCTTTGAAAACTTTGATGCATTCACCTGTTTCTATACTCCAAAGCCGGATTGTTTTATCGCTCGATGCCGACATGACGGTCTTCCCGTCTGGTGATATGACGACAGCATTTATCTGATCAAGATGACCTTCTAATACCTGATTATTTTTATTTTCAGATTCGCTAACATCTCTCTTACCCTTCGCGCTTTTCTTTAATTGTCTAGCAGGTGGTTTGATAGAGTTGAGAAGTTGCTCATAAGCCTGATCATTTTTTGACCGCCAATCCACATACGCGAATTGCTTGAGCGTGTCCAGGATTTCGGCGTCGTCCAGTCGAACGGGGATGAAGCGGCGTTGTTGATTGGTTGGGTCGCGGAAGAGCACCGAGTGATGCTCGAACGTCACCCATTCCGACGCCGAGGCGTGCCGTGACATCACCAGCACGAGCGTCCGCGATTGCTCCAAGCCCGCTTGAATCTTGAGCAGGATCGCATCGCCCGGCTTGATCTCCCAATCGTCCAGCCAGATGCGCAGGCCGTCTTTGCGCAACCGTTCGGCCAATTCGCGCACGGCAGGTTTGTCTTTTTCGCTGTGGCTGATGAAGACGTCGTAGGTGAATGTTTCGGCCATCAGGTTTTCCTCAATTATGGCGTTCAATTCTTCAACCCGCGAAGCGGGCGACGAGCGTAAAGCCTGGGGTGGAACGCCTACGGCGTGAAACCCCAGGTAGTTGTCAGTGAAATGACGTTAGCCCGTGGAACGGGCGGAAGCTATGATTGTCAATCGCGAGGCATTCTACACACTGTCGCTCGCTCTGCGAGCTTGATTTGTTTGTTGGGGTGTTTTCCTGGGATTTCGCTTCGCTTCATCCCAGGCTTTACGCTCGTCACCCACTCCGTGGGTTGGAAAACGATTTCGCATTTTGAGTCGAAAAACCGGCAATCGCGCTTGGTATCGTGCTTACTGTCAAATGTATTTCTCGTCATATTCGATGCCGTTGGCTTTTAAAAACTCTATGAATTCGTCGCGGAATGTCTTTTTCTGATGATGCTCTTTTTGGCGCGCGATGTAATCCCGCACTTTGGCGACGTTCGATGCGCTGACCGTGAATGCGCCGTAGCCACGCTGCCACGAAAAGTCTTTCAACTCCGGAAATACATCGTGCATCCAGCCCGAAGCATTTGCCTTCAAGTCTCGCAATACATCAGACACGGCTTTGTCTGGTCGTAGCTTGGCCAATACGTGAACGTGGTCTTCGGTGCCGTTGATGCCAAGTGAAATGCCACCTAGATTGCGAATTGTGCCTCCGATGTAATCGTGCAGCCGCGATTCGTAGGCGTCAGTGATTAGCGGTTGGCGGTCTTTGGTCGAAAACACGATGTGGTAAAGCAGGTTGGTATACGAATCTGACATGGCTGTCACTCCATAAGGCTGTCGCTCGCTCCGCGAGCTACGTGTTCGGTTGGATCGCGAACCTGGGGTTCCGCGCTGAACGCTTCACCCCAGGCTTTATGCTGGTCGCCCGCTCCGCAGGCTGAAATACAACGCCGAACAGTAAAATCGAGAAGCTTTTCTGGGGCGCTGCGCTGAGCGCTTCCCCCCAGGCTTTACGCTGGTCGCCCGCTCCGCAGGCTGAAATACAACGCCGAACGGTAAAATCGAGAAGCTTTCCTGAAGGGCTGCGCTCAGCGCTTCTCCCCAGGCTTTACGCTGGTCGTCCGCTCCGTAGGCTGAATGTCGGCGGTCCGATTTCGACAGGCTAAATACCTTGCCGCGTTCCGCCGATTAGGATGCCAGCAAATTTACAAATTACCGCGTTTGAATTCGTCGGCGATGTAATCACAAGCTCTTGCCGTAATCGCCATCATCGTCAGCGTGGGGTTCTGGCAACCTATCGAAGCGTAGCAGGCTCCGTCCGTGACAAAAACGTTTTTGGCGTCCCAGGTTTGATTCCACTTGTTCAGCACGGAAGTTTTCGGATCGCTGCCCATACGAGCCGTGCCGACTTCGTGAATGCAGAACCCCGGAGGCGCAGGCGTCGAGCTGGTTTCAAGGACTTTGAATTTGGCGGCGTCGGCCATTTCCAAAATCGTAGCCAATGCGTCTTTGGCCATCGCGCGCTCGTTTTCGCCGTGTTTGCAGTCAATGTGCAGCACTGGGATTCCCCAGGCGTCCACTTTCTTCGGATCAATTTTGGCCGTGTTGTTTTTGTCCGGCAACATTTCGCACCAAGCGCCCAACCACCACGAAGCTTCATTTTTAGCTTCACGCACCATCTTTTTGAAATTGGAACCGAAGCCAGGAAACTGGCGGCCTTTGAAAAAGTCCGTGCTGACGCGAACTCCGCCTTGCATGCCGTAACCTCGCAGAAAGTCTTTGTGCTTGTCTTTGATGTTACGGAAGCGCGGAACGTAAATGCCGTTAGCTCGGCCATCAGAAAAATCGTAATCGCTGCCAAACAGTTGTTCGACAACGCCACCTGCGCTGATCGAATACATATGATCCATCAGGTAACGACCCAGCGCGTCAGACGAATTGCCGAAACCATTCGGATGTTGCCGCGATTTCGAATTCATCAGAATCCGTGTGGATTCCAGCGTCGAAGCGCACAACACGACGACCTTGGCGTATTCATCACGTTCCTGCTTGGTCAATTGGTTGACGACGCGGACGCCTTTGGCTTTGCCGGTGTTGGTGTCCAAGATCAGCTCGCGGACGACGGAATTCGGCTTCAGCGTCATTCTGCCGGTTTTGGCGGCGGCGGGAAGCGTGGAACCCGGGCTGCTGTAATACGAATGCGTGGTGCAGCCTCGGTCGCAATGTCCGCACCAATGACAAGCGGCGCGGCCTTGATGCGGTTGAGTCAAGATCGCTGCCCGTCCGATGATGACTTTACGGTCGTTCCAGTTTGATTCGACCCCTTTTTTCAGCAAATGCTCGCCGCAGGTCATCTTCATCGCAGGCAAAAACTTACTGTCCGGCAGTTGCGGCAGGTTTTCATAAGAACCGCTGATGCCCACGAAATCTTCGACTTGATTGTAGTAAGGCTCAAGGTCGGCGTAACTAATCGGCCAAGGATTGCCGTATCCATCGCGTTCGGCGGCTTTGAAATCGTAATCGCTCATGCGGTACGACTGGCGTCCCCAAGTGATCGAACGTCCACCGACATGACGGCCGCGAATCCACCAAAACGGTTTGTCTTCGGGCGTGGTGTAAGGGTTGTCCACATCGTCCACGAATAAATGATGGCCATACTCATTGGCGGCATAACAACGCGATTGAATCGGCTGACGCGGGGCAAACTTCGAACCGGAAACCAAACCTCGATACTTCAGTTCGTACGGGAAGGTGTGTTCTCGGAAATCCTTTTTCTCATCCAGTTGACGCCCGGCTTCCAGCACCAGCACGGTCATTCCTTTTTCAGTCAAAACCTTTGCTGCCCAACCTCCGGTTGCGCCTGAACCGACAACGATTGCGTCATAAACCTTGCTTTTCGATGCTTGCATAAATGGATTCTCCTTAAATGGGTGAAAGTTCGGCCAACTATCGTTGAAGAGCAGCTTTTTCTCAAACCTTTTA
>ERZ650309.567-NODE-567-length-18131-cov-5.708840_pt1 | contig 18131 bp, 17 predicted proteins | sample MGYA00376245_ERZ650309 | MGnify/ENA primary metagenome ERZ650309 (study PRJEB26733, sample SAMN07839294) | wastewater metagenome | biome: urban; feature: wastewater treatment plant; material: waste water | place: USA: North Carolina | collected 2016-04-26 ...
ATTCCTACAGGCTGCTATCACATCTTGCAAGTCATCAATTTTCTTTCCGGTTACCCTTACGATATCATCCATAATCTGTACCTGCACTTTTAATCCTGAATCTTTTATGAGTTTGGTTATCTTCTTAGCATCATCTTGTTTTAAACCATTGGTAACAGCCACAGATTTTTTTATAATTTTTCCACTGGGGTATGCATCTTTTGTAAAATCAAAGGCACTGCCTTCTATGCCTTGCTTCATGCTACGGCTTATGAGTACATCAATAATTTGCTTCATTTTCATATCGCTGTCAGCTTCTATGGAAATGACAAAATCTTTTTTATTCAATTCGATATCCCAAGGGCTATCTCTGAAATCAAATCTGTTTTGCAATTCTTTTTTTACAGTGTTTACTGCATTGTCTAAAGTTTGTGCATCTACTTTAGCAGCTATATCAAAAGATGGCATAATATTTTTTTACAAATGTATAAAGGTAGAATAGGAAAACATCAATATGAGAAAAAATCAAGGAATCGGACAACGCTTCATTAAACTTCTATATTACCCTGAAACACAAATTCAGCCGGGCCACATAGCCAAATATCTTCGTAGGAAGCATCTCCGGTTTTATTATACTCCACTGCTAAATTCCCGCCAGGTGTTTGTATCTCAATTCTATTAAAACCCAACTCATTGTGATAGTTGAGCAGGGCTACAGCAGTTACTCCTGTGCCACAGCTTTGAGTTTCGTCTTCAACACCTCTTTCGTAAGTACGTACGTAAATATATTTATCAAAATTTTCAGTAAAATTTACATTGATGCCTTTTTCCTCAAAAGGCTTGCTATATCTGATATGACGGCCATGCTCCGCTACATTAAAATGCATTATATTGCTTACCGATTTGACCAGATGTGGGGATCCTGTATCAATAATATCATATCCATCTACCTCCTCTATTGCATCTACGGATTTCATTTTAAGATGCACCCATCCATTGTCTTGTAATGTGGCTTCATGTGGCCCGTCTGCTGCGATGAACGAATGACGCAGTTTATGAATGCCCAATGAGTGGGCAAACCTTACGATACACCTGCCACCATTGCCACACATTGAACTTTCATTCCCATCGGCATTATAATATTTCATTTCAAAATCATAGCCCGGAGCTGTATTTAATAGCATGAGGCCATCGGCACCTATGCCATAACATCTTCTACACATCTGCCTTATTTGCGCTGCACTCAGATGGAAGACATTTGTTCTATTGTCTAAAAGGATAAAATCATTTCCCGTACCATGATATTTATAAAAATGAATAGGCATAAACTATTTTATGCAAATAAAAACAATGATTCGTTATAGTGAGCTAATGATTATTGTCAAATATGCTTTACGAAATGGGTGTTCGTGCATTACAGTATCAATTATCAAAAAATGTTATAGATGTTTTCTAACTTTTTTCTTATAGAAAAGTCAATTATTTTTGCAGTCTAAAATAGTTATATATGTATCCAGCAGAAATAGTAATGCCTATGAAAGCAGAACTTACAGATAATGGTTTTGATGAATTATTGAATAGTGATGCCGTTTCTACCAATCTTGCTCAAGAAGGCACCACACTTGTAATGATCAACTCAGTATGTGGTTGTGCTGCAGGAAGTGCAAGACCAGGAGTATTGATGGCAGTTAATAATGCTACCAACAAACCAGACAGACTTACAACTGCTTTTGCAGGTTTTGACGTGGAAGCTGTAAATAGTATCCGTGAAAAGTTAATGCCTTATCCCCCAAGTTCTCCTGCTATTGCATTGTTTAAAGATGGAGAATTGGTTCACATGGTAGAACGCCACCAGATTGAAGGTAAGAGTGCTCAGGCTATTGCACACAATCTAATAGCTGCATTTGACCAGTATTGTAATTAATTTTTTAAGAAAAACTAAAAGGTCCCGTTTATCGGGACTTTTTTTATCTAATTATCTGCACAAAACCCTTTCTTTCGATTATTCCACAGGTGGTGCTGGCTTTAAGAATGTATAGATAAGAACCGGTAGGTTGATTTATTGAGTTATAGCGGCCATCCCAGCATTTTTTGTGATCATTGGTTTTAAATAATAATTGAGCATATCTATTATAAATATTTAGCTCGAAACTGATAACCGGTGGTATATATTTTACACCAAAACAATCGTTTAATCCATCATTATTTGGAGTGAATGCATTTGGTAGAAAAAATTCAAATGACGAAGTAGTTACTGCTACTTGGATGGAATCTTGTCCGATACATGCATTTGTAATGAGGTTGTTGCAAGCGCTATTTTGCATACCTCGGTGCCGCCCTTTCCTCCATTGCTACCTCCGCCACCTCCTGATGAAAATCCTTGTCCACCACCTCCACCAGATCCTTTTTTCCCTTTACCAGTAAAAGTTGAATCTCCAAGATTTGCGTAAGTATTTCCTTTTGCAGCAGCAATAGCGGCATCTTTTACATAAAAAAAGCTATCCACTGTGCAACTACCATTTGAGGGTAAAGTCGTATTGGATTTGCCACCGTCAAACCCATATCCCGATGCATCAATATCCGCCAAAAAAGAGTGTGCCAGATACAAAAAAGATCAAGATTCCACCTATATTACCATTCCAATACAGCGGTTTTAATGTTTGCGTGATTGTGGCATCTTTGTATTGTGGTATTTTGACAAGTTGTACCTTTCCAGATCCAATATTAAAAGTATTAACAAGAGTACTTTTTAACTCAATATATCCTGGCTGCACAGCCCCAACATAATTAATTTCACAATTGCCTGCTTTTTTAAAATCCCTAACTTTTCCAAATCTTTGATTATTGACATTTTCAAACAAATCGGCCCCTTTCATTTGTATTAGTAAAACAGTGTCTCCTTTGGAAAAACTTCCATACTGATTTGCATTTAAGTATAATCTGTTGTTACAAATGTCCAATGAATCAATCAATGCATAACTATTAATGACTCCACCAATATTTTGAGATTGGGCGTTTTTGATTAAAGGTATCAATGACAAAAAACGAATCCAAAAAAAAATTGTAAACGTGAAAATGAATCAGTTCTTAAGCGAGAAATTCTCATTGGTGAAAAACGGTAAAAAGTTTTGAAACATTTTAAGATTTCAATGAAACATTCATTGCTTTTATCAAAGCCTCTAATGCTGCAACACGCTGTTCTAATTGTGGTAATCTGCGTATAGCTCCTTGACTACGTAGCATTGCATTATAATCATAAGCAGGAGAACCAGTAACGGCACCTTTTTCTTTAATATTTTTTGTAACACCACTCTGCGCATTCACTTGGCTAGCATCTCCCAGCACCAAGTGCCCCACAATGCCTGCCTGACCACCTATGCGTACTTGCTTGCCAATTTTGGTACTGCCACTTATACCTGCTTGAGCTGCAATTACCGTGTTTTGATCAATTTCTACATTATGAGCTACCTGTACCAAGTTGTCTATTTTTACGCCTCTGCGAATGAGAGTGCTTCCTATGGTAGCTCGGTCTATGGTACTGTTACTTCCTATTTCTACTTCATCTTCTATAACCACATTTCCTGTTTGAGGAATTTTTTTAAAACTTCCATCTGCCTGTGGGGCAAAGCCAAATCCATCACTACCTATAATTGCACCTGAATGGATAATTACGTTTTTGCCAAGTTTGCAGTCATGATAAATTTTTACACCGGCATACAATACAGTGCCATCACCTATTGATACATTGTTTCCAATATACACTCCGGGATATATTTTTACTTGATTTCCTAAAATAGCATTTTTTCCGATATATGCAAATGCGCCTACATAAATATCTTCTCCAATTTTTGCAGTAGTATCTAAAAAAATTGGTTCTTCTATGCCTTTAAAACTTTGCTCCTTAGCCTGCTGATATAGCTCTAACAATGATGCAAAAGCATCATAAGCATTTGGCACACGTATGAGTGTAGCTGCAACTTTTTGTCTTAATTGTAAATCATTATTTATAATTACCACAGAGGCCTTTGTAGTGTATAAAAAAGGCTCATATTTTGGATTTGCCAAAAAACTTAATTGACCTTCCACTGCTTCTTCAATTTTTCCAAAAGCGGTTACTGATATAGCACCATCCCCCTCTACTGTACCACTTAGATATGAAGCAATTGCTTCTGCCGTAAATTGCATATTTTTTAAGTATTTGCTTTATTTATGATGATTGAATAGGGTAGCTGCAAATGTAGAATTTTTTAACCGGCATTGATAAAGTATGATGTATAAGTGCATTGTCCACTTCTGAAATATCTCTTACAGTCCCATCGTTATAAAGTATATGGATAAGCTCATCCTCCGGCTTGTAAGTAGTAATGTCGATTTGACCTTCAAAGACTAAATACTCTATTAATTCCTTCGGTAAATTTGTTTGATCCAAAATTTTTTGTTCATGCGCTTTTACAAGTGCTTGGTCAAATGGTGTGGATTGCAGTCTGCATTTATACAATCGTCTGTTTAAAATACCGTTGGAAAGCATACTGAGTATGCCATCCTTATGCTTTGTCCATTTTTTGATAGAACTCATCACATCAAAATCATCAATGGCGCAAAATGTATGTAATAAATTCTCAGCGGAATATGAAAGATGCAAAATGCTATCTAAACTTTCTGTTGTAGCATTTGCTCCTACAGATCTTGCTCTTTCAATAATTTTAATGAGCATTTTTTCAGCAGCCAGCACTGTTTTGTGTAAATAAACTTGTCCATACATCAACCTTCTAGATACGAGAAATTTTTCAATGCTGTGTATGCCTTTTTGCTCCACCATCAATTGATTTTGGTGTACCACAAGCATTTTAATAATACGGTCATATCCTATTACTCCTTCACTTACTCCGGTATAAAAACTATCTCTGGTTAAATAATCCATTCTATCAACATCAAGTTGCCCACTGATTAACTGGTGTAGAAAAGGCTTGTGGTACTGATTTGTAAAAATGGATATGGCAAGTTCTAATGCACCATTAAATTCCCGATTCATTTGCTGCATCATTTGCAAACCCAGTGTTTCATGGTGCTGATCTGGAATAAGCACATGCTCTAATGCATGGCTAAAAGGTCCATGCCCAATATCGTGTAGCAGTATGGCGGCTTTAGCAGCATGCTCTTCTTCCGAGGATATGTCTGTACCCTTTTGTCTGAGTACACTGATGGCCTGGTGCATGAGGTGATATGCACCCATAGAATGATGCAGTCTGCTATGTACGGCACCCGGATATACTAAATGTGCCAATGCCATTTGATATATTCGCCGAAGGCGCTGATACCAAGGATGCTCCAGTATTTTAAAATTTAACGGATTATCAATAGCAATAAAACCATATACCGGGTCGTTGATAATTTTGCCGGGATGCTTCATACTTATTATTCTGTTAAAAAGAAATTGATTGAAACAAAAGTGCAAGCTAAATGGCAGATTTGCAAATCCCTTTGAAAACAAAAATTAGTACAAGAAAAAATCAAAAATTAAAAGACTATGTCTATAGCGACTATACTCTGGGTGGATGATGAGATTGAAAGCCTACAATCGCAGAAATTTTTTTTAGAGCAAAAAGGATATTTAGTTCATACACGTGCCAATGGTTTTGATGCCATAGATTTTGTAAAAGATACTCCTCCTGATGTGGTGCTTTTAGATGAAAGTATGCCCGGCATAACCGGTCTTGAAACATTGGAAAAAATTAAGGAAGCCAATAGTAATATTCCTGTGGTTATGATAACCAAAAATGAAACTGAAAATTTGATGGATGATGCAATTGGAAGTCAAATTTCAGATTACCTGATAAAACCTGTAAACCCAAATCAGGTACTATTGAGCCTTAAAAAAATCATTGATAATAAAAGGCTTGTTTCTGAAAAAACTACATTGGCATATCAGCAACAGTTTCGAAATTTATTTACAGCACTTAATAGTAATCCTGACTATAACGAATGGATGGATATTTATAAAAAGTTAGTATATTGGGAATTGGAAATGGCTAAAACGGATAGCCCCGAAATGCAAGAAGTGCTGCAAACTCAAAAGCAGGAAGCAAACACGGAATTTTTTAAGTTTATCAGTAAAAATTATGCTGATTGGGTGCAGGGGAAAGCCAGTTCAAAACCAGTGATGAGTCATACTCTATTGAAAGAAAAGGTTTTTCCAAATCTTCAAAAAGGAACTCCATTATTCTTTGTGCTGATTGATAATTTAAGATTTGATCAATGGAAATCCATTCAGCCCATACTAGCTGAGCAATTTCGAATAGTTGAGGAGGATACTTTTTATAGTATTTTGCCTACTGCTACACAATATTGTCGCAATGCAATTTTTGCAGGAATGATGCCTGTTGAAATTGAAAAAAAATTTCCACAGGCATGGAAAAATGACGATGATGAGGGTGGCAAAAATTTGCATGAAGAAACCTTCTTACAAAATCAATTAATACAAGCAGGTTTTCAGCACATAAAATTTAGCTACACAAAAATTACGCATCATAATGATGGACAACATCTTGTAAATTCAATTCATAATTTACTTAACAATGACCTCAATGTAATCGTGTATAATTTTGTAGATATGCTAAGCCATGCACGTACAGAAATGGAAATTTTAAAAGAGCTAGCAGCAGATGAAGTAAGTTATAGAAGCATTACCCGCAGCTGGTTTGAGCATAGTCCGCTCAATCAAGCATTAAAAAAAATTGCGGATAAAAATATACAGATTATTTTGGCTACTGATCATGGAAGCACACGTGTTAATACTCCTGTAAAAGTGATCGGCGATAAACAAACCACCGCTAATTTAAGATACAAACATGGCCGAAATTTAAATTATGAAGCAAGAGATGTATTGGCATTTAGGAATCCTGCACAGGCAGGTTTACCATCGCCCAATATTAACTCTAGTTTCATTTTTGCCAAAGAAGATTTATACCTCTGTTATCCAAACAATTATAATCATTTTGCCAATTATTACCGGAATACATTTCAACATGGCGGCATTAGTTTAGAAGAGATGTTGATACCTGTAGTAAAGCTGGTAAATAAATGATGGAATTGAAAAATGTTATTTGTTTTATGGAGTTGTAAATATGCATTAATCAACACATAACACGATATTACTTAATTTATATTATAACAAATAAAAAGAGCTTGATAAGATCTCTTTTTATCATATTATTATACAATATTATTCCGGCGTACAACTATTTGTATTTTGATTTTTTATAAACTTCGACACCATATCACCTGTTGGTCTTAATGTGTAGATTGGGCTTGATGTTTCGGGGAAGGAGTTATGAAAGGCTTTTGCATCATAAATATTGAAACCATCACCATCATACAAACAAGCCAAGTCCAAAGCACCATAAGGTTTAGCTGCAACCTTTGTCATCAATTCTCTTACTAAACAATCACTATGTGTTACTACTCCAATTTCGTTTGTAATAATCTTTTTAGGAGCGTTATAATTTATCATAAATTCCATTGTTGTTTCAAGCACGTTGATGCTTGTATGGTTTTTATTTACCCCTTTATCCCAAGCTGTTCCATTATTTTTATCATCTTTCCAACCTGCTGCTTTTGTAGGCTCATACCAATGAAAATTGATACATGACACGCCCATAGTTTTGTATTTGTTTAGAAAAAATAAAGCTCTGGATACTTTAAATTTTAAATTTTCAATTCCCTCGGAGCCAATGCCAGCCGGCTTCGGAGGATAAAGTGTGTAATACATCGAGGGCATAAAAGCATTCCAAGCGTATAACTGAGCATCAGCTAATCTTCTTTGTGAGTTTTTTAACCAGTCGTGAGCGGTAAGCTGTAAATCTTTTGGTATAATACCACCATTGGTAACGGGTATTCCTTTTGGTTTACAAATATTTATTACAGCCTGAAGCATATTGATGTACTTCATAAAATCTGATTCTGTTTCTACGATATGGTAAAAACTATTATTTTCTTCATTTTCTACAACAATTAGAGCAGGTTTTATTCTTGTTGGTTTTGACAAACTATCTACCACCTCTTTAATCCATTTATAATATACACTATTGGTGTTAAGCGCATTATCAGCAAAGGGCTGAGGTATGTCTTGATAAGTTACTGGATCTTTATTATCCAACCAGTTTAAATTTAGCACCACTGCTAAGTTATTTGCTGTGTAACTATCATAGGTAAGTAGAAAGCCGGATTTACTTCTGTCCCAATCTTCTTTAACAAGACTGGCCCTGTAAAATTGTACTCCGTAATTATTCGAAAGTGCTATTTTATTGAAGGGTTCTAAACCATACTGATTTAGTAAGTTTTCTGATTCAGATCTACTCGTTCCTGATTTACTTATTACGATTCCCCAAGAGTTTTTGTAACCACTTTTAACACTAAAATCCTGAGCTGCTGCAGTAGTAACCTCGGATTTTATATCTTTTTTACAGGAGACAGCTGTCATGAGTATGCAAAGAATAATTCCTGCAAAGGAATACATGGTTTTCATTTTAGATATTGTTTAAATGAATAATTGGATAATTCAAAGAAACGATATCATTCATTATTTTGTTTCAATCAAAACAATGCTTAGGCCACTTATGCAAAAAGATAAGGTATAGTTATTATTAAATTGAAATTGTCTTAAAAATTGAATATCAATGAAGTATAACAAAACTAGGAACAAAAACTCTATTTCGTAGATGTAATAAATTGTCTTAATAAGCTATTTTCTTGTCTAAATATTTAGTGAGAAAAATAGCTTTTAAAAGTCTTTCCAACTTTCATTAAAGGATTTTTCAGCAAACTGGAGCGTGTCATGGTATTGTATCCAGGACTTAAAAATTTTATTTACAACTTTGTTTTTAATATTGCCTGATGCAGTATTCATCCACCTGCGATTCATGCTAGCCTGCTTCCACATCTTCCACGCTACTCGTTCTGTTAACGTACTTTCTCCATTAGCTACAGCTAGATGTCTGTTGTCTAAAATCAATTCATGTAAATTTATACGTACAGGACAAACTTCTGTACAATTGCCACATAGAGACGAAGCATAACTCAAATGCTTAAATTCCTTTACACCTTGGAGGTGCGGGGTAATTACTTTTCCAATAGGTCCACTATATGTACTGCCATAACTGTGTCCACCTATATTTTTATACACTGGGCATGCATTTAAACAAGCACCACATCTTATACAGTATAGTGATTCTCTGGTTTTGGGATTTGCGAGTAAATTTGTACGACCATTATCCAGTAAAATAACAACCAAATCTTCCGGTCCATCTGTTTCGTTGGGCTGCTTTGGACCACTAATTACTGAGTTATAAACTGTGAGTTTTTGACCAGTACCAAAGGTAGATAACAAAGGCCAGAACAATGATAAGTTTGTAATGGAAGGAATCACTTTTTCTATGCCTGCTATTATTATATGGGTTTTTGGCCATGCAGAGCTTAGCCTTGCATTGCCCTCATTTTCTGTTATAGCTACTGACCCTGTATCAGCTATTATAAAATTTGCACCTGTAACACCTATTTGTGCTTCTATATATTTTTCACGAAGTTTTTCTCTTGCTATGCGTGTTATTTGCTCCGGGGATTGACCCTCTGGTACACCTAATTTTTCAGCAAATAATTTTGCAACATCTTCTTTGCTTTTATGCATAGCCGGGGTTACAATATGGTATGGCGGCTCACCGTCCAATTGTTGTATATATTCTCCTAAATCAGTTTCTATACTTTCAATCCCCATTTTTTCAAGGTGATCATTCAGATGTATTTCTTCTGTAACCATACTCTTACTTTTAACGAGAGTGGTGCAGTTTTTTTCTTTGCATATCTGATCTATAATTAAATGTGCATCTTTTGCATCCTCAGCCCAATATACTCGGGCACCTCTGTTGGAAATATTTGTTTCAAATTTTTCCAACAGTGATGATAGGTTTTCAATGGCTGCCCATTTTATATTTTTGGCTACTTTTCTGGCAGATTCAATATCCTGAAACTGTGATTTACCAACTGGCACAGCAGCATTATATTTTCCAATATTGAAATTTATTTTACGCCTATGTTCCATGTCGGCCGCTTTTATACGGCTTTTAGCTAAAAAAGTATGCTGAATTTTACTCATTATTTATTTGATTTTGTGTGAATAGCTACAGCGTCCAAAGCCTCATAAAAAGATGCACCATATTTTCGCTCTATTGCTTCTTTTAAAAACTTGTAAACAGGTACTTTCAACTCTTTACCCAGGCTACAAGCAGATTTGCAGTTGTCTGGCCGGGGTTCATAATTAACCATTTCAATCTTTTCATCAGATTTTGTAGTAGCAATACGAATGGGATAAAGATGACAACTGATTGGTTTTTTCCAGACAAGCTTACCATCATTAAACGCCTGCTCAATCCCACATTTTATAGCACCTATTTTGTCTCTGAAACCATAGGCACACATTTCTCCATCAATAACTGGGGTAACCCATCCAAAATGTACATCATAGGTGTATTTTCCTTGTTTATTGATTACTGTTTTTCCCTGTGGGGTCAGATATGGCTCTATGTGCTCATATTCATTGGCGAGGATTTCAAGTTCTTGCTTTGTAAGTGGTGCACCCGCATCTCCATCTGCACAGCAAGCACCTTTGCATTTACTGATATTACAAACAAATTCTTCTTCAATCAATTGATCACTCACCAATATATTTCCTATTGCTATCATTTTTTTATTTGTGGTACAAATGTAACAGAGGATTTTCAAAAGCGTAATTTTTGTATCAATGATTGCTCATTTTATTCTGGTAATATTTAATACTTTGGTGTTAAAGCATTTCTTTGCAGCATGTTTACAGGAATCATTGAAAGTATTTCAACTGTTGAAAATATTGAGAAAAGTGGCGATAACTTGACATTTGAAATGAGTTCTTCTATTTCAAATGACTTGACAATAGATCAAAGTGTGAGTCATAATGGAATTTGTCTTACTGTTGAATCCGTTCAAAATGGAATACATAAAGTAACTGCCATTAAAGAAACTTTGGAAAAAACGAATGCAGGTAAATGGGAAAAAGGACAACTAATCAATATTGAAAGATGTATGACCTTCAATGGCAGGATGGATGGTCATATTGTGCAGGGTCATGTGGATGCTACAGCTACTTGTAGTGAAATTAATGACGCCAATGGCAGCTGGATAATTAACTTTAAGTTTGATACTAAGTTCGCTCACTTAATGATTGAGAAAGGTTCCATTTGTATAAACGGAATCAGTCTTACTTGTTTTAATGTAATGGATGATACATTTTCTGTGGCTATCATTCCCTATACCTGGCAACATACTAATATGCAATATCTTCAACCAAAAGATATAGTTAATATTGAGTTTGATATTATAGGAAAGTACTTAGCCAGATTCAAATCATTGGCTCGGTAAAGTAATCAAATGGCTCTGCGCTTAGCTGCTACTATTTTGTTCATTTTTTGTAGCAACAATGCATAATCTAAAAAAGTGTCCGGCACTGATGCAAGTATATTTAAGTAATCAAAAGTGCATCCAAAAATGGGTATTAATTGCAGGTACTCATTAATGAGAACCAAAACAAAGCCTTTTATCCAAATTTGCTGTATTTCAGTTGTTGACGACATTCTGAAAAATTCCCTTTTGCCACCAACATGCAGCAAAGGTTATAAGAAATATGCCCACAAGATTCGGCTTTATATCTGTAATTATTTACCATGCATCAGACAGTTGGGCGTAGGGTTGGACAAAGAATTTAATAATCAAAATTAACACAATGACGATGAAAACATACTACTTGCAAATTGAACTTAAAGACAAAAAAACATTTACTGATAAATAGGGATTGAATCACTAATGAGCATCAGCATTGCTGGGTATTTTAGTTAAATATTTAATTGAACTTATTTAATTTATTTTCTTATTTTGACTGCTCCACATTTTATAATACCAGTATAATAAAGCGCCAAGACTTGCAATAAACCAAATATAAAAAATAATATTCCAAATGTCAATGGCACCCTCAGGAAACCCCAAGCCTAACATTATTCCGAAGGCAGTGTTGATGGTCATCCATAACAGACCTCCAAAAATTGTTTGGGCTACTTTTCTTAAAAATATTCTTACTTCTGGTTCCATAATTCATTATAACAATAATACAACCCTACTGTTTGATAGTTGTTCTTTTGGTTAATAGTTTTGATTGTATCTTTTCATTTATTTTGAGTAAATAAATAATTTCTAAAATCAATATTTTCCTATTTTCCCGCCATTCAAATATAAACCATATCATGTTTGGTGTAACAATTTTGGGAAATAACTCTGCACAGCCGGCCTATGGCAGGCATCCTGCTGCACAGGTTGTTACATTAAATCAACATCAGTTTTTAATTGATTGTGGAGAGGGTACTCAAATGCAAATGGCTTTGTATAAAATACGTCATAGCCGCATCCAATACATCCTTATTTCGCATTTGCATGGTGATCATTATTTTGGATTGCCTGGCCTTTTAAACACAATGGCCTTGGCAGGTCGTACTCAGGATTTATATTTATTTGCTCCGCAAGAATTAGAATTTCTATTACAACAGATATTTATGTCGGCGGGTACTGTATTGCCTTATAAAATTATCTTCAAACCAATTATGGAAGCAGGTTTGCTGCATGATACACCTCAATTTTCAATACACTGCTTTGCGTCTTTTCATCGCATCAGTTGTCATGGGTTTATTATCCGTGAAAAAAGGAAGCCACGCAGGTTAGATATTGAAAAAGCCGCTGCATGTAAGATTCCAAATACTGCATTTGAAAAATTGACTAATGGAGAGAATGTAATGAATGATGCTGGAGAAATGATTGAAAATAGTTTGGTTACAAAGCCTGGTTACAAAGCAAGGAGTTATGCATACAGCGCAGATACTTGCTACAATGAATCCATTGCAACAGCAGTGCAAGCTGCCTCATTACTATATCATGAAACCACGTATTTAAAAAATGAAAGTGAAAGGGCAGTATTAAGATACCACAGTACTACTGAAGATGCAGCAAAAATTGCAAAAATGGCGGGTGTAAAAAGTTTGATTATTGGGCACTTTAGTAGTAAATATAATGTGCTCCAGTTGTTTTTAGAAGAAACCAAACAAATTTTTCCAAACACTGCTTTGGCCTTAGAAGGAACTACTTATCTTGTATCAAATCATGATGCGTATGACAAAAGCTGTTGAACAACAATTCCATAAAGCTTTATTCAAATTAGCATTCATCATATCCTGTCTTTTTATTGTTTGCATGATGAAACAATACAACTTATCATATTTTAATGTGCATATTTGCAATCAATCAAAATGATCGGAAAATACTTATATCAACTATTCATTTACCTCTATCCACGAGTGGCCAAGTTAATTTCTCCTGTGAGCCGCAAAGCTGGTTTATGGTACAAAGGCAGAGAAAATATTTTTGAAAAAATAGCTGAAAAGATTGGGAATGACGACAGCCCTAAAGTTTGGTTTCATGCTTCTTCGCTGGGAGAGTTTGAACAAGGCCGTACACTCATTGAATCATTTAAGACAAATCATCCCACGGTAAAAATTGTCTTGACTTTTTTTTCCCCTTCGGGATATGAGCAACAGAAAAATTATTCTGGCGCAGACTATATTTTTTACATGCCAATGGATCATCCAAAAAATGCAGAAAGATTTTATGCATTGGTGAAGCCTGCTTGTTTGTTTCTCATAAAGTATGAATATTGGTATAATTATTTAGCGATAGCGCACCAAAACAAAATTCCAGTTTTTTTAGTATCGGGTATATTTAGGGAAGATTTTAGTTTTTTTCAGTGGTATGGAAAATGGTATCAACAAATGCTCTTCTTTATCAACCATTTTTTTCTACAAGATGAAAATTCTGCATCGCTATTAAAAAGTATTGGTCTTTTAAATTATACGGTAGCCGGAGATACCCGTTTTGACAGGGTAATTGAAGTGGCTAAGCAAAAAAAGTTATTTCCGGAAGTAGAGGCTTTTTGTAAAAATCACGAAACAATTATTGCCGGCAGCACCTGGCATGAGGATGAAAAGGAACTCAGGCATTTTGCCTCTACGCACCCTGAAATGCGTTTTGTAATTGCCCCTCATGATATCAGTGGCGAAAGAATTGATCAATGTATGCGAATTTTTGATCAAGCTGTTTTATATAGCGATTACCTCAGTTTGTATCACTCAAAAAAAGAATTGCCAACTGGTGTCAATGTTTTAATTATAAACAATATAGGCATGCTGAAACATATCTATAAATATGGAAAAGTATGCATGGTTGGTGGAGGATTTAGGGGTGATGGCATTCACAATATTTTGGAAGCTGCTGTATATTACAAACCCGTTCTTTTTGGTCCGGAACATGATAAAAGTTTAGAAGCTTTGGAATTAATCAAACTTGGTGGTGCTTTTGATGTGCGTGGAGCATTGGAATTAGAAGAGGAACTCATGCAATTGATGCATCATCCAAAGGTTTATGAAAAAGCCTGTATGATAGCGGGTGATTATGTAAAAGAAAAAGCTGGGGCTACACAGGAAATTCTTAGATATATTCAGGAAAAACGTCTCTTCACCAATTGATCAAAATGCAGTACTGATTCACTGTTTTCTTTCCATCCTAATTTTACTTTTAATTCCCGTTTTATCCAAGATTGTGCTTCTGCAAAAGTTGTAAAGGCATTGATCGTTTTTATACATCTTTCATACATGTTTTCATCTGCATTGAACAGTTCTTGAATAAATACAAACCGATCATTAATACCCACTGCATTTCTTAAATCTGCTAAAGGTGTTGCATTTAACAGAGATGCCAATTCCACTTTATTCTCATTAAGTTTTTCATTAATATCATACTCCTCATTGTATTGGAGCTTTTCATGGAGTTCTGCTTTTTCCTGAGGAATTACTATGCTTTCTGTCTGAGGTTCTTGAATTGATTCAGTGAGTTTTTGTGATACTGTATTTGTGTCAGCAGTTTTTTCTTCTGACCAATTGCGCAAAAACGGAATTTCGGGTAAGTCAAGTTTTGGGAGAGCAAACCTGTTATCACTTGTATTTTCTAACTTGAGTGCTTGTGCCTGTTGTGTTGAATTTTCATCCAGATTTGAAACTTGATTGGCGGTGTTAGTAACAAAAGGGTTTGAGACTACTGCACTTCCTACAACTGCACCAGATCTGTTAGTATCGATCGTTAATTCAGACAAAAGCATTTGAGCAGTTATCATAAGATATGAATAAGGAAGGCCCTGAGCATTTTGCTCTTTCAGTTTATCAATTAAGGTGGCAATTCTATTTGAGTTATCCATTATGTATCAACAATTAAATAAGAATGTTGGCAAGCTAATAAAACAGGGTGAATATTGCAGCATTCATTAAAAAAATGAATCATAAAATTATTCCATGTTTATAGAACCTACATCGCGAAGAGGTTGGATTGAAGTAATTTGTGGTAGCATGTTTAGCGGTAAAACCGAAGAATTAATTCGTCGGTTAAAAAGAGCACGCATTGCAAACCAAAAAGTGGAAATCTTCAAACCTGCCATAGACACCAGATATGATGAAGAAAAAGTAGTGAGCCATGATAGTAATGCCATTATGAGTACCCCGGTAGAAAATTCACAAAAGATACTGCTGCTTGCGCAGGATGTAGAAGTTGTAGGCATTGATGAAGCTCAGTTTTTTGATGAAAATATTGTAATGGTTTGTGAAGCACTCATTAAAAAAGACATTCGTGTTATTGTGGCGGGATTAGATATGGATTTTAAAGGCCAGCCATTTGGCCCAATGCCACAACTGCTTGCTATTGCAGATTATATTACCAAGCTACATGCTATTTGTATGAAGTGTGGTAGCATTGCCAGTATATCATACCGCAAAACTAATCAATCATCACAAGTATTACTAGGTGAAAAAGATACTTATGAACCCCGCTGTAGAAAATGCTACTATGAGGATTAATATATTTTACTTATGCTCTAAATCTGTTTTGAAAGTAACTTTTGTAATGTAATGCTATCGGGCACCTGGTGGGCACCATTGCTTTAAAAATGTAGTATATAAATTACTAAGGTGTTGAAATGTTCCTTTGCCCTCAGATATGCCGTGAGATCGGTTTGGATAAGCCATAAAATCAATCACTTTATTTTGCTTGATTACTTCATTTAAAAGTAATTCAGCATTTTGATAATGCACATTATCATCCCCTGTGCCATGAATATATAACAAATGACCTGCTAAATTTTTTACGTAGGTAATAGGGCTTCCCGCTTCATAATCGGCTTTATTTTCCTGTGGCACACCCATATAGCGCTCCTGATAAATATTATCGTAAGTAAACATACTGGGCACTGCAGCTATTGCAATTCCTGTTTTATAAATTTCAGGATGTTGAAATAATAAATTGAGTGTGGCTGTACCACCACCACTCCAGCCCCAAACAGCTACTCTATCAGCATCTACATATTTCCATTTTAATATTTCTTTTGCTGCCATTGCCTGATCCCTGATATTGATACGGCCTATATTTTTATAAATTGATTTTCTCCAGTAGGTTCCTTTTGGTGCCGGTGTACCTCTGCCGTCTAAACTTATTTGAATATAGCCATCACCCGCCATATCACCATTATATAAAAAATTTCCAGCAGCACCATACTGATCAGTTACAGTGGTGGCAGCAGGTTCGGTATATACATAAAATACAATAGGATATTTTTTTGTGCTGTCAAAATTTGTTGGCATTATTACATAACCATCCATTGTAATGCCATCTGCTGTGGTTACTTGTATCATCTTTACAGGGTCTGTAGGATAAGACAGTTCATCTTTTTCTGCCTTGATGGTGGTGTGGGCTGGGAGGCTTACCCAGTTTGTTTTTGGTGCAGTACTGATATTGCTCCAATTGTGCTGAGCATACATGCCATTTGTACTTAAATCATAATCATGTGTGCCATTTTCATTGGCCGGGCTCAATCTCTCGGCCGCAGCTTTGCCATCCATTTTTACACGATATAAATAGCTTTGTGTGGCATTATCTGGCGAAGCCATAAAATAAATATAGCCAGTTTTTTCATCCCATCCTTCTATCGTTATTACGTCATAATTTCCTTTTGTAAGCAAAGATTCCTTTTTGCCATCTCTTGTTACTTCATACACATGCCTCCATCCATCTTTTTCTGTAACCCATAAAAAGCAAGTGCCATTCTTTATCCATTCCCAACCTGTTGGATTATTGGCCCATCTTGCCTTTATATCAATCCAGGTATCACTTATTTCATCATATACGTTTTGCACATTGCCTGAGGCAGCATTACAATACATTACATGGCTTTCATTTTGCTTCCGATTAAGTTGTTGTATAACAAGTTCAGTACTGTTTGCAGCCCATTCCATACGGGGTATATAGTTATTATCAGCTTCGCCGGGAATATTCATTTTTACTGTATTTCCATTTTCCACCTGCACGGTATAGATATAACATGGGGATGGCCGCTCACCTGTTTTTGGATATTCAACAGGCACTGTAAATGAATACAAGGAATCCGTATTATTGATCATCAAAAAGTTTCTGATTTTTGAAGCATCTATTTTCCAGTAGGCTATTTGCTTGCTGTCAGGACTCCATCTAAATCCATCTCTACAATCAAATTCTTCTTCATAAGCCCAGTCGAAAGTGCCGTTTATTAATCGGTCAGTACCATCCGTTGTAAGTGCCTTATTTGCTCCACTATTTATATCTTCCATATATATGTTATGGCCACTTACATAAGCCACTTTATTTCCATCCGGTGATAGTTTTGCAAACATCAGCGAAGCTGTCGGCATATTTGCACCTACTTGCTTTAGTGTGTTAGTTGTTGTATTTAATATCCAATAATCACCCCTTGTATCATAGCGCCACACTTTTTTACTATTGGTAAATAATAGAATTTTCTGTCCATCCTCGCTAAAAAAGAAGTTTCTAATTTTTATTGGGGACGATTTTCCGGCTGGTGTCAATTGACTTGTAGTGGCAATTGTTGTTTCTTCAAAACTGGGCATGCTCACTTTAATGATTCCTGCATCAGAAGATTTGTAATAGCTATTACCATC
>ERZ650309.568-NODE-568-length-18103-cov-3.862256_pt1 | contig 18103 bp, 15 predicted proteins | sample MGYA00376245_ERZ650309 | MGnify/ENA primary metagenome ERZ650309 (study PRJEB26733, sample SAMN07839294) | wastewater metagenome | biome: urban; feature: wastewater treatment plant; material: waste water | place: USA: North Carolina | collected 2016-04-26 ...
ATACCCGGAAGACCGCGATTTCAGTTTGAAAGCGGCGCGGCTGTACGATCCGCTAATTCGCTACGTCCGCAATCATCCTTCGATTGCGTTGTGGGCAACCAGTGACGAAGAATCACTGGAAAATTATCGCGACCTGACCAAACATCTGGAACCCAGGTTGTATGCGCTCGATCCGCAGCGGCGTCCGGTGCAGCGCTCGACTGGCCGGTACGGCGACGGGCATATTTACGAAGGCTGGTACGGCGGAACGATCTGGGCGTATGCACAAACCAATGAAAAGTTCATTTCGGAGCTTGGCGCAACGGCGTTGCCGAATTACGACAGCGTCATGAAGTTTCTGCCCAACCACTGGCCAATTAAAGATCACGAAGAAGAATGGATTTTCCGCAAGCTGCAAATCCCGGAAGCCATGCGCGCCTGGGGTTCACCGGAAGGAATGACGCTGCAACAATATATTCCGCAAACGCAGGATTACGTTGCGCGGTTGTTTCAACTGGCGATTGAGCGAATGCGGCGAATCAAGTACGAACCTTCGGGCGGCATTCTGCACTTTCATGCGATTGATTTGTGGCCTTCAGTGACCATGGCGGCGGTGGATTTTTATCGCCAGCCGACCAAGGCGTATTTCACTGTGCAACGTTCATTTCAGATGGTGTTGCCGACATTTGCTTATGACCGCGACACCTGGGAATCCGGCGACGAAGTCAAAACCGAATTATGGTTGGTCAACGATCACTGGTTTGCCGTGCCAAATGCGACTGTGAGCTGGCGCGTTGAAAATTCCGCGAAACAAATTGTCGCTTCCGGCAATGCGCCGCAGAAAGTCACGCTCGCCGCCGATTCGTCGAACAAATTGATGGACGTCAGCTTCAAAGCTGCCGCACCTGGCAAGTATGCTTTGTGGGCGAAAGTCACAGACAGCGGCGGAAAAACGATTTCAGAAAACAACTACGAATTCACCGTGAAGCAAAAATCGAATTAGCCACGAACTCAATATGACTGACAAAGCATTTCGACTAAGCCGATTCTGGCAATCCGGCAAATTCAAAACAGAAGCCGCCGCGCTGTTGGTCGTCGTCGTCGTCTTCACACTTTTCTTCTGGCCTGCAACCCTGAAAGGCATGTTGCTGGTGTTCAGCGATTCGCTGGTGTATTCGTACCCGCTGCGCGTGGTGGCGTTTGACGCCATTCGGCATGGCTCCTTGCCACTGTGGACACCCACGATTTTTTCCGGCTATCCACTGCTTTCCATGGCGCAGCTTGCGATTGCCTATCCGCTGACATGGTTTTATCTATTTCTGCCAGGATATTGGGCGGAGCAAGTTTACGTGCTTGCGCCATATCTGCTCATCCCGTGTTTTACATATGCATATTTGCGTCAGGTTCGGTGCAGCCGCGCGGCTTCCCTGCTGGCGGGGTTGAGCTTTGCTTACGGCGGGATGATTGCTGGTGGCCTGGGGCACTGCGGGATGTTTACCAATGGCGTGATGTGGTTGCCGCTGATGCTGATTGCAATTGAGCGCGCGCGAACAGGGCGCTTTGCCCTTTGTTTAGTGGGGATGGCCGCGGCATTTTCAATGGCCGTGCTGACTGGCATCGGACAGGCGTTTTTGTATTCCGGGTTGATCGCCATTGGCTATGCCGTCTTCATTTCGTTTGTTGTTTCGCCTGCGGAAAGCAATCTCAAATCAGAAGTCTCGGAGCAAGCGTTTGCTCTGCGCCCAAACTCAAAACTTCACCATCTTCGCCCGCTGGCGGTTTGCATCGGTGGAATGATTCTGGCGGCTGGCGTGGCGGCGTTTCAGATTTTGGAAACACTGCGAGCGCAGCGGCGCAGCATTCGCAATGAACTGACGTATGAAACTTTCAGCCAGGGCGGGTTTACAGCAACAAGAGCATTGAAGCTGTTTCTTGCGCCAACCCATGACCTGAACTGGGAAGCATCGCCTTATGTGGCTTCGCTGGCCGCTGTGCTGGCAGTTGTCGCAATCGTCGCGGCGCTTCGTTCTCCGTCCTCGCATCGCAGAGTCTTCTTTTGGCTGGGGCTGGCTGTGCTCTCCTGGTTGTTGATGATGGGCGACAACACGCCGCTGGCGCGATGGTCATTTTACGTCCCCATTTACAACCGGTTCAGACTGCCCTGGAGGCATGCGTTTGAATGGACGCTGGCGATCAGCATGCTGGCGGCATTTGGTTTTGACACATTGAAAAAGCTGTTTGCGCAGAAGCCCGCTGCCGATGAAAAGCTTCGTTGGCAAGAAGTCCTGTCCGGGTTGATTCTGGTCTGCAATCTGTTTGCGGTTGGCGTTGGATGGTGGCGCGCTTCCGGTTTGCGGCTGGCGGCGGGCGGCGATTTGCTGAAACGAGGGCTTTCGACCCAACTTGTCACAATGCCAGAATCGAGTTGGTGGAACTGGAAACTTGGATTCACGGTGTCTGCGTTGATCGCCATTGCCTGGTGCTGGCGGATGCAAAATTCGCGGTGGCGCAGTGCGTTGACAGCCAGCGCAATTGCAATCGCCTGTTTTGTGGAAAGCTTCATGCTGGTTTCGTTTTGGTGGTATCCAAACGCCAAACCGGCCAGTTATTACCAATCCGTTTCTGCTCCAATGCAGTTTTTGAAGAAATACCCGCCCGAACAGAATCGGCTTTACACTTCTTCGTCCAATTACTTCGCATTGAATCTGGGAATGGCGGAATCAAATAATCTGACAGCACTGCTGGGCTTCCATAACGCAGCCGGTTACGAGCCGTTGATGATCCAACGGTACAGCCGCGCGTTTGATGAACAAGGTTTGTATTATCTGCCGTACACGCCCTGGCTTGGCGCACCTCTTGACCGGCAACTGCTTTCGCCGGATTGGCAAGTGCTGGACTTGCTAAACACCCGATTCATCGTTGAATTTTCATTCTCTAGAACGGAAACATACAAAAAAGACGGCGTAATCCACGCTGCCGAACCGATGGGAATCAATTTGCCGAAAGGCGCTTCGGCAAGGCTGACTGGAGCATCACAAGTGGACACGTTGTCGCTGGTCAGCGCGCTGTCTGATTCGGCAGACCTGCCACAAGGCGCTCCAATCGCCCGAGTTGTTTTGCATACCAAAACCGGGCAGACAGTGGAACTAGACCTGAAAGCCGGCGTGGATTCCGCCGAATGGGCGCACGAACGCAGCGACGTAAAACCCGCAATCAAACACTCGCTTGCGCCAATTTTTGAAAGCCATCCGGGAGATGACAAAAACAGTTTCCCCGCCTACAGCTACGCCACTAAGGTTCCTCTGGGGCAGAAACTGGATGTGGAACTGATCGAAATCAAAAACGTTACGGCTCACTCCGGGCTGCTGATCAGCCGAATCGCGCTTTATGATTCAGTTACTGGAAATTCGATGTCTCCGTCGCTTCATCTTCCGGACCAATGGCGAAAAATCTACGACTACGATCAGGCGCAAATTTATGAAAATCAGCGCGTGTTGCCTCGCGTTTGGCTGACCGGAAAGGCGGAAGCAGTTAGCAGTGAGGACGCTTTCAAACGAATCCGCGGCCAAAGCGAAACACCGTTTAACCCGAAAGAAGTCGCCTTGCTTGAAGCTCCACCGGAGGCGCTAAACAACCTGACGGACGGAAAGCTTGGCGAAGATTCCTTTGCGAAAATCGTCAGCTATGAACCCAACCGATTGGTGTTTGAAACCAAAGCGGACAAGCCCGCTGTTCTGGTAGCCAGTGAAGTCAATTATCCCGGCTGGCAGGCGACAGTTGACGGCCAGCCAGCCAACATTTATGCAGCGGACTATTTATTGCGCGGCGTGGTACTGGCAGCGGGAAATCATAGGGTTGAAATGAAATACACCGCTCCGGCGGCGCGCAACGGAGCGGTGATTTCAGCATTCAGTTTGTTGCTGATAGCAGGATTACTGATCAAGGCTGGTCGAGCCGCTTAGTTCGAGGTGCAGCACTGTCAACTTTGGGCGAAATCGTGCCCGCAGCCGAGATGTAGCCGGAAAGAATTGCGCTATCAATCGCCGCCGATTCCGGCTGAATTAACTTCTTCGAGGTTTTGAACATCGTGTAACCATCACCGCCATCAATCAGAAACGTCGGCGAAGCCATTGTGTAAGTTTTCTGTGAATCCAGAGGCTGCCCATGGATCGTTACTTTGACCACACGCGAACCGGCAGGTTTGCGAGCATCGTATTCAAACTGCAACCCTGAAACCTGTGGAAAACGACCGCTTTCGCTGGTTTCAAACACCTGGCTGACACCGTTTTCCAGCGCGGCTTTGATCTGCGCACCGGTAACTTCGATTTTGATGATCGGGTTTTCAAACGGCAGCATGGAAACAACGTCGCGTTTGGTTATTGGCCCAGCAGCAAACATGGTGTTTGCACGAATTCCGCCGCCATTGAAAATCGTAATGTCTGCTTTGGTTCCTTCGCGGAAAGCGTCAGCAATCAAATTGCCCAAATTGGTTTCGCGAGTTCGAACGCCGATATTGGTTCCGTCAAGCGGGACAGTCGTATTGCCAAGCGGTTTGTCCAATTCGGCGGAAAGTTTTTTCTCGTACACGGAAATAACAGCAGCGGCATCAGGATCATCCGGCGTCGCATCGGTGACAGGAATTCCCTTCCAGTCAATGCTCTCCAAACGCCGCGTGGCAGAGTTTATATTCAAATCAATTTGGCCAAGAATTCGCGCGTCCGATCCCCATTTGAAAATTGGCGCATGTCCAGCCTGCGATTGCAACAATTCGTGTTCGTGGCCTCCTAGAATCAGATCCACCAATCCTGTGCGCGCCAGCTCTTTGTCGGTCGGCATGGTCAGATGAGTCACTGCCACAATCACTGTCGCGCCTTCGGCTCGCATTTTTGGCACCAGCCGTTTGGCCGTTAACACAGGATCAACAAACCGGACCTTTGTTTTGTCAGGGCTGGAACTGGTTTCAGTATCGGTTGTCAGCAGGCCCAGAATGCCGATTTTGATGTTGCCGAATTTCCGAATGACGTATGGCGGCATTCCGTTGAAGGGTTTATTTGTGGCGCGATCAATCACGTTGGACCCCAACCAGACAAATTTCGATTCTTTCATCCGCTGGATCAGAATGTCGTTCCCGAAATCGAATTCATGATTTCCCAGCGCGGCGTAATCAAGCCCGATGGCGTTCCAGGTCGCGATGACCTGTTCCCCTTTGAAAATGGTCGAAGCGACGGAAGGAGAAATCGTGTCGCCTCCCAACAAAAATAATGTGTTCGGAGATTGTTTCAGGACTTCTTTCTTCAAAGTGGCGACACGAGCCAGCCCTGCATTTTTGCCTTTATCCACAGGCGAAATCTGATAGACATCGTTGAGTTGCAGAAGCGTTATGCGAACATCAGGCGTTGGCGCTTTCTTCTCTGCTTTTGGCGGTTGAGCTGGAATTGAAACGACCAAGAAACTGCATACAACAAATATCGCCAAAGCAATGCGTCGCATGGTATGGGGGAGAGTAAGCATCGAGTTTCCTCCAATTTGGATGGTAATGGATATGACCAGTTTTGAAGCTATCACACGCTGAGCGGCTATTGAAGTTTTGTAAGATGGAAACCCGCGTTTCAAACAAAAAAAGAGGAGGCGTGTCGCCTCCTCAAAAAATCGGGTCCGAAAACGTTCGGACACCTCACCCTGAACACCAAACACACAAAAAATCGAAGAAAACTACTTTTGGCCAAACTTCACTTGAACGGTTAATTCGGCACGATCTCGTACAATGCTTAACGAACTTTCGGACGCCCCTTTTTCACTCGCTCGATCCACAAGGCGATTCAAATCCGTCAAGCTCGTCACCTGTTCCCCATTGACTGCAACAATGCAGTCACCAGCCTTAATGCCTGCGCTTTCAGCAACGCCGCCAACGCGGACTTCACTGACTAAAACCCCTTCTTTCACCTTAAAAAATGCAGCCAACTGCTCATTCAAAGGGGTAACCCGAACACCCAACTGATAACGGGCCGCGGTCACGTTTGTGTTCAACCGCAATGAAGAAGGCGAGTTCACCATTCTTCCTTCGCTAAGATCTCTGTCAACCGAAGCGCGCGCTTCGTCAGAAAGCCTGCGAAAATCCTGCGCTTCCGATTCCAATCGAACGGCTTCTTTTGCATCGCCGCGTCGCCTGGCCTCATCGGCTTCTTTGGCACGCTCATTTGCGGACTGCAAATAAGCCTCAGCGGTGGCGTAAACGTTGTTGTTTTGACTTCGCTGCGTTGCCGGTCGCTGCCCCAAAACCACTCGCACATTTTGCGACGTTCCACTACGACTAATGCCAAGCGTCACAGTCGCACCAGCCGAAACCTGCGTCAGCAGCCTGTAAAATTGCGCCGGATTGTTAATTGGCTGACTGTTGAATGCAAGAATGACATCATTCTCTTGTAATCCTACTTTCGCGGCGGGACTGCCGGGTTCCACATTGCCAACCACCGCGCCACGAGCTTCCGCCAATTTCAGGTCTTTGGCGCGCTCTTCATTGATGTCACCTAGATAAACACCCAGCGTTGCCCCGCTGCTATTGTTGGGTAGCACAATGCCGGATGTTTCGCTTTTTTGATTTGAATGAATATTGCTCGAAGCCGCAGGTTGCGCTTGAGCCTGAACAAGAAAAGCTGTAACCATCAGAAGGAGCAACTTGGAAATCGCCGTCGCCCGCAAGAAAGCGGCACGCGCTGTTTTTTCAAACAGTCTAGAAATTTGATGCTGCATACATTCTGAATATGAGTGATTACTGCTTTGGCGTGTCCGATGCCTTTTCTCTAACAGGCGCTTCCACGCCGCTGCCAGAGCAAAGTTCCACAAAAATTTCTGAGATCAAAAGACTTGCAGGATTCAGTAAAACAATCATGAAAAAGTCAGGCCAACCTGGTGATCAGCGAACTTTGAGCAGGACTAAAGTCAGGTCGTCTTCCTGCTCCGAATCTTCTGTCCACTCTTTCACTGCAGACAGAATTCGCTGCTCAATTTCAGATGCGGACAGACTGGCGTTTTTCATCAAAACTTGAATCACCCGCTCTTCACCAAATTCTTCTCCTTGCGGGCTTCTGGCTTCAAGCAGGCCGTCGGTGAACGCAACCAGCACGTCTCCTTTTTCAAGATTGATTTCCGCTGCTTCGTACTCCGCATCGAGAAACAGCCCCAACACGGTTCCTCCCTGTTCCAATCGCTCAATTCTGTTCTCTCCGGCCCCGCCGCTTCGCAACAGCAAAGGAGGATTGTGCCCGGCGTTCGTGTAGCGCAATGTCGAAGTTTGCTGATCAGCCTCCGCATAAAAAAATGTGATGTAGCTGGAATCCATCATCGAAGTCGTGATTCGCTGATTGACCTGCTGCACAATACGCTGGACTGTGCGCGCTTGCGCTCCGGTTGCAGCCGAATTCTGAACAAGGCTGAAATTGTAAGCGTCCTGATACGCCTGTACCTGTCCGCGCAAACTGGCTTGCAAATTGGCCATCATCAAGGCGGCTGAAACGCCTTTTCCGCAAACATCCGCGACGACAATGCCGGTTACCTGCGGCGAGATTTCCAGAAAGTCATAATAATCACCGCTCACGGAGCGCGCCGGGATGCAAACGCCTGGGGCAAAATCTAGCCAGGGCGTTTTTGGCGTTGAGCGCGGGAACAGCCTCGCTTGGACTTGCGCGGCGATTTTCATTTCCTGATCCAGACGCTGCTTTTCTGCCGACACATGCAATAGCTCCCGTATGGAACGTGTCATCTGATTAAACGAGCTACTCAACGCCGCCAATTGATCGTTGCCCCGAATTTCGATTTCGTGGTCAAAATCTCCGGCTTCAACACGCTGCGTGCCTTGATAAAGGTAATGCACGGCTCCAGTGATTGATCGCGTCAGGAAAAATGCGGAGACGATAGCTGCCAGCCCAATCAGGAAAATGATCAAGGCCAGGCTGGCGATCATGACAAAAATGACATTTCCAAAAACGCTGCCCGTTTTGAATTGCTGAACACGAAGCCAAATGTTACCCGGTGATAGAAACGACGAGTCAACTACCAGAATATCCCGTTCACGTTCAATGCCTGTGCGCCAGTCGGTGACATCCTTAAAAATAGGAACTCCGGTCGGAATGGCAATTCCTTCCTGCGGAGAAGCACTGATAGAAACCGTTTCAGACTTCGGTTCCGATTCGTCAACTTTTCCGCCGGAAGCCGTTAGCAACAGTGGGGTCCGTGTTTGTCCCGGAACAACCAGCAAATCCGTTGTGTGGTTCAGATGTTGGCACAGTGCTTCGCCAATCGGGAAGGTCAGTTGAAACACTGTTTGCGGCGGTTGGTTCAGCGTAATGACGTGTCGCGCAAACACTCTTCGCTCGCCGCTTGGGTTTTCCTCCAGCACCAGGCCGTGAAATTCCGAAGATGCCAGCCAATCAGGTGAAACAATGTCAGAGCTTTGAAACTTATTGAGGGCTTGATTGCCTTCGGAAGAATCCCCTGTCACTGAAACAGCCACGCCACCCAACTGCCACAATTTCAAAGTGACGTTGGGGAAAATTGGAGCCAGAAAGTCCGCCCGCTGCTGCAATCTTCTCTGCAATTGTTCGGGCTGCCACTGCTCCGCTTCAAACCGGCTTAAATCACGACTAATGGCCAAGGTAGCTTCGCGCGATTGTTCCAGATATCCATCAAGCTGCCGCTCCACCAGACTGGCGCTGGATTGCATGACCACTACCCAGCCAATCAAAACGGCCAGCAAAATCAGCAACAGTAAGGGAAGCCCACCGACAAGCAAATACGTGACGATCAGCTTTCGCCGCACTCGCCAAAGCAAATGCTGCGTCACCCAACGGATCCCTATAATGGCAAAATATCCCAGCGGGATGATTGCCAACGCAGAGGCAATGTCCAGCAACGATTTGAGCGATTGACTTCCCCACAACGCCTGGTTGTCTGTAAACACCCAATTGACAAACCAGACGATTACGCCAACAAGCATGGCTTTGCCCATAAGCGTAATCGGAATCAGACTTTTGAGCACTTCTAGAAAGATGGGTTGTCGGTCCTGGCGCTCGTGCATTAACTGGCGACCTCAATACGAAGAAGCACGAAGAATCCACTCTGCGCTGACTCTTCGTGCTTCGTTGTTTCCCTCACAAACAAATTCCAATACAGCTTGCAGCCGAATGACGGCTAATTTTCAGCCTCAAACTTCGGGTAAAGCGAATCAATTACTTCACGGTGCTTATCTTCCACAAATTTGCGGCGCACCTTCAGGGTCGGCGTGAGTTCCCCGCCTTCCACCGAAAACTCCTGATCCAACAAAGCAATCTTCTTGATCTTTTCGTGCGGCGCCAATTCTTTGGTGACTTCATCCACCTTTTTCTTGAAGTACTCCATGATTCGAGGATGCCGAACCAACGCTTTCAAGTCTTTGATTTCAAGTCCCAACGATTTGGCGTAGTTCTTCAACGAATCAAACGCAGGAACAATTAACGCGGATGCAAATTTGCGGGCGTTGCCAATCACGATGGCCTGTTCAACCATCGGAATTGTACGGATCATGTTTTCAATGGGCTGCGGAGCGATGTACTTGCCAAGACTCGTCTTGAGCAAATCTTTTTTGCGATCAGTAATCCGGATGAACCCATCCGCATCAACAGTTCCAATGTCCCCGGTGTGAAACCAGATGCCATCTTCATGGCGCTGCAGTGACTGTTCTGTTTCTTCCGCCAACCCGTAATATCCCTGCATTACGTTGTCGCCCTGCACCAGGATCTCGCCATCTTCGGCAATTTTGACTTTTACGCCGGGGATCGGCGGCCCAATGGTTCCGATGCGATTGTCTGTGGGACGATTAAACGAAACGACTGGTGATGTTTCCGTCAGTCCGTAGCCTTGCAGAATGATAATTCCTGCGCCTGCAAAGATATACGCCAGTTCAGGTGACAAAGCCGCGCCCCCCGCGACAAAAAACCGAATGCGGCCGCCAACGGCTTCACGCCATTTGGTAAAGACCAGTTTGTCCAACACCTTCAGCTCTAAAGACAGGCGAAGCGGGACCGATTTCCGTTGATCCTTTAACAGCGCAACCTGCCGCCCAACTTCCACGGCGCGATGAAAAATCTTCTGCTGCATCGGCGGAGCCTCTGCTGCTCGTTTGTTAATGGTGGCGTAAATCCGTTCAAACAAACGAGGAACAGCAGTTACGACAGTAGGACGCACTTCTTTAATATCTTCGGCAACGGTTTCCACGCCACGCGCAAAGCAAATCTGTACACCAAAGTGCATGTAGATATAGAGCACTGTTCGCTCGAAAACGTGCGAAAGCGGCAAAAAACTCAAAGCGATGTCTTGATCCGTAATGTCAAAGACTTTGCCCGATTGCAGCGCATTTGAAACCAGATTGTTATGAGTTAGCACAACGCCTTTTGGCTCGCCGGTCGTGCCGGAAGTGTAAATTATGGTGGCGACATCATCAGGTGAGGCTCCCGCGGCAACTTGGCGATAAAGTCCGGGATTCTGCGCTCTTTCTTCTGCGCCAATTTTCTCTAAATCCTCCAGACTTAGCTGATCCTCTGCCTTTTCCCCCAAAGAATCGAACAAAATGAGTTTGGGGCGTTCTTCTTTTTTGAGCGAATCCAGCGCTGGTTTGATGCGGCGAATCAGCTTGTCGCTTCCGATAAATAGAATCCTTGCGCCACTGTTACGAAGGATAAATGCGACCTGTTCAACGGCTTGCGTGGGGTAAATCGGTACATTGACAGCTCCAGTAGCAAGAATTCCATAATCAACAATGCTCCAAAGCGGACTGCTTTCTGCGAGCAATCCGACCCGATCGCCTGCACGAATTCCCATTTGGCGCAGCCCAAGAGCGACATTTCCGACACGCTCCCTCAATTGATCGCCCGTGAGGTCATGCCATTTCTTATCACGCTTGAAGCTCATCAAAACGCGCCCGGGACGGCGTTCGACGGCCTGGCTGAACAGCTCGTTAATCGTGCGAGGCTCTCCAGTGCTCATTCTTGATTTCCCTGCCTAGTAGTGATTTACAAACCCTGTTTTGTTTTGAATCGAGTAGAAGCTGAACGTAATTCCGACACGCTACGTTTTCCTTCCGCTAATCGGCCACGATAATCAGTCTATTCCTTATATTTGTCAATTTTGACGGACTTTAGCCCCTGAAAGGGCCAATTTTGGCTTTTTCGTTGCTTTCCAACCAACTAACGTCTGTAAAATCTTCATCTTGTGTTGTCAGTTAATTTGTTGTAGCTTGATCTTTCTCTACAATATCTTGTGGTGTAGGTTTTCGTGTCAAAGCAAATCAAACAAATTTTGATCCTTATGGTGGGGGTCGGCTTGGTGTACTGGTTTGTAAGCCGCTTGGACTTGAAAACCGTTGGTGAGCAATTACGGAACGCGCGTATATGGCCTTTATTACTAGCCGCAGCGCTAATTAACTTCACAATTTTCGCACGCGCTTTACGCTGGAGAGAATTTCTAGCTCCGATCGCAAAAGTCAGACTTGGCAACCTGATTTCTGCAACTGCAGTGGGATTCGGAGGATTATTTGTCGTGGGCCGAGCCGCGGAAGTTCTCAGGCCGACTATTCTCAGTTTGCAGGAAAAACTTCAGCCAAGCGCGACCTTCGCGACAATTTTGATTGAGAGAATTTTCGATACCATAACCGTTACGGCTTTTTTTTCCATCTGTCTTTTATTTGCTGATCTGCCCCCTGAACAAACAGCGGCTTGGCAGAAAGTGGGAGGCACTCAAACATTAGGCTCGGTGCTTTTGGTCGGCATTGTGCTGGGCCTGATGACTTTAGTGTTTCTTAGGTTGAAGGCAGAACCAATTATTTTGTGGCTTGAAAAAAATGGCTCTCGTTTGCCTGCAAAGCTCTCACAATTGTTACTTAACTTTGTTCGGCATCTTGCCGATGGATTAAGCATTTTGCTTAACTTGAAAGAGCTCTTAGTCACGATTCTTTATACGCTGCTGGTTTGGAGCTTAATCGCATCTGCAACTTGGCTAACTCTTTATGCTTTTGGCCTAAATTTTTCGCTCATGCGAATAATCTTCATTTTGGGATTTGGCTTGGTTGGTTCTGTTGTGCCCACTCCGGGAGGTTCAGCAGGCGCATTTCATGCGGCAGCAGCAAAGGCCTTGGAATTTCTTGGAGTCGAACCTAGTTTGGCTGCCAGCGTAGCAATCGTTTATCACCTGATTGCATTCGGCCCGCCCTTTATTTTAGGGCTTTACTATCTGATTCGACACGATATTAGCTTTGGCCAGTTGCGTGAAATGATTGCTAGTGAAGGCGAACGCCACACAATCAATCAGAAACAAGCATAGAATTGATCTTGAATGCCTTGGAGGGACTAAGCTTATGAAATGTCCATTTTGTGGCCACCTGGAAGATAAAGTTGTTGATTCACGCGAGTCCCGAGAAGGCGACTCAATTCGCCGTCGTCGTGAATGCCTGAAATGCGAGCGACGCTTCACTAGTTATGAACGGATTGACGAGATACCCTACATGGTTGTCAAAAAAGATGGGCGTCGTGAACCATTTAATCGTGACAAAGTAATGGCTGGGCTGTTGCGAGCCTGCGAAAAACGCCCCGTCTCGACGGCTAAACTTGAATCCATCGTGAATGCAGTTGAGGCTTACGTGCAGGCCTCCCCAGAACGCGAGCGCCAAACATCGAAAATCGGCGAACAAATCATGCGAAAATTGAAAGATCTTGATAAAGTTGCGTATGTGCGTTTTGCGTCCGTTTATCTGGAGTTTCAAGATGTTTCCGAGTTTATGAACGAACTCAAGGGGCTGATTAAGCTAAGAAAATAGCTCTGCATTTTGCGCTTTTTTCAACGAAGCTCATTTCTGTCTTACAAAGTGAATCCTGCTGCTTGCAAAAAGCAGACTCGGTTGCTAGTATGCGCGTTTTGATGGGTTGTCAAAGTTGATAATCGGATGATCAAGACAAGTTATTTGCCGGTGTAGCTCAGTTGGTAGAGCATCTGATTTGTAATCAGAGGGTCGTAGGTTCGAGTCCTATCACCGGCTTCGGAAGGTGTTTGATTTTGCAGGGGTGGTCGAGTGGTTAATGGCACCGGGCTGTAAACCCGGCCGGCTAACGCCGTACGTAGGTTCGAATCCTACCCCCTGCATTCGCAGTATTCATAAGGTTCAAGTACGTAGAGTTGAAATTCTGAGCGGGCGTAGCGCAATGGTAGCGCACTAGCCTTCCAAGCTAGGTGTTGCGGGTTCGAGTCCCGTCGCCCGCTCCACTTAATAATCTCCAAAATCTCCGAGTTTTCGCTCAATCAATTAAAATACCCGGTTGAGTTTAAGCCCACATAGCTCAGTAGGTAGAGCGCGTCCTTGGTAAGGACGAGGTCACGGGTTCAATTCCCGTCATCGGCTCCATGCATATATAACTGACATTCTCCATCTTTTGGAGAATGTTTTTTGTGGTGAAAAATAGATAAAGTCGTATAATTCTCTCAATTTTTTACCCGCAAAATTAAAATTTAAACCATTTATTTTTGTAGGTGAAAACAAATTTTAATCTATACTAGAAAAGTATACAAACTCTACTTTTATGTCTCAAATTACCACATGTCTCTGGTCTCCTGATGGTCGCGCTCTCGATATGGCAGAGTACTATGTATCCATATTCCCTAATTCCAAGATTACAACTACTGGACTCTACGATGAGCCCAACCAACATATTCCTGAATCAAAGAAGTGAGACGTTATGATCGTCGAATTTACCCTCTGTGGTGATGACAAATTTGCAACACTCAATGGTGGACCATACTTCCAGCACTCATGTGCTGCGTCATGGATGATCCCATGTGTGAATCAAGAAGAGCTTGATCATTATTACAGCAAACTCTCGACATTGCCTGATGCAGAGCAATGTGGATGGGTATGTGATCAGTTCGGTGTATCATGGCAACTTATCCCAGCGAATTTCACAGAATATATGAAAGCTGGTGATACAGCCAAAACCGCACATCTTATGAAAGCAATCATGGATATGAAACGACTCTCGTGGGATGCTATTGAAGAGGCATATAATTCATAATATATGATGTCTATGTCACTCTCGAACGATAACACCCTATCACTCGCTCGTACTTTCGCATATCCTATGGATGTAATATTTTGAAAATATATTGATCAAGATGCACTTTGTCGCTGGTGGTGACCGCATGGAAATACAAATATATTTCATGAATTTCATCCGACAGAATGAGGAAAATGGACATTCACTATGCAGAGCAATGGAGTAGACTATCCGAATGAAATGATTTTCAAAAAGATAGAAAACAATCATCTCATCCTCGAACATACTCTCCCCCATTTCTTTCTCGATATTTCTTTTGAAGCAATTGGTGATAATCAAACAAAAATGACATGGGATAGTTCTGAAATACTTGCAAGAATCAGAGAATTTCTCATAGAGAAAAATGCTGAAAATTTTGATAAACTTGAAGAAGAACTCAAAAACTTTTAATCTCTCCATTTATGACCCACTATACTGGAAGTTGCCATTGTGGTAGAGTAAAATATTCTGTAGATCTCAATCTTACAGAACCAATGCTCGAATGTAACTGTTCTCACTGTCAGAGAAAGTGACTCCTCCTCTCATTTATTCCAAACACTCATTTTGAGCTCCTGAACGGAGATGACACTTTGACTGAATATCGGTTCAATACACATAAAATCCGCCATAGATTTTGCTCAGTATGTTGAGTTCAGTGTTTTTCAGAAGGATACATGCCTGATGGATCAGAAACGCGGGCTATCAATGTCCGAACGATTGATGATATTGATATTTCGATACTCATACGAAGGCCTGTAGATGGCAAATCATTTTAATAATTTTTCTTTTTACATATGTCAAAGCTCACTGTTTCCACCACTATCAAGGCTCCCCTCCCCACTGTATGGGAGGCTTTCTGGAAACCTGAACATATTGTCCACTGGTGTTTTGCTTCTCCTGATTGGCACTGCCCAAAAGCTCTTGGTGAAGAACCAAAAGTTGGTAGTATCTTTACGAATACCTTTGCGGCAAAAGATGGAAGTTTTCAATTTGATTTCACTGCTCAATACAATATCGTCGAGCCGATGACTCGACTCGTCTATACTATGGGTGAGATGAAAGAATATTTTCTCGATGCGGGTCGACAGGTAGAGGTAATTTTCGAAGACACTCCTGAAGGAATCAAACTCACTGAGATCTTCGATGCAGAAGATATTCACTCTGATGAGATGCAAATTGCTGGTTGGTCTGCGATACTCGAGAACCTTCGTATCTATGCCGAATGACTCACACAAACAATTGAGACCAAATAATAAAACCTCCATACGGAGGTTTTATTATTATTCAGCAGTAACTTCAGCTGGAGCTGATTCAACTACGAGAGTGTGAGACTCAATGGCAGCTATAGGGCCACGGTAGTCAACAACATATGGGAGGAGAGCCATATATCGAGCGCGCTTGATAGCGCGAGCGAGCTCTTTTTGCATCTTGAGAGATACACCAGAATAGTATCGTGGAACGATCTTATTGAACTTTGTAAGGTACTTTTTCAATGTAGCAGTATCCTTATAGTCAATAGACGTGATACCTTCTGCTTTGAATGGGCACTCTTTCTTTTGACGAAGAGACATAAGGAGAAAAATTAGAATTTATCAGAATCAAGATCGCTAAAATCACCATATTCACCAACATCCACCTCAGGAACAACCTCGCGGTCAGCATCCTCCCGTTTTGAGAGAAATATGAGATTCGATATGATGACTTCTGTTTTTTGAAGACGAGAACCATCTTCTTTATCGATTGTTCTCGTCTTGAGACGACCTTCAACATAAACAAGCTTTCCCTTAGAGAGAAAATCAGCTGCACGGTCTGCAAGAGGACCCCATGCTACACAGCTTGAATACTCTGCTTCAGACATCATTTCACCTTGATGATTCGTAAAAGTACGATTCGTTGCAAGAGTAAAAACAACAACCTTAGCACCAGCAGCCGTGACCTTCACGAGAGGATCACGAGTAATATTCCCAATAAGGATAACTTTATTAACCGTTCGCATAGTATAAAAATAGAATTATTCGTCGATTTTAACAAACATATGTCTCCAGATAGCCTTCTTGAGGTTGAAGTTCTTAATAACCTCAAAGAATGAAAGACCTTCACCACCAAATGTAAGGAGGAGATAGTAACCAGTATATGATCCGTTTATTTTATAAGCGAGATCGCGAGTACCCCAAAGATCAGTCTTGAGATCAACGACGTTGAGTGTTTTCACTTCGTCAGTGATTTCTTGGATCAGGGCAGTATTTTCCTCGTTCGAAAGATTCGGATCGAGGATAATCATGAGTTCATATTGACGCATGGACCTATGGATGAGCCTTTCTCATATGACGCGAAGTCAACTAGAAAGGAGGAAGTAAATGAATCTCAGATGAAATTCGTGGAGCTATTATAGAAAATATAGTCGAAATGCAAGTAAATATCAGAGTTTTTTCGTGCTTTTTCGAAGAAATCTTTGAAAACATCGAATGTCAAGCTCATATAATTGCCGTGGAGAAAAAAATACCGTAAGATATTTAAAACTTACACGTGACTCTCACTTTTCAACCATCGTCATCCCGAATCAAAAAACAAAAGCAGACTATGAGTGCTTTTGATCGATGAATTGCCATGCAGGTACTTTTTGGTGATGCACCAAAGAAATCCGACATTGAACAAAAAATCGAAGCCATGTTCGTACAATACGCGTACAATAATGAAGCTATGGATCAAATCTGTACTAATAGTCATATTCCTGAGCTCCTCACGGAGGCGCGAGATATTCGTATTGAAACACAAGAAGAACTGATCAAACTTCAGAATATGGTTTTTTGAAATCAGATTTGCCAAATCACAAAAGCTCTCTAAAGTAATATCAGATTTAGCATTTCTTCCTGCTCTACCCTATGGATCTCACTCCCCTTTTTGGATCCAAATGCCGCGTAAAAATTCTCGAAAAATTTGTCCTCGAACAAGCTATTACACGTCTCTCTTGAGGTTTTTTTATGCGAGAACTCTCGAGAGATTTGGATGAACAGATCAACTCCATACGACGAGAACTCATCAATCTTGAAGAACTTGGTATTCTCAAATCAAAAACAGCAGACAATAAGAAGATCTATACTATCAATGTAAAATCCCCTATTTATGAGGGAATTATTGGAATTTTTCGTGATAACTATGATCCAATCTCTCCACTTAAAGAATTTCTCAGTAACAGACGAAATATCCAAGTCGTGAGTATCCATCAGTCGCTCTCTTCTATAGGTAAACGTGAGAATCCACCGAAGGTTGACATTCTTCTTATCGGGGAAATAGATCGTGATGAATTTGCCAAATTTCTCGAGAAGAATTTTATGGGTAAGAGTGTCAAATTTGCGATCATTACCGAACTCGAACTCGAGAAGAGGCTCTCGTATGATGACAAGCTCATTACTACGCTTCTCACGGATCCAGATATGGAAATTATTCGCGATAAAATCAACATAGCAGAGACTGTGGCATCAAAACTCCAAGAAATCGATACACTGCGTAGCTCTCAAGCTCCAAAGAAAAAACCCTACTACAGCTCACGCAGAGCCTGGTAGAGTTTTTAAGATGAATGATAGTATTTTATAATTTCAGGATTACAAATTCCGAAGAACAGGACAAATCCCTAGACCCAAGCTTTTTTACTTACATACCATATGAAACTCAAAGAACTCAAAGCAACAGATTTTCAAGATGATCAAAAATATGATTTTCTGTTTCCAATAGGAGCGACCGAACAGCATGGTCCATTTCTTCCATTTGGAACAGACACATATATTACCGACTACCTAGTTGAGCAAGTTTCCAAAGAATTTCCAGAATTGGTAATTTTACCGACTTTAGAAGTATCAAGATCTCAAGAACATAGAGGGTTTTATGGAACTCTCTGGTTATCTGAGGAAACACTCAAATCAGTTATATTTGATATTTGTAATTCCATCAAAGAGAGAGCAAGGAATATCTTTATCACATCATTTCATTTTAATGATCCATACATCGAAGATTTTATA
>ERZ650309.569-NODE-569-length-18102-cov-3.893223_pt1 | contig 18102 bp, 18 predicted proteins | sample MGYA00376245_ERZ650309 | MGnify/ENA primary metagenome ERZ650309 (study PRJEB26733, sample SAMN07839294) | wastewater metagenome | biome: urban; feature: wastewater treatment plant; material: waste water | place: USA: North Carolina | collected 2016-04-26 ...
AAAACTGTGGACGCTCGTCAGGATTCCGGAACGGACCAGAAAGGTGCCGACCATCGACATGGAAAAGGCAACAACTGCCAGCATGACGGTCCAGGCCCTGAGGCCGTCTCTTGTCGCGAGTACCGTGACCGAATGGAGGAGCGCCGTGGTCGCAAGCCAAGGCATCAGTGACGCATTTTCGACCGGATCCCAGAACCACCAGCCACCCCAGCCCAGTTCATAGTAGGCCCAATAACTTCCGGCGGTGATCCCGAGTGTCAGGAAAATCCAGGCACCCAGGACCCAGGGACGCATCGCTCTCGCAAAGGCAGGGTCAACATCGCGTGTGACAAGTGCACCCACGGCAAAGCTGAAGGCCACCGACATGCCGACATAGCCGAAATAGAGTGTCGGCGGGTGGAAGGCGAGGCCGGGGTCCTGGAGCAGTGGATTGAGCCCCTGCCCGTCTGCCGGTGCCGGAACAAGGCGCGTGAACGGATTCGACGAGAAAAGGAGAAAGGCATAAAAGCCGATGCTGAGTGCCGCTTGTGCCGCGAGCGTTGCAATGAGCGTCGAGGCCTTGAGACTGCGTTCGAACAGTGCGACCGCCGAACCGGCTACGCCGAGAATGGTCACCCACAAGAGCATCGAGCCTTCATGATTGCCCCATGTTCCGGCAAACTTGTAAAGCCAGGGTTTCGCCGAATGGCTGTTTGCTGCAACCAGTGCCACTGACATGTCCGACCGCAGGAACAGCAGAATCAAGGCCAGGAAGGACAGGGTAACAAGGATGCCTTGCGCCACCGCAATCGCGCGAACACCGGCAATCTGTTCGTCCCGGCCCCGTGCCACGGCCACCCAGCCAAGCCCGAGTTGCATGATCGCCAGTGCCGCAGCGATCCAGAGGAGTCCAAGCCCGGCTTCAGCAATCATCGCGCGAGTGACTCGGTCTTGTGCTCGGAACCTGCCATCTGGGGCGGCTTGTAGTTCTCGTCATGCTTGGCAAGGATGTTCGTCGCAACAAAAACGCCATCCTCGCCGAGCTTTCCTTCGGCCACAACGCCTGATTTCTCCTTGAACAGGTCAGGCACGATGCCCTTGAAGCGCACAGGAGTCTTGAAGGTGCCGTCCTCAACCACGAAACGAATTGTCACGCCATCGGCTTCGTGGACAATAGACTTGTCAGCGACCATTCCGCCCAAACGGATGGCCGCATCGGGTGTGGGCTTCGCCTTCGCCAGATCGGCTGGGGAATAGAAATAGGCGGCCCGGTCGCTCAAAGCCGAAACAGCCAGCAGCCCCGCTCCGATGACGGTCACAAGCGCAGCAACCGCTAGAGTCAACCTTTGGTGCTTCGGCTTCACAGATCGTCCACCTTCTTTTCGGCGCGGCGCATCGCGACAAAGCTCAACCCAACAACGAGCAGGGTTCCAACACCAGTCAAAGCATAGGCTGCAATGATGAACGGCCAGGGGTTCATGATGATGCAAGCCTCCGCAAACGCGCCTCGACCTTAGCCTCAGCAAGATTGGCACGCATCCGCATCAGCACGATAGCGCCAAACAACAGCGAAAAGCCGAGGGTGGTGAGGCCAAGCGGCCAAAGCAGTTCTGGGGCGATTGTTGACCCTTTCAACGTGATGCTTGGTCCCTGATGGAGCGACTTCCACCAAACGACGGAACGATTGATGATCGGAATGTTGATAGCGCCCACGATCCCGAAGATCGCCGTGACGCGGCTGACAGACGTCCGGTCCTCGCTCGCGTTGGCAAGCGAGATATAGCCGAAATACAGGAATAACAGGACAAGCATGGATGTCATGCGCCCATCCCATTCCCACCAGGTTCCCCACGCTGGTCGCCCCCAAAGAGAACCTGTCACCAGGCACAGTGCCGTAAACAGGGCTCCCGGCACGGCAATGGCGCGCGCCGCGACGCCTGCCAGCGGGTGCCGCCACACGAGTTGCGTGATGCTCGCGATCGCAATGCCACTCCATCCTGCCATCCCAAGCCACGCGGCTGGCACGTGAATGTACATGATGCGGACGGTTTCACCCTGCAGATAGTCCGGAGGAGTCACAAAAAGACCGGCATAAACCCCTGCCAGAATAAGGGCCGCCCCAAGCCACCCAAATATTGGCGTCAAGGGCCGCGCGATCTTCAGGAATCGTGCTGGGTTGGCAAAGGCATGCATCGCGACGTCCTCTAAACCATGAAAACGTTCGCGGAAAGGGAGATTGGTCAGCCTCTCCCGATCAGCTTTTGCGCCATGGCGTCCGCAACCCGTGCCGGGTTTTGGCCACTGGCTTCGCTACCATCCCAAACTGCATTGAGCCTGTCGGGAATCTGCAAAACCTTGGCTTCCACCGCCGCCCGATCACCGTTGCCAAGGTACTCCAGGGCCACATTGATGATACCCCCGGCATTGATGACATAGTCAGGGGCGTAAAGGATGCCCCGTGCTTGCAGCCGATCGCCATCTGCCTGCGTCGCTAGCTGGTTGTTCGCGCCACCGGCAACAATTGCCACTCGCAGCGCAGCTATGCTGCTTTCGGTCAGGATGGCGCCCAAGGCACATGGGCTGAAAACGTCAGCCTCGACGCCCATGATCTCGTCAACCGGCACAATTTGCGCGCCGATGTGATCGGCAAGCGTGCGAGCAAGATCAGCATTCTGGTCAGCTAGGGTAATGCGAGCGCCAGCTGCTGCGGCATGCCGCGCAACGCCGCCACCGACGCTGCCCACGCCCTGAATCGCAATGTGCACGCCGGCCAGGTCGTCCTTGCCAAGGGCGCGCCTCACTGCTGCCTTGATTCCGAGAAAGACGCCCATTGCCGTGCTTGGCCCTGGGTCGCCGCCTGCTCCCCCGTCTTTCGGCGGCAGACCGGAAACATAGCGCGTTCCTTGCGAGATCGCGATCATGTCAGCTGCGCTCATCCCCACATCCTGCGCCGTGACATAGCGACCACCCAGCGAGTCGACGGCCCTTGCAAAGGCGGCAATCAATTCCGGAGTCTTGGTTCCTGCTGCATCAGAGAGGATGACAGCTTTGCCCCCTCCCATGGCCAGTCCCGCCATCGCATTCTTGTAACTCATGCCGCGAGACAGGCGGAGCGCATCGGTGATTGCCGCTGCATTGTCTGCATAGTGCCAGAATCGCGTGCCGCCGCCGGCAGGTCCGAGATGCGTCGAGTGGATCGCAATGATGGCCGAAAGGCCTGCCTTTGCATCGCGTATCAGGTGCAACGCTTCATGATCGTCGAAATCGGGCATGTCCCAGGGTGAGGTCATCAGTCGGCTCCATTGCGCGTTCGATAATTTCGAAACGACGCAATAATGTTTCAATTCCTGTTTCTCAAGGGAAAATGGGGCGATCGACGGGATCCGAACCCGCGACCTCCGGTACCACAAACCGGCGCTCTAACCAACTGAGCTACGATCGCCACAACGGCTTTTCAGCCGCTCTTCATCAAGGAATTGGCCCCTTAGGAGCGCGACATGGCGGGCGTCAAGCGTGATCAGCCGAATGGGTGTCGGTTGCTCATCGGGAAGGTCGCGCTAGACTGCCCGCCCCTGAGGAGTAGCGTCATGAATTTGCGTTTGTCGGTGAGCCTTGCAGGTGCATTGCTCTTGGCTGCATGCGTCGGCGGTGTCGTGAAAACCGTTGTGACTGCGCCAATCAAGGCGGCAGGAGCGGTTGTCGATGCTACAACCACCAGCCAGGCCGAAGCCGATCGCAATCGCGGCCGTGAAATCCGGAAGCAGGAAAAAGAACGGAAACGAGAGGAAAAGAAAAACGCGGAGCATCCGGACGCGGGCTAATGCCCAAGCTATTCGTCGCGGGAAATCTTCTCGTTTCGCTCGTGGCGCTCCTGAGCCTCGATCGTCATTGTCGCAATCGGGCGCGCTTCAAGCCGGGCAAGCGAAATCGGTTCCCCTGTGACTTCGCAATATCCATATTCGCCTTCGTCGATTCTGCGAAGCGCGGCATCAATCTTGGCGATAAGCTTGCGCTGGCGATCACGGGTTCTGAGTTCAAGAGACCAATCTGTCTCGCTTGATGCCCGATCGGTGACATCGGGCTCTCTCAATGATTCGTTCTGCAGCGTCTTGAGCGTGTCGTTCGATTCCCGCAGAATCTCGTCCTTCCAGGCCAGAAGCTTCCTGCGAAAATATTCAAGCTGCGCCGGATTCATGAAGGGCTCTGCATCGCTGGGCCGGTAATCCGGGCCATCTTGTCCGTCACCTGAGGCGCTATCCGATCGGCCGTCGGCCGGGTCGTTGAGTGCTGACGTCATGCTACGCTCATTCCTCTCACACACCGGGCAACCCGCTCGGCGTCGGTTCTGCGCGCCTATAGTCAGGCCAGTTGAGACGCACAAGCCATCGCCGGTGCCTGACATGAAATGCGACACCGCGACACAAACTGCCCCCGTGGTTTCCACCGCGGGGCTCATTGTTTGCTCGACACGAGATCTGTACATGATCGCCAATTCTGACGACGATGCGCCAAATGACAAAGACTTAAGGCTGGAGATCCAGATAAAGCATCCAGTATTTGGCGATGTCTGCACGCGGGCCGGTCACCGCCGAAAGGTACTTGCGCGCTTCATCCTTCTGGCCCGAACGGGCAAGGGCAATGCCTAGGCGCGTGTTGACCTGATCCACGTCGACGCCGCCCTTCTGCAGCGCCATCTTGTAGTAGGTGATCGCCTTCGCATCCTCGCCATAGCCAAGATAGGCATCGCCGGCTCCGGCGGCTGGCTTGCCTGTCGCGCCGGCAGCATTCGCAAGCTTTTCGCTTGTGGCGATTGACGCACGGTCGGTCGGGATCTTGTTGGTCGCAAGGGTGAGGACTTCATTCACCGCACGACTGGTCTTGCTGACGACGCCGGTTGCAAAGCCTTCCTCGATGGTGGACTTGGCTTCGCCCGGCAGCGCGCGATCAATGGCGAGCGACGCATATTCGAAGAAGTCACGCTCACCAGCAAGCGACTTTGTGAGACGCATCAGGCGAAACAGGTCGAGCGATGGCTGGCCATCCAGATGAGCGCCGTCGCGATAGGTCACCAGGGCGCTGCGCCAGTTTTCCGGGGTCGGATAGGCGCGCACCTGTGCGCTCGTCCATTTCGCGACTTCAGCATTGAGTTTTGCCTTATAGGCAACGGATGCCGCACGGGCATACCATGACTCAGGCGCCTTCTGACCGGCTGCATTGGATTCAGCGACAGCGCGCTCGACAAAAGTCAATCCCTGTGCCTGCTGGTTCAGTTTAAAATAGGCTTCCGCAAGTCTCAGCAGCCGGTCAACACTCTTCCACCCAAGGCGATCTGCTTCGGTCAACTTGGCAATCGCATCGGCATAATCGCCAGCTTCATACGCCATGTTGCCCGAAACGAAGTTGAGCTCCGCCAAGTTGGCCGCCATTTTCGAATTGGCATTGATCATCTGGTTGATCGCCTTGCGACCCGTAGCCGGGTCCTTTGTGAGCTTGTAAACATCATAGGCAATCGCCCCGACATAGAATTTCTCGTCAGGCTGGGTCGCAAGGGCTTCGGCAGCTGCAAGCTTGGCCGCGGCATCTGCTGCGTTGCCTGCCTTTGCGGCATTTTGCGCGGCACTGACGGCAGCTCGGAATTCCTTGCCCAGCTGTGGCGTATATTGCGCTGGTGCCTTTTCTTCCTTCTTTGCCATGGCCGGCGTTGCAACGCCTGCTGCAACCATGCCCAAAGCCAGCGCGACGCCAAGCGAGGCTTTTGAAACCAAATTCATACAGTCATCCTCCTGCAAGCGGGCTTCCCTGCCCGAGACTCTCCGGGTCTCGCTAGTCCCACTCACGCGGGCGCACAAGACTGGAACGAACGAGTGACTCTTTGCCCTGCACCGCATGAACGACGATTGAACCGGCAAAATGAGCCTTGGGGCTGGTCTTTTTGCGCACTGCCAGCTAGGACTTGTGGGAGCGAATCTCAGCAGAAAGACAGACATTGAGCAACGACGAGACAGTCCTCGCCGACCCTTCGGATATCAGCCCGATCAACATCGTTGATGAGATGAAGTCGAGCTATCTCGACTATGCAATGTCCGTCATCGTTTCGCGTGCACTGCCCGACGTTCGCGACGGCCTGAAGCCCGTGCATCGCAGGATTTTGTGGTCGGCGCACGAAAGCGGTTATGTCTGGAACAAGGCCTACAAGAAGAGCGCACGTATCGTCGGGGATACGATGGGCAAATATCATCCACATGGCGACCAGGCGATCTACGATGCCCTTGCGCGACTGACACAGGATTGGGCGATGCGCCTGCCCCTTATCGACGGGCAGGGCAACTTCGGGTCGATGGATCCCGATCCACCGGCTGCACAGCGCTATACCGAAGCCCGGCTTGCAAAAGTCGCCAATGCGCTGCTCGACGATATCGAGAAGGACACGGTCGACTTCCAGCCGAACTATGATGCGTCGGAGCATGAGCCACAGGTCCTTCCCGCGCGCTTTCCCAATCTCCTTGTCAACGGCGCAGGCGGCATTGCCGTCGGCATGGCGACAAATATTCCGCCTCACAACCTCGGCGAAGTCGTCAATGCAGCAATTGCCTATATCGACAATGGCGCAATCACTGCCGAAGAACTGATGGAGATAGTTCCCGCGCCAGACTTCCCGACGGGCGCCTTGATTCTGGGCCTCCACGGAGCCCGGTCGGCCTACACGACCGGCAAGGGCTCGATCGTCATGCGTTGCCGCCATGTCATCGAAGAAGGCCGCGGAGACAGGCGGAGCATCGTGCTCACCGAAATTCCGTACCAGCAAGGCAAGAATGCTCTGGTGGAACGGATCGCCGAAGCCGCCAAGGAAAAGAAGATCGAGGGCATCTCGGATATTCGCGACGAATCGAACCGGTTCGGGGTGCGCATCGTGATCGATCTCAAACGGGATGCGTCGCCAGAGGTCGTGTTGAACCAGCTCTGGAGACACACGCCTGCCCAGTCGAACTTTGCTGCCAACATGCTCGCGATCCGGGGTGGCCGGCCAGAGGTCCTGACGCTTCGCGACATGATCGAAGCCTTTGTGAAGTTCCGCGAGGAAGTCATCACGCGGCGTTCCAAATTCGACCTCGCCAAGGCGCGTGACAGGGCCCATGTCTTGTTGGGGCTCGTCATCGCAGTCACCAACCTTGACGAAGTCGTGCGCATGATCCGCGGATCGTCCAGCCCCGCCGAAGCGCGCGAGAAACTGGGTACGCGAGATTGGCCAGTGGCCGAAATCGCGCCCTATATCGCACTCGTCGAAGCGGTTGATGATCAGGATACAGCCGGCATGTCGACTTATCGGCTGTCCGATGTCCAGGTCCGTGCGATCCTTGACCTGCGCCTGCATCGGCTCACAGCACTTGGCCGGGACGAAATCGGCAAGGAGCTGAAGGAACTTTCGGACAGCATTGCGTATCTGCTCGGCATTCTGGCCGATCGCGCCAAGTTGTATGATGTCATGCGCCAGGAACTCATTGCAGTCCGCGACGAGTTTTCGACGCCGCGACGCTCGGAAATCACGGCCGCGTTCGATGGCGTCGATGATGAAGACCTGATCGAGCGCGAGGATATGGTCGTTACGGTAACGCTGGACGGATACATCAAGCGAACGACCCTCGATACATTCCGCGCACAGCGGCGTGGCGGCAAGGGTCGGGCGGCCATGGCCACGAAGGATGAGGATGTCGTCACAGAGCTGTTCGTGACATCAACGCATACGCCGGTTCTCTTCTTCTCGACTGCAGGCAAGGTCTATCGCTTGAAGGTATGGCGTTTGCCCGAGGGCGGACCCAACACCCGCGGTCGACCGATGATCAATCTGCTGCCCCTGGCCCCCGGAGAAACAATTTCCACCGTGCTTCCGTTGCCGGAAGATGAAGCCGAATGGGGCAAGCTCCACGTCATGTTCGCTACGGCCAAGGGAACAGTGCGGCGCAACAGCATGGATGCGTTCACGAACGTGCCATCGAACGGCAAGATCGCCATGCGTTTCGATGAAGACAGCGCCGATCGCTTGATCGGGGTCGCGCTCTTGTCGGAGGACGACGACGTGTTGCTCGCCACCCGGGCCGGCAAGGCGATCCGCTTCGAAGGGACTGATGTTCGCGAGTTCCAGAGCCGGACATCAACGGGCGTGCGCGGTATGACATTGAAGGGGGATGACGAAGTGATTTCGCTGTCCATCCTGCGTCGTTCGGGAGCCTCTCAGGATGAGCGCGAGGCCTATTTGCGCGCCGCGCCGTGGAAGGACAATGAGAACGCCCCAACCCTTCCGGCAGAACGGATGGCAGAATTGCAGGAGCGCGAACAGTTCATCATGACGGTCTGCGCCAACGGCTATGGAAAACGGTCTTCGGCCTATGAATATCGGCGCACCAATCGGGGTGGTCAGGGCATTACAAATATCGACAATATTGCCCGGAACGGTCCGGTTGTTGCAAGCTTCCCGGCCAAAAATGGAGAGCAGCTGATGCTGGTCACCGATCAGGCAAAGATGATCCGTATGGAAGTCGAAGGGATGCGCGTGATCGGCCGCAACACGGCTGGCGTAAAACTCTTCGACGTGGCCAATGATGAACATGTCGTCAGTGCCGCGCTTATCGAGGAAAGCGAAAGCGACGACGAAACGCCCGACGCGTGACGCAAACCGCCTTCAAGATCCTGACGGCTTCCCAATGGGCACAGTTTCAGGCTGATGGACTGTTCCACGGCGCGCCGGTGGATCTTGCAGACGGATATATTCACCTGTCCGCTGCCGATCAGGTGCAGGGCACGCTGGACAAGCATTTTGCCGGACAATCCGGCCTCGTTATTGCAGAGGTCGACTTGTCCGTGCTTGGTGAAACGGTCCGATGGGAAGTGTCACGAGGCGGTGCGCTTTTTCCGCATGTCTATGGCATCCTGCCGATCGGCGCGGTCATAAGCACCCGCAATCCGGACGCGCGCTAGGCTCTCGCGGGGTCTTCGCTTGCGAGTGTGCGCGTCACACCGAGTACGATCAGCAGCTGACCGCCGAAATAAAGGCCCCAGACCGCGAACCCCACCCAGGAGTCTGCAGCCAACGGTCCCATCCGTGCGAAGATCAGCAAGTCTGATGCGACGAACATCATCGCCCCGATACCGGTGCGATACCTAGGAAAGCGACTGATCCACGCCGCTGCCGCCATTGCAGCAACAAAACCGGTGTAGATACCGACAATGGGTCGACTCTCGATCGGCACAGACCAGACCGCAATGAGCACGGCGAGTGGAAGAACAAGCGTGGCCAGCCATTTCTGGCTGAGCGAAAGCGCATTCCGACGGTTTCGGAGATACAATATGATGGCGACAATGTGCCCGACCAGAAATGCCGCCGCCCCTTCGAGCAGACCTTGCGCATCCAGCAGAACGTCACCGATGGCTCCAAAGGCCATGACCAGCGCTATCAGCCAGCCATCAACATTGCGTGCCTGAAGTGCTGCATAGACAGCCAGAAGGGATACGCCCGCGCCTTTCCATGTGACCGCAAGTGGCCCGTGCAGGGGGTTGGCAACGACATAGAGATAGCTGGCCCCGGCGATCATTGCAGCAATCAGAATGATACGCGCCAGTCCTCTGCCTTGCGTCATGTTATCTCCCCCCTCGCCTTTTCCACCGAAACGCCATAGCGGCAATGATCATGACACACCAAGTCCATATCATCGGAGGCGGCCTGGCCGGATCGGAAGCAGCCTGGCAGCTTGCCGAAGCAGGAATCACGGTCCGGCTCTCGGAAATGCGCGGAATGGAACAAACCGCTGCACACAAGACCGAGCAACTTGCCGAACTCGTGTGTTCGAACTCCTTCCGCTCCGATGATGACACAAGCAATGCAGTGGGCCTGCTGCACGCCGAATTGCGGGCGATGGGTTCTCTGATCCTGCGTGAAGCGGACAAGCATCGCGTCCCGGCTGGCTCGGCCCTTGCGGTTGACCGGGATGGCTATGCTGCTGGCGTAACCGAGGCGATCTCAAATCATCCCAACATCACGCTTGTCCGGGAACGCGTCGACAGTTTGCCAGACGGACCCGCCATCATTGCGACCGGCCCACTTACGGCGGCAGCCTTGGCGGAGGCGGTCGGTGCCGAAACCGGTGAGGAAGCTCTCGCTTTTTTCGATGCTCTGGCTCCAATCGTCTATCACGAAACAATCGACATGGACGTCGCCTGGATGGCCTCTCGCTGGGACAAGGGCGACACCAAGGACTATATAAATTGCCCGATGGACCAGGAACAGTATCTGAGCTTTGTCGATGCCTTGCTGACAGGGGAAAAGACTGAGTTCAAGGAATGGGAAGCGAACACGCCCTATTTCGATGGCTGCATGCCCATTGAAGTCATGGCGTCGCGCGGGCTCGAGACCTTGCGGCATGGCCCGATGAAGCCTGTTGGCCTGGACAATCCAAAGACGGGGCGCTGGCCCTATGCCGTCGTGCAACTGCGGCAGGACAATGCGTTGGGCACGCTCTGGAACATGGTCGGTTTCCAGACCAAGCTGAAACATGCCGAGCAGGTGCGCGTGTTCCGCATGATACCGGGTCTCGAAAAGGCCGAGTTTGCGCGGCTGGGCGGGCTGCACCGCAATACATTCATCAAGTCGCCCAAATTGCTCGACGCATCGCTGCGACTGAAGTCACGCCCCAATATCCGCTTTGCCGGGCAGATCACCGGGTGCGAAGGCTATATCGAAAGCGCTGCGGTCGGCCTCCTTGCCGGGCGGTTTCTTGCGGCCGAACTGGCCGGGCATGAGATGGCTCCGCCTCCGTCGACAACAGCGCTTGGTGCGCTGCTCAATCACATAACCGGCGGCGGCGATGCCACCACATATCAGCCAATGAACGTGAATTTCGGTCTTTTCCCGCCTTTGTCGGAAAAGGTCAGAAAGGCAGATCGCAAGCGCGGTTACACGGACCGCGCAAAGTCGGACCTTGCGACTTGGCTCAAGACCTAGGACTCATCATCCCCGCCTCCTGAATTCGCGCGGAGGGGTGGCGGCGGACAGTTTCCTTTCACTCCCGGCTTGCGTGCGACGCGGGTCGCAAGGAATTCGGCAGGCGTCAGCGCGCCCGTTTTGTCGCGATCGGCACTGGCAAACTTTTTCACAGCCTTTGCCGCATATTCTTCAAACGAAAGTTTGCCGTCGCCGTCCAGATCGAGGCGCGCATATGACTTTCTGCGGGACTGAAGATATTCGTCCCGGCTGACAGCGCCATTTTCATCTGCATCATACCGTGAAAAGCGTCTCTGCTCGCGGGTCCGCTCGCTTGCCTCGAGAGGCGCGCCAACATCGGCAATCCCAAGAGGCTCGTCGCGAGCGGCAGGCGGCGAGCCCAGCAGGCTCTTCGTGCCGGCCTGACTTGACCAGAACAGCATACCGGCAACGGTCAACAGCAAGGCCGCAATGCCCCCTCCAACATAACGCCACATAGTCTCAGCCCTCCGTCGTGCTCCCAGAGAACACATCAGCGGGTCAAATCCGATGCAGTTTCAACCAAGACCGAGAGAAAATCTCCAGGCCTGCACGATACGTCTGGGTGAGCCCGCAGGGAGCAGCCGTTCAGAGCCGCGAACAACATCGCATTCAGCAAAATGGGCAAGCAGGGCAAAGGGACGAAGGTGGCGCGACAATTGCCGGGCCGACCCGATATAGGCACGGGCAAGTCCGACTACCCGGTTTGCGAGCACTGGATCCGAGCAGTGCCGGGCAAGATCGACAAGGGCCCAGACGATACCTGCCTCCGTCTCGCCGGTGTCCTCGCCTGAGCCAGCGACCTTCGCAGCCAGACAAAAGAGGCCGCCTCCACGCTCCTTCGCATACTGCAGGAGGTTTTCATCGCTCAGGTCATCATTGACCAGCAGGACTTCCCAACCATCTATCATCCGCGACAAATCTTGTCGTGCAGAGTCTTCAGCGGTCAGCAGGCGCGCGAGCTCGGTCAGGACAAGGTTCGCGCCACGGTCAATGTGCAGGTCGGCAATTTGCTCTCTCCACCAGGCCAGCCGGAGCTGTCCTGCAACGGGGGGACCCTGTTGCTGAACGGCTCTGCCCAAGCTGCGGTCGAATTGAAGCAGGAGCGAAAAGGCCTGCCGATAGCGCGCTCCGCAAAATGCCAGTGCCAAACCCTGCTCGGTGGAAAGCGCAATCATTGGGGCGCTGTGCCGTTTATCGAAGAACATGGATAAAACTGCATTAACCTCGTCACTTCAACCCATGTTAGCCGTACGCGGTTCATGGCCGGACGCTGAACCAGCATTCTGGTCGGGGATCAACCGTGAACGAACGTAACTCTATGACTGTTGGCGTACCCGCGGCAAAGGGACTCATCAGCCGCCTGCGCAGCAATACTGCGGGCAATACGCTCATGCTCGTGGCTGGCGCGATCATCCCGTTGACTGCCATGATCGGGTCGGGCGTCGATATGGGCCGCGCCTACCTCGTCAAGTCCCGCCTTCAGCAGGCTTGCGACGCCGGAGTGCTCGCGGGCCGCAAATATATGTCGGGCACGACTTTTGATTCCACAGCAGACTCCCGCGCTCGCGCCTTCTTCTCGAACAATTTCCCGACTGGCTCTTTCGGCACGACGAATATCAGCTTCAATCCGTCCCGCACCAATGATGGTCAGGTAACGGCCACCGCAAGCGCGCGCGTGCCGATGGCGGTGATGCAGATATTCGGCAACACCCAAATTGATTTGAGTGTCCAGTGCGATGCGCGCCTCGAAGTGGCGAACACCGACGTGATGCTGGTGCTCGACGTGACGGGATCCATGGCAGATTGCCCGGACGACAGCGCGTGCAACTCAGGACCGGGATCGAAGATCGTCGGTTTGCGGAATGCCGTTCTGAGTTTCTATGACACAGTCAGCGCTGCAACGTCGGCCAATGCCCGTTTTCGCGTCGGCTTCGTGCCCTATTCTTCGTCAGTCAACATGGGTATCGATCCCTTCACGAATGCGCCAATTCTGCAATCCGGCTGGCTGGTCGATGATTGGACGTACCAGTCGCGCGTTGCAAACATGACGCTGGATGGCTGGTCCCCAACGACGACCTACGGAAGCTGGACCAACCAGACCTATGGCAGCAACATCAGCAACACGAATTGCACGAACTACGGAAACAATAATTCCTTCTCCGGGTTCAAGCCAAGTCCTTCCGGTAACCCAACCGTCCCGACAAATGACGTGTTCCAGGAGGGCCAGCCCGCAAACGTCGTGCAGACGTTCTATGAACGCGTGACCGCATCCTATTCGGGCAACAAAAGCTGCACTCGCCGTTACCGCACGGCCACTACGACATACGCCCGGAACGGGCGGTATGGCTTTACCAGCTGGGACTACAAGCCTGTCTCCTATGACGTCAGCAACTACAAGGCAGGCAATGTTGTGACCGCCTACACGCTGAATTCGGCGCCAACAGGCACGGTTACGTCCGAAGGTTCCTATAACATGGTCGACCTTGTGAACTCTGCGGGATCGACAGTCACCGGTAATTCGACGTCATTTGAAGGCTGTGTCGAAGAACGCGATACCGTCGCTCAATCAACCTACACCACAATTCCAAGCGGAGCGTGGGACCTTGATGTCAACACGATTCCGAGCAGTGACGCCACGCGTTGGCGGCCGATGTGGAGCGAACTGATCTATGACAGAAGCTCCGGCGGCGGCTACAACACAGAGCTGAACACCAATACGAACCGCAGTCCGACCGGCTCATATTGGTGCCCGGCCCCGTCGAGCAAGCTCGCCGTTCGGACGCGCTCGGATGTTGAGGACTATGTCAACTCGCTGGTCGCGACCGGCAACACCTTTCACGATCTCGGCATGGCCTGGGGTGTGCGCCTGCTTTCGCCGAACGGGCTGTTTGCGTCGGAAAATACGTCGGCGCCGAACGGTCGCCCGATCAGCAGGCACATCATCTTCATGACCGACGGCATGATCAATACGCCGCCTGCCATGTACAGTTCGCACGGCTATGAGGAGTCCGACCGGCGTGTTTCCGGCGCTGCAGTGACGCCCACGACCTCTGACCTGAACAGTCGGCATAGCGCCCGCTTCCAGGCCCTGTGCAACCAGGCTCGGGCGAACAATATCACGGTCTGGACAATAGCGTTCGGGACGAGCAACCCGTCCACGCTGGTCAGTTGCGCCGACTCCGGCAAGGCCTATGTCGCAACGAACAGCGCCGCCCTGACGGCACAGTTCCAGCAGATCGCGGCCAATATCGCCAAGCTGAGGCTCTCGCGGTGAAGCCAGCACTGTTCAAAAGATTTGCCGCAGATACGCGCGGTCTGACGATTATCGAATTTGCGATAATCTCTCCGACGCTGCTCGTTCTGATGATGGGCACTTTCGATCTGGGCTTCCGGGCCTATGCGACATCCGTCCTGCAAGGCGAAGTCCAAAAGGCCGCGCGCGATGCGACGCTCGAAACCGGGAGCACCGCAGGCACTGCCTTGAATACCCGCGTCCAGAGCCAGGTCTCGCAAATCATTGCCAACGGGACCTGGAGCTTTAGCCGCAAGAGCTATTCAAGCTTTACCCGCGCAGGGCAGGCAGAGAATTTCACGGACAGCAACAGCAACGGCGTGCGCGATGCCGGCGAATGCTACCAGGATGAAAACGGCAACAACAATTGGGATGCCGATGTCGGCCTCAACGGCCAGGGAACGTCAGACGATATCGTGGTCTACACGGCATCGGTCAGCTATCCCCGGCTCTTCCCGATGTATGGTTTGCTGGGATGGTCGCCGAACCAGACGATTTCCGCCAGCACAACCCTGCGCAACCAGCCTTACGGAACGCAGGCTACTTACACGGTGACAGCACGATGCACTTGAAGCCACTCAAACAGGCGAAGCGGCACATCATGCGCGCGCTGAAATCCGATACCAGCGGCGTGGCGATGATCGAGTTCGCCTATGCACTACCGCTGCTCATGGTTCTGGGCGGCTTCGGTATCGAGATGACCAACCTTGCGACGGTCAACCAGAGCATTTCGCAGTCAGCGCTCGCGCTGGCCGACAATATGTCGCGTGTCGGTGCCCAAAGCGCGCTATCGACAGTTCAGATTCGCGAATCCGATATCAACGACAGCTTCATCGGGTTGATCCGCCAGACCAGCAATCTCAATCTGACGTCGAATGGCCGTGTGATCCTCTCGAGCCTCGAACAGAATGCGAGCGGCGGGCAGTGGATCCACTGGCAACGTTGCATCGGCACGAAGAATGTCGCTTCAGCCTATGGTCCGCAAGGAACGGGTGCTACCGGAACATCATTTGCCGGCATGGGCGCTGCTTCTGCTCGCATCACGGCCCCTCCCGGGGCAGCGGTGATGTTTGTGGAGATCATCTACGACTATCCCGCCTTATTCGGCACGATGTTCATCCCGGCACGCACAATTCGCTATGAAGCGTCCTTCGTCGTGCGCGACGACCGGGACCTGGCCGGTCCGACCGGAGGGGACGGCGTCTACAATCCAAATCCGACCGCGACATCCTATACGTGCAACCGGTTCACATCAACCTGATCAGCGATTGCAGGTTCGCCTGACGGCAGCAATGATCCGCGGGACATCGACAAGCGCCAGCTTTTCCAGATTGGCCGCATAGGGCAAGGGCACATCCTCGTCGCACACGCGCGCGACAGGGGCATCAAGATCGTCGAAACCGTCTTCCATGCAGATCGCAATGATTTCACTTGCAATGGAACAGGTCGGCCAGCCTTCCTCAACCACGACGACGCGGTTTGTGCGTGACAGGCTTTCCAGCACTGCAGCCTTGTCGAGCGGGCGAAGCGTCCGCAAATCGATCACTTCGGCATCAATGCCTTCACTGGCGAGCTGCTCGGCAGCCTCGAGGGACAGCCCAACACCGACCGAATAGCTGACGATTGTAACATCGCGACCGGCGCGAACGGTGCGCGCCTTGCCGATGGGAACCACCACGTCCCCCACCGGAACGTCAAAGCTGCGGCCATAAACGAGCTCGTTTTCGAGGAACACAACCGGGTCCGGTGACTGAATGGCTGCTCGAAGCAGGCCTTTGGCATCGGCTGCGTCATAGGGCGCAATCACAATCAGGCCGGGCACGCTGGCGTACCAGGGCGCATAATTCTGGCTGTGCTGCGCGGCCACTCGGGATGCCGCCCCGTTAGGACCACGGAACACAATCGGGCAGCGCATCTGTCCGCCAGACATATAGTTCGTCTTTGCGGCTGAATTGATAATATGATCAATGGCTTGCATGGCGAAGTTGAACGTCATGAACTCGACAATCGGGCGAAGTCCGCCCATCGCCGCGCCGGTGCCTATGCCCGCAAAGCCATATTCCGTGATCGGCGTGTCGATCACGCGTCGTGGCCCGAACTCTTCAAGCAGACCCTGTGTGACCTTGTAGGCGCCCTGATATTCGGCAACCTCTTCGCCCATCACGAACACGCGATCATCGGCGCGCATTTCTTCAGCCATTGCATCGCGCAATGCTTCGCGCACCGTCATCTTGACTGTCGAACCGTCGGTTGATGGCGCAGGAGCAGCCGGCGCAGGTGCCGGCACTATTGGCTTCGGGCTGGCTGGCGGAGGCGCAGGAACAGGCGCTGGCGCCTTTGCGGCGGGGGCTGCAGCTTCGCCTTCACCCGTGATCGTCGCGATGACTGTGCCGACCTTGACGCCTTCGGAACCAGCGGGGACCAGAATTTCCGCGACAACACCTTCGTCAACGGCCTCGAACTCCATGGTGGCCTTGTCAGTCTCAATCTCGGCAAGGATATCGCCCGACTTCACGGCATCGCCAGCCTTGACGAGCCATTTGGCAAGCGTTCCTTCCTCCATCGTCGGAGAAAGGGCCGGCATTTTCAGTTCGATCGCCATCAATAGCTTCCCACCAAGACATCCGTGTAGAGTTCATTTGGCTCCGGCTCCGGCGAGCTTTCCGCAAAATCGGCCGCCTCGGTCACGATCTGCCGAATCTCCTTGTCGATCGCTTTCAGCGCTTCGTCATCAATGCCAGCCGCCGCAAGGTCGCGCTTCACAGCCTCGATGGCATCGGACTTTTTCCTGACGTCCTGCACCTCTTCGCGGCTGCGGTATTTTGCCGGGTCGGACATTGAATGCCCGCGATAGCGATAGGTCTTGAGCTCCATCAACAACGGTCCATTGCCGCCGCGCACATAGTCCAGCGCCACGTCAGCAGCACCTCTGACCTCGAGCACATCCATTCCGTTGACTTGCATGCCCGGAATGCGGAACGATGTGCCGCGCAAATGAAAATCGGTCTCCGCACTTGAACGATCCACCTTGGTGCCCATGGCATAACCGTTGTTTTCGATCACGAAGATGATTGGCAATTTCCAGAGCGCCGCCATGTTGAAGGCTTCATAGACCTGGCCCTGATTGGCGGCACCGTCTCCGAAATAGGCCATGCATACGCCGCCATCGCCCGTATATTTGTGCCCGAAGGCAAGCCCGGTCCCGAGCGGTACTTGTGCGCCGACAATGCCGTGGCCGCCATAAAAGCGGTGCTCTGTTGAAAACATGTGCATCGAGCCACCCTTGCCGAGTGAAATGCCGGCTGCACGCCCGGTCAGCTCCGCCATGATCACCTTCGGATCGATGCCATACGCAAGCATATGGCCGTGGTCACGGTATCCGGTGATGACACTGTCCTTGCCGGGAGTCAGAGCCGACTGCAGGCCGACGGCGACGGCTTCCTGCCCGATATAGAGGTGGCAGAAGCCGCGTATCTTGCCCGATGCATAGGCTTTCGCGGTTGCCTCTTCGAAGCGTCTGATGAGCAGCATCTTTTCGTACATCGCAAAGAGGCGCTGCATTTTGCCATCCATAACTACGCATCGCTTGTGCTAAGTGAGCGTCAAGTAAATCGCTTGGCGGGCTAAGAGGGAGTTCTGGCATGGTGCAGTGCGTGAATTTCTCTTTGGTGCGCTGGTTTGTTTGATTCTTACCTGCGCACCGTCGCGCTCCGACGGTGAAACCGATTGGTTCGATTTGGATATCATAATCTTTAAGGCACACGGCCTCTGAGCGCGGTTAACTGTAGCTCAGCGAAATAGCAATGCCGATGTTCCA
>ERZ650309.570-NODE-570-length-18092-cov-5.529024_pt1 | contig 18092 bp, 17 predicted proteins | sample MGYA00376245_ERZ650309 | MGnify/ENA primary metagenome ERZ650309 (study PRJEB26733, sample SAMN07839294) | wastewater metagenome | biome: urban; feature: wastewater treatment plant; material: waste water | place: USA: North Carolina | collected 2016-04-26 ...
GTTGCAGGTACCGCCAACAATCTGGAACTGCGACGCCAGATTGGGGTTGAGCGCGATCTGGTTGAAGGTCAGGCCGGCCGCACTGCCACTGGTCGTGATGTTCGCGGTTACCGTGTACGTCTGCCCTGGTTGCAGCGTCGCGCTGGACGGGGCATTGCTATTGGCAAAGGCAGTGCCAGCCACAACACCGGCTATTGCCGTGTTGCTCAACAATACCGCTGCGCCCAATAGCGCGCCCACTTTGCCGAGACGAATTTTCATGACCGGACACCCGCTTGCCTTCGATGCGGCAGTCTATGATGCCGACACGCCCGTCGCAAGGCATTCTGTCTGCGGTGGCGATACTGGCCGGCATGCCCGGGCTTATTTGTGACAGTTGAACAGCTTGGCTTCTATGTCTTGTTCGGCGGCTTTGCGTTGACCGCGCTGGCCGAGACGTTGTGGCCCAGATACGCCTGGACGTTACGCGAGCGGGCACAGCATCTCGCGCGCAACCTGGTGCTGTGGGCGCTGTTTCTGCTGGTGATCAGCCTGCTGGTCAACTGGCTGCTGGCCCCGCTCTCCGCAGCCGCACGTATGCATGGCCTGGGTTTGCTGAATCTATGGCCGGTGCCGTACTGGCTTGCATTCATCATCGGCTTTCTGTTTGCAGATTTCTCCGACTACGTGCTGCACCGTGCCAGCCACCGCTTCCGTGCGCTCTGGCTGCTGCATGCGGTGCACCACTCCGACCCCCGGCTCGATGTGTCGACCTCGCTGCGGCAGCATCCGCTCTTCTTCGTGGCGACACTGTCGATTCGCGCGCTGCTCACAGTGGCGTTGGGCGCGCCGGTGGAGGCGCACGCGGTGCGCGATGTCTGCGGTGTGGCGACCTCGCATCTGCATCACGCGGCGATAGGCTGGACCGCCAAAGGCATCGCCTGCTGGCAGCGCTGGATCGGTTGGCTGATCGTGACGCCAGCCGCGCACTGGGCGCACCATGACCCCGATCCGGCGCTGACCAACAGCAACTACGGGCAGGTGTTGTCACTTTGGGATCACCTGTTTGGCACCTTTCATCCGCCAGCCCTGCCGACGCGCGACAGCGGCCTTGATGCGCTGCGTGATGGTCGCTGGCAAACGGTCACGGGCATGCTGCTGACGCCCTGGCGGGCGCGGCGCTTCGACCGCTTTTGAGCCACCAGTGATGCGCAATTCGGCTGGCAGACGATCCTTGTTGCATGGCAGCTTTTCACGGATATCCCCATTGGCAATGGGCTGGGGCACGGAAAAAGTGAAAAGTCGATAATTGGCGAATTTGGGGTTGCAGCCCACGTTCGGCGGCCATTTCACCAACAAGTTGATGAGCATTGCGGCGCCGCGAAGCACCCGAATACCGTTCGCCATCGCAGACCGGGTGGACGGTTCAGCCGCGCTGTAACAAGCTGTAACCCCCCAAGCCGCGTCAGCGCCGCCACGCCGCCGCACAATGCCGTCTACCTCATCACGACACCGGTTTAACGGTGCGTGAAACCACCGGAGGGCACGGCCATGGCTGACCATTTTTACGCCGAAGTACGACTGCAGGGGCGCTCTGCCGTTCTGCTGATCACCAGCGACAACCAGTGGAAGCTGGTCAACGAAGAACCGGGCATGAACTTCGCGAAGTTCGCCGGCAAGTGCGGCAGCTGGGGGCAAGGCATGGCCCAGATGACGCAGTGGGACTTCTATCCCGCCGGTAGCAACGAGGCCGCGTTCAAGTTGTCCAACCTGTCATTCCCGCCAATGATCGTGATGGAACCGCGCATGTTCCAGAACCAGTTCCAGGTCGGTGCGGCGTGGGCCAAGGCTCTCGGCTTCGACAACGGTCCGCGGGCGGCCATGGGCCTGCGCGCGCACTGGTATCCGGTGGCGACCGGTGCGCTGATGTCGTGGATTCGCCAGTATTGCGAAGAGCGCAACGAGGAGTTGAAGAAGCTGGCCATCAGCCTCGGCATCAACATTGCCGCGATCTTCGATCCCACCGGCGGGCTGTCACTGGTTGGTGCGGTGGAAGCATCCACCCGCGGCGACTATCTGGGCTGCGCGCTCAATCTCGCCGGTGCCATTCCGATTCTTGGCAAGTTCGCGCAGGCCGCGCGCAATACGCGGATCGCCGCCCGCATGGACGCCCTGCTCTCCGAGATCAAGGTGCTCAACGACTGGCTCACGCAATCGAAGAATGTGTTGCAGCGTTCGCGTCTGGCGGCGGAAGCGGGTCTGGCTGGCATCGTCAAGCGCGTCAGCGCCGGCGCCAAACTGCTGCGCAACGAAGGCTGGATCCGCCGTCTCGACCCGAAGGACTGGGCGCAGGTCGGCTTCCTGCCGAAGGAGGTGGACGTGCTGCGCGAGTTTGCGCAGCAGGGCTACTACATCGTAATCCGCGCCTGCAATCCGGAGCGCGTTGAGTGGCTGACCTGGGCGGCGCGGGTCGGCGTGCGCACCCTGTCCAAGCCGCTCTGGATCAAGGCCAAGTCGCTCAAGGTCGGTGGCTATCTGCGCGGGCTGGTGGGCTATCGCAAGATGCACGGCGTTCGCGATGCGCTGCGCTCGGTCAAGCCGCCCACTGGCTTCAACCCCGGCTGGATTGCGCGCGGTGGCGGCAAGGTGGACGCGGTCTACGGCATCGCGCCGGGGGCGCACAAGGTGTTCGGACTGACCGACGCCGGGCAGGCCGCAGATCACTTCCTGGTCGAGACGGATGGTTTTCTGATTCTGGTCGACAGCAAGGGCGCGGCCTATGTGTCGGATCTTGACGTGGTGCTGATCCAGAAGCAATTGCCCTCGGGTGCATTTGCGCCCCCCGGCATGAACGTCGGGCCCAAGGGCATTCCGTGGAAAGGGGGCGACAACGCCGAGGTCGGCGCCTTCTGGAACAAGTCCTTCGAAAAGGCCGGCTATCCGCCGGGCTATCGCCCCATTCAGCACGGCGAAGCCGGCGGTACCGCAGCGAACTTCAAACCGGCTGGAGAAAAATTCGATCCGTCAATGGATGTGCGCAAGCAGGTGTGGGAGCCCGGCGACACGTGGGATAGCGAGCGACTGGTAGTCGCCGCGCAGGCCGACAACATCGGCGGCGTAGGTCTGGCCGAAAGTTGGGGCAAGATGGATGCATTTCATGCCGCCAATCCGATGGGGCAATTCCGCTTCAGTCGGCCCGGAAAGTAGCGCAGCAAGAGCCGGCCGGGCAACTCAGGTCTTCTTCTGGGGTCGTTTCCAGTTCGCAATGGTGACTGGCTTGCTGCGCGCCACCGTGAGGGCGCCGGCGGGTGCGTTCTTGGTCACGGTGCTGCCGCCGCCCACGGTACCGCCTGCGCCGATGGTGACCGGCGCTACCAGCACGCAATTGCTGCCGACGTGGACATCGGCCTCAATCACCGTGCGGTGCTTGTTGGCGCCGTCGTAGTTGGCGGTGATGGAACCGGCACCGTAGTTGACGCGCTCGCCGACCGTGGCGTCGCCGAGATAAGCGAGATGGTTGGCCTTGGCGCCTTTCGCCAGCGTTGAGTTTTTCACTTCGACGAAATTGCCGATGTGAACTTCATCGCCGAGCGCAGCACCGGGGCGCAGGCGCGCGAACGGCCCGATCAGCACACCCTCGCCCACCGTGCAACCCTCAAGATGGCTCATCGGATGCACCACACTGCCGGTGCCGACGGTGACGTCACGCAGCACACAGTTGGGCCCGATACGTACGTTGTCGCCCAGCTTCACGGCGCCCTCGAACACGCAGCCAACATCGATGAAAACGTCGCTACCGCAGTTGAGCGTGCCGCGCACGTCGATGCGTGCCGGATCAGCCAGGGTGACGCCCGCGGTCATGAGTTTCTCTGCCTCGGCGAGCTGCACCTTGCGCTCCAGCGCGGCGAGTTGAATCTTGTCATTCACACCTGCAATCTCCATTTCAGAGTCCGGCTGTGCGGTGGCGACCCGCAGACCATCAATGGCTGCCATCGCGATCACATCGGTCAGGTAAAGCTCGCCCTGCGCGTTGTGCGGCGTCAGTCTCGCAAGTGCCCCGCGCAGCCACGCCGTCGGTGCCGCCATGATGCCGGTGTTCATCTCGTGAATGGCGAGCACGGCGTGGTCGTTCGCCGCCAGCGCGTCCTTGTGCTCGACGATCTTCACCACCTCGCCCGCCGCGTCGCGCACGATGCGGCCGTAGCCGGTGACATCTTCGACCACACAGGTCAGCAGCGCAAACGTCTGCTCGTTGACCAGGCTGACCAGCGCGTGCAGGGTTTCGCTGCGGATCAACGGCGTATCGCCAGTCACCAGCAGGGTCACGCCGTCGCGCTCCACCGGCGCCAGCCCCACGGCGGCGGCGTGGCCAGTGCCGTTCTGCGGGCTTTGCAGCGCCCACGTCACTGATGCCGCCGGGAACGCGGCGCGCACATCCTCGGCGCCGTGTCCAACCACGACGACTGTCTGCGCTGGCTGCAGTGCGGCCACGCTGGCGAGCGCGTGTGCCAGCAACGGTTGCCCGGCCAGCGGCTGCAGCACTTTTGGCAGACGCGACTTCATGCGCGTACCTTTGCCTGCAGCGAGAACGACAACGGAAAGCGGCGGGGCAGTTGAACTCATGAGCGCTCGGCAATCGCGATAGTGCTGCAGTGCAGCAGTGATGGTGGCAGGGATTCTACGGAGACTGCCACCTGCCAGCGCTCCTACAATGACTGGTTGTTGTACGGAGGATTCCTGAATGAATATCGCAAGGCGCGCGGCCACTGCCGCCGCGACACTCGCGGCGCTGGCCATGACCCTGGGCGCCACAGCGGTGGCTGCTGCCGATGACTGCAAAAGCCGGGGCGAGCTCGACAGCAACTACTGTGACGAAAACGGCGATCTCGTAGCCGAACCACCGAAGGACAAGAGCAAGTGGAAGGACCCGAACACGCTGGTCTTTGCCTACACGCCCATCGAGGACCCGGCGGTTTATCAAAATCTGTTCAAGGGTTTCACCGACTACCTTGCCGCCTGCACGCAGAAGAAAGTCGTTTACTACACGGTGCAGAGCAATGCCGCACAGATCGAGGCGATGCGCTCCGGGCGCCTGCATGTGGCCGGGCTGGCGTCAGGCGAGACCGGCTTTGCGGTGAATCTCGCCGGCGCGGTGCCGTTTGCCATCAAGGGCAACAAGGACGGCCCGCGGCTGTACCGGCAAGTGGTGGTGGTGAAGAAAGACAGCCCGATCAGGACCATCGCCGATCTCAAGGGCAAGAAAGTCGCGCACACCTCGCCGTCCTCCAACTCCGGCCATCTGGCGCCGCTGGCGCTGTTCCCGAAGGAAGGCATCACGCCGGGCAAGGACTACAACATCGTGTTCTCGGGCAAGCATGACCAGTCACTGGCTGGCGTGCTGAAGGGCGACTACGACGCCGCGCCGATCACCAGCGACATTTACGACCGCTGGGTGATGCGCGGCCAGATGAAGGCCGACGACGTGCGTATCATCTATCGCAGCGGCACTTTCCCCACCTCGGCGTTCGCGCACTCGCACGACCTTGCGCCGGCACTGGCCGACAAGGTGAAGAAGTGTTTCTTCGATTACAAGTTCTCACCCGAGCTGCAGAAGGAATTCCTCGGCGATGACCGCTTCCTGCCGGTGAACTACAAGAAGGACTGGGAACTGGTACGCGCGGTTGCCGTGGCGTCGGGAACGCCGTATAACCGGGCGCAATTCGACAAAGAAAACGCCAAGAAAAAATGAGGAGTGATCTGATGAAAAAAGTATTGCTGTCGGCGACGCTGTTCGCCGGATTCGCCGTCGTGTCCACCAGCGCCTGGTCACAGGCGGCTTGCAAGAACCGTGGCGAGCTTGATGTGAACTATTGCGACGAGAACGGCGACCTGGTTGCCGATCTGCCGAAAGATCAGAAGAAGTGGAAGAACCCGTCCACGCTGGTGTGGGCCTACACGCCCGTTGAAGACCCGGCTGTCTACGAGAAGATCTTCTCGCCGTTCACGCAGCACCTCGCCGCCTGCACCGGCAAAAAGGTCGTGTTCTTCCAGGTGCAGAACAACGCTGCCGAGATCGAGGCCATGCGTTCCGGCCGCCTGCATGTGGCGGGTTTCTCGACCGGTCCGACCGCGTTCGCGGTGAACGTCGCTGGCGCGATTCCGTTTGCAGTGAAGGGCTACGAGAAGGATTTTCAGGGTTACAACCTGATCATGGTGGTCAAGGCAAGCAGCAACCTGACCAAGCTCACCGACCTCAAGGGCAAGAAGGTCGCGCATACCTCGCCGTCGTCGAACTCGGGCAACATGGCGCCGCGCGCGCTGTTCCCGAAAGAAGGCATCACGCCCGAGAAAGACTACACGGTGGTCTATTCCGGCAAGCATGATTCCTCGATCCTCGGTGTGCAGAAAGGCGACTACGATGCCGCGCCGGTTGCGTCTGACGTGTACGAACGCATGGCACGCCGCGGCCAGATCAAGGAAAGTGATTTCCGCGTGATCTATCGCAGCAAGAAGTTCCCGACCTCGAGCTTTGCCTATGCGCACGACCTGGAGCCGAAGCTGGCCGACAAGGTGCTGTCCTGCTTCTACGACTACCGCTTCACGCCCGAGATGCAAAAGGCCTTCGACGGCGCCGATCGCTTCTTCCCGATCAACTACAAGACGACCTGGGCGCCCGTGCGCGAAGTGGCCGCTGCCGGTGGCGAGAGCTTCGGCAAGGCCGCTTATGTGAAAGAAACCGAGCGCGAGGCGGCGGCTGTAGCGGCCAAGAAGAAGTAGCGCGCTAGCGCGCGCACGACGAAAGACGAAGGACGAGTGACGGGAGCATTTCCAAGCGTCCTCTCCGCCTTCGTCACTCGTCATTGGTCATTCGTCTTCGCGAAGCTACTCCATGAGTTCACTTTCCATCAAACACCTCGTCAAGGAATATGTCCCCGGCAAGCCGGTTCTGAAGGACATCTCGCTTGATATCGAAGGCCGCGGCATCACCGCCATCATCGGCCCTTCCGGCACCGGCAAGTCCACCCTGATCCGCTGCATCAACCGCCTCGTCAATCCGACCGCGGGCGAGATACTGTTCGAGGGCAAGGATCTGGCCAAGCTCTCCGGCCAGCCGCTACGCGAAGCGCGGCGCCGCATCGGCATGGTGTTTCAGGAATACAACCTGGTCGAGCGTTTGTCGGTGATGGAGAACGTGCTGTCGGGCCGGCTCGGCTATGTCAGCGCGTGGACCGCATGGCGCCGCAAGTTCGACGATGCCGACATCCAGAAGGCGTTCGGTCTGCTCAAGCGCGTGGGGTTGGCCGACTTCGCCAATCGTCGCGCCGACGAGCTCTCCGGCGGGCAGCGCCAGCGCGTGGGTATTGCGCGCGCCGTGATGCAGTCACCGGGGCTGCTGCTTGCGGATGAGCCAACCTCCTCGCTCGACCCGAAGACTTCGGTCGAGATCATGGAGCTGATGCGCGACCTCGCCGCCGAGAACAACGTCCCGGTGATGATCAATATCCATCAGGTCGAGCTCGGCAAGCGTTACGCCGAGCGCGTGATCGGCATGAGTGGCGGCCTGGTGGTGTACGACGGCGCCCCGGATGGACTGGATGGTGACGTGCTGCGCAAGATTTACGGCGGCGAAGACTGGCTGGCAACATGAGTGCGATCGCCACTGATCGCGCTGTCACCCGCGCCGATTTCTTCACGCCATCGCTGGGCAAGCGTCTGGCGTGGGTGGCCGTGTTTGCCTATCTGGTCTATGCCGCAGCGACCTTGGGGCTCTCGCTGGAGCGGGTGCAGCAGGGACTGGGGCATGGCGTGCGCTTTCTGGCCGGATTCTTTCCGCCCAACTTCACCGAGACCGACATCGTTCCCGGTCTGCTTGAGTCGCTGCAGATTGCTTTCCTGTCGTCGCTGATCGGCACCTTGCTTGCCATTCCGATTGCGGTGCTGGCTGCGCGCAATCTGATGCCCGCCGGCGTGAGCTGGGTGGCGCGGCTGGTGATCATCTTTTGCCGTTCCTTTCATCCGGTGATCGTCGCCATCATCGCCGTCAAGGCAGTGGGCTTCGGGGCGTTGGCCGGCATCATCGCGCTTACCTTTGCCAGCATCGGTTTCGTCGGCAAGCTGCTCGCCGAGGCCATCGAGGAAATCTCGAAGAAGCAGATCGAGGCGGTACGCGCGACCGGTGCCTCGTTCATGAACGTGATCGCGTACGGCGTGGTGCCGCAAGTGATGAACCGCTTCATCGGCTTTGTGGCGTATGAAACCGACAGCAACCTGCGCAACTCGACGATGGTGGGCGTGGTCGGCGCTGGTGGTATCGGCGGCACACTGTTCTCGGCGTTCCAGCGCTTTGACTACAACTTTGTCGCCGGCATCATCCTCGCCATCATCGGTCTGGTGATGATCGGCGAGGTGCTGCAGATTTACGTGAAGCGGGTGTTCAGATGAGCCAGCGTTCATGGTTCGACAAGCTCACCACGAACGGAGAGAGGGGTGAGTGCGGCGTCGACGCACGCAACTGCGCCCGAGCCTGCCGAGGGGTCACCACGAACGGAGGTCTGGTGTGAGCAGCGATCCGTTGTCGGCGACGGCCGAGATGCAGCGCTGGATTCGCTTCACGCCGGCGCAACGGTTGGCGCGATTCGCCGTTTTCTTTGTCATGGTCGCTGCGGTTGGCTGGGCGCTGAAGACGATCGAGATCATTCCGGAGTTCCTCTACGACGCGCCCGAGCAAGTCGTGGACATGGGATCGCGCATGTGGCCCTTTGATTGGGGGCATTTCTGGCCGGTGGTCTGGCCGGCGCTGGTCGAGACCCTGCACATCGCGGCGCTGGCGACGATACTCGGCTTGCTGATGGGTATTCCGGTCGGCTTTCTTGCCGCACGCAATGCAACGCCGGTGCTTTGGCTCAATGCGATCGCCCGCTTCATCCTGGTCGCGACGCGCTCAATCTCGACCCTGATCTGGGCGCTGTTCTTCGTGGCGATGTTCGGTCCCGGCCCGCTGGCGGGCGCGCTGGCGATCGCCTTCCACTCCATCGGTTTCATCGGCAAGATGTTCTCCGAGGGCGTAGAGGAGGCCAACCGCGGCAGCATCGAGGCGCTGCAAGCCGCTGGCGCGACGCGCATGCAGCAGATCCTGATGGGCTACTGGCCGCAGGTGATCCCGACCTTCTGGTCAATCGCCCTGTTCCGCTGGGACATCAATGTGCGTGAGTCTGCCGTGCTCGGACTCGTCGGCGCCGGTGGTATCGGCATGGCGCTCAACGCGGCCATCGACCTGATCCAGTGGGAGCGCGTCGCGCTGATCCTGTTCACCATCTTCATCGTAGTCATCATCATTGAAACCATCGTGACCCAGATCCGCAAGCGGGTGATCTGACGACGGCTGCGCCGTCAAGACGAGAGACGAATGACCAATGACGATAACGGTATACGGTATTCCCAATTGCGATAGCGTCAAGAAAGCGCGCAAGCTGCTTGACCAGCGTGGCGTGGCGTACACCTTTCACGACTTCAAAAAATCCGGCGTTCCCGATGCCGAGCTGCGACGTTGGGTCGTACGGAGAGGCTGGGAGACCCTGCTCAACCGCAAAGGCACCACCTGGCGCGGGCTGGACGAAGCGCTGAAGCTATCGGTGCATGACGCCGAATCGGCGATTGCCGTGATGCTCAGCCACCCGAGCACGATCAAGCGGCCAGTCGTTGTGGCTGGGGCTTCGCTGGTAGTCGGCGTCGATCCGGAAGCGCTCGCGGCGCTCGCCTGACCGCGCCGTCACAACAGCGGTACAACGGCTACAGCTTTTTGTCGCAGCCCTTGTTCAACAAGGGCTCATGGCTGTTTTCGTCTGGAAGTCGAATAAGACCAAAAACGACCTGCTAGCCCCAATCGAATGCGGCTTTCCGCAGAAAGCTGATGCGTCGAGCGCGTCTTGGATGGTCTTGGACGGTACTGGCGACCAACCATACGCGCCCGAGTTAAGCGCGATGAACCAGAAATCGTCAGGCCGCCTGCCGGATGTCGGCCTGCCCCACCCGTAGCGCATGCTGCTGGATGTCCGCGCCGCTGACCGACACCGCACTGTCCGGTGGCACAGCAACCCATTCCGGGCAGCAGGGATTCGTCCGGTCCTGCAGCGGCTCTGACGCAACGATGGTGCCGTGACTACAGCGGTTGACGTAGAGCGTCGGGGGTCGGTTGTCGCTCGAATAGCGAAAGGCGTAGATTGTCTTGCCATCCGCCAGTGCCGCAGCGAAGCGAAGCGGCGCGCTGATACCTGCCTCACCCATCATCTGCCGGACATCGCCCAGCATTGCCGCCATTGCATCGATGGGTGTCATGCCCTGCTCAATATGGTTCATTGCAAGCAGGAACATCAGCTCCGAATCGGTCGCGCCCTTGCGGGCCGCGTAAAGTTCATCCGGCAACAGCGACTCCATGCGGCGGCGAATCTTTGCGTAATCGCCGATCTGGCCGTTGTGAATGAACAGCCACTGCCGGTAATGGAACGGGTGACAGTTCTGCCGCGCCACCGAGGTACCGGTAGTTGCTCGCACGTGGGCAAAAAACAGTGGTGAGCGAACGGCGGCACACAGCGCCAGCAGGTTCTCGTCGCTCCACGCTGGTGTCACTTCACGATAGACACCCGGCTCCGGACGTTCCGCAAGGCCGGTGTACCAGCCGAGGCCGAAGCCATCGCCGTTGGTAGTGAGCTTCGCCTCCTCCGCCTGCATCGACTGGCGCACCAGCGAATGCTCGGGTTTGCAGACAAGGTCTTCCAGAAAAATCGGTTCGCCGGAATAGGCAAGCAGTCGACACATGGGCAGGGCTGCGGGTGCATGCCGCAGCGGCTGTTACGCTTGCGGATCATTATTGCACGCGGCTTGCCACCATGTCGAAACCCCCTTCCCCTGCACGCGGTGACTGGCTCGCACAGGCAATTGGCCGCATCGAAGCGGACTTCCAGCGTTCGGCCGACACCCATCTGATTGCACTGCCGATCGCCGGGTTCGCCGACGTGGGGATCGACTTCTACTTCAAGGACGAATCGACGCACCCGACCGGCAGCCTGAAGCATCGGCTGGCGCGCTCGCTGTTCCTCTACGCGCTGTGCAATGGCTGGCTCAGTGAAGGGCAGACGGTGATCGAGGCGTCGAGCGGTTCCACTGCGGTCAGCGAGGCCTACTTCGCACGACTGCTTGGCCTGCCGTTCATCGCCGTGATGCCGCGCAGCACTTCGGCGGAGAAGATCGCACAGATCGAGTTCTATGGTGGGCGCTGTCATTTCGTCGAGCGTGCCGCCGAGGTGTATGACGCGTCACGCCAGCTTGCACGCGAAACGGGCGGGCATTACATGGACCAGTTCACCTACGCCGAGCGCGCCACCGACTGGCGCGGCAACAACAATATTGCTGACAGCATCTTCACCCAGATGGCCCATGAGCGGCACCCGATACCGCACTGGATTGTGGTGGGTGCCGGCACCGGCGGCACCAGTGCCACCATCGGCCGTTACGTGCGCTATCACCGGCACGTTAGCCGCGTCTGCGTTTCCGATCCAGCCGGGTCGGTCTTCGCCGACTACTGGCGGACGGGCGACGCAACATTGACCTCGAGCGGATCGCGCATCGAGGGCATCGGGCGGCCACGCGTGGAGGCAAGCTTTATCCGCGAGCTGGTGGACGAATTGCTTACCGTGAGCGACCGTGATTCGATCGCTGCGATGCGTGATCTCTCTGCCCGCCTCGGCCGCAAGGTCGGGCCGTCCACCGGCACCAGTTTTCACGCGATGCTGCAGCTCGCCCGCGACATGAAGACCAATGGCGTGCGAGGTTCTCTGCTGGCGCTGATCTGCGACTCGGGCGAACGCTATCTGAACACGTATCACAACGACGCCTGGGTCAGTCAAAACTTCCCGCTGGCGTAGCACACCCAGGCGGTCGCGCCTCCTCTGTTCACCGCTGAATTCGCCAGCGATTCGCGGCGGATAGGGCTTCATCGGACTTTTCCTGCGTCGTCGGCGCTGCGAGAGCTTGCGAGAGCCCTGCGAGAGCGCGCCCGTACAACGTCAGTGTCAGCCAGAACCTTGGCTGATGGGCGACGCCAGCCGGCTATCGCCATCAAGCAATCTGACAAATCAATGGAGTAACGACACATGGATACCAACTTCGCTACGTCCCCGTCTGATTCAAATCATCGCCCGCTGCGTCGCGGACGTGCTGCGATTGCGGCGATGCTGATCGCCTGCATTGGCATGAACAGCGCCTTCGCGACCGGTCTCGCGCAGCGCGCCGCCCAGCAATCCAATGCTGCTGTTGAGGTGACCCTGAACGACGTGGCTGTCGATCAGCAGCTGATCCAGAGCATCGACGCCCTCGACGAAGGCCAGTTCGCCGAGCTGCAGGCCATTTATGTCGACGCTGCAGCGGCTCACCCCGGCGAAGCCAGTACTTCGGACCAGCAAAAGAGCTGGAAGACGGTCTTGGCCAAGGCGATTCTCAAGTCGTCCGCGTTCAAGGCCGCCCTGCGTGCCGCTAGCGAACGCGCCTACGTCTGGTACATGGGGCACATCAACCCGGTGCTGGCAGCAATGGATCAGGTAACTTCGTGGGAAGTTGTCGGCATCGCAACCGCGCTCGGCGCTGTTGGTGTGCCGCCGAGCTGGGCCAAGATCATCGCCAAAGTGCTGGCGTTCTTCCTGTAGCCAGGCTTGCTGCGCGGTGGGTAGTGCCTCGCAGGGCTGCCCACCGCCAGCGTTCTATGCTGACCGGTTAAGTGCTACGTGTTGATCGCGGCAGATTCGGTAGTTTCCTGCGCCCTGGCCAGTGCCGCGTGACAGTGCGTCATCAAGCTGGCCGGTAACGGCGAGAATCGTTCGGGAACCTGCGGCGACGGTTGCGGTACTGGTGGGCGCCGCCGTGCAGCAGCCTCGTCAAGCAGCTTTTCCTCGGCGGGCGACAGTGTGAGACCGTCACGCTCGCGCAAGCGCCCTGCAGCGCTGCGCAACGTTGCGGCTTCGGCGACGTTCACCGCCGTCAACACCGAGGCGACGGTGTCCACCACGAAGGGTTCCAGATAGCGCCGTACTTTCGTTTCCGATGACGTCAACCGCACGGCCGCCTTCACCGCCGCCCGCCAGTCGCCGGTTGCCAGACAGGCGTTGGCCAGCCAGACGAGGGTGATGTCGGCTTGCTCGAAGTGCGAGCCGGCGGGCATGGATTCCATGCTCTGATTCAGCGCCTCGGCTGCCGTCGTGGGGTTGCCATGGAGCAGATGGTAGGCCCCCCGCTGTTGATGCAGCACGCATTGCAGAATGGTCATGCGGTGCGTCGAGACCAGCGCTTCTGCGCGTTGCAGTGATTCGTTCGCGCGCGGCAGGTCAAGCGCGAGCAGTTCGCACTCGGCCTGATCGAGCGTCATGATTGCTTCGGCGCGCCCCTCCCGCTCAACACGGCAGCGTTCTGCCGCAGACGCATAGAGCGCTATGGCGCCACCGAAGTCACCGGCGAAGCGGAGACTCAATGCGAGATTTCCGATCAACCGGATGGGCATGTCGATGTGACGCCGGATACAGATGTCGCGGGCGACGGTGCCGTGCGTTCGTGCTTCGGGATAGTGCCCGGCACGATGCTCCAGCGTGGTAAGCAGGATACGCGTGTCCAGCTCTCCCCGTTCATCGCGCGCTGCCAGCGCAGCGGCAAAGGCCTCACGCGCGTGGACGGTGCCGGTTGTCCACTCGCTCTGGATCAGGTAGGCGTAGGCCAGAGAAAGATGTATCGCCACGGCATCAGCACTGGGCAGACGTATGTTCGCAAGCGCCATCTCGCCGCAGCGCTGGGCGAGCGGGTAACGCGCCGCAGCGCGATAGACCTCACAGGCAGCGACGAGCAGTGCCAGCTCATCCGGGCTACCGCCAGTGATGTCCGGCAGCAGGTGTTCGTCTTCGATCCAGCCAACCAGATCGTAGATGTGGCCACGCCGAACGCAAGGCGCCCACAGATAGGCAATCAGCTCGCGAGCGGCTGGACGATTGACGCGCGCGGCCAGCCGGATCGCACCGGCAATGTTCTCGAATTCACGCTCGAACTCCTCAAAGCGGTCGCGCTCCTGCGGTGTATGACGGCTATCGCTCACCCGTCGGGCAAAGCGGTGCCAGCGGTCAATGAACGCGCCGGTAATGCGCTGCCGACTGGCGTCGTCCATCCAGTCGGAATGGCGTGCGTAAGACCGCATGGTTTCCAGCAGACGGAAACGGGGCGCCGGTTCGGCACGCATATCAGCTGCCCTTGCGACGTCCACGGCAACAACGCGCGCCTCAAGCAGTTGCCCGAGAATGCGCTCGCTATTGATGCCGTCGAACAATCCGCTGTCGGCAAACTGCACTAGCGTGAACCCTGCTTCGAAATGCGCGGCGTAACCGAGACCGACTTTGCAGTCGTCGTCGAGGATGGCGCAGGTTGACTTCAGCAACTCCTGCAACGACGTGTGACGAGGCGGCGCATCGCGCATGGGATTGACCAGCGCCACATGCTGCGTGGACAGTTCGCCAAGCAGGGGCCGGATGCCGACCACGCAGGCGCGCGCTGCCGCGAGCTCAATCGCCAGGGGCAAACCATCGAGCCGCCAGCAGACCTCTTCGATCACGGTCAGATCACGAGCGGCATCAACGCACTGCGCCCGTTGGCTCCGCGCAGCGCGCAGAAACAGGGCTGCCGCGTCACTGGGGGCAGTGGCGAGGTCACGCGTATTCGTATTCGGCGCGGGCGCATGCTGCGTTATCAGCGGGTCAACGTCAAACACCTGCTCGCCGCGCAGAAGCAGCGGAAACCTTGAAGTGCAAAGGACGGTGAGTGTGGGTGACTGCTCAATCAATGATGCAAGCCACGGCGCCGCCCGGTGAACGTGCTCGAAGTTATCCAGTACCAGCAGCAAGTCCAGCGGCGCGAGATGTTGTTGCAGGCGCTCCTGCCAGGAGCGTCCGTCGGTGCGCTTGATGCCAAGCGTCATCGCCACGGCTCGTGCCACCGCGCCCGCATCAGGGACGCGCGTCAGGTCAACCACAGCAGCACCATGTCTGCGGTCGCGGGCGATGCGGTGCGCCACTTCCAGGGCCAACTGCGTCTTTCCGATGCCACCAATGCCGCATAGCGTCAGTAGCGCCGGCACATCAGCCGCGCGCAGGTGCTCCACCAGCCGTGCGATCGCAGTATCGCGACCAATCAGCCGTACCAGCGATCTGGGAGGCGCATAGCGCTGCACGGCGTCGGGCGTTGTGGCGTCTGTGTTCGCCGTGACGTTGCCCGCTGCCGTTGTCTGCTGCCCAGCCAGACGACGTTCGCGCGCCAGACGGATTGAATCGATGGTCGCTGCTGACGGCTTCAGCCCGAGATCACGCGCCAGTACGGTACGACAGCGCAGCAACTGCTGCTCCGCCTCATGGTAACGGCCCAGCGTGGCATAGAGCTCGATCAACTGCCGGTGGCTCTCTTCGTCACTGGGCACAATCCGCAGTATGTTCTGCAGCGCAACGATGGCATGATCGACATGCCCAAGCTGCATGTACTCGCCAACCAATGCCCTGGCGCAGCCCAGATAGAGCTGCTCAATGTGCAGACGTGTCGGTGCCACTGCCGCTTCGATAGTCGGCAATAGCCCGGCGAGCAGCGGGCCGTTGCAGGAGGCGACGGCGGCTTGCAGCAGAGGCAGTCGTGCCCGTGCGTCGGCCGCCAACGCGTCATTGGCCGCCTGCTCGAACTGCGCAAGATCAATTTCGATCTGACCGCCCTTTGTCTCGAGCCAGATTGCGTCTGCCGAGGCGCCCACGTAGTCGCCCAACCTTCCCGCACCATCTGTGTCTGCCGACCGGCCTCGCAGCGCATAGAGGGCATCGCTCACCTGACGCAATTGCTCGTCGTCGCTGTCGCGTGCGAGCGCTTGTGCCGCCTCGTGACGCGTGAGGCGATGTCCGGGTGCGATCGCCAGCAGCTGCAGCAGTTGCAGCGCGCTCTTGCGCGGCCACTGCGTAATGGCGTGGCCATTGATGGCGACGGTGAATGGTCCGAGCAGGGTCAGGCGCAGCATGGTGAATCAGCGTGATTGCCCGGATCGCTGGCGCTGGTGCCACTGTCATGACTGGCGAAGCCCGCGACGCCGCAGCGCAGTTGCGACGCTTTCATGCTAATGGCATCGCGTGCGGATGCAATTCGCAAACGGCATCGACCCATGTCGATAGCTTGCCGGCATCGGACGGTAGCAGCGCAGTCATTCCTTGCGCCGGGGCTGCGAGAGTCTGCGAGAGCTTTGCGAGACCACCGCGCAGAACATGTGCCTGCAGTCGCGACTTGACACGCTGCCCGGTTGCGACGCCGCTTGCTTGCCCCTCAACGGCGCGGCGCAAGCGTCAATTCAATCCACTGGAGGACATGCCATGAAACATTTACTTTGTGCCGTTGCCCTGGCGATGGCTATCGGCGGAACTGCCGATCTGTACGCGGCACCGCTGATCGACAATGCACCGATAGCGGAAGCACCCGCGCTGGCGACACTTGGCCTGGATGGCGTTGCCATGATGGTCGAAGCGGCTGGCAAGGATGCCGATGTCAAAGCCCGGCTGGCGGAGTTGGCGCTGGCAGGATGGCGTGCCGATTTCGCGGCCGCGCAAGGCGACAGCGCCGAATTGCCTGGGAAGGATGATGCCGTCCTGGGCAACGCCAAGTCCATGGCAAGGCTCTACGTGCCGTTGAGCAGTGTCGCAAATCCGGCATTGAAAGCAGCACTGGTGTTCGGAATGGCAGACAACGGTCTGAGCTTCGTGGCCATTGCACCGCACGCCGACGACACGACGGGGGTTGGCCTGGCTGCCGTTACCGGCGCAATGGACGCAAGAGCGGCTACCGATGCAGCACACCTGATTGACGGTTCGCTCGCGCCTGATCGCCAGAAAGTGACTTATCCACACTACTGGTCCTGCAAGTACGTGAACAAAATCGGTACCTCTGTTGCCTGCTTTTCGCTTTGGGGTAATCCGTTCGGCGCCTACTACAGCTATCTCGTCCGCTACGGCTATGCCAAGTCCAGTTCGCAATACTTTGGCTGGTACGCAAGCTGGAAAGGCTGCGGCGTAGCCTGCCCATTCGTGGTCACCACTACCAGTGGTCGCGGTCTGGTTTGCGGCCAGGTTCCGAACACTTCTTCCTGCACTGGCTTCTAGGCTGGTCCATTGCGCCCGGGCAGCGGCGACCGTCGCTGCCCGGCACTTTCTGGAGTCAAATATGCAAGTCACTAAACATTGCCTGATGGTGATCGCTGCCGCCCTTGCGGGCTGGAGCGGCACTATCGTCGCTCAGGACGGCGACGGCGCGCAGCAGATGCGGTTGCGCGAAAGCCTGCGCGAGCGGATGCCGGGATTGCCTGCGATTGACGCAATCAATCGCAGCCCCGTTGCTGGCCTGTGGGAAGTTCGGGTCGGCGCGGTGGTGTTCTATGCCGACGAAAGCGGTCGCTACGTGGTGCACGGAGAAATGCGTGACCTTGGCACTCAACGCAATCTGACCAAGGACCGCGTTGATCAGAGTACGGCGATCACCTTCACCGATTTGCCGTGGCGTGACTCACTGACCACGAGACGCGGTACGGGAGAACGTCGAATCGCCGTATTCGCCGATGCCAACTGCGGCTATTGCAAGGCGCTGGAAAGAGAGCTGGCAAAGCTTGGCGATGTCACCATCCACACCTTTCCAGTGGCGATGCTGGGGCCCGACTCACGCAAGCGCGGCAGCAGCATCCTGTGCGCTGCATCGCCAGAGAGGGCATGGCAAAACTGGATGCTTCGAAGCACCATGAGCAAAGCGTCAAAGTGTGACGCATCGGCACTGTCGCGCAACGAAGCCTATGCCCGACGCCACCTGCTGCGGGTCACACCCACCATTGTGTTCGCTGACGGCAGCCGGCACGAAGGCGTGCTCAGCGTCGAACAACTGAGGAGCAAGATGGCTGCCGCGGCTGCAGCCGGAAGTTAGCCTCCGGGCGTCTGCGCCGGCTGCCGATGGAAGGGCATCAAGCCTGCAGACGCGCCTGAATCTTCGCCTTGGTCGCCGGCAGTTCTGGCGGCAGGTTGTGC
>ERZ650309.571-NODE-571-length-18073-cov-5.029304_pt1 | contig 18073 bp, 13 predicted proteins | sample MGYA00376245_ERZ650309 | MGnify/ENA primary metagenome ERZ650309 (study PRJEB26733, sample SAMN07839294) | wastewater metagenome | biome: urban; feature: wastewater treatment plant; material: waste water | place: USA: North Carolina | collected 2016-04-26 ...
CGGAGGCGGTGCGCTTTATCACTTAATCAAGAATCGCTAAATCTGCTGAAGCAAATGCTGGCTAGAAAAAGGCTGCTCAATTGAGCAGCCTTTTTCTTTAGGTGGAACTTGATGGCGATTTCTCGCTCTCACTATTTTTTGACGAATTTCAGCGAAACGGAATTGATGCAATAACGCAACCCGGTTGGTTTCGGCCCATCGTCAAACACATGACCCAGGTGGGATTCGCAACGGCTGCACATCACTTCAACGCGTTGCATGCCAAAACTGTTGTCTTCGTGAGTCGTGATATTGGCTTTTTCAATCGGCTGCCAATAACTCGGCCAGCCCGTGCCAGAGTCGAATTTGGTTTTAGAGCTGAACAATTCCTGGCCGCAAGCGACACACACGTAAACGCCATCTTCGTGGTTATCCCAATAATCGCCGGTGAAAGCACGCTCCGTGCCTTTCTGCCGAGTGACATAAAACTGCATCGGCGTCAGCTCTTTCTTCCATTCCTCTTCACTTTTCACAATCTTGGCACCCTCTTTCTTCTCTTGCTGATTCTGTTCTGTTTTCTGTTTTGTTTTATCCGCTTGTTTGGGCGATTGGATGGAATAAGCCACTGCAAACGCCAGACACACTCCCAAAGCAACAACGATTTTCAGCATAAATTACACCTCGTTAAATGATGATGTCGGGCGTTCCGGATTCTTCGGAATTATCGCCCGACAATTTAACGCTGAAGCTAAGCCATTTATTCCTCTTGGTCGGCTCTCTGAACAATTGTCAGGCTTTTTTGTTATCAGCCTTTTTGTCTTCGGGTTTCTTTTCTTCGGTCTTTGGCTCTTCCCAATTGTTGATGACGATTTTGCCGTTTTCGATGATCAAAGCCAGGGGAATAATCTTGGTTTCCGATTTGACGACCTGCTCGTCGGTGAAGGTGTAGAAGAAACTTTGCACGAACACATTCGGATCGGTGCGATCAATATCCGGAGTGCCGTCGGTTTGCGCGACTTTAAGGTCTTTGAATTTGCCGAGAAGGCTTTCTTTCAACGTTTTGTTTTCGGCAGTCAGTTTCTGGTGAGCGGCGGTTGAAAGCATCGCTTCGGCTTCCGTCCATTTGCCTTCGCGAACGAAACCATTGAAGGCCGAATATGCCGTGCCAATTTGCTTTAAGTCTTGAAGCGAAACCGGCGGCGGCGGCGGCAACGGAGCAGGACGCGAATTCGCCCAACGATAAACGCTCCAGGTGCCAATCAAAAAAGCGATGGTCACAAACCACAAAACCGGCAGCAAAGCCTTGTTCCCTGTATCTTTGCCAAGCTCTTCGCGCGCTCTGGCTTCTGTATCTTCGAAAATTGTCCTCATGGTTTTCCCCTGAAAAATATCGGTTTGATTTGCCACTCAAAGTAGCTGACCTCGGCCAAAAGTGTCAAACAATCATCCCAGCGTGACAGCAGTTGCTGAACGCACACTAACACAGCACCTTGCAGCCAAATCATCGGCCAAAGTATTTGTTTGCATAGACCGAAATCGGCAGTTAAGCTTCGCCCTTACTTTTCACCGGTCAGTTCTGCGGAACTGTGTCGCGCTGATTCCAATTGATCATCAAAGAACTTTCTTTCTTATGAGCACAAAAACAACTCTTGGCATTTTTGGTTTGGGCACTGTGGGCACGGGCGTGGTCGCCCTGTTGCGCGACAACCCGCAATTCGACATTCGCGCCATTTCGGTACGCGATCGCAACAAAACCCGCGACTTTGATTTTTCTCAGTTCGAGATGAATCAGGATCCGTTCAAGCTGGCCGAAGACCCCGGCATTGAAATTCTGGTCGAAGTCGCGGGCGGCATTGATCCGGCGTACGAAGTCGTCAAACGAGCCATCAGCAGCGGTAAACACATCGTCACCGCCAACAAAGAACTGATCGCCAAACATGGCCCGGAGCTGTTTGCGCTGGCCAACCAACACAACGTCACGATCTTCTTTGAAGCCGCAGTCGGTGGAGGCATTCCGCTGATTTCGACCTTGCAGCGCGGCTTGCAAGCCAACAAAGTTTCCCGCGTTGCCGGAATCGTCAATGGCACCACCAATTACATTCTGACCAAGATGGAGCGCGAGCAGAAAACTTTCGGCGACGCGCTGGCCGAAGCTCAGGCCGCAGGCTTTGCCGAAGCTGATCCGAGTGACGACATCGAAGGCCGTGACGTGGTCTACAAAATAACGATTCTTTCTTCGCTGGCGTTTCAAGCCCCCATCGAAGTCGAAAAGGTTTACCGGCAAGGCATCACGGAAATCACCGATCTGGACATTAAACTGGCGCGCGAATTTGGCTATCGCATCAAGATGATCGGCCTTGCTCAGCGCGGAGAAAACGACGCGCTGGATGTTCGCGTGCATCCGATGTTGGTTCCACTCGGCCACCCGCTGGCCGGTGTGGACGGCGTCAACAACGCCATTTTCATCAGCGGCAGCGCCGTCGGCGAAATCATGCTGATGGGTCCCGGAGCCGGCCGTTATCCAACCGCCAGCGCGGTTGTCGGCGATGTGATCAATATCGCCAGCGCCATCAAACTGCCGGACTTCGCGCAATACTTCCAACTTCCGATCAGTTCCAACGTCAGCAAAGTCATGCCGATTGAGGAATCGGAAAACGCTTACTACATTCGGCTGGAAACCCGCGATTCGCCGGGAGTGATCGGCCATCTGGGTTCGGCGTTCGGTAATCACGGAGTCAGCTTGCACAGTTTCACGCAGCGCGGAGTCACAGAAGACGGCACGGCCACGATCGTGCTGCTGACTCATCAAGTGAAAGAAAAACAGCTGCAAGCGGCGTTGAAAGAAATCATCGCGCATCCAACGACAAAACAAATTGGTGTATTGCTTCGAGTTTTGAGTTAAGGAGAATTTGTTATGGCTGTGAATGCAATTTATCTGGGAATCAAAGGAGCCGTTGTCGCGCTCAACCGTACAACCGGCGAAGAAATCTGGCGAACGGCGCTGAAAGGCGGCGATTTCGTCAACGTGGTGCTGGACGGCAATCAACTGTACGCCACGACCAAGGGCGAAATTTTCTGCCTGGACACAACGACCGGTGAGCCTCGCTGGCACAATAAATTGTCTGGCTTGGGATTGGGGCTGATTTCCATCGCCACGCCGAGTGGCAGTCAGGTCTTGACGGCTCAGGAAAAACGTCAGCGCGACGCTGCAGCGGCCGCCGCCGCTGCAGCAAGCGCCAGCTAAACTATGCCAACTGCCCCACACATCGTCATCATCGGAGCGGGTTTCGGCGGCTTGACCGCTGCGCAGGCTCTGAAAAAAGCGCCGGTTCAAATCACCATCGTTGACCGCACGAACCACCATTTGTTCCAGCCGCTGCTATACCAGGTGGCGATGGCGGGACTTTCGCCAGCAGACATTGCGGCTCCGATCCGATCCATTCTTCGCAAACAAAAAAATGTCTCGGTCATGTTGGCCGAAGCCACCGGAGTGGATTTCGCCAATCGCGAAATCATTTTGGGCGAACAGCGGCTGGCGTACGATTACTTGTTGCTGGCGACCGGGGGACGAACAAGTTATTTCGGCCACGACGAGTGGGAACTGTTTGCGCCCGGGTTGAAGGATTTGGACGACGCCGTCGAAATCCGCCGCCGAGTGTTGATGGCGTTTGAAGCCGCCGAAAAAGAATCCGATCCTCAACGCCGACGGGAATTACTGACCTTTGTTGTCGTTGGCGGAGGCCCGACCGGAGTCGAGTTGGCGGGTTCCATCGCCGAACTGGCGCGCTTCGTCCTGTCTCGAGATTTCCGCACCATTCAACCTGAAGCCGCTGAAATTTTGCTGCTGGAAGGTGGCGACAAAATCCTGACCAGCTTCACGCCTGATTTGGCTGAAAGCGCATTGCGGCAATTAACCGCGCTGGGCGTTACAGTTCGCACCGGCGCTCAAGTCACCAACATTGACGAAACCGGCGTGCAGCTTGGCGCTGAAAAGATCAATGCGGCAACAGTGATTTGGGGCGCAGGCGTTCGCGCAACAGCGCTGACTCAATCCCTGGGAGTCGAAACCGACCGCGCCGGTCGTGTTCTCGTCGAGCGGGATTTAAGCCTGCCCGGCCACCGCGAAGTGTTTGCTATCGGCGACATGACGCTGTTTCTACAAGACGGAAAACCGCTGCCCGGCGTCAGCCCTGTGGCGATGCAAATGGGCGAAGCAGTCGCTCAAAACATTCACAACGACCTGACCGGCAACCCGCGCAAAGAATTTCACTATACCGACAAAGGCACCATGGCCACGATTGGCCGTAAAGCTGCCATCGCTCACGTGGGCAAATTGAAGCTGTCAGGCTTTCCCGCCTGGCTGTTCTGGCTGGGATTGCACATCTGGTTTTTGATCGGATTCCGCAACCGGTTCGCGGTGATGTTCAACTGGGCGTGGTCGTATTTCACCTATCAACGCGGCGCGCGATTGATTACCGGCAGGCGGTTGAGCCTTCGCCCGCGTAGAAAACTGGCGACGCCCGAAGACCGTCAATCCGCCAATCAGCGCGAAGGCGAATACAAAGTGAACTGATGTCTTGAACTGTTCACATTAATCCTTGGACTTTTTTGTTTACTGCGCGCGGCTATCTGCATAGAATGCTGCTCGTTTGCCCTCCCTTCCTCCCATAGTCTGTAAAAGCATTTCCCCTTCATCTGTGATTTCCCCCCTACAACAAAGGACTCCCACATGGCGACTTCGGCGGCCTCGCTTTTCACGACTGCGACCATTTCAACCACCAATTGGTTGATCAGCAAAAAAGACGACTGGGTTTGGGTGCTGGGCGGAGCAATCGCTTCGTACGTAATTCTGGCGGCGTTCATGGCTGGATTTCCGGTTTCAGCAATGGGCTTTGTCATGTTGTTTCTGTTGGAAGCGCCACACGTGTTCGCCACGGCCACGCGCAGCTATCTTGATCCGGCGGAACGGCAACGATTCGGATGGTTTCTGTGGTTGCTGATTCCGTTGACGCTGGTCGGGCCTGTGTTTGTCTGGCTGGGACTCGCCAAACTCTTTTTTGCACTGTCGTTCTGCTGGTTGCATGTGCATTACGCCAAACAGCATTTGGGCTTCGTCATGCTGTACAAACGCAAAGCGGGGGAATTCGACGATTTCAAACTGGACAAATATTTCCTGCTGACTTCGCTGACGCTGCCGTTGTTTTTCTTTTTCTCCTTCAATCCACAAACCGCATTGATCAACGTCGGCCTCTTTGTCATGTATTTGGTGCTGACGGGGTTTTATCTGGCAAAACAGTTCAGCAAACCGAAACTGGTTTTGCCTAAACTGTATTTTTTGGGATTGATCATTCCATTGCAGTGGTTGGCGTTTTGGTACGCGGAAAGCAGCGGACACGGAATCAAAGTGGCAGGAATGCTGATCGGACTGGGCCACGCGCTGCAATATCATAAACTCACGCGGCTGTATCACCACACCGAGCAGGCGGAAACCGGCACCAAAAAATTCTGGCATTCATTGGCCGGGTATCTGTTCGTCATTCTCGGTTTGAATCTGGTCTTCAATATTTTGCCGCGCGGATTTGCCGAAAGTGATTACGCGTTTGCTGCGCTGTGGGGAATGTCGTTTCAGCATTACTTGTTAGACGGCAAGCTGTGGAAAACCAAAGACTTTCCGATCTTCCGCAAGGCGCTGGGCATTTGATCCGGCTCAAGGCTTGCGAGTCGGCTTCGCTCAAAATGCGGCTGAGGCTATTGCGGCTTTTCCCTGGGCAAGCCGCTGAAGCTTTTCCGGCCCAACAATCTCTTCTGTCATCCAGGGAACGATGACAACGCGCTTGGCATAGTTCTGTTCAACTTCGCGAATCTGCTCCAACTCCGCCGCCGCTCGCTCGACCAGCAACGGGTCTGTGGTGTTGGTCACCGCCAAGCTGTTGTTAATGATCCAGGCGTAAGGTTCGATGCTGGCGCGCCGCAAATCATTCTGTAGCTGCGCGGCTTCCAACACAGGAGTCGTTTCGGGAAGAGTGACCAACAGCACCTTCGTAAAGCTCTGATCTTTCAGCCGCATCATCGGCGTCACCAGATGGCTGCTCATGGCTCCGGCGTTTCTCAGCACTTCACGGTGATAGGCTCCCGTCGCATCCAGCAATAGCAAAGTGTGGCCGGTTGGCGCGGTATCCATCACCACAATTTCGCGCCGGGCGCTGGACACGATGCGCGAAAACGCATGAAAGACCGCGACTTCTTCTGTGCAGGGAGAGCGCAGGTCTTCTTCCAGCAACGCCAAACCGGCAGCATCAAGTCCTTTTCCGGTTCGTTCGATAACGTGTTTTCTGTAAGCTGCTGTCTCAGCTTCAGGATCAATCCGACTGAGTTTCAATCCGGAAACATTCACGCCCACGGCAGCAGAAATATGAGCCGCCGGATCTGTCGTCGTCAGGTGAACCGGCAATCCGCGCCTGGCCAGTTCTGTGGCAATGGCAGCGGCAATCGTCGTCTTTCCAACACCGCCTTTGCCCATCACCATCACCAACCCATGTCCGGCGGCGGCAAGTTCTTCGACCAAACTCGACAATCCGGGAAGCTGGGAAACAGCCTTTCGAATGTCTTCGCTTCCTGCCGTTGCCGGAAGCGGCTTGGAATCAAGCAACAGGCCACGCAAAGCGTCAATTCCGACGATGTTATACCCACGCAACGATATCCGCATTTGCGACAGCGCTTGCAACCGTTCGGGCATCGCCGTCATAGCGTCTGCCCCTCGCTTTTCCAGCGCCACGGCAACTGCGTCTGTCTGGTCGGTAGCGCGAAAGATTCCATTGATGATCAGAAACTGATTGCGAAGCCCAAGCTCTTCCAGTTCGATGCTGGTGCGTTCTGCCTCCTTGATCGAGCTTCGGTCTGGACGGGTCACCAGTATCAACGTCGTCTGGGCACCGTCAGAAAGTGCGGCAACCGTCGCCGCATATTTTTCCTGCTGAGTTTTCAATCCCGAAAGCGGCCCAAGACACGACGCGCCGCGTTCATTCGTGGCCAGAAACCCCGACCAGGCAGCCGGAAGCTGCAACAACCGCAAGGTGTGGCCGGTGGGAGCCGTATCGAAAATCACGTGATCGAATTGAACAGCCATGCTTTCGTCAACAATAAAGCCGGTGAATTCATCGAAAGCGGCGACTTCGACCGTACAAGCGCCTGAAAGCTGTTCTTCCATTCCGGCAATGGCATCAGTCGGCAGCGCCCCGCGATATGGCCCGATGACGCGCTCGCGGTAATCTTTCGCGGCAGTTTCAGGATTGATATTAAGAGCGGATAAACCCGGAACAGATGGAACAGGCGTTGGTTGCGACGAAAGCTGCACACCAAGCACTTGATCGAGGTTGGAAGCAGGGTCGGTGCTGATCAGCAACACGCGTTGTCCCTGATCAGTGAGCGCAAGCGCGGCGGCGCATGCTGTTGAAGTTTTGCCAACTCCGCCTTTGCCGGTGAAGAAAAGAAATCGTGTGGCGTGATCAATCAGGTTCATGAAAGCTCCTTCAACAGCACTTTGACTCATTCGGCAAAACCGTGAGCCTGCGCCCGATTTTGACTGGCTCTATCGGTTCTGCGGCGAAGTTGACGCCCACATAACCCGCCAGGGCAACGCGATCAGGATAAACGGCGCGGCTGATGATTTGCCCATCCACCAGAATCAGCGGCAGACAGCCGTTTCCCTCTTGATGAAGCGCGGCGTTGACGGATTCATTGCCGACGAAAACGCCGGGTTCCTGAGCCAGATTGTACCGTTCGACCCGGATGCCTTGCGTTTTTAACCATTCCAGATCAGCGGCGAAACGCGGCAGCACGGGATCAATGTCCGGTCCGCAAACCCCTGTTGAGCAACACATTGGCGGGTCAAACACTTCAACTTTTTTCACGACACTCTCCCCAAAAACGCTGGGCCGTTTTTCAATCGGGTTTGAAAGACCTCGTGCTGTTAGCTGTTTGCGACAGCCACAAATTCTTTTATCCAGGCGCGAATCTCATCGCGCACACGGCGAAAAATTGCCAATGTCGTCGCTTCATCGGCAGCGCCGGGAACAGGCGGGTCTTCAAAACTGTGATGGATGCGCTGGGTCTTTCCGGGAAACACCGGGCAAACTTCGTTGGCGTGATCACAAACGGTGATGACGTAATCGAAATCTTGCCCGATGAACTCATCCACGTTCTTTGACCGATGGCCGGAAATATCAATGCCAATTTCGCTCATCGCCTGAATCGCTTCTGGCCGCACAAAGCTGGCGCGAGTTCCCGCGCTGACCACGTCAAACCTGTCGCCAGCTTCATGGCGCAACAAACCTTCAGCCATCTGACTGCGAGCGGAATTCCCAGTGCAAAGGATCAAAACACTTTTCAGCTTTGAATGTTTGAATGCTTCATCGAGTTTGAGCGCCAGAAAAGCCGCCGAAGAACAACGCGGCAAATTCCATTCCGGCGAATTTGCCAGCCGCGTTTGGTAATCGGCGCGCTCTCTCTCTTGAAACCCGAATCTCTTTTGAAAGTAATCTTTCGCCGTTGTAGTCAGCAAAACCACTTCCTCGATCCCAGTGCGAGCAGCGTTTTCCAGCAATTGCTGGACGAGCTTGGAACCAATTCCCTGCCCTTGTTGTTCGGAAGAAACAGCAGCGGAGCGCAACAATCCAAGTTCTCCATGCCGTTCCAAACCTACACAACCGACAATTTTCCCGTTGCTGGCTTGGGCGATCAGAAAATTGTGCAGGTGTTCGTTTACACCTTCGTGGGGCAAATCCGCCGCCGAAAGAACTGCCAGAATCTCCGGCAGGTTGGCGGCGGACGCAGGTTCAATTGTGATGAGTTGATTGGTCATTTTATCGAGTCAACGAAACCAGGCTTGGCGCTGTTGTGCAGCACGCGGTCGCGTTGGCTTGTTCAGGCAGATTGTCTTCCAACACGACAAACACTTCCCACGCATTCCCATCTGGGTCGCTGACCCAGGTTTTATCCTGCACGGCGAAACAACAACTGGTTTGCATTTCATCTTTTGTGGCGAGGCCCGCTTCCTGCCAACGCTGCCGCATTGCCAGCACATCTTCGGTCGAAGCGACCTGAATGCCCAAATGCGAAAGCCTGGAAAGCTTCCCTTCTGCGCCCGCCGGAATTTCATTCATCGCCAGGTTCAGCGGCGGATTTTGCACGTCGAATTTGGCGTAGCCAGTGCGCACTTTGCTAGGTTCAATGCCAAGCATCTTGCGATAAAACTCGATGCTTTGCCCGACGTTGCTGACGTTCAACGAAATGTGCGGCTTCAGTGTCTGAATTTTATGCGTCGTATTGCTCATTGATTCTCTCCTTCTTGGTTTTTGCGTTGACCTACATATTCGCCTTGCCGAATATGTACTGCACAGTACCGCGCCCCTTCATATTCGTCAAGACGAATATGAGATTTTGTGATAAATTTTCGTGGCCATGAAAACCAAGGATGAAAAATTTGATGTGGCGGCTTTCTTTCTGGCGCTTTCGGACCGAACGCGTCTGCGGCTGTTGAACCTAATGGGCGACGACGAAGTATGCGTCTGCTTTTTCGTGGAGGTGCTGGGCGAACCACAGCCGAAAATTTCACGGCATCTGGCCTATTTGCGACAAGCAGGCGTAGTGAAAGCTCGGCGCGAAGGCAAGTGGATGAATTACCGCATTGTGAAACCACCTGATCCATTCGCGGCTCAGGTGCTCAACGAAGTCCGCGCCTGGTTGCGCGAAGACAAAGAGTTGAAAAACGACCGCGAGCGATTGATCAACGTCTGCTGCGCTCCGCGAATGCCAGTGCAACTGCTCAGCGCGCCCAAACCGGCCAGCGTGGCCGCGCTATCCTCCAAATCCTAAAAATTTGGCAAAGCCTAAAAAAGAAACCGGGCTGGTGATCAAGGTTTGATCACCAGCCCGAAGTGTTTTACTTCCACAAGGTCAGCTTAAAAGTTCAGTCGCAACGCGAACTGAATCTGACGGTTTGTTCCCAGCCCAACCGTGCGTTCAACCGTGCGATTGAGTATGCCGAAGGTTCCTGCCGCCGCAGCCGTAAAAGGCTGGCCGGGCTGCAACTGGTTCGTGCCGTTTCCAATCACGTTCGGCAAGGTTCCCGGCGGGTTGGCAAAATTCGTCACGTTGAAGATGTTGAACACTTCCGTGCGGAATTCGATGTTCATCGTTTCGGTGACGGCGAACTTTTTGGCCAGAATCACGTCCTGCTGGTAGAAGTTCGGGCCGTGGATCGAATTGCGTTCCAGATTGCCAAACGTGCCTGGTTTCGGAGCCGCAAAGGCCGCCGGATTCAGAATCGTCCGATCCGCATTCAGGAACGGATTGACGCCTGGAATCAAGTCTGGACGACGCACGTTACGCGAAGCGCCTCCGCGGGGCGTGTTGATCACCGCCGTGCGTCCTGCCGCAGGAGTTTGGAAAACCACGCCTGCCGCATCCACATACACCACATCCGGTCGAACGATCAGCACAGGAACGGGCAAGCCGCTGCGCGAATTCAAAATCGTGCCGACTTCCCAACCGCTGAGCAAGGTCTTGCTGACGCCAGTCAACTTCTTGCCGAAAGGCAGCGCATAAATCGCGCTGACGTTGAAGGTATGACGAACGTCGAAGTTGTTATACCCGTTGTCGTAGTCGAATTCTTCTGTCGTGCGAGCGTTGTTGGCCACCGTCGAAGCTTCATTCGATCCCGCCGTGTTGCCGTAGCTCTTGCCGTAGGTGTACTGCGCGTTCAGCGTCACGCCCGAATTGAATCGGCGCGCCAGCGTCGCCTGCAAGGCGTTGTAACTGTCGTGTCCGCCGCTGCGTTTGTAATCCACTTCGGCGTAAGGATTCTGCACCGTCGGGTTCTGTCCCGCAGCACCCGACGTCACAATCGAAAACTCACGAATAATGATCGCGTTGTTCGCCGGATTGACGTTGGTCAGCACTGACGTGATGTTGTTCGCCACACTTCGCAGAAACAGATTGCGCCCCTGGCTGCCGACGTAAGCGAGCGTCAATCCCAGCTTGAATGGCAATTCCTGCTGCACTGAAACCGTGTAAGAAAAAATGCGTTCCGGGAACGTGTATCCCTGAATGTCATACGCACGCGGCTGGAAACCGCGGTTGTTTGGGTTGCTGGTGAACGCCGCAACCAACGCTGGCTGGTTTTGCGGGAAGGCGTTGTTGACGTTGCTAAGCGTAGTGCTAACACGGTCGGATTCAATCGGTTGAATCTGATCTTCAGTTTGTCCTGGTCCGTAATTGATGCCGAAACCGGCGCGCACAACCGTTTTGCCTCCGCCAAACCAGCCGTTGCCTTTTTCATTCGGCGACCAGGCCAGCGACAAACGCGGCGCAAAGTTGGCCTTGTTCGCCTTCAACGGCAAAGTGTCGGGCGACAGGATCGTGCCTTTGTAAATGTCGAAAACGACTTGCAGGTGTTTGTCTTCGCGCAGCGGCGAGAAGTATTCGTACCGCAGACCGTAGTTGAAAGTCAGGTTCGGACGAATCTTCCATTCATCCTGAGCGTAACCGATGTAATACTCCTGTTTGGCAAAACGTTCGCCAGTCGCGCCGTTGTTGAACGGGCTGGGCGCGCTCAAATCCCCCAGGTACTGAACTGTAGCAGCAGTGTTGGCGAGAAAGCTGGTGATGTTCGAATAGCTGTACGTCGTGCCGCCCAGACGATCTGTGTACGCGCGCACGAAACGAACTTCGCCGCCAAATTTCAGGCTGTGATTGCCTCGCAGCCACGACAGGCTGTCAATCAGTCCGATGGTGTAAGGCGTGTAAGGTGCGCCGCGCCCGTTAGTTGCGCTGTTAGCGCGTACCAAACCACCCGGAATCGAAATCCCAGACGAAGCGCTTTGTCCGGCAATTCCGCTGTTGGCTACGCTGCCGCTTAGGTTGATCGTCACCGCCGACAAATCAATTCCGTTGACGGTCGGAGCCTGACCGGAAACTCGCGTCAACGCTCCGTTGTAACCGAGCTTGAATTCATTGATCTTTTGACCGAACAGGCTCTGCCACGCGAAGACTCCGTTTTGCGGAACCGATTTGATGATCGCGCGAGCGCCTGAAACGTTCTGCGGCTGATCGTTGTCGCCCTGATCGCGGAAAAAGCGAACGTAAAACGAATTGCGGTCGCTGTGTTTGTAATCCAACCGCAACGCGCCTGAGTTTTCGTTGACAGGATTGCTGGCCTGTAACTGCGCGATTTCAAAATCCGGGTTGGTCGAAGTTCCCGGCAAAATCACCGCGCCTGCGCCGCGAAAACCTGCCAAACAAATCGGAGCCACAGCCGCCACAGCGCGAGCGCAAGCCGACGCGCTGGGAACAGCTTCGACAAAGTTGATGCCCGAACGCAGCCGATAACCTTCGTAGCTGCCAAAGAAAAAGAATTTGTCTTTGATGAACGCTCCGCCCAAGGAAGCACCAAACTGATTGAGCTTCAACGGCGATTTCGAGACACGATCAAACCAGTTGCGCGAATCCAACTGATCGTTGCGCAAATATTCAAAAGCCGAACCGTGGAATTGATTGCCGCCCGATTTGGTGACGACGCTAACTTGGCCGCCAGTTCCGGTTCCGTATTCTGCCGGGTAGCTGTTGGAATCCACGCGGAATTCCTGGACGTTTTCGAGAGAAGCCTGAAGGCGAAAGGGTGACGGAATTTCTCCGTTCAAGTTACCGGGCGAAGCGTCAATGATGGCTGAGCCTTCGACACCGTCGTAACGAATCGCATTTTGGTTCACAGCCCGACCAGAAAAACGAATGTCGCCAAACGTTCCCGAACCGCTATTGAGCGCGCCGGGAGCCTGCAAATACAACTGCGACAACTGGCGACCATTCAGCGGCAGCCCTTGCACTTCCTGCTGATTGACGTTCGCGCCCATACGAGCCGAACTGGTGTCCAAAGCCACTTCCTCTCCGCCGACGATATTGACAGTTTCAGTGGCTCCGACAGGTTTTAACTCAACCGATAAATCAAGCTCCTGACCGACGACCAATTCGACGCCCGTGTATTCGGTTTTTGCGAAACTCGCCGCCACAACCGTCACCGCGTATTGCGATGGTTTCAGGTTGACGATCTGGAAAATTCCTTCCTGGGTGGAAGTCGCCGTTCGAATATCGCCGGTGCGAACATTTTTCACTGTGATGGTGGCACCGGGAATGACAGCTCCGGTTTGATCTTTAACTATGCCTGTAATGCGGCTCTGGTCTATTTGACCATATGCCAGCATCGCCGACAGCACCATAATTGCCGTCAATGACAAACTGCCAAATATAAGTTTGAGACGTTGTGATCTCATAAGAATGTTTCTCCTGTCGCTCAAAACCCAAATGCTTTGAGCGAATTGAACAGGCAAAACTCACCTCAGTCCCAGCCAACGTGAGAGTTGATCGCCTGTAATCAAATGGTTCTGAATCTTTCTATTGTTTGAGTGCGGTAGATCGGCAATCTACCAGTGGCCGGTTAAATCGAAGTAAGAGCCAAGTTAATTCAACGTTAAGCCAATCCGAGATCAGAACGGCTAAGACGAAAGCACTTTGCCTTGATTCACTCGCATTGCGTTCAACAATCAGGTTTCCAGGCTTCTCCAATGGCTCCGTTTAATTACCTCTGCTCATTCAGCACAATAAGCGCATCCGTTATCCATACTTCCTGCCAATGTTTCCTTCCTTGCCCTCTTCAACTAATTCTAGGAAAAGCCTTGACACTTTTTTTCAGCGAGCTTACCTTTAGCCTTCTTGAAAATGACTTTCATCTTTGTCTAGATCAAAAATTTAACGGTTGAACAGGTTAAGGGAAGCGGAGCTATGAAGTCCCAGAAAGTGACGAAAACCGAAAATACGTACGACCATAAACGGCAATGCCATCAACCGGGTCATCGAATTACATAACCTGCGTCTTCGGCTCAGCAATGAGCAAACCGCGCGATAAACGACAAAAGCAATCATCAGAAATCATTTGGAGGGTACTGTGAGTTCAGGAGCTGAAATTAACATGGAAAATATTACAGCGAAGCAGAACACTGGCGCAGCCAGAACAATCAAATCACTTTTGCTGGTGGCTTGCTGCTTTCTGTGTTTACCACCCGCAGCCGCGCTGGCACAGAAGGAATTGACCGGCGCGATTCGTGGCGTGGTCAAGGATCAAGCCGGAAACGCTGTGATCTCAGGCGCTCGCGTGACGGTTAGACACGAGCCCACAAGAACCAATCGCGAAGTGACGACGGACGGCGAAGGTCACTTTGCTGTACTGGGTTTGGCGCCGGGAAGCGATTATTTAATTACAGTCAGCGCGCCAGGCTTCCGCGAAGCCACTCGCCAGGCTCTGTCGCTTTCATCAGGCGATTCGTTAACGCAGGATTTCGCTTTGCAGATCGTCTCGCTCATCGAATCAATCAACATTACTGCTGATTCCGCTGTGGTGGTTTCCAACGCGCCTGAAATTTCACAGGTTGCGGACGCGCGGCGCATCACGGAACTTCCTTCTGCCAGGCGCAGCATCAACAGTTTTGCGCTGCTCGATCCGCACGTTCGCAACACCGCCGGGCAAGGCGCGGACGGTTCGACCGCAACGCGACTGGCGATCAACGCCAATTCGTTCCGCCACACGAACTATCGCCTGGACGGCAACACGAACTACGAATCGGTGTACGCCAACTCGCCGCAACAACAGGTGTCGCTGACCGCCGTGCAGGAATTCAAAGTGCTGACCAATCAATATTCGGCGGAATATGGCGGTTCGACCGCCGGCATCATCAGCACGACCACCAAAGCCGGCACGGATCAATTTCATGGCGAAGCTTTCGCCTTTCTAAAGCCTTCCGGCATTCAAGCCCGACCACCTGTTTCCAGCTTGCGCGTGCCGAACGAAAACTGGCAATTCGGCGGCGCGCTGAGCGGCCCGATCATCAAAAATCGGCTGAACTTTTTCGCCAACTACGAACGCATTCAGCAGAATCGCGGCTCGTTTATTCAATCGCCAACGCCATCAACGTTCACAGGTCATTACCGCGACAACCTGGCGTTGGCGAAACTGGATTACCGCTTCAGCGACACACATAGTTTGAGCTTGCGGCTGAATGGCAACCGCAACATCAACGACAACAGCAACGACGCAGTCAGCGGATTCAATCAACCCAGCGCGGCGCGCAACAACTACGCGCAGAACGTCACCACGCAACTGACCGACCGCCAAACCTGGGGCACGAAGTTGAACGAAGTCCGCTTCAGCTACATCAATACCATCCCCAACGGCAGCAGTCCGGTTCAGGCGGCTGTTACCGTCGTCCGCCCAAACTACAGCACCGAAGGCACGTCATCGTTTTCCTTTACGCGCACACAGACCTATCACCTGGCCGATCAATTGGCCTGGCAATGGCACAAACACGAACTGCGTTTGGGCGGCGATTTCCAGCGGCAGAAAGTCGTTGACGATTCCTTCTCGCTATATGGCACGTACACCTTTGCGCCCCTTGCACCTGGAAGCTCGCCGCTGCCCAACGAAAACCCAGTGCAATATTCGCAAACTTTCGGCAGACAGTTGCTGCGTTATGGGCAGACAGCGATTTCCGGTTTCGCGCAAGACAACTGGCGGGCGCTCTCAAGACTGACGCTCAATCTTGGCTTGCGCTACGAATACCAGACGCTGACGGATGAGAAGAACAACTTCGCGCCGCGTCTGGGCTTTGCGTGGGATGTGCGCGGCGACGGCAATACGGTGATTCGCGGCGGAGGCGGAATTTTTTACGATCAATACTACATGTACATCACGCGCCGTTTTCTGTTTCAGGGGCCGTATTCGTACCAGGCGACCATCACGCTGAAACCGTCGGACGCCGGATTCCCGACTTTCCCGAACTCACTAACCGCGCCGCCGGGAACCATTGCCTCGGCCAGGCGCGACATTTATCTGGCCGATGCGCGCTTGCTCAACCCGTACAGCACACAGTTCTCGTTCGGCGTGCAGCAAAAACTGTTCGCCGGATGGACGCTGACCGTGGACGCCATCACGCAGCACTCCGTCCGGCAGATGCGGGCGATTGATTTGAATGCGCCTGCTCCGTTCACGCGCACAGCGGCGGGTCAAATCCGCACCGGCGCGGCGGCAGACGCCACACGCCCATTCACAACCTATCTGGGCGTTCCGGTGAAAAGCGTCGTGCGCGTCGAAAACTCTGCCAGCAGCGATTACGACGCGCTTGATCTCGGCCTGGTCAAGGCATTCTCCAAACGCTTTCAGGTCGAAGGTCATTACCTGTACAGCAACGCGACGACCGATTCGATGTTTTTCGGCGAGCCGAATACTGGCGTGCCGAACGATTGGAACAACAACTTGCGACTGGAACACGCGCCCAGCGATTTTCACCAGCGGCATCGGTTCGTAGGCCACGGCCTGGTCGAAATGCCGTGGAAGACGCAGGCTTCATTCATCCTGACGCTCGCTTCGGGCTTGCCGGTTGATCCGCGCACAGGCGTAGATAACAACGGCGATTCAAACGTGGTGGATCGTCCGATCAATCCGGCGACTGGCAGCACCTTCGCGCGCAATTCGTTCCGCACGCCAACTCAGGCAAGTTTCGACCTGTCGCTGGCCAAGCGAATCACATTGCGCGAAGGTCTGCGACTGGAATTGCGCGCCGAAGGTTTCAATTTGTTCAACCGGAACAATTACATCAAGGTCAATTCGACCTGGGGGAACGGCGTGACACCGCTGGCGACATTCCTTGCGCCAATCGCCGGCATCAGCAACAGCGATCCGTCGCGGCAATTTCAGGTAGCAATGCGACTGATTTTCTAAAGAGTTAAAGCTGGTATTAACGGTTGCCAGTTGTTGTATGTGAGACGATACTTGCGCCTCACATACAACAACCCATTCGGAGGAAGCCGTTATGAAAACTCGTCTGCTTATTGCTGTGTGCTGTTCCCTGCTCGTTTCGACTATTGCGAACGCACAAACTTCTCAACCTCCTAAAGACAACACCGTCATCTGCCACGTGCCAACGGCGACCAAAGCTTCAGAAAAACCGGCGACTCTGAAAGAAGGTTACGGCAACGTCAAAATGACCGTAACAACCAAATCACCAGAAGCGCAGGCGTTTTTCAATCAAGGCTTGGCGCTGCTGCATTCATTCTGGTTTTATGAATCCGACCGTTCATTTGAGCGAGCCGCCCAACTCGACCCGGATTGCGCCATGGCGCAGTGGGGAATCGCAATGGCGGCGGTCAACGAAACGCGGCGAGACGCAGCCATCAAACGAGCCAAAGAGTTGGTAGCGAAAGTCAGCGACCGCGAACGGCTGTACATCGAAGCCGTCGAAGCTCGCTACAAAGGCGAACGGTCAACAATTCAAAACAATGGCTTTCTCGGTGCCAGCTCTGATTATCAAAATGCGATGCGAAAAGTCGTGGCCTTTTACCCTGACGACCTGGAAGCAAAACTGTTCCTGGCCCTGGCACTGATGTCCGGATTCGAACGCGACGGTTCGCCTCGACCGGGCACAGTCGAAGCCATCGCGATGCTGCAATTGGTGCTGGCGAAATCGCCGAATCATCTGGCGGCCCATCATTACATGATTCACGCCACTGAATCCGGCAAACGTGCGATTGACGGAGTTCCCGCCGCAGACATTTATGGCACGCTGGCTCCGAAAGTCGGCCACGCCGTTCACATGCCTGGCCACACCTACGTTCACGTAGACCGCTGGGACGACGCGGCCAAAGCTTTTGAGGGTTCGGCGGAAGTAGATCGCACTTACATCCGCGACAACAAGGAAGAGACCGATCACGCCGCAGGACCTTATGGCCACAACGTCCACTTTTTGGCCTTGGTCTATGGTTACCAAGGCCGATACCGCGACGCCATTCGCGTCAGCCAGGAACTGCTGGATGCCACCAAAGACGCCAGCGAAACAAAATCGCGCACTGCGTTGGAAGGGCGAATTTCAATGCTGCGCTCGCTGGTTCGGTTTGAAAAGTTCGACGAGATTCTGGACGGCAAATCGCTTCCCGACGAAAGCGTTTTTGAAGTGTTCAAAGCCTGGCGCTATTACGCGCAAGCCGTCGCCACACT
>ERZ650309.572-NODE-572-length-18051-cov-3.929873_pt1 | contig 18051 bp, 17 predicted proteins | sample MGYA00376245_ERZ650309 | MGnify/ENA primary metagenome ERZ650309 (study PRJEB26733, sample SAMN07839294) | wastewater metagenome | biome: urban; feature: wastewater treatment plant; material: waste water | place: USA: North Carolina | collected 2016-04-26 ...
CGACGGGCAGACGCTCTGCTGCCCCTGTCCACCGACACGACCGACGCGAGGTCTACGGCGTGCCCTTGCGGATGTCAGCCTCGAGTTCTGGCGAGGCAATGTCGCTGAGGTCTCGGAATGCGAGGCTGAGCTGGTCGATGAGCTGGCCCTTGGCCCCGTGCTCTTCGAAGCAGGTTTTCCACTGCCGCACCTCGCCCCAGACCCGGCGCATGATGCCCACCGCCGTCGGACGCTCTGGCACGAAGGCGGCATAGTGGCTCAAGGCGTTGTCCAGGGTGGCCAGCTTGCCCTGCGCCCCCACCCCGAGGTGCAGCCGGCGCTCGCTGGCCAAGACCGGCCGCGGCACCACGTCGTACAGCGGACTGAGCATCCACCCACCGAGCCGCGGGTCACGCACGAAACCGTGGTTGCGCAGGTGGTCGTCGTCGTTGGTGACGAAGATGTTGAGCACCATGCGCGCAAACATCTCATCGGCGTTGGCCCTCACCGCGATGGGATGGACGTACCGGCGAATGGCGCGACCCAGGTCTGCGTAGGTCTTGTCGGGCGACTCGAGTTCGCTGCAGGCCACCAGCGTGAGACCGCTGACGAAGGGCAACCGCCCTTCCACCCGACCATCGCCCGGGCGGGTGTCCTGCAAAGCGCCCTCCGGCAAGGGCTCGCCCGCGTGCACCGGATCGGCGCTGATCTGGATCAGGCCGCAGCCGAGCGCGCCGCCGCTGAGGCCGAGACCCAGCGCAAGGCCGCCAAGGAGCGCGAGAAGAAAGCCAAGTTCGAGCGTTGCAAGAACGCCGACGACCCGCTCTGCGGTATCTAAGCGACCCTGTCGTCGCCCGCCTGATTACTCCTCCTCGCCGCAACTGGCTTTCGCTTACTGACTGAAAGGACGTCGCTATGAACGCAAGGACTCTTGTTCGATCCATCCGTACTGTTGCGCCTTGTCTGCTCGCCACGGGGCTTTTGCTGACGGGCTGCGAGGAACCGCCGGACAACTCGCCCGCGATTCGCATCACCTCGCCAAATCCCGAGCAGACGCTGCCTGCGGGCCAGCCGATCAACGTGCTGTTCGAGATCTCGGGCACCGACGCCAGCACCGGCTGTGAGGCTGGCTTTGCGTTCAAGCTCAACGGCTCCGACATCAAAGAGTGCGGTCGCGGTCAAGTCCGCGCCTACATCGGTGGTGTCAACTTCGTCGCGCGCACGAACCAAGTCGCGGCCAGCGATGCGCCGTGGCAGATCCCCAATCCTGGCGTCGTGGGAGACATCGCGCCGTACCTTACGGCAGGACGCAAACGCTTGGTGTTCAAGCTGTTCTATAATGATCAGCCTGGCACTCCAGTTGAGCCGCAGCGCTCGGCGGAGCTGTACGTCAACCTTCAGTAGGCGGCGAATGGACCAAGACAAGTCTCGAAAGAACCGCGTAGACGCCAGTCGAGGACCGCTGCTGCTGCTCTCGTATGCGGGTGCGCTGGAAGCTCCCGAGACGGGTCGACGGTTCATCCTCGACGGGGATGAGCTGATCATTGGCCGGAGCAGCGATGCGCACATCCAGGTCGATCGTGACTCGGTTTCTCGACGTCACGCTCGGTTGTCGAAGGTCGATGGAGGCTGGCAAGTCCAAGACCTTCAGTCGACCAACGGCAGCTACGTCAACGACGTACCGATTCGTGAGCACAAGCTCGCTCCCGGCGATCAGCTCAAAGTCGGTAGCGCGATCTTCCGCTACTTGGCGGGCAGCAGCATCGAAACGCTGCTTCTCGACGAGCTGTATCAGATCGCGGTGCGAGACGGACTGACCCACGCGCTCAGCCGTCGAGCCTTCGTCGAAGCGATGGAACGAGAAGTTCATCGCGCGCACAAGCTGCTGCGTCCGCTGACGCTGCTGGCGATCGACATCGATCACGTCAAGCAGGTCAACGACAACTACGGACATCTGTCGGGCGACTTTGTGATCAAAGAGCTGGCTCGTCGGATTCGCAAAAAATGCGAGCGCTTCGAGCTGCTCTGTCGCTACGAAGGAACGCAGTTTTTGCTGCTGCTTCCCGAGACGAATCAGACGGTGGCACAGACGCGCGCCGAAGATCTGCGGACGGCGGCCAGCAGCGAGAGCTTCTTGTTCGAAGGCGACTCGCTGTCGATCACGGTCACGGTCGGTGTGGTCCAGCTTTCTCCCGACGCTGACACCGTTCAGCTCCTGCGTCAGTCACAAGAAGCCGTGCAGCGCGGCAAGAAGCAAGGTAGAAACCGGGTCGTAAGCTAAACTTCGCTTTACGGACCCGTGAATCATCGTGCTCGTCGACATCGCCTGAAACTGTATGCAGCATCGGCTGCGCTGGCGCTGTGCGCGCACGGTCTGATGTTCGGTTATCTGGCGTGGGCGGGTGTGCTGGCTCCGTCGCTGAAGCAGCCGTTGCCGCCACTTGTCATCGATGGTCAGCCGCTGTTTGAAGGCGACAGCCAGCCGATGGAAATCGAGACGCTCGTCGACGATCTCGAAAAGCAGCCGACGAAGAACGAGCACGAGGACAAAGCGCAGAAAGAGCGCGAACAAAAAGATCCTCGTGGCCAGGTCGTCGACATTGCGCAGCCGGCGATCGAGCAGCGTCCCGATCAAGCCAAGTTCCTGTCGGAATACGACAGCACGGTGCTGCGCGAGAGCAAAGGCCAAGTCGGACAGGACAAAGCGGGGGCCAAGCTGGCGCCACAGCCGCCGATGCCTGCGATTCCTCCGTCGCCACCGAGCAAGCTACTGCCGGGTGATCCGCGTGCGCTGCCGCCGAAAAATGGCATCGTGGCGCTGCGCGGTCCCAGCGGTGACAAAGTGCCCGGTCCCGTTGGTCCGCAGAGTGAAGTGCGATCGCTTGGTCCCGACGGAACGCTGGCGCACATGGCCGGACAAGGTGCCGCTTCGGCGAGTGAACGAATCGGCGCGCAGACGCTTCCTGGGTCCGGTCCGCTGCGGCTGACTCCGTCGCAAGAGTCGCTGGCCCGGGCGCTCGGTCAAGGCAGTGGATCGCCGGATTATCTGGGTGATCTCGACGACGGAGATGCGACGGCGCTGAATGCCAAAAAATGGAAGTTTGCGGCGTTTTTTAACCGCATGAAGAGCCAGGTGCGCGAGGAGTGGCATCCCGATCAGCTCCTGTCGCGTCACGATCCAAGCGGCAACATCTACGGCGGCAAAGATCGCGTCACGATGCTGCGTGTTCAGCTGGCACTTGATGGTCGCGTCGCCGATGTCAGCGTCGTCAAGTCCTGCGGCATTGAGTTTCTCGACGACGAAGCGATGAGCGCGTTTCGACGTGCGCAGCCGTTTTCCAATCCCCCGGAGCAGCTGGCCGAGCCCGACGGAATGATTCGTTTTCAGTTCGGCTTTGTCGTTCAGATCTCCGGTCACACCACGTTCCGCGTAAACAAGTACTAGTCTGTGCCCATGCATTCCGAGCTAAAGAGCGCGATTTTGTCGCCGTCGTATACGCCGCGCGTGCGCGACTGCGAAGCGGTGGTCGATCTGGTCATTCGTGGACTTGCGACGCCGCAAGCTGTGACGGTGGCTCTGCTGCGAGTTGGGGCCCCAGCGATTCCCCGGGTCGCGCAGGTGCTGGCGAGCGCACCGGCGAGCGTCCGACCGGACCTTGTACCGATTCTGGGACGGCTGCTCGTCGAAACCAAAGCGAGCGATCTGTCGCCGCTGCTTGCGCTGCTGTCCGACGCTGATCGCAAGGTGTGCCGGGCCGCGATGATTGCGCTCGGGAAGCTGCCTGAGCCGTCGTCGCAGGTCGAAGCGTCGCTGATTCAGCTGTGGCCGAAGCTGCGCGAGCCAGCCGATCAGCGCGCGGTTGCAGAGTCGCTGGGCAAAATCGGTGGTTCTTCGTCGCTGGCGCTGCTTTCTCCGCTCATGAAGCCGGGCGATGACTCGGTGCTGGGATCGGCGATCGAGCTGGCCGTTCAGCGACTGAAGCGAACCACACAGCGAGCGGCCAGTCCGACGGCAAGCTCGCGGATCTTGGCGCAGGTGGCGCTGCCTGAGCCGTGGCTCGTGACGCTGCGGATGCGCGCGGGTCTGGAAGCGCTGGCGTTGCAGTCGATGTCGCGTCTGGGGCTGACTCCGCAGGACGTGCAGCGCAGTCGGACACTCGGTGAGCCGTCGAAGATCTCGATTCGCTGGTCGCGTCCGCTCGGTGAGCTGTTTGCGCTGCGGACGTTTATCGACCTGGCGTTTGAGCTGCCGCTTCCGTCGCTGGATCTGGCGGATGTGCGGCTGTGGGATCAGGTTGCGCTGTCACTGTCACGACCTGCGACCAAGCGGCTGATGCAGACGCTGACAGACGGACCGCTGCGCTATCGACTGGAGCTGTTCGGAGCTGGACCTCGACGCGGCCTTGTGAAGAAGCTGGTTCAGACGGTGAGCGCCAAGGTTCCGCACTTGCTAAACGATCCGACGGACAGCCCGTGGCAGATCGATCTGATGCTTACCGACGAGCAGTCGACGGGACTTGTGCTGGTGCCCAAGCAGCTTCCCGATCCGCGCTTTGGCTATCGTCGCAAGATGGTTGCAGCGGCGTCTCATCCGACGCTGGCGGCGGCGCTGGCAGAGCTTCTGTCTCCGTCTGAGCGCGACGTGGTCTGGGATCCGTTCGTTGGCTCGGGGGCAGAGCTGTGTGAGCTGGCGCTGCGGAGTCCGAAGACCCGGTTGATTGGGAGCGATCTCGACGAAGAAGCACTGGCAGCGACGCGGGAAAATGCCCAAGCTGCGGGTGCGCGCATCGAGCTTGCACAAGGCGACGCGCTGTCGCTGTGGCCGAGCGGCGTGACCTGCGTGGTGTCCAATCCTCCGATGGGACGACGCGTCTGCCGAGGCGATCTAGAGCCGCTGCTTGTGCGCTTTGTGACGCATGTGGCGCGGCGACTGCCGAGCGGTGGACGGCTGTGCTGGCTCAATCCGCTGCCAAATCAGACGAGCCACATCGCAGAGCAGCTTGGTCTGCGGCGAAAAGTGGCGCACCCCGTCGATATGAACGGCTTCTGGGCGCAGCTGGAGCTGTGGCAGAAGCTGTGACGGCTGCTCGGTCGGCGCTCGAGTCGTCGATCGCACGCTTCGCCAATCGCTTTGTCGTCGCTAGCGAAAGTCGTCGTCGTCGTCGCTGCTGTACGGATCGCGCACCGGCATCGATCCGGGACGGATCATCGTCGGCTCGTCCGCATCGAGCGCGAAGAGCTTGATCTCGCCCTCATCGCGACGACCTGGGCAGATCTTTTGCAGCAGCGACCAGACGTTGCGACGGATGTCATCGATGCTGCGCGCTTCGGTGGCTGGCTCTAAGACCTTGCCGATGAAGCTGTCTTTGCCGCTGCGCAGGACCTGAAGAAAGCGTCCGTCCTCGGACTCGAAGTACACCCGATCGCGCTGTGGGCACTTATCAAGCTGTTCGCGCATCCGTCCATCGATGCGTACGCCAGCAAAGAGCTTTCTTCCGGTATCGACTCGCATGCCTTGGGCAAAGCACGCTAGCATTCGCCCGCTTCACACGTCAATGCAGGGTAAAGACTTCGCTTCACCACCGATCTCCGTCGCTGTAGCATCGGGACGCACGAGTGCTCACCTGCGCGATGCCTGTGCGTCGGCAGCGTCCGAATCGGCTGACGTAGAAAAAACAGCTGCGCCGGCCTCGTCGCTTGATCCGTCGCAAGTGCTCGGCTGGTGTGTCTACATCCTACGCTGTCAGGACGGGACGCTCTACACGGGCTGCTCGTCGGCGCTGTCTCGGAGGCTTGTCGCACATGCCAAAGGCAGCGCCAAGTACACGCGATCCCGACTGCCTGTTTCGCTGCTCTACGCCGAGTCGGTTCGTGATCACAGCGAAGCGCTCCGTCGAGAAGCCGCGATCAAGAAGCTGACCCGTGTTCAAAAGCTCCGACTGTGTGGCATCACTTAGATACAGGCTGACAACTCTTCCGAGGAATCCATGCTAGGCGCGCTGTACTTCTTTCTGTCGCTGATCCTGCTGTTTCACGCCGCTGGAGTGGTTCGTCCGCGCTGGCTGCCTCAGACGGTGGGACTGCTCGCATCGGTGACGCTCCTGCTCGTGGCGCTGTTTGTGCCGCAGCTCGTGGCGTTTGGCATGCTCGTCAGCGTCGCGTTTGTGCGCTTTGGTGTGCTGGATTCGCCGCTGGGACAGCTTGGGCTGGCCTTGCATGTCGTGTCGTGGATCGTGCTGCTCGGTTACTTTTTGCGGCTGCGTCATGTGCTGCCGGTGCTCGATGGTCAGCCGATTCTCGACGAAGAACAGCCCTTTCCACCGCCAGCTGGCCAGCCCAAGGCCCGTGCCCAAAGACCGTCGCTGTGGCCCGCTGTGTCGCTGCGCACGCGCTCGATGGCTCAGGTCGAGGTCATTCGCGACGTGATCTTCCGCGAAGTCGACGGGGTCCGACTGCGACTGGATGTCTATCGACCGAGGAATCGTCCCGCGCAGCTTCTTCCGTCGGTGCTGTTCGTTCACGGTGGCGCGTGGGTCGTCGGGAGCAAGCGTCAGTCGCCGTTTCTGATGTTTGACCTGGCCGCCGCTGGCTACGTGGTGTTTTCGGTGAACTATCGTCTGGCTCCGCGCTTTCCGCTGCCCGCTGCGATTCATGACTGCAAAGCGGCGGTGGTCTGGGTGCGAGAGCATGCCGCGCAGTACGGCGGAACGCCCGAGGCGATCGCGATGGGAAACTCGGCGGGTGGACACCTGGCGGCGATGCTGGCGTGCTCGGCGCAGGATCGATCGCTCCAGCCCGGCTTCGAGGACAAAGACTGTAGCGTCCGTGCGGGTGTCATCCTCTACGGCCTGTCGGACATCGCGGGAATCTTTGAAGATCATCCCAATCCCGTCGCGCACTACCTGTTCGAAGAGCTGGTCTTCTGTCGCCGCTATCGCGAGCACCAAGATGTCTATCGTCGCTCGCAGCCCGTCAGTTACCTATCGGCAGAGATTCCGCCGCTGCTGCTCATCCACGGTGAGCACGACGTGATGATTCCGATCCTCGAGGCGCGCAACTTCTACGATCGACTCAAGCAAGCCGGAGCCCGTCGGGTTCACCTGTGCGAAGTGCCGCTTGCGCCGCATGCCTTTGAGATCGCTCCGACCCCGCTTCAGCAGCGCACCCAGCGCATCATCGAGAGCTTCCTTCAGACGCTGTAGCGCCTTCGCTCGCTGCGCGCACACAGTTTATCGCTTGTCTTGAATTGGGTAGTTTGTGTTACGATTCTGGGCGGCCCAGTCGCTTCTCGCTGGCCCCCAGGATCCCATGACGCACAGCACCTACCCACGCTTTGAAGTGACCGCTCGACTGGAAGATCCCAAGAGTGAAGAGCCCGCCAGCGTACTGGGCTTGTCGTCGAGCACTGTGACGTTTACCTGTGACGAGCCGCCGGGAATCGGGAGCGAAGTTGATGTCGTGGTGCATCTGCCGGCGCTGCGCTCGTCGGTGCAAGCGCACGGTCGGGTCAAGTTCCAAAGCCGCTTGTCGCCCGCTGATGTCGGCGTCGAGCTGCTGTCCGTCGAAGGAAACGGGTCCGAGCTACTGCGTCGCTACCTGGATCAGGTGCTTAGCCTCGACGGTGGTTGGTAAGCTGCCCAAGTAGATCCTGCGCTTCATCGGGCAATCCCGTCGAGCAGCGCGGACACAACGTCGGAACCTTGTCGCTGTGTGGATCGGCGACCTTGACCCCGCAGGCACAGACAATTCCGACGAGCCGAGCCGGGTTTCCGCGCACCAGTCCATACGCTGGAACATCACGCGTCACCACCGCTCCTGCCGCTACCATCGCAAATCGTCCGACGGTGATTCCACAGACCAAGATCGCGCCCGCCCCGATCGCTGCGCCTTCACAGATCCGAGTGGGCGTCACGACAAAGTCATGGACTCCGCGAAGCTTGCCGTCGGGAAAGATGGCGCGCGGCTCTCGATCGTTGGTCGTCGTCGCCCGAGGTCCAAGGAACACGCCGTCTTCGACGATCACCCCGTGATACAGGTAGACGCCGTTTTGGAGCTTGCAGCGCGCTCCGACGAAGACGCCCGCGTCGATGTACGAATCTTTGCCGATCTGAGTCTCATCTCCGACGACAGCATCTTCCCGAACCTGCGCTTGATTCCAGACTCGTACGCCGTCACCCAGTCGCGCGCGTGGTGATACCTCGGCAGTCGGATGAATGAACACGGCCATCAGCGGATTCCCTCCCTTACATCATCGTTCTTTTTCGCAAGCTGCATTCCCGATACATTTGGAACGCCTTGGCATCGCGACCCCAGAACATTACGACCATTGCGATCGCACATAGACCCGAATCGTAGAGAGGCGCAGATGAAGTTCAGCAGTACGTTTGCTCGCTGTTTTGCGGTGGCTGCAACCCTGACCACCTTGGGACTGTCCACGCAGAGCTTTGCCCATGCGGTGCTGACCGATCCGGTGTCGCGCGACGGCGCAGACGCCAACAAGACCGGCCCATGCGGAACCGCTGTTGTCAAGAATGGACCGACCACCTATACGCCGGGCCAGACGATCACGGTGAAGTGGAACGAGACGGTCAATCACCCTGGCTGCTTCGTCGTGGAGTGGTCCAAAGACAACAACGCAACCTTCACCAACCTAACGACCGTCAAGCACACCACGGTGGGAGCGACTCCTCGACCGTATTCGACGACGGTGACGCTACCGGCTGGCGACTGTCAAAACTGCACGCTGCGGCTCATTCAGCACATGCTGGCGAATGACACGCTGACTTGTCCTCCGGCGACTCCAGCGGCGGGATCGCTGTACTACTCGTGCGCGCAGATGGTGTCCGCTTCGCCAGACATGGGCGCAGCGCCGGTTGATATGACGGTGACAGAGGCGGACATGACGACGCCTCCGACGGATGATGGCGGCTCGATGTCCACTGGCTGCAACTTCCCCGGTCATGCGGCCACCTCGGCGGGCGGACTGATGGTGCTGGCGGCTGCGCTCGGTCTGCTGCGTCGTCGTCGCTAAGTCTGGCTCCCTGCGCGGCGGGCGTACACGGTGTGCGCTGCGGGTTTGCTCGCGTACATCCGTCGTGGTAGCGTCCTTTGCCATGCCCGATCCGCGCATCGTCGTCGTCGATGACAACCAACGATTCTGCGAGCAAGTGGTCGCTGCTTTCGCGGAGGTCAGTCTCTCCGCCCAGGGCTTTTCCCGAGGCAGCGAGGCACTGCCCGTCATCTCCTGTCAGCACCCAGAGCTCTTGGTCGTGGATCTGCTACGTCCAGGTTCCGAGGGGCGCTGGCTGCTAGAGCAGATCTTTTCACCGCACGCGGTCCAAGGTCCGCTGGCGGTGCTGGCGCTGGTGGGTGTGACCGACGATCTGTCGATTCTTCCTGATGGGGTCGATGCGCTGGTGCGTCCGGTGTTTCCTCGTCAGGTGGTGGCGTCGGCGCAGCGGCTTCTGCCCGGTCAGTCGGTGCGAAGTGGTCGTCTGCAAGCGACGCTACGAGGTCTTCCCGCGATCGTGGAGTCGCAAGCCGTTCACTCGGTGCCGGCGGCGCGATCGGGGCCGGTTCCGATTGCGGTGCAAGACAAGATCACGGCCCGACAAGAGGCCGATCTGCGCGCATTCGACGTAGAAGACTCGGACTTTGAGCCGGGAGAGACGCTGCTGGCCCCCGAGAGCATTGCCGCGCTGGCCAAAGAGATGATGCGACCACAGACCGACGATGTGGCGCTCCTGAGCAGCAGTGACCTGCTGGCCATCGACGAAGACTTGGTCGCGGGTGAAGAAGACACGCAGCCTCGGGATGGACTTCGCTTGTCGCGCAGTCCGTCGGTCAAGGTCCAAGCTGCAGCGACGCAGGGCGAAGAAGTACTGTCGGGCGACCTGTCGGTGATGCCGCTGCTGGAAGTCATCGATCTGCTGGCCCAGAAGCGCCACAGTGGCATCCTGACCGTCACCGCGAGCGGTCGGCAGGTGGTGGTCTATTTCCTCGATGGCCTGATTGCGCAGGCGACGGCCCAAGGTCTGCCTTCGCTGCGACTGGGACGCTTTTTGCTGGAACTGGACGGTCCGCTGCGTCAGCCCGAGATCGACGCGGTGGCGGCGCAGCTTCAGGCTCGTTCGGGTCCGCTGGCAGCGAGCGGTGAGTCGAGCCCCGATAGCTTGCTCGGTCTGCGCCTGCTGCGCGCCGGGTTGCTGCGACGAGAAGACCTGTGGCAAGCGCTGTCGCGCCAGACCTGTGAGCTGATCTGTGAAGCGCTGCGGATGCCGTCGGGGCGCTTTGTGTTTGCGCGGACCCGGCAGCTTCCGCCGAGCGTGCTGTCCGACGAGCTGGGTGGCGCGCTTCAGCTTGATCCGACGCATGTGCTGCTGGAAGGCCAGCGGCGCATGGACGACTGGAATCGCTTCGAGCAGGACGTGTCCGAAGGGGCGATCTATGTCAGCCATGGCTCCGCGACGAGTGAGCTGCTGCGCTTTGGGCTCAGTCAGTCCGAGCTGACGGTGCTCGGGCTGTGTAACGGGCGCGCCTCGGTGGCGGACATTGCCCGGGAAAGTCGTCTACCGCTGACCGAGGTGTCGCGGACGCTGTCTCGACTGCTGGCGCTGCGGCTTCTGCGACGACGGCTGCCGGCGCTGCTGGCACTGTAACAGGGGTCACACCATGCGCGTCGCTGCGATTCAGTTCAAAGCCGACAAAAACGATCTCTCGGGCTCGCAGAAGCGGCTGCTTGCGCTGTGTGAAGAGGCCGCGGCAGGTGGCGCATCGCTCATCGTCTGTCCTGAGATGGCGATGACCGGCTACCTGTTCCGTGATGCCGACGATGTGCGTCGTGTCGCCGAGCCGGTCGATGGGCAGAGCTTTTCGCTCTTGTCGCAGCTTGCCGCCGCGCGTGGCTGCACCATCGTCTGTGGCTACCCGGAAGTGGCACGCAGCAAAGGCCAGGACCGCTTCTACAACTCCGCCTGGATCATCGGAACCACCGGAGAGCTGCTCTACAACTACCGCAAGCGCCTGCTCTACGACGCCGACAAGACCTGGGCGTCACCCGGTGACAAGCGCTATCCGCTCGTCGCGCGTCCGTTTGGGTCGCTCACCGCTGGGATCTGCATGGACCTAAACGACGACGACTTCACCGACTACTTGCAGCGCGCCAAGGCTCGAGTCATCGCGTTTTGCACCAACTGGCTCGAAGAGGGCCACGACCTGTACTTCTACTGGCGCTATCGGCTGCTCGACGTTCCCAGCTACTTTGTCGCTGCCAACACCTATGGCGATGAGAGCTGTCCCGGCCACGACTTCACCAGCTTTGCCGGGCAGTCGGCCATCTTCGATCCCAAGGGTCGCCTGCTGGCTTCAGCGCCTCGCAGTGGTGATGTCGTCCTGACCGCACAGCTTTCGATCCCTCGCTAGCGTACGGCTCGATCGATCCCGCTTCGTCCAGCCAAGTGCCCAAAAACAAAAAAGCCGCAGCGGATTTCCCACTGCGGCTTTTTGTCGGGGCGAGAGGATTTGAACCTCCGACTCCCTGGTCCCGAACCAGGTGCGCTACCAGGCTGCGCTACGCCCCGCTAAGTCAGCGAAACAGGTGGTACTTCTACCGGGTTTTGACCGCCCCTGTCAACCATTTTTCCCGGCGGAACCCAAAAGTTTTGCCCACTTGTGGGCGTGCCGAAAGTTGATCCTGCCCGGTCGGTTGTCGAAAATGCCTCACGATGACCAAGTCGTCCGTGTCTGACCCCGGTTCCTCGTCACCGCCGCTGCCTGCGTGGCTGATCGACTCGCTCGGTCCGCCTGCGAGTCCTCCCGACAAGCCGATCGTGGTGCAAAAGTACGGGGGCAGCTCGGTGGCCGATCCAGATCGGCTGAAGCTGGTGGCCCAGCGCGTCTCGGAAACGGTGAGGCAAGGCTGTCGGGTGGTGGTCGTCGTGTCGGCGATGGGCAAGACCACCGACCAGCTCATCGCCTTGGCCCGCAGCGTCACCCAGTCGCCGCCTCGGCGTGAGCTGGACATGCTGATTTCCAGTGGCGAGCGGATCTCGATGGCGCTCTTGGCGATGGCCTTGTCGGACCTGGGGCACGACGCGATCAGCTTCACTGGCTCGCAGTCGGGCATCTTGACCAACGACCGGCACTCGGGCGCGCGCATCATCGAGATCCGTCCGGTCCGTATCCTCGATGAGCTGGAGCGTGATCGCGTCGTCATCGTCGCCGGCTTCCAAGGCATGAGCTACAAGCGCGAGGTGACGACCTTGGGGCGCGGCGGATCGGACACCACGGCGGTGGCCTTGGCGGCGGCGCTTTCGGCGTCGGTCTGTGAGATCTATTCCGACGTAGACGGCGTCTATTCAGCCGATCCGCGTGTGGTGCCCGACGCCAAGCACATCCCCGAGATCGGTCACCGCGAGATGCAGGAGCTGGCCGACCACGGGGCCAAGGTCCTAAACGCGCAGGCCGTCGAGTGGGCGCAGCGGGCGGGGATTGTCATCCATGCCAAAAAGACCCAGGGCTCTGCGCGTCATACGGTGGTGCAAGCCGATGCCGAGCGACCGCGAGAGCGAGGGCGCGCGACGGCGGTGACGGGAACGGCCCAGGTGGTTGATCTGTACAGCCAGCAGGGCAGCGCGCTTATGCCGCTGCTCGGCCAGCAAGGCGTGATGCTGCGGCACTTGGCGATAGACGGTGAGCGACTGGAAGCGACGCTGACGCTGGAGGATCTGCCCGACTTTGCCCGGACCGAGTCGGCACTGCGGGCCTGCGATCCGGGGCTTCGCCTGCGCGATGACCACGGGATGGTGACGGTGGTGGGACCGGGGCTGGGGAGCGATCCGCAAGGGGTCGTGCGGGCGCTGTCGGCCCTGCGTGCGGCGGGACACCGGCCCGATCGGGTGACGACCTCGCCGCTGCGGCTGAGCGTGTGGCTGCCCTGCGCCCAGGTCGATCCGGCCACCCGGCTGCTGCACGCGCTGCTCTGCTAGGGTCTGAACCCATTGCAAAGTGGTTGTGGGAGTACTTGGGAAGGGTGATCGCCCTGGGTTGAGTGGTCCGGGGAGTACTTGGGAAGGGTCTGGACCCTGGTCGGGTGGTTGCGCCCCAGCTTCCGTCGCAGCGCGGGGAATGATGGCGGTAGACGTGCCTGGCTCTGCCGCTTGGCGGTACGATGACTGCCATGAAAAAGTCGTTGCTGGTGTCGCTGTGTGCCTTGGCGGTGGCCGTAGGCAGTGGCGCGCAGGCGGTCAAGAAGAAGCCGCAGGGCGTGCGCGAGTCGAAGTTCTGGAAGGTCGATATGGATCACAGCAAGGTGCTGGGTCCGGTCGATCGGGTGAAGGCGGCGCTGTCGCTGGACCTCACATCGGTGACGACCGATCAGCCGCAGTACTGGCCAAACGAAAAGGTCTACCTGAAGGTGATGGCGCTCGGGCGACCGTCCGCCGAGGTGTCGGGCAAGCTGGCCAAGCGCGACGGACAGAGCCAAGACGTCAAGGGCAAGCTGGACGCAAGTGGCGTGCTGGTGCTGGAAGTGCTGGACGGAACGGCGCGCAAGCTGGAACTCGGCGAGTACCGCATTGATGTGGCGGTCCAGGGCGGCAAGGGCAAAGGTCAGGCGACGTTTTCGGTGGTCGAAGGCACGCTGGGATCGCTGTCGTTTGCGCACGAGTGGAAGAAAGTCACCAAGGCCGACGAGCTAGAGCGGATTCGCGGGGCGTGGTTTCTGGGCAACGCGGCAGGGGCGGGCAAGCGCTGGGGCAACGGCCTGTCGTTCAAGAACGAGCTGCGGCTGTCGAACCAGCCATTTAGCGGTGAGGTGAAGGTTCACTCGCGCTGCATGCTGCCGGGCTGTAATGGCACCTACGCGGGTCCATCGCAGACGGTGATGGTCGAAAAGGGAGAGCTGCTCGGTACGCTGAACGTCGGCGGGCACTCGGGTCCGTTCCAGATCGAAGTGGTGTCGCCGCGTGGCAGCCTGCGTCATCAGTTTGAGGGCTCTAGCCACGTCGAGCGGGACATGGTGATGGCGGCAGGCGGCGTGAGCTACTTGCACAAGGTCGGCGTCGCCCCGTATGAGCGCACGGTCCAGGTGCCGGGTCGCGATCTGTTTGTCGAAAGCCAGAAGCAGGGCAGTGATCCGTTCGTGGTCAGCTCGCTCATCGCGCAGTCGGGCTCGATTGGCATTGAGGTGACGACCAAAGTGACCTCGGCGGCGCTGTTCGTTCATACGCCAAACCCTGACGGGACGTTTGTGTCCAAGCAGCTTCAGCTCGGGGGCGAGCTTGCGGCAGGTCGCAAGATCGATGTGCCGGTGTCGGGACCGTACTCGCTCGTCACGATCGGCGGCTTTGTCGGGGAGACGTTCAAGGAAGGCTGGGCGCTCGCGTTTCCGCCGTCATCGCTCAAGGTCAGCGTGCAGGCTGCGAAGGAAGGCAGCCCGAAGGCGACGATTCCGGTGCAGATCGCGGCAGAGGATGCAGGCAAGGGCGTGGCGGTGTCGGCGATCCTTGAGGTCTATGACAACCGGGTGCCTTCGCGTAGCCCGGCGACTCATCTGAACTCGGCGGTTGGTGACTCGGTGCGCAGCGCGTCGCAGTCGGTGTCTTCGTGGAGCGACAACACCGGCATGGAAGACGATGCGTCCGAGCTGGATGGCGAGATGATTGAGCGGGCCGAGCGCAAGAAAGAGTCGTCGTCGCCGATGAAGTCGATGGCGGCTCCGTCGGCTCCACCGGCTCCAATGGGGTCTATCGGTGTCGGCGCGTTTGGCATAAGCGGACGGGGCTCGGGTGGTGGCGGCTACGGCGGCGGCAGCCAGATGGCCAAGCGCACGATGGGCAAGAAGATGTCGCTTGGTGGCGTCAGCTCATCGGGGGGCGGCGCGCAGGGCGGCGGCGATGGTGACGAAGAAGAGGCGATGAAGGAAGAAGTCCGCGAGGGCGACAAGAAGGTGGTGTTCTGCCAGCGGATTGTGACGGACGCGAGCGGTCGGGCGCAGGTCGAGGTGCAGCTGCCACCGCAGACGGGCCGGGTGGCGATGCGGGTGGTGGCGGTGCAGAAGCTGGACTTTGCGCAGGCGCAGACCGAGCTGGATGTAAAGCGGGTCGCCGGGGCTGAAGCGAGGCTGCCGAAGACGTTTGTGCCGGGCGCGACGCTGACGGTGCCGATCGATACGGTGAACGCCACGCAGAGCACGCTGCGGCTCCTGGTGACGGGACCGGGCGTCAGCAAAGAGCTTGCGGTGCCCCCAGGGTCTGCCACGCATCAGCTGACGCTGACGATGAACAAGCCGGGGGTGCTGGCGCTGACGGTGCAGGGGCCGGACGGCAAGGTCTACGACCGGCGCGAGCTGCCGATGGATACGATCGGCGAGCAGAAGGTGACGTTCTCGCGGCGGTCGATAACCGGGCGGCCATCCGGCGTCATCTCGATTACCCCGGCCCAGCTGCGGATCACGTTGAGGTGGGCGGCGTTGGGGAACAGTTCCGCCAGCCGACGCGCGAGATTGCGCGTTAGGGGGGTGCTGGGCTTTACGGCCGGACCAAGCTCTCCGAATTCCACCCACTCGTGGGGACCGCCGCCATAGGCGAGGTTGCCGCGCAGCGTCTGGCGACCATAGAGCCCGTTGCCGTCGACCCCGCCCAGCTTCATCATCGGCGCGGGTTCGGTGACGATCATTTCGGCGCGCGCTGCGGCCAGCGGCAGATCGATCCCGACCATGGCAGCAAGACGCCCAGTCTGCGGCCCGGCGGCAATCGCCACGGCATCGCATTCAAAGGTTCCGGTGGTGCTTTCCACTGCCGTCACCTTGCCGCCCGCAGTCTGGAAGCCGGTGACCGGCGAATGCTGCACGATCCGACCGCCCAGATCCTGGATCGCCCAGGCATAGGCCTGCACCGTGCGGTGCGGGTTGGCATGGCCGCCGAACCGGTAATGGATCCCGCCGAGGCAATTGCCGCCCGCCAGCGGCACCGCCTGAACCGCCGGTCCTGACTGCCCGGCCTTGGGCTCGGGGCGGACTTCGGGCTTGCCGTCGGGCTTGCGCACGGCACCGAACACGGTCGCCATGCGACCCTCGGGTCCGTCGGACAGCTCGATCGCGGTGTGGGTGCACAGGGGGACCAGGTCGAACACCGCTTCGGCGATGCTCTCGAAGACCGCCTGCAGCTCCATCCCGCGGCGGCCCAGGCGCTTGGACGCCGACAGGAGCGCGGTGGCGACCGCCGGATCGCGCAGCGCCTTGTCGGCGACCTCTTCGGCCTCGGACAGCGGGCGCCGCAGGAGCACCCGGCCCAGGTCGGGCTCGCCCGGCTCGCTCGGCGGGGCGGTGGCCGGTGGAGCCGCCGCCGGCGCCCGCCCGAGCTGGATGGCGGGCAAGGTCGGCGAGCCCACCGCCGGCGCGGGCAGCGGCGCCACCACCGGCGCCGCGCCCCCGGGCAGGCGGCAGCTGACGACCACCGGCTCGACCGGATCGCCGAGCAGGAGCTGATCGCCGTCCTGCAGCGTGACCTCGAAGCTGCTCGTCGCGTCGACGAACACCAGCGTCCCGTCGCGCCGCAACAGGCGCGAGCCGTTGGTCGAGCGCAGGTCCTTGTAGATATAGGTCTCGCCCTCGCGGAAGATCTGGCCGTGCTCGCTGGACAGGTGGGCGTCGGGCAGGCAGAGGAGGTTCTGCGGCGCCCGGCCGATGGTCAGGCTCGACTCGCCGACCTCGCGGCGCGCCCCGCGCTGGGCGCCCGACATGATCTCCAGCGTGATCATCGGCGCCCTCGCCGCGGGAGCGCGCCGGGGACAGCCGAGACGATGCTTAGTTCAGCAGCCATATCAGGTCGGTTTGCCCTACTGGACCGGCGGCCCGCAAGATGATCTTTCGCGCCCCGGCCGGAACGAGCGGCTGCCCGTCGCCGCGCAGCAGCGGGAAGCGGACGAGCCACAGCTTGCTGTAGGCGTCCAGCGCTTCCCCGAGCAGCACCGGCTGGGTCAGGTCCTTGAGCGTCACGAACTCGATCGACTCGGCCGGCGTCTCCTGGCCGGCATCATCGACCAGCACCAGGCGCCACTTGGCCTGCGAGCGGAGGTCGTTCCACTGATAGTTGTGGAAGGTCGTCCGCACCCAGAACGACAGCCCGAGCTCGGCGACGGCGCGCTCGCGCTCGATGAGCTTTTCGCGCTCGGCCTGGATGTTGACCTTGTAGGTCTGCAGGTAGTGCTCGGCGTAGGCGCGCTGGAAGGCCCGCGAGCGCAGCGTCGATCGTGGCGCAGATGCGCTCGGCGTCGTGCGGCAAGCGGCCACCCAGCGGCAGGTAGTTGGAGGCGTGGTTGGTGCGAAAGAGCGCGTCCGTGGGGCGCGCCAGCGACACCATCTCGCGTAGCTCGCGCAGCAGGTCGGGCACGGCGGGCACCTTGAAGCTCCCGCGCTCGCTGAGCGTGGCCAGCGGCGTGCCCGGCACCACCGTCACGGTGAGCGCCGAGAAGAAGCCCGGGTCCATGGCCGTGACGAGCGCGGCGGTGGCGCGCGCGTGCTCGCTGCTGCGCTCCATGGCGATGCCCAGCAGCGCGATGACGCTGAGCTCCATGCCGGCTCGGTGCGAGCGCTCGGCGGCGCTCACGTGGCCCGCGAAGGTGTCGCCCTTGGCGATGCGCTTGAGCACCACGTCGTCACCCGACTCGGGTCCGATGTAGAGGCGCGTGAGGCCCGCGTCGCGCAGCGCGAGCAGCTCGGCATCACTCTTGGCGGCCACGTTGCGCGCCATGGCGTAGCAGGAGACGCGCTCGAGCCGCGGGAAGCGCTCGCGAGCCCGCGCGAGGATGGTCAGCAGGGTGTCCGTGGGGAGCACCAGCGCGTCGCCGTCTGCGAGGAAGAGCTTCCGAACGTGCACGGCGTACTGGCTGGCCGCGAGGTCGAGATCGCGCAGCGTGTCCGCCACCGGCCGCGCGCGGAACTGCTTGTCGCGGTACATGTCGCAGTACGTGCAGTGGTTCCACGAGCACCCGATCGTGGCCTGCACGATGAGGGCATCGGCCTCGGACGGTGGGCGATAGAGCCTGCCTTCGTAGCGCATCGGCGCGGGTCTA
>ERZ650309.573-NODE-573-length-18041-cov-12.708106_pt1 | contig 18041 bp, 35 predicted proteins | sample MGYA00376245_ERZ650309 | MGnify/ENA primary metagenome ERZ650309 (study PRJEB26733, sample SAMN07839294) | wastewater metagenome | biome: urban; feature: wastewater treatment plant; material: waste water | place: USA: North Carolina | collected 2016-04-26 ...
TAGCCTCGTGGTCTGGATGCGCCAGCTCGCCGACCGCCTACGGCTCGTCCGCATCACCTGCGGCGACTTCTCCCGGGTGCTCACGCCGGCGGTCACGATCTCGCACGGGCTCACCGGGGTCATTCTGGACCCGCCCTACGGCCTGACCGTGCGGTCGAAGCGGATCTACGACTCCGAGGACGCGCGCGACATGGCCCACGAGGAGACGGTGGCTCAGCGTGCCGCCGCGTGGGCGCGCTCGGTCGGCGAGGACCCCACCTACCGGATCGCGCTCTGCGGCTACCTCGGGGAGCACGAGATGCCGCCCTCGTGGTGGTGCGTGCCCTGGACGGCGCGCGGCGGGTACGGCCTGCAGGCGCACGGCAAGGGCCGCGAGAACCGCGAGAAGGAGCGGATCTGGTTCTCGCCTGGCTGCATCCGCGAGGTCGCCGGCACGCAGTTTTTGCTCCCAGGTCTCGGCTGAGTGACCGGTGAATGGTCGCGCGGGCACTTCGTCCGCATGGACATGACCACGACGATCGAGTCCCCCATCCTGCTGGCGGTGTACGCATTCGCGGCCACCGCCGAGATCCTCTTCACCATCCCGCGCGGCGAGCGGGAGCGGCTCGACATCCACGAGGACCAGATCGCCCGCGTCGGCGAGCTGCGCATGCTGGACTATGAGCGCATCCCAGGGCCGCCCGGCCCCGGCCTCTGGCTCTTCGAGGGCGACGTGCTCGAGGTCGGCGAGGAGCGGGCCACCTTCACCGGCACCTGGCGGCGCCCGACGCCCGACGAGGTCTCGCACATCGCCGCCGGCACCTGGCCCGGGGTACAGGTGGGCGCGTGAGCCTCACCATCCTCCCCTCGCACCTGCTCGTCCTCGCCGCGCTGTACCTGCTCTGGCGCCACCGCTCGGACCTCCTGCGCGCCGTCTACCGCCTCCGTGCAACTCGGCTCCACGCCTACATGGAAATGCACTGGCGCTGCCGGATCGTCCGCATGGTCGGCCGCGTTGACGACGACTCCGCCGACCGGTGGATCGCTGGCGTCCGCGCGCTGGAGACCTCCGGCGCGATCCTCCACGCCTTGATCCACACGAACGGCGGCGCCTCGCAGGCCGCGACGCGGGTCAAGAACGCCCTCTCCACCTACCCGCACGAGGTGGTCGCCGACATCCCGGGCTTCGCGTGGTCGGCGGGCACGTCCATTGCGCTCAGCTGCGACCGCATCGTGCTCGGCCCCGACTCGGTCCTCGGGCCGTGCGACCGCGCGTGGACCCGGAGCGACGACATGGTCTGGGCGGTGGACCAGGTCGCCGCCCACGAGCAGGGCGTGCCGGTCGACGTCGTCCATGCGCGCCGGGCCATCGAGGAGGCCAGCGCCGAGGTGCTCACCTACCGGGCGCGGCGGCGGGCGGTGACGAGCAAGCTCTACCGCCGCCGCGCTGGCGACCCCTCGGCCGCCGATGAACATCTCGCCGAGCAACTCGTCAGGGGCGGGTGGGGCTTCCACTGGCGCCCGATCTTCCGCACCGACGCCCGCGCGCTCGGCCTCGACATTGAGGACGCCACGCCGGCGAGCCTGCGCGACTTCGCCGAGCTCGCCCGCCTCACCATGCTCTCGCTCCCCGAGGACCAACGATGAACACCAGACTGCAACTGCGGCTCGAACTCGCCGCATTCTATATCGTCACCAGCGCCGCCATGACGGCCGCGCTTTTTACCAACTCGCTGGTCGTCATGGGCATCGTGGACGGCCGCGCCGAGCAGTGCTCCTGGATGAGCGCATTCGTGCTCGGCGTCATGCTGGCCGTCGCCACCTATCAGGTAGGCCGCGGTGGCACGGCGCGCTGGTACCCACGTTCCTGCGTCATCGTGGCCGCGGTCGCCCTCGCCATGCTGCTCAAGGGCGCGTTGCTGCATCCGGTCCCGACCCCGCAACTCATGCTCGACGGCTGGGTGGTGCTGGTCATCATCTCGGCGCTCAACGGCATCCTGGCGCTGGTCCGCTGCGCCGTGAAGAGGTGGCCATAATGGCCTGCCAGTCCTGCACCCGCGACGAGCTCTGCATCGCCTGCCGCTTCGAGGGCCGAGAGCAGCGCCTGCCCCGGTACGCCGGGCGGCGTGGCGAAACCCTGCTCCGCCGCAACGACAAGGCCGCGCTCGACTACTTCGCCGAGGCGGAGGACAGCCCGGTCTGGAACGACCCGCAGGACGAAACCCCGCCCGCGCGCCGGACCGCCACCCAGACCGCGGACCACGACCTCGAGGGACCGCGGCGTGCTCGTTGACGCCGTCCAGCGCTGGCGCGGCGGGCGGGCCAGCTACCGGCCCGCCGGCGAGGTCATCGACCCGCGCCGCTACGAGGTCGCCCCGATCGACGGGCGCGGGGCCGACAACATCGCCCGCGCCTTCGTGGAGGCGCACCACTACTCGGGCAGCATGGGCGCCGCGCGTGAGCGGATCGGCCTCTACCGCGGCGGCGCGCTGGTCGGCATCGCCGTCTTCACCCACCCTGCGCAGGACAAGGTCCTGGCCTGCCTGCCCTGCCCGAAAGCCGAGGCCGTCGAGCTCGGGCGGCTGGTGCTGCTCGACGACGTCCCGGCGAACGGCGAGAGTTGGTTCATCGCCCGCGCCTTCGCCGAGCTGCGCGGCCGCGGCTACGCCGGCGTCGTCAGCTTCGCCGACCCGGTGCCGCGCACCTCGCTCAGTGGCGAGGTGGTGTTCCCCGGGCACCTCGGCACCATCTACCAGGCCAGCAACGCGGTCTTCGCCGGCTTGGGGACCGCGCGGACGATCCGCGTGCTCCCGGACGGGCGCACATTCAACGAGCGCACCCTCTCCAAGATCCGCGGGCGCGAGCGCGGCTGGCAGTACGCCGTCGACAAGCTCATGGACCGCGGCGCGCCGACGCCCCTGCGCAGCGCGACCGCGGAGGACCTGCGCGCCTGGCTGCGCATCGCCCTCGCGGCGGTCACCCGCAAGCTCAAGCACACGGGCAACCTCCGCTACCTGTTCGGCCTCACGCCGGCGATGCGACGTCGTCTGCCGGCTTCGATGCCGTATCCGAAGTTTCGGCCGCGCCCCTGATCTGCGGATACGCCAACCGCGTGGCGAGGTCGCGCGCGAGTTGCTCCGTGGACCGGGATGGGTCCGGGGTGCGGCCGATGGCCTCCTCGAGGATGCCGCGCACGGTCTGGTCGCTCTTCTCGAGACGCTCGATCTCGGCACGGGCGATGCTGGCCAAGTGCTCGATGCTGTCACCATCGTCCGCGGTGAGCACCGGCCGGAGGATCCCGTCGACGATGTCGGCCTGGCTGTCGAAGGCGCCGATGCTCGCGACCCGGTCGGAGTACTCGCGGTGGATGATCTTGAGCGCCTCGGGGATCGAGCTCGTGGTGAGCGACATGTCTTTGCGTAGCGGCTCCAGGGCCGCGCCGATCACCTTGAGCTCGGCCTCGTGCTCGACCGCGATCGCCTGGTCAGCGAGGAGGCCGCGAACAGCGTCGGCGAGCGTGAGCGGGGGCGCGTCGTTGTCGCGCTGGTTGAGACGGGCGATGCGCGGCTGCATGAGCTCGGCCACCTGCGCGGCGCCAGCGAGGTGGTCCCGCATCAAGGCCGCCCAGGCCAAGACATCGCCCTTGCCGGACCAGCCGATGGTGAGGAGGGCTTTCCCGAAGAGGTCGCTGGACCCACCGACGATGCGCGGGTCCTCCTCGTCCAGGACATAGAAGGTGCGGCCGGTGAGGTCTTGGCCGATGAGCACCGGCCGCTCGCGGGTACGCCCCCAGAAATCCGTGAACCAGGGGAGCTCGCCGAGCTGGGCTTGCAACTCCATCTTGTCGCGCGTGCGCAGGGCCTCGTCCTCGACTGCGCACCGGACGAGGCGATCCTGCAGGTCGGCGATCTCGCGCTGGGCGGCGGCGAGGCGCGGTTCGTAGTCGTCCGGGTGGTCGCTGAGCCTGATCATGGGTGGGACAACGGATGCAGCGAGGCGGCCGACCAGCGGCCACAGGGACGGATCGCCGTCGACGTTCAAGGTCTGGTTCCCGGTCTTGTCGATGTCGATGTTGATGTAGAGCTTCGGCATGGCCCCGAAGGACGGCTGCCGGGCCGCGCGCATTCAGCCGTGAACATGGCCGCGGGGCCGGCGTCCCACCCGACCATGCTCTCCGTGCACATCATCCCCTCCTACCACGACCTCCTCATGGACCGGCCCGAGGCCTCGGCCGCGCGCGACTCCGGCATCCAAGAGATGCTCGTCGTCATCCATCGTGGCCAGATCATCGCCACCCACACCCCGCCGGTGGGCAGCCCCGAGGGCGCCTTCCGGACCGACGACCGCTGGATCATCGACGAGATCCGCCGGGCCTACGAGATCGGCACCAACAACGGCGCCATGGACCAGTCCGTATGGAACACATCGCTGGCGCCCACCGGCTGGGTGCTGTGGCGCGACCTCAAGCCGGGCGACATCGCGACCTCGGGCGGCAACGTCGGCTGGGTGGCCATCTGTGAGGACGAGGCGTGGAAGTTCGAGCACAACGGCGGCTTGAACGCGCTCCGGTTCGACGTCCGCTGGCCCGAGGCCGAGAGCTCCAGCACCCGCTTCAACTTCCAGCCAGAGCCGGCCCGCGCGCCGCGGTGGCCCTTCTACCGGGTGGTCCGGCGCGGCGTCGCCGGCGAGGTGCTCGAGGCCGCCATCCAGGCCGTGCTCGACCGCGACCCGCAGGTGGAGACGGTGGAAGCTGTGCTCGACCGCGTGCTGCCCACGGCGCAGGTGGCAGCGTGAATGCCCTCGGCGATGCCGCCGGCGTCCTCGCCAAGGCCCGCGCGGTGAAACTGGCCCTCCGGCGAGCGGCCTTTGCCTGCCGCGAGGTCAGGAAGCGTTGGACGGCGCTGAGGGCCAGCGTCCTCCAGCAGATCGTCGCCGGCCAACAGGCCGCTCTCGACGACATCGGCGCTCTGACGCTGGAACTGTGGGCCGCAGAAGTTGCGCAGGCGGACGCGGCCAAGCAGTGGCGGGCCGTCCTCGCCGAACGCGAGGCGCTGCCGACCTCGGCGCGCTGGAACCTGGTCGACATGGAGCGGTGGGCGAGCAAGCAGCCGCTCGTGTAGATTTGTACTGAGGTCCCCCTGAATAGGGGCTCACGGGCCGGCGTCGGCGTGGAGGAGGTCGAGATGTTGGACAAGAACGATGAGAAACCCGAAGTGCTGCGCCGCCAAGTGGTGCCAGTCCCCACCCCCGCCGCCCCTGGCCTGCCCACGCTCGATGGATGGGATAGCATCGAGCGCATGTTCGGCGACCTCGAGCAGCTCGATCCGCCGGCGCCGAAGCGCCCCCGCCGGCTCGGCTCCTGGATGTTCATGCGGTGCTCCTCGTTGCGCGCCGCGTGCCTCCGGCTGCCCGGCGGCCGTGGCGACGAGCACCGCATCTCCATGCTCGCCGAGATGGAGCAGACCCACCGCGACCTCGGCTCGAGGATACCCGTCGCCGTTCTCGCCCCCGAAGGCGTCGTGGTCGCCACATTCTACGGCGCAGGCGATCCGCGCAACACGCCCATCGAGCACAACCTCTACCTGCTCTCGATCGCGGCCAGCATCCCCGAGCACCTGGTCCCGCTGCGCAAACGCGAGGCCGCCGACAAGCACGACGGCCTGCTCCCGCTCGCGGCACGGACCGACCGCCCGCCGTTCTGACCCGCTTCGCGTGCTCGCCAGGGTGACGAGGTAGCCTGCCGGCGTGGCGGAAGACTACATCATCGAGGAGACCGGGGACGCGCCGGTCACGGTATTCAACCTGCCGGAGACCGAGGACGCCAAGCAATTCGAGGCGGCCTGGCACTTTTTCAACAACACCCAGCACGACCACCTGGACCAGTACTGGGACGGCTCCAGCCGCGACCACAAGACCAACTACCTGCGCGAGCGGTACTTCCCCCGCGGGTTCGTTCCCCTGAACGCAGGCTCGCCGGCGAACCGCAAGCCCGACATGCCGGTCCCGGTGGCGAGCGTCATCGTCTCGCGCAACACCGGCCTCATGCTCGGCAGCCCGACCGTGATCAAGGTCGCCGCCGACGAGGACACCCAAGAGGTGCTGCGCGCGGTGGTGAAGTCGAACAACTTGCGCGTCCTGTTCGCGGAGGGCCGCAACATGGCTGGCGGTGGCGGCACGGCCGTCGAGATCCCCAGCGTCATCGGCGGGAAGATCCACCTCGGCATCTACAAGCCGAGCGAGTTCAAGGTGCTCAAGTGGAGCGACGCCGAAGCATGGCAGCCCGAGCGCATCATTCGTCAGGTACAGGTCGAGCTGCCGGTGCGCGATCGGACGGGCAAGCGCTCCATCCGGCCCTTCTGGCAGACGACCGAGTGGAACAAAACCGATCGCATCACGTATCAGATGGTGCCGATCGAGTGGGAGGAGGACAAGCCGATCCCCGAGCTGCAACGCATCCCCCACGGGGCGCAGCGCTGCCCCGCCACCTGGTACCGCAACACGCCCGGAGAGACACCGTGGGGCCTCAGCGACTTTGAGGGGCTGGAGCCCATGCTCGACCAGTCCGATCGCCTGAGCTCGCACGTGTTCTCGGCCATCGGCAAGAACTGCGACCCGACGCTCGTGCAGAGCGACGACGCCGGCACGCGTCGGCGCCACCAGCCGACCCGCACCGGGCGCGGTCAGCTGCTGCAGACCTCGGAGAAGGGCCGCTTCGAGCTCCTGGAGAGCTCCGGCACGTCGATGGATATCGGCCTGCGCGCGCGCAACGGGCTCGTGGAGGAGGTCTTCCGCCTGGCCAGCGTCGTGCACGTCACCCCCGAAACGGCCGGCTCGCTCAAGTCCGGCGAGGCGCTGCGCATCCTGTGGCGTGACCCGGAGGTGCGCGTCGGCTGGCTGTGGCCGCAGCGCGAGGTCACGATGCGCCGGAACCTCGAGTGCATCTACGAGATGCTCCAGCGGTACGGCGTGTCGAGCTACGAGCAGCCGCGGAAAGGCAGCATCATCCTACCCTCGCGCGAAATGCCGCCGAAGCGCGAGCCGCCCAAGGCGCCGGAGATCGATGAGCAGACCGGCATGCCGAAGCCGGTCGAGGTGCAGCCTCCACCGCCGCCGACGCTGGTCCCACACAAGGTCGGCAAGTTCGGCTTCATCGAGCTCACCCAGGGCCCCTACTTCACCAAGACCCCCAGCGAGATCCAGGCCGAGCTGGGCGCGCTGCAGGTCGCGGCGGGCGGAGTCGGCGTCAAGCTCATCTCCGAAGAGACCGCCGTGGAGGAAGCGGCCGCGGTCCTCGAGATCGATCCGACGACCGAGTTGCAGCGCCTGCTCGATGAGAAGCAGCGCGCGGTCGACGAGATGCGCCTGCACCAGGGCGCGCTCAAGGAGGACGCCGAAGAGGAGCCTGGCGAGGAACCCGGGGCGGATGCTCCGAAGCCCGCTGCTGACGATGCCGAGGAGCCCGATGAGGAGGAGCCGACCGAGTGAACCTCGGCGAGGTCATCCGGTCGATGCGGCGCCAGCTGGTCGCCCTCGGCACCGGGGCGATGGTCCACCAGGAGGCCATCATCACCGGCACCCTGCGCCGCGAACTCCGGGCGATCGCCGAAGCGGGCCGCGGCCCGTGGAGCGCGAGCTCGGCGGCGCTGGCGGGCGGGCGCTTTCGGCTGGCGTTGGCGGCCATGTCGGGCGGCATGACCGCCCGCCTCGGCGAGGACCTGGACCGCGCCGCCCGGCTGGCGGTGCGTGACACGGCCCGCTACCTGAGCGCCGGCGACCTGCTCCACGGCGTTGTGCGCCGACCCGCGCCCGACCTCCAGCTGGGCGGCCAGGGCCGGCGCAGCATCTACGAGCAGAGCCTCGGTCGGTACGCGCAGGGATTGTCGAGGACTGCGGAGCTCAGCTGCTACCGGACCTCGCTGCTCGGCCGTCCCCATCACCTCGCCCTCGGCGAGATCGCCGGCACGGTCCGGCGCGAGGCAGCCGCGAAGGCGTGGGAGGTGCGGCGGGTGGTCGAGACCGAGGTCTCGGCGGCATACCACCAGGCCGAGCTGCAGGTGCTGATCGCCGAAGATGTCCCCGAGGACAGGATGCTCAAGCAGCTGGTCGCCACCTTCGACAGCCGCACGGGCCACGACTCGGTCATGGTCCACGGCCAGGTCCGGCCGGTGCGAGAGCCGTTCTTCGACTCCGTGCTCGGGCGCTACTACATGGCCCCGCCCAACCGCCCTCACGACCGCGAGCGCATGGTGGGCCGGCGATCGTCATGGGGGCCAGCGCCGGCGACAGAGCATGTCCCATCGGACATGTCATGGGGGCCAGCCAAGCCGCGGCCCAAGGCCAGCCCCGAGCCGGGCACTCGCAAGGCCCAGAACCTGCGCAGAGGCGATGTCCTGGCGCTTCCAGGCCGGCCCCGAGTCGCCAGCGTACGCGAAGCCGGCGACCGCATCACCGTCCAGACCGACCGCGGCCTGCTGCTCTACTTCGCCGCCGGCGCCGCGATCGGCATCGTCGCCGGGTCGTAGGGCGCATCAACAGGTACCGGGTGATCCGGAGGGTCGGGGTCTCGGCAGGGGTTCATCGCGGCGACATGGACGGCGGCGACGAAGGCGGCCGAGAGAGCACCGATCCACAGAGCGGCGTTTTGAGCGCGTGTGAGCATGCAGGACGCAATACACGCTCCGGCCGTTTGTTGACAGCTGGGGGCCCCGCGGCGACTGTCCGGACGTGACTCGCCGGAAACATCAACGCCCCATGGCGGTCTTCCTGACCTGGGTGTCGTCGATGGCTGCCGCCGGCGTTGTTGTCGTGGGCTGGTGGGTCGGCAAGCCGCTGACCCCAGAGTTGCTCGCGGTGATCGGGGTGTTGCTCTCGTGGTCGTTCAAGATGGACAGGTCGTATTCACGGAGGCTTGCAGACCACAGGGAGGCCGTGCGACTCATCGGGGAGAGACGAGGTGTGCCAGACGCGCACGTGGAAACCATCTACGCTGTGCTCGACGAAGAGGTCGGCCGAGAGCAGGCGCGCCAGCGGAAACAGCTCACCCGAGGGAGGTCCCGATGAGGTCACGCACAAACCCAGCGATCAGCGAGGCGCCTGCCGCCCGGTCCACGACCAGCCTGATCCGCATCCTCCCCGCCCGCGCGCTCCGGCTCTTCGACGCCCCCGCCATCCTGACCACCAACTGGGAGATGGCGATCCTGCAGGCCCTCGGCTGGCTCTTCATCCTCAGTTGGCTGCTCACGCCGGCGACCACCGTGGTCGTCACCATCGCCTCCCGGTGAAGCCTGCAGCGGCGTCGGCGTCCAAGGCCAGCAGATGGCCTGGATCCCGCAGCGCGCCTACTTCGCCGTGATCGCGCTCGTCGGTGACCGGGAGGCCCGCGCCGCCCGCGAGGCCGCCGGCATCCCCCCGCTGGTCCTGCTGACCGGCGACGACTTCTCCGACCTGTTGAACCGCCGCGCGACGCTGGTCCAGCTCCGCCCAGGATGCCCGCTGCAGGTGGTATGGGCGCTCGACGGCGCCCCGGTCACCCGCGAGCAGTATGAGCAGATGCTCTACGCCCGGGCGCGGCCGGCTGGGACCAGCGCACCGGGGCCTCTCGGGCAGCTGCCGCCGGTGCACCCGCGCTTGCTTCGGCCCGAGATCAACCCCACGCCCAAGCCCGAGCCACCGCCGCGGGAGCTGCTCATGGGCGAGGCGCCCCCCGCGGTCTGTCGGGCCTGCCAGACCCGCGCCCGCAACCTTCTGGTTGCGGGCGAACCGCCGCCGTGTGATTCTCCGGGGCACCATGCCCCCAACGAGGAACGAAGCGAGCGCACCCACCAATCCGAGCAATCAACGGCATAGGCAGCGGGTACTCGGCGCGCTGGGGCGCCTCTGCAGGACCTTCGAGGCGCTGGCGCAGCGCCTCGTCTTCCGCTTCCGCAGCGACGAGGCGGGCGACACGCTCGACGCCCACCGGGCCCTGCTGGAGGAGGTGAAGACGGTCGGCCAGGCGCGCGACGTGCTCGGCGAGATCCTCGAGGAGTGGATCCACGGGACGATCCGGCCGCCCCAGCTGGAGGCGCAGGTCCACTCGGCGATCACCTCCATCTTCGCGGCCGCTGACCCGGCCGATCCCTCAGCGTGGCCCGGGCACCTGCTCCGCGCCGCGGAGGTCCAGCGGCTCATGTTCGACCCGTACGGCCACGACAGCGCGCACATCGAGCGCCTGCCGACCGGCACGTACCTGATCACGCTCGGTCAGGTGCCGACCGCGAGCCACTCGAACTCGGAGGCCGTGTCCGCGCTGCCGGCGACCTCGAGGAGGGTGACCCGGTCGTCCTCGCGGAAGGTGTTGACCAGCACCGAGTCGCAGTCGATCACCACCTGAGCGCTCGACTGCCGCGTGATGCGGACGCGCAGCGGGGCGCCGGCGCGGAGCTGGATGCCGATCGTCGCGGCGACCTTGCTCGCCTGCCAGGGCAGCGCCACGTAGCTCGCAGTCTGGATCACCACCTGAGCGCTGCCGGCGGTCCACCCGGCGGCGTCGTAGTTGTCCTCGGCGGCGAAGATGATCGCGTTGACCGACCCTACCGGCGCGGCGGCGGCGGTGAGGCGTCCAGCGAAGGAGACGGCGATGCGGGTGGCGGCCATGCGCGCGAAGGTATCACGCGGTCGCGGCGAGCTCGGGACGCCAGTTCGCCATGAACCTGTCGAGGTCGCCGCCGGCGGCGTGGAAGGCGAGGCCGCGGCGCGAGACGATGTGGCGCCCGCGCCCGCGGGACTCGACGGCGGAGATCAGCAGGCCGTGGTTGGTGGCGAGGTCGAGCAGCGCCCGGCGGACCTTGCCGAGCCTGGCGCTGCCGCCGATCCGGAACACGCCCATCACCATGTCGTTGCCGAAGGTGTCCGCGCGGAACTCGTGGGCGCCGTCCATCCAGAACACGAACGCCTGCGCGTCGTCGCGCTGGCCTTCGACCTGGGTGAGCGCGAGGGCAACAGCCGCGGTCGGCAGCGGGCGCCCCATCGCGGCGAAGGTGTGGGCGCGCAGGGCGTGTGAGTAGATCGGGGTGATGCCGGTGCACGGCACGCCTGCCGGCGCCCCGCAGGTGTCGCAGGCGATCGCGCGGGCGGCCCGGTGCTGGATGGTCGAGATCGTCACAAGCCCCCGATCTGGCGCAGGTGGCCGAGCGCATCGAGCAGCGCGTTGCGGGCGACTTCGGAGGCGCCATCGCTGGAGCCGAGAAGCTGGGTGCCGGCGCGGCGGATCGCGGCGACCACCGGCGGTCGGACGAGCTCGCACAGGCGGGCCTCCACGGCGTCAGCGCAGCGGTCGCGGTGCTCGGCGGCGCGTGCCCAATTCGCGTTCGCGGTGGTGGACCGCGCGCGCGTCGAGCCGGCCTGCAGGCGGGCGCGGGCCTCCTGCGCGGCGGTGCTTTTGGCCTGTGCGTCGATGTATTGCTTGAGCAGCGCGCGGAGCTCGGTGGCGGTCTCGACGGTCAGCATGGGCGGTTCTCCGGAGCCGGTGCGGGAACCGGGTCCATGGTGCGGTAGTAGTGGCGCTCGCCGGCGGCGCGGATCTCCTCGGCGGCGATGCTCACCGGTTGGCGGGCGATCTCGGCGGCGCGCATGCGCTGGAGCACGGTCTGGCGGATGGCGAGCGAGCAGCCGACGCACCTGTCCTCTAGGACATGCGCATCGGGCTGCGCGCGGTGGCAGTTGGGGCAGGTGGTCATGGTCCGATCCAGGTGAATGTGCGGTAGGGGTGCATGGGATCGTCGCGGCCGGTGACCTGGCGCAGGAAGCCGAGCTCGCAGAGGCGATCGATGATCGCGGTGCGGTCCCGGGCATCCGTGATGCCGACCATGTCGCTGGTGAGCGTCTCGAGGTTCAGGATCTCGGGGATGCTCGACTTGCACCCCGCCCGGGCCTTGAGCGCGGTGGCGATCAGTACCCACTGCATGTCGAGGCCGGCGAGGCGCTGTTTCTGGACTTCGTAGTCGTACGGCATGACGGGGCCTTGGACGGGTGGGAGGGCGACTACTTCACCGCGCGCAGCTTGGCTGGCTGGGCGCCCTTGAGCGCCATGGTGGAGGCGAGGCGAGCGGCGTGGGCCTTGCGCAGCTCGGCGATCTGCTGCTCCAGGCTCACCGGCTTGTGCTCGCTTGGCTTCACGCGGTCGGCGAGCACGCACATGTGCTCGTTGTGGGATGGCGCGCTCTCGACGTTGCGGGCGACCCCGCGGTCATCGAGGGCGACGGCGATGAGCTGGGGCAGGGCGTCGACGGCGATCGGGCCGGCGACCGCGGCGATCTCGGCCTCGGAGCGGAAGGTGAAGGTCTCGCCGGTGAGCTTGCCGGCGGCGCGGTCGAAGGTCGCCCACAGGGCCGGGATACGCGCGAACTCGGCCTCGGTCATGTCGCGAGCAGCGGCGGAGCGGCGGGTCTTGGTGGAGGCGGCGGTCTTGTTCGCGGGCATGACGTTGGTATATGACTTGTCGGTTTGTTCGTCAAACACAAAACGACACGAGGTCAAACAACGTCGTTCTCGGGGTCGTAGGGCTCCGCCGCGTCAGGGTCTTGGCCTCGCGCCCGCATCGAGGCGCGCTCGGCGGCCACGTCGACGCCGAAGACCTTGGCCTCGGCGCGGTAGACCACGGCACGCACCTCCTGCTCGGCGAACAGGGCCGACTGCGCGCCCTCGCTCCAAGCTAGCGCGGCGATCCGCTCGGCCAGCGCTTCGGCGGCGGCACGCTGGTTCGGGCCGGTGCCGCTGAGCAGGCCGAAGCGCAGGGTGGTGCGCCACTCGTGGCGGTAGCCGCTCGACTCGTCGCGCTCGATGGTGACCTCGAGGCGAAGGCTGCCGCGGCTGGTGCGGGTCGGCGCGGTGTGGCGCGTCATGTCGGCGACCGCTTCCTGGCCTTGTAGATCCGGTTGTGGCGCTGATTCGCGGCCTGCTTCGCCGCGCAGCAGCGATCGCAGCGACAGTCCCAGTACCCATATCCGTGGGTGGTGCCGTGGACCGACTCGGGGATCGGCTTCCAGCGGGCCGCTTCGCGCAGCGTCTGCTGCCGGATGCGGTGGCCGTCGCGGCAGACTTCGCACCGGCAGCCGTTGCTGTACTGCGAGGCCCCGTGCTTCATGGCCGTCTAACCATCCGGCGCACGCCGGAGATGAAGCCGAGGACGTCGTGGAACTTCTGCGGCCGGTGGTAGTTGCCGAGGGCGACGAAGCGCCCGCTCTGCGGCCACCACTCCGCGATCCGCCCGTCGCGGTCGCGCACCTGCCAGTGCTGCCCGCCGTCCGGCGAGATCTTCAAGGTCAGGCCGTGCTCGCCGAGCTGGCGGCGCGCCTCGTCCACCATCTCCAGGGCGATCTCGAGGCGGCGCCAGTGTCGATCCTGCGCGTCCTCGCCGGGGATGAATGGGGCGATCTTGGACGCCCTCGCGTGGGGCATGCGGTGGCGGCTCATGAACGCACCGCTGTTCGCCCGATGGCCTCGAAAATGGCCTCCTCCACGACGCGCGCGGGCACCATGCCGGCCAGCGGGCGCATGAACTTCGGGTCGTCGAGCACGGCGCCGATGGCCTTGCGCGGGACCTTGTTGGCCCTGGCGATGCACGAGCGGGTCGCCGCATTGAGCAGCATCTTCTGGGTGTAGAGTCGGCCGCGGATCGAGCAGATCCGATAGGCGGCCATGAATTCGTTGTCGGTCACGGTCTACCTCCCGCCAACAGGCGATCGTCGGAATCGAGCTTCACGGCGCCCGCGCGGATCGCCGCCGCGAGGGCGCGGCGGCAGGTGGGGCAGAGCGCAGGGCGGGCCCCAAAATCGTCGGGCCGGCCGACGAGCCAGCCGAGGCCGCGCAAGCAGTCGAGGGCTTCGCGCATCGACTCGAATGGATCGCCGCGCCCAGCGTCCTCGCAGGGACCATCGCGGAACTCTCGCGCGCGGCCGTCGAGCCCGTCGCAGTTCGCGGCGATCATCTTGGCGACGCTCATGATCGCCTCCCTCGGCCGCCCTGGCGCAGGAGGAAGTGCAGGACCCGCATGCCCAGTTCGCGAGCCTCTTGGGAGCCGAACTCCGCCCAGAAGATGCGGTCGGGAACGCCCTGGACCTCGGCGGCGTCGCGCATGGTCTGGCCGGGCTCGTCCTCCTCGAAGGTGATGCCGAGCCGCGGGAGGGCGACCATCTCGCTGGCGAGGACGAGCGCCTCCTCGCGGACTGCTCGCTTACGCGGGAGGTCGCCGAGGGTGAGCGCGACCGCGTTGGCGATGTCGCGGCTCGGCGGGATCCTGAGCGAAAGCGCGTGGCCGACCTCGTGTGCGAGGTGCTCCACGAGGCCGCGATCGCCGTCGAAGATCGGATCTTCGAGCGGGTCGAGCCCGAGCCGCCCGAACAGGCGCCGCATGTCGGTCATGCTGATCAGCACACAGCCTCCAGCAGCGCGCGGTCGGCGGGCGTGAGCTCGATGTGGGCGATCGTGTCGAGGTGCCAGAAGTTGCTGCGCTCGATCGGCCAGCGGGCCTCGGCGCGGTCGTAGTCGACCTGGTGACGCTCCGCGACCTCCATGCCGCGAGCGTTCAGCTCGGGCAGATCGTCGCCGGCGTCCCCGAGCCCGCGCATGGCCAGGGCGCGGGCGCAGAGCCCGACCCGCAGCGGCAGGTCGGCGGGTCCGCCGGGCTGGTGCTCGGCGAGCTGAACCGCGCCGCCGGCGAGGCCCGAGAGCAGCGGCAGCTCGTCGCACACCGCGTCGTCGTGTTTGTCGGAGGCGATCAGCGCCGCCCCGAGGGCGCGGATCGGGCTCACGCGGTCGAGCAGCGCATCCAGCACGCCCTCGCACTCGGCGACGATCGGGCCGCCTGGCAGGGTCCAGTCGAGCAGGGCCAGCTCGCCGGCCTCGCGCTGGGTGGCGTCCGGGTGCTGGCCGAGCGTGAGCCGGTCGATCGCCACCGGGACGAGGCGAGCGATGAAGTAGAGGGCGCTGGTGATGGGGTGCGGGTCGGTCATGATGGCCTCGCGGAGCCGCGCATGCGGCGGGACAGATCGGACTCCCACCGGGCCGCGCTGGCCCGGGATGCCGCGGCGTCCTCGGGGCGGCCGAGCCGGTCGTAGCGCTCGGCCGCATCGAGGTCCCCGGCGATGGCTCGCCGGACGCGGACGGCGAACTGGTGGATAGATTCGCGCTTTTCCATCTACAAGGTCTCCTGCGCCGGGCCGCGCCACATGGCCTGCAGGTCGGCGAAACGTTGGTTGATCGCGCTCAAGCCGTCGTAGGCATCGAGGGTCTCCTGGACGGCCTCGGCCCAGCGCTCCTCGGCGGGGTTGGGATCGACGGCGGCGCCGCGCGGGAACGGGCCTCGCTGGAGCTTGCGGATGTCTCTGAGCCAGACGAACGACGTGGTGAAGGCCGTCCGGATTGTGCGCGGATCCGCGGAGGCCAGGGCCGCGCGGGGTGCGAGCGCGATGATGCCAGTGGCCTTGTGGACGTAGGCGATTTGGTGCTGGTCGTGGGTGGAGAGCATCGGACTCCTTGCACACCTCGAGCCCCGTGCTTGCGGCTACGGGGCGGGTGGACGGGCCTCGCGGCCCTCGTGTTCAGGTCAGGCGGTAGCCGCCGTCTGCGTCGACGTAGCCGCGGATGAAACCCGGCTCGTCCCGGAGCACGATCGGCGACTCGAGGTCGCGGGCCAGGTCGCGCGCGCTGGCGAGGGTGCAGACGAGGTCATCCTCGGTCGCGTGGGTGACCCAGTCCTGAGCGGCGGCGGAGCGCGGGGTCACGCTGATCTGGTAGGTGGTCTCGTCGGGCTCGGTGGGGATCGGCTGCATGGTCGTGGTCTCCTTGGTCAGGCGGTTTTCTTGAAGGTGGCGAGGAAGGTTTTGAGCGCCGAGCCCTGCTCGATGATGCTCGACGTGCATCGCGTGCACTTGAGCCAGCGTCCTCCACCCTCGATGCAAAACGCCTGTTCGGGCGTTGCTGGCTCGTACGGGACCATTCGACCGTGCTCGGCGGTGGCGGGACAGAACGGCCATTTCTTGCTGGGTTTGCTGGTCGTCATGGCTGCTCCTCGATCGACCCGCCAGCCGTCAGCTTGTAGGGGTGCACGGTCGCCGCGAGCACGCGGGCGACCTCGTTATCCATCTCGGTCCACTCCCCGCGGTGGTCGGGGCCAGCGAGGCGAAGGCAGCGGGCCTCGTCCAGAACATAGGACCGGATCTCTCCGCCAGCGCGCGACGACATGACGTGGACGCGCTGGACGAGGCCCGGGATGTGGTCGGATCCGCCCATGAAGTCGCGCGCGCCCGCGAAGTGGGCGCCACGGCCGGGCTGAAAAGCGACCTGATCAAGCTGGACGGTGACGCCATCGAAGGCGGTGACGAAGGTGACGGTCTTGGTGCTCACACCCCGAAAGCCCCGACCCTCTCGGGTACGGGGCCAGGTGGGCCGGGGCCGGTCATCGGCGGGGCTTGGCGGCGGTGCCGTGCTCCTCGTGCCAGGCGGCGCGGAACTCGGCCTCGCGGGCCTCGCGGGCGACCCGGGCGTCGTCCGCGGTGATCTCGGCGGCGGGCTTGGCCGGGCGGGCGGTGGGGCCGGCCGAGAGGGTCATGTCGGCGAAGTCGAGGGTGAACTCCTCGCCGTCAGAGTCGATGTCGATCAGGGCGGTGCGGGTCGCGTCGGTCATGCCCAGAAGATAGGACCTGTCCGTTTGTCTGTCAAACACAAAACGACAAAGACGAGACGAATTCTTGGCGCGCGAAACCGGGCCATCCGTGGCCCGGTCAGGTCAGCCGAGATCGGCGGAGGGGAGCGGCGCGGCCGGTGCGTCCTCACGGGGCGGGGCGGTCTCGGCGGCGGGTGCGTCGTGGGCGGCGTCCAAGGCCAGCATGAGCGCGCGGACCCCCAGGCGGCGGCCGGGCCCCAAGTGGAGCGAGTCGAAGCGGCGCTCCGCCTGCTCGCGCGCGGTGCCGGCCGGGCTCCCGCGGTGGTGGGTGAGCCACTCGGTTACGGCGTTGTAGGCGGCCCACCACGTACCCCGCACGCCCGCGCGGTCGTTGCCCCGGCCGGCCGCGAACAGCGGGCGGACATCATCGAGCAGGCGGCGGCCGACCGTGGCGTCGGGCTCGATGACCCGGACCGCGTCGTCGCCCTCGCCGCGGGTGAGCGCGAACAGGCGCAGCGCGTACGCGTCGAAAGCCGCGTCGTCGCAGTGCCGGGCGGCGAGGATGCGCCACGCGTCCGCGGTGGTGTTGAAAATGGCGATCTGCTGGCTGATCACGCTGCGCAGGCGCTCCAGGCCGGCCGCGAGCCCGGACGTGTGGCGCAGGCAGACCATGCCGTCCCCGCTGGCCAGCGCGAGCGAGAGGGTGTTCTGGCAGACCACGCGCACGGGGTTGAACCCGGCGCGCAGAGCGAGCGAGCCATCGTGGCCGTGGCACATGAGCACGAAGCGGTCGACGGTATCGCCCGCGACGATCTCGGCGGGGTCGCCCGGGATCTTCGCCATGATCCACACGCGCCGACCCTCGCGGAGGGCGCCCGCGGTTTCGAGCGTGACCAGCCCCTCGGCGACGAGCGGCTCGAAGAAGGCGAACGCGTCCGTATTCTGGAGCGGGGTGAAGCCCTCGCCGACCACCCCGAGGATGGTGGAGTTGTCGCCGCGCACCACGGCGCGCTGGCCGGGGACGGGCACCGGCATCGTCACGCCGGGGATGGTGGTGAACATCTCGCGCAGGTCCACGCGCCAGTCGAGGCCCGCGAGCTTGATCGCGTCGGCGCAGGTTGGCGCGGACTCGAGGACGTGCCCGAGGCCATGCCAGGGGCGCTCACCAACAGAAAACATCGTCTGAACATCGGCAGTCATTGTCGCTACTTCCATTCCGGGCTCATTGCCCACACTCAATATACGCGAATCAGCATTGATCGTTCAATGCGAAACGACGTGGAATGGCTGCGTTATCTGGCGCAGATCAAGTGTGCTGGTCGGCGAATATGTGCGTGCGTGCTCCCGTCTCAGGTGTCCCGCATTCGAGCGGGGGATGGAGTGTGACAGCATGCGAGCGTTTGTGGTGGCACTTGTTTTC
>ERZ650309.574-NODE-574-length-18040-cov-3.972977_pt1 | contig 18040 bp, 13 predicted proteins | sample MGYA00376245_ERZ650309 | MGnify/ENA primary metagenome ERZ650309 (study PRJEB26733, sample SAMN07839294) | wastewater metagenome | biome: urban; feature: wastewater treatment plant; material: waste water | place: USA: North Carolina | collected 2016-04-26 ...
CATTGATCGACGCCAGCGCGCTTTCATCGATCGTCTGATAGCGCAAGAAGGCTTCGCAGTCGCACCAGAAGATCCGCGCATCAGAGATTCCCTTCTTCATCTCCAAGCTGAAGCTCGGTGAACATCGCCGAGAGATTGACGGGCGTCGGTCCTCCCGATATAAATGGGCGCCGACTCCCTGCCCGGGCTAGGGCTTCACCACGGCGATCACTCCGGGGCGGCAACGCCTCGCGCGGCAGCGATGCCTTCCTGGGCATCGATGAGCGGAAGCAGGCCGTCCTGCGCAAGCTCCATCGCCAGCTTTCTGGCTTGCCAGAGAAGCTGACGCGCGCGCGCGCCATCGTCGGCGCCGACGCCACCACCGATACCGGCATCCTTGAGACCAGCGACCATCTCTATAAGGGTTATCGCCTGCGCCGCGTCTATTACTCGGCCTTCAGCCCGATTCCGGAAGCGAGCAAAATTCTGCCGGCGAAATCGCCGCCGCTGCAACGGGAGAACCGGCTTTACCAGGCAGATTGGCTGCTGCGTTTCTATGGCTTCACCGTGCCGGAAATCGCCGAGGGAGCACCAGGCGGCATGCTGGATCTCGAGATCGATCCCAAGCTCGCCTGGGCATTGCAGAACCGGCATCTCTTTCCACTCGATGTGAACACCGCGCCGCGTGAAATGCTGCTGCGCATGCCGGGGCTGGGTGTGCGCGTCGTCGATCGGCTGATTTCGGCGCGCCGCCATGCGACCCTGCGCTACGCCGATCTGGTGCGCATGAGTCCGCATCTCAAACGCGCACGCCCCTTTCTGGTAACACCCGATTATCGGCCGGTGCGTCTGGCGGATCGCGCCGATCTGAAAAGCCTGCTCACCGAGCCAGCGCAGCAGTTGAGCCTGTTCGGATGATCCGTGTCGCTTTACGGGCCGGCGCGGACATCGAGGGGTTTCGCCTGGCTTTGCGGCGCCTGATGGCGGCCGACGTGCGGCCGGAAGCGATTGCCTGGGTCAGCGACGAGCAGGACCAGTTGCTGGGCGATGACGTACCGGTTGCGGCCCCGCCCCTATCGTTGCCACGCGCGGTGGGTGACCTGATCGCCAACGTCATCTGCCACCGCGATCCGGAACGCTATGCCCTGCTCTACGCGCTGGCCTGGCGGATCTGTCACGGCGAGCGGCATTTGCTGGAAGCGGCACATGATCCGCTGGTACATCGCCTGATGCGCATGCGCAAATCGATCGGCCGCGACATTCATAAGATGCATGCTTTCGTGCGCTTTCGCCAAATCGATGACGCGAGCGGGCCTGAGCGTCTTGCTGCCTGGTTCGAACCGGAACATTTCATTCTGGAAGCAGTGGCGGGTTTCTTCGTGCGCCGGTTCGAGGCGCTGCATTGGTCGATCGTGACACCGGTCGGATCGTTGCATTGGGACCGCGAGCACCTGACCATCGGACCACCCGGCAAGCGAAGCGACGTGCCGCCGGACGATCCGTTCGAGACGGGATGGCTGCGCTATTACGAGAGCACGTTCAACCCGGCGCGCGCCAACCCGGATATGATGCGCAAGGAAATGCCGGTCAGATATTGGCGCAACATGCCCGAGGCCGCCGCCATTCCGGACCTGTTGCGCGGGGCGCAGAAGCGCACCGCCGAGATGATCGAAAGAGAGGGCGCCATGCCGAGGAAGCGGGAACCGGAGAAAGCCGTCGCGGCGATGGCGGCGCAGCGATGGGACCTCATTCCCGGTGCGGAACCGCTCGAGGACTTCGACCGCCGCCTCCAGGACGGCCTCTCGCGCATCGTCGAGGCCCACCCCGACCAGACCGTGGTGGCCGTCGTCCACGGCGGTGTGATCGGCCAGCTCCTGGCCCACGCCGTCGGCATCGAGGGCTTCGCGTTCGTCGGCGCCGACAACGCATCGATCTCCGAGCTCGTCGTCCACGACGGCCGCCAGGTGCTGCGCCGCTTCAACGACACGGCACACCTCGACGCTCCCCCGATGTGACGTCCGTCTGAGCAACATCTCAGTTTCCGCTGTCGCCGACGTGGACGGTAGGTTTCTCACGTAAGGGAAACCCGTCGAGTGGGAGCTCACCGCACATGGCGCAAACGATGAAGCGACCCGGGGCCGACGCTCCGGTGATCAATCCCCCGGCCGCCCGACGGGCACCGTGGCCCGTCCAGTTCTACCGATCGGCCGTCGGCAAGAAGTGGGTCATGGCGATCAGCGGCATCATGATGCTCGGCTTCGTCGTCGCCCACCTCGTCGGCAACCTCAAGCTGTACCTGGGCAAGGAACCCGACGGGAAGTACGCGATCGACGTGTACGGCGAGGCGCTCCGCGAGCTGCTGCACCCGATCATGCCCAACATGGTGGTGCTCTGGATCCTGCGGATCGGCCTGATCGTGGCGCTGGTCGCCCACGTCCACGCCGCGGCGACGCTCACGATCATGAACCGCAAGGCGCGGCCCACGAGCTACCAGTCGTCGCGCGACTACGTCGCGGTCAACTTCGCGTCACGGTCGATGCGATACACCGGCATCATCCTGTTGGCCTACCTCGTGTTCCACCTGCTGGACCTCACGATCGGCCCGGCCAACCCCGACTTCGTCGAGGGCGCCGTCCACAACAACATGATCGCCTCGATGCAGCGCTGGCCCGTGGCCATCGCGTACATCATCGCCAACATCGCCATCGCGGTGCACCTGTACCACGGCACCTGGTCGATGTTCCAGAGCCTGGGCCTCAACAACCCCCGCTACAACGCCGCACGCAAGGCCTTCGCCACCGGCATCTCGCTCCTCATCGGTGTCGGCAACGTGCTGTTCCCCATTCTCATCGTCACGCGAGTGGTGAAGTGAACCACGCGAGTGGTGAAGTGACCCGAGCAACCACCTCGTTCGAACCGACCCAGGAACCGACATGACACTTACGCTCGACTCGAAGGTCCCCGGCGGTCCGATCGCCGACATGTGGGAGAACTACAAGTTCGACCTCAAGCTCGTGAACCCGGCGAACCGCCGGAAGTTCGAGGTCATCGTGGTGGGCACCGGCCTCGCCGGTGGCGCCGCAGCGGCGACGCTCGGCGAGCTCGGGTACAACGTCAAGGTCTTCACGTACCACGACTCCCCCCGCCGGGCGCACTCCATCGCGGCGCAGGGTGGCATCAACGCCGCCAAGAACTACCGCGGCGACGGCGACTCGATCCACCGTCTCTTCTACGACACGATCAAGGGCGGCGACTTCCGGGCCCGAGAGGCCAACGTCCACCGCCTTGCCGAGGTGTCGACCAACATCATCGACCAGTGCGTCGCGCAGGGGGTGCCGTTCGGCCGCGAGTACGGCGGCCTCCTCGACAACCGCTCATTTGGCGGCGCGCAGGTCTCGCGCACCTTCTACGCCCGCGGCCAGACCGGGCAGCAGCTGCTCCTGGGCGCCTACGGGGCGCTCAACCGCCAGATCCAGGCCGGGCGCGTCCGCATGCACCCGCGCACCGAGATGCTCGACCTGGTGATGGTAAACGGCCAGGCGCGCGGCATCATCACCCGCGACCTGTGCACCGGCCGGCTCGCGCGCTACACCGGCCACGCCGTGGTGCTGGCCACCGGCGGCTACGGCAACGTCTTTTACCTGTCGACCAACGCCGCCGGCTGCAACGTGACCGCGACCTACCGCGCCTACAAGCGCGGCGCCCTGTTCGCCAACCCCTGCTTCACCCAGATCCACCCGACCTGCATCCCCGCCTCGGGCGAGCACCAGTCCAAGCTGACCCTGATGTCCGAGTCGCTGCGCAACGACGGCCGCATCTGGGTGCCGCGCAGCGCCGGCGACACCCGCCGCCCCGAGCAGATCCCCGAGGCCGAGCGCGACTATTACCTGGAGCGCAAGTATCCCTCGTACGGCAACCTGTCGCCGCGCGACATCGCCTCGCGCGCCGCCAAGCGGGTCTGCGACGAGGGGCGCGGCGTCGGCCCGGCGGTCGGCGGCGAGCGCCGCGGCGTGTACCTGGACTTCTCGGACGCGATCACGCGCCTGGGCAAGGACACCATCCGCCAGCGCTACGGCAACCTGTTCGAGATGTACGAGAAGATCACGGGCGAGGATCCGTACGTCGTGCCGATGCGGATCTACCCGGCCTCGCACTACACCATGGGCGGGCTGTGGGTCGACTACAACCTCATGAGCAACGTGCCCGGGCTGCACGTGCTCGGCGAGGCCAACTTCTCGGATCACGGCGCCAACCGCCTCGGCGCCAGCGCCCTCATGCAGGGCCTGGCCGACGGCTACTTCATCATCCCGTACACGCTCGGCGCCTACTTCGCCTCGACCTCGCTCGAGAAGGTCGGCACGGATCACGCGGCCTTCGACGACGCCGAGAAGCAGGTGCGCGAGCAGATCGACCGCCTGCTCGGCCTCTCGAGCAAGGGCAAGCGCTCGCCCGACTCGTTCCACCGCGAGCTCGGCGCGCTGATCTGGGAGCACTGCGGCATGGCCCGCAACGCCAAGGGCCTGGAGCAGGCGCTGCGCCGCATCCCCGAGCTGCGCGAGGAGTTCTGGCAGAGCGTGCGCGTGCTCGGCACCGGCGAATCGCTGAACCAGCAGCTGGAGAAGGCCGGCCGCGTCGCCGACTTCTTCGAGTTCGCGGAGCTCATGTGCCTGGACGCGTACACGCGCGCCGAGTCCTGCGGCGGCCACTTCCGCGAGGAGTTCCAGACCGAAGAGGGCGAGGCGCTGCGCAACGACAACGAGTTCTGCTACGCGAGCTGCTGGGAGTACCGCGGCAGCGGCGTCGCCCCGACGCTGATCAAGGAGCCGCTGGTCTTCGAGAACGTCAAGCTGACGCAGCGCAGCTACAAGTGATGTCGGGGACGGGCCTCGCCCGCGCCGACCGGAGTGACCCATGAACCTTACGCTTCACGTCTGGCGCCAGAAGGACGCAAAGAGCGCCGGAAAGTTCGTCACGTACAAGGCCAAGGACATCTCGCCGGACTCCTCGTTCCTCGAGATGATGGACATCGTCAACCAGGACCTCATCGAGCGCGGCGAGGAGCCGGTCGCCTTCGATCACGACTGCCGCGAGGGCATCTGCGGCACCTGCTCGATGGTCATCAACGGCATCCCGCACGGGCCGCAGCGCGGGACGACGACGTGCCAGCTGCACATGCGCAAGTTCAAGGACGGCGCGCAGATCTGGATCGAGCCCTTCCGCGCCCGCGCCTTCCCGGTGCTGCGCGATCTCGTCGTCGACCGCTCGGCCTTCGAGCGCATCCAGCAGGCCGGCGGCTACGTCTCGATCAACACCGGCGGCGCGCCCGACGGCAACGCCGTGCCCGTGCCCAAGAGCGAGTCCGACACCGCGTTCGACGCCGCGGCCTGCATCGGCTGCGGCGCCTGCGTGGCCGCGTGCAAGAACGCCTCGGCCATGCTGTTCATCGCCGCCAAGCTCGCGCACCTGCGCCACCTGCCGCAGGGCCAGCCCGAGCGCACGCGCCGCACGGTGCGCATGATCGACGCCGCGGATCGCGAGGGCTTCGGCAGCTGCACCAACTACTACGAGTGCGAGGCCGTGTGCCCCAAGCGCATCCCGGCGCGCTTCATCGCCGAGATGAACCGCGACTACCTCGGCGCCGCCCTGGTCAGCCCCGAGCTCACCGAGAGCCCCAACAAGCCGCGCGAGGAAGAAGCCGGCTGAGCTCCGCGCGGCCGCGCCGACGTCTTCACCTGGCTCCCCCCTGGTTCCCCTGAGCGCGCGTGTCTGCGCGCCGCGCTCTGTCTGGCCCTGCCTCCTATAAGCAAGAGTTTGTGTGTCTTACGTCACCCAACGTAGACTGGGAACTTCCTCGAGTCCTGTTTGTTATTCCCAAGAGGGTTTTTCCCAGAACCGCGACATCCGTGACATCGGTAGGAGGCTGCATGAGATCCCGCACCGCGGCACTCGCGCTGCTCGGCCTGGTGGCCAGGGCGCCCGCCACGACGCTGACCGTGACGCTGGCGCTCGGCGTCGCCGCGTCGTCGGCGCGCGCCCAGGACCTTGCGTCGTTCGAGAAGCGCACCACCGTCAAGATCCTGAACAACGGGCTGACCGTCATCCTCGTCGAGCGACCCGAGGCGCCGGTGTTCTCGTACTTCACCCACGTCGACGTGGGCGGCGCGCAGGAGGCGGTCGGTCAGACCGGCCTGGCGCACATGTTCGAGCACATGGCGTTCAAGGGCACCGACAAGATCGGCAGCAAGAACTACGGGCAGGAGAAGGCGCTCATCGACAAGGTCGAGAAGGCCTACAAGGACTACGACCTGGAGCGCCGCAAGCGCTTCAACTTCGACGCCGCCAAGGTCGCCAAGCTGCGCGACGAGTGGAAGAAGGTCATCGACGAGGCGGACAAGCTGGTGCAGCCCAACGAGTTCGCCGAGGTCATCGACCGAAACGGCGGCACCGGCCTCAACGCCTTCACCAACTCCGACGAGACCGGCTACTTCTTCTCGATGCCGTCGAACCGCTTCGAGCTGTGGGCGTACCTGGAGTCCGAGCGCAACCGCCGGCCGGTGATGCGCCAGTTCTACCAGGAGCGTGACGTCGTCAACGAAGAGCGCCGCATGCGCACGGACTCCAACCCCATCGGCCGCATGATCGAGCAGCTCTTGGCCGCGGCGTTCACCGCGCACCCCTACGGCCGCCCCGTCGTCGGCTGGCCCTCGGACCTCGACAGCTTCTCGGCCACCGACGCGCTGCGCTTCTGGGAGACCTACTACACCCCGGCCAACAAGTGCATGACCATCGTCGGCGACATCAAGGCCGCCGAGGCCCTGCCGGTCATCGAGGCCTACTTCGGCCGCCTGCCCAAGGGCCCCAAGCCGCCCGAGGTCGTGACCACCGAGCCGCGCCAGCTCGCCGAGCGCCAGGTCATCCTGCGCGAGGCCAGCCAGCCCTTCTACGCCGAGGGCTACCACCGCCCCGACTACCTCGACAAGGACGACGCCGTCTACGACGCCATCGGCGACCTGCTCTCGACGGGGCGGACCTCGCGCCTGTACCGCAGCCTGGTGCGCGATCAGAAGATCGCGGCGCAGGCCTCGGGCTTCCCCGGCTTCCCGGGCAAGCGCTACGCCAACCTCTTCATCGTCTTCGGCGTGCCGACGCCGGGCACCGCGCCCTTGGCCATCCGCGAGGCCCTGCACCGCGAGCTCGGCCGCCTCAAGACCGAGCTCATCACCGACGACGAGCTGCAGATGGTGCGGACGCGCGCCAAGGTGAACCTGCTGCGCAGCCTGCGCAACAACCAGGGCCTGGCGATCGCGCTCAGCACCGCGCAGCAGCGCTACGGCGACTGGCGCGAGGTCTTCCGCCGCGTCGATCGCATCGAGAAGGTGACCAAGGAGGACATCCGCCGCGTCGCCAACCTGGTCTTCACCGACGGAAACCGCACGGCCGCGTGGATCGAGACCGCGGCGCCCCCAAACAACAACAACAGCAGCAACAACAGCGGCGCCGGCGCCGGCAAGGGAGGCAAGTGATGCGCGCTCTGGGAATGCGAACCAAGCTGGCGCTCTTGACCGCGGTCCTCGCCGGGTCGGTGGCGGCTACGGCGGTGACGCCGGCGCAGGCGGTGGTGCCGCAGGCCGACTGGCACAAGATCAAGCCGGCGCCGCCGCGCCCCTTCAACCCGCAGCAGCCGCTGCGCGTGCAGCTCGACAACGGCCTGGTGCTGTTCCTGCAGCAGGATCGCGAGCTGCCGCTGATCAGCGTCAACATCGCGGTGCGCGGCGGCAGCGTCGAGGAGCCGGCGGACAAGACCGGCCTCGTCGACCTGTACGCGGCGACCTGGCGCTCGGGCGGCACGCAGAAGCGCTCGGGCGATCAGATCGACGACTTCCTCGGCCTGCGCGCCGCCACCGTCGAGACGGTCAGCGACGAGGACTCGACCGGGCTGCAGGCCAACTTCCTCAAGACCGACTTCGACGACGTCTTCAAGCTGATCGTCGAGATCCTGCGCGAGCCCGAGTTCCGCCAGGACAAGATCGACCTGGCCAAGAAGCAGATCTTCACAGGCATCTCGCGCCGCAACGACAACCCGATGGAGATCATCGGCCGCGAGGCGGTGAAGCTGGCCTACGGCAAGGGGCACCCGCTCGCCCGCCAGACCGAGTACGCGACCGTCGGGTCGGTGACGCGCGAGGACCTGCTCGCGTGGCACAAGCGCAGCGTCCACCCCAATAACGTGTACATCGGCCTGTCGGGCGACTTCGAGCCGCGCGAGATGGAGGAGAAGATCCGCGCGCGCCTGGGCAGCTGGCCAAAGGGGCCGGCCATGGCCAAGTCCAAGCTGAACTTCACGCCCACCAAGTCCGGCCTGTTCTTCGTCGGCAAAGAGGACGTGAACCAGAGCAGCATCCAGCTCGTGCAGCTCGGCACCACCAACAAGAACCCCGACGTCTACGCGCTCGACGTCATGAACGAGATCCTCGGCGGCGGCTTCTCGGCGCGCCTGTTCTCGAGCGTGCGCAGCAAGCAGGGCCTGGCCTACAACGTCCGCGGCGGCGTCGGCCTGGGCTGGGACGACCCGGACATCTACCGCCTGGCCATGGGCACCGCCAGCAAGAACACGCGCGCCGCCATCGAGGCGCTGCTCAAAGAGGTCCACGGCATGACCAAGGAGCCGCCGACCGAGATCGAGCTCGTGCGCGCCAAGGACTCGCTGCTCAACTCGTTCGTCTTCAAGTTCGACAGCAAGGCCAAGATCCTGCGCGACCGCATGAACCTGGAGTTCTACGGCTACCCGCCGGACTGGACGACCAAGTACTACGAGAACATCCAGAAGGTGACGCTCGCCGACGTCAACCGCGTCGCGCAGAAGTACCTGAACCCCGGCGGCTTCGCCATCATCGTCGTCGGCAACCCGGCCGAGATCGGCGAGCAGCTCAAGCAGCTGCAGTCCCTGGGCGCGGTGCAGGAGCTGGACATCAGCATCCCGCCGCTGCCCAAGCTGCCGGCGCAGACCGCGACGCCGGGCGGCCCGGCTCCGGGCGCGCCCAAGCCGGCGCCGCGCTGAGCGCCCGCTCCCGCCCTCTCCGCTCTCTCCGCTCTCTCCGCTCGCCCCTTGCTGACTTCCTGCTGCTTGAAGCCCGGCCGGTGAGCACTGGCCGCTCGGGCTGCTCTTCCCGCCCCGCGCAGACTCCGGCTCCGATTCCGATCCGCTCCCGAGAGCGGAGGCAGGGAGTCCCTATTGCCGACGCCGCGCGCGCGGATCGCAGGAGGCGGACACCTCCCCGCCGGGGTTTCATACAATGCAAGGATGAACCCCTCTGCTTTCACCCTGTGCATGGGTGCGGAGGTCCCCGCGGGCGGCGTCTGCGTGAGCCTGTCGCAGCGCGGAGGAGATCGCCGCGCTGCGGCAGCTCGCGCTCTCGGTCCTGCGCACCGTGACGTTCGCGCCCCGGCCGCTCGGCGCCCCGAAGTGACCGGCGGCCGCCCTCGCGCGCCGTAGCGGCCTTGACACGCCCCGCCGCGCGGCGCAGCTTGGGCTCATGCTCACAACGCACCTCTTCCGTCGCTGCGCGCCCGCCACGGTCCGGCTGCAGGCGGGGCTCGGCCTGTCGCTGTGCGCCGCGCTGCTGCTGCTTCCCGGCGCCGGCTGTCAGCGCCGCGGATCCGCGCCGCCCCCGTCCGGCCCCGTGGCCAGCGCCCCGAGCCCGGAAGCGGGGGCGGGCCAGCCTCAGATAAAGCCCGCGCCGCCCGCCGCCCTCGACAGCCCGCCGCTCGCGCTGCCGCCGCCCGCGTCGCAGGGCACCGACGGCTTCCAGCCCGCCGCGGCCCCGGCCCTGCCCGGCCTGACCCCGGCGCAGCAGAGCCGGCGCACGCCCGTCGTCGACGCCGTGTACCGCGCCGCCCCGGCCATCGTCTCGGTCTACACCGAGCAGCGGCCGCAGCAGAACCCGTTCTCGATGTTCGGCTTCCCCGGCCCCTTCGGGATGCCCAACGGCAACGGCGAGGGCGAAGGCGACGACGAGGGCGGCGGCCGCACCTCGCTCGGCTCGGGCGTCATCGTCGACCCGCACGGTCTGATCGTCACCAACGAGCACGTGGTCGCCGGCGCCGCCCGCATCCGCGTCCAGCTCTCGGACGGGCGCGAGCTGCCGGCGACGATGATCGGCGCCGACCAGTCCTTCGACCTGGCGGTGCTGCGCGTCGACACCGCCGGCAAGGAGCTGCCTGCGCTGCGCACCGGCACGGCGCAGGACCTGCTCATCGGCGAGACCGTCATCGCCATCGGCAACCCCTTCGGCCTGTCGCACACCGTGACCTCGGGCGTAGTCTCGGCGCTGCACCGCGTGGTCCGCACCCGCAACCGCACCTACGAGGACTTCATCCAGACCGACGCGCAGATCAACCCGGGCAACTCGGGCGGGCCGCTGCTCAACATCCACGGTGAGCTCATCGGCATCAACACCGCCGTGCATTCGGGCGGACCGGGCATCGGCTTCGCGATCCCGATCGATCGCGCGCGCACCATCGTCAACGACCTCCTGCAGTTCGGGCGCGTGCGCTTCGGCTGGGTCGGCATCCGCCCGGCGCCGCTGCAGTCGCGCCGTCGCGCCCCCGGCGGCGGCGGCATCAGCGCCGGCTTCAGCGGCGGCGTGGTCGTCGCCGAGGTCGAAGCCGGCAGCCCCGCCGCCCGCGCCGGCGTCCAGCCCGGCGACGTCATCACCCAGGTCGGCGACGAGCCCACGCCCACGGTCGAGCGCTTCTGGGACCGCGTGCACCACGTGCTGGCCGGCGACGAGGTGCGCGTCCGCATGCTGCGCACCGAGGTGCGCCTGACCGCGGCGCCGCTCGATCCCAAGGAGGTCGCCACCCGCGCCCAGCGCCGCCTCGGCCTCGACGTCGTCAACGCCACCGGCGAGGGCAGCGGCCGCGCCGTCATCGTCCGCCGCGTCAGCCAGGGCTCGGTCTGCGACCGCATCGGCTTCCAGCCCGGCGACGCCATCCTGCAGATCGGCGCGCGCCAGGTCAAAAACACCCGCGACTACGAGGCCGCCCTCGGCGAGCTCCGCCCCGGCAGCGACACCGTGATGCTGGTCGTGCGCGGCCAGTACAGCTACTACATCACCATCCCGCTGTAGCGCGCCGACCCCGCGCCGGCTCCGCGAGCCCCCGTGGCGCGCCGGAAACGGAATTACCTTTTGACCACAAGCGCCACGTATCCGTAACAGGCAGCCATCCCACAGACCCTGATTGTCTCGGGATCTCGATCTCTCTGGGGTTGGTACGGGGCTTGCCTTGACTCCCTCCTAAAACAGCACCTGAACGGTGCCAGGGAGTCCTTCGATGCGCCTGCGTTCCGCTGCCTTCTGTACGGCGTTCGGCCTGCTGCTGGGGTGCCAGCACTACACGCTCAAGCACGAGATCCGCGAGCAGGAGGGGAGGCTGCAGACCTCGAAGCTGCAGCTCAAGAAGAAGCACGTCACCGCCGACGCGAACTCGCTCGAAGACTGCGCAAAAGACCAGCCCGGTGCGATGTGCGACCAGACCGAGCTCGGTCTGAAGAAGCAGCTCGGCGAGCTGCGGCAGAAGGCGCACGTGGCGATCCAGAAGCAGTACAAGCAGGAGCTCGACGCGCAGGTCAACCAGCTCCAGGACGTGCTGGCCAAGTACGACAGCTGCGTCGCGACGTGCAAGGAGCAGCTCGACTGCCGGGCGAAGTGCAAGACGAGCGACGTCTCGGCCGTGATCCGCAAGACGCAGGAGCTCTTGCGCAAGGATCCGGGCGCGGTCCCAGGCGGCGACGACGGCGACGAGGTCACGACCGACTGCAGGCAGTGGCAGCGCCAGTCGCGCACGCACAACGTCTACGTCTTCGACGGCCGCACCGAGACCCTGAACCCGCCGAGCGGCATCCAGTACGACACCAAGCCGGTCTACGTCTGCATCGAGAACGCCAACTACGCGATGCGGTACCAGGTCGCGACCACGGCCACGGCGCTGCCGGCGCAGGACTACACGAGCGGGCTGGCGTCGATCCTCCTGGCCGGGAGCGCTGCGCCTAAAGGCGAACAGCCCTCCGCGGGGGGCGATGACGCGACCCGGCTGGGCCGTGTGAAGGCGGCGCTCGCGTGGCCAGAAGCCAAGGAGAAGGAGGCGCTGCTGAAGAAGCTGGCCGAGGATGCAGACCTCCTGGTCGAAGCCACCGCCTTGATCGGCGCGCAGAACCAATCCACCAAGCAGCGCATCCTCGAAAAAAACGCAACGAAGAGCCCCGATGATCTCAAGACCTTGCTGGGCAAGGACATGGTCCTGTGGGAGAAGGTGCTGAGCTTCCTGAGCGCCGATCCGGATGCGAGCAAGAAGTTCCAGCAGGCGCTAGAGAACCTCGACAAGAAGAAGCCCATCGCAGTTGAAGCACCGGTCGCCAAGCTGGACGCGCACCGCACCGCCGTGGTGGCGGCGATGGCGACGTTCCAGCAGGCGCGCACCAGCCTCTCGGCGCCGTTCCTGTCGCGGGCGCGGTTCGTGAAGCTGGTCAAGGAGCTCGCGGCGCACCGCAAGGACCTGCGCGCGGCCTACGCGGCGCTGGTGAGCAGCGAGCCAGACAAGGACAAAGACAAGGACAAGGCCGGCGGCGAGTCGGACAAGTCGCTGGCGGAGGCCGCGCTGCGGCTGCTAAATACGCTGGCGACGCTGGAGGAGCAGCTCGAGAGCTTCGGCGGCCAGCCGCTGCACTTCCCGGTCGCGGTCGAGCGCGACAAGGAGATGGCCATCGTCGTCAACGGCGCGCGCCTGAAGCTGCGCCAGGACGCCGAGCAGAAGACCGAGTCGATGATGGTCTTCGGCGACAGCCGCGTGCTCGCGCGCACCGCGGTGCAGATCCGGACCCTGGTCTACGTCCGCGCCAGCCTCGGCCTGGCCTGGACGAGCCTGAACAACCCGACGTACACCGTCGCGCCGAATCAAGAAGGCACGCAGGTCCTGGTCGCCAGCCAGTCCTCGGAGCTGGTGCCGATGCTGGTGCTGTCGCACTACTGGTCGGGCGCGGATCTGCGCGCGCTGCAGCCCTGGGACAAGAACCGCGCCGGCTGGTGGAAGAACCTGTTCCCGACCTTCGCCGTCGGCATCCCGCTCAGCAAGAGCCCGTTCGAGAACTTCTTCGTGGGCGCCCAGCTCCAGCCGATCCCGGGTCTGTCGGTCATCGGCGGCGTCAACATCGGCAAGGTCAACGTCCTGCGCGACGGCTTCACCGTCGGCGCCGCCGTGCCCACGAGCTTCCGCCCCGCGGACGCGGCCGAGCAGGCCTACCGCCCCGGCGGCTTCGTCGGCGTCGCGATCATGGACAGCCTGTTCGTGAAGCTGATCCTCTCGCTGATCGGAGCCCCGAAGTGAGCAACCGCCGCATCCTGAAGAAGAAGCTGGCGCGGGCCGAGGTCGAGGCCGGGGCCGAGGCGCACAGCCGGAGCGCCGAGGTACCGTCCGCCCCGGCGACGCCCGCGCCGCCCGCCTCGATCCTGTCCGCGCGACGCCCGCTGTCCCTGCCGAGCACGCGCTTCCGCCTGGAGGACCTGCTGAAGGGCCACACCTTCGGGCTGCAGACCGTCTTCTCCCAGCACGGGACCGACACGGTCCGGCAGCAGGCGGCCAAGCTCGATGTCGAGATGCCCCATCAGAAGCGGAGCAACTGGTGCTGGGTCGCGGCGTCCGCCTTCTGCGCCAGCGCGCTCGGTCGGGAGCAGCGAAGCTGGCCGCTGTGCAAGATCGCCAACGAGGCGCTCGACCGCATCGACTGCTGCTCCGATGAGAGCGTGAACCAGCCGGCGCCGCTGTCCCTCGGGCTCAAGGCGGTCGAGTGCGCCGCGGGGCAGCAGGAAGGTCCCTTCAAGTCCGAGCAGTTTGACCTGATCGAAAAGCACCTCAAGAAGGAGCAGCCGGTCATCGTCCGCTTCCAGTATGACCGGAGCAAGAAAGGCCACGTCTTCGCGATCTACAGCTGCACCCGGGGTCCGGAACTGCTCGTGCACGTCCGCGACTCCTGGTACGGCGAGACCAATGGCATTCCCTACGAGTCGCTCAAGCACAGCTATCTGAGCAGCTCCGGCCTGTGGACCGACACCTACCTGGTGACCTGATGCCGCTACAGACCCCATTCCCCCATCATGACGCCGAGTACCAGGACCTGATCGCGGACGCGGTGGCGCGCTACGTCGTGCCCAGCGCCGAGCCCGAGCCCGAGCTGATCCTGCGCCTGCCCGACAAGAAGGTGCACGAGCTCGCGCTGCCGCAGTTCAAGCTGCCGCGGTGGCTGCGCAAGCGCAGGAACCCGCCCGATTTCACCACCGTGGCGCCGCACCCGATCTACCAGCTCGGCCGCGACGACCTCGCCGCGGGCCGGGGGCTGGACGCGGCGGTGCTGACGGGCTGGCGCTACCTCGTCTACAGCGACGATCGCTGCGTCGCCGCCGGGCACGCCGCTTCGCAGGGTGACGCGCACAGCGCCGTGCTCAACCGCGGCCCGTTCGTCGAGTCGACCCGCGCCGCCATCGAGCTCGCCGAGTCGCTGCCGCAGGTGAAGGGCGCGGTGTACGAGCCGGCGCTGCTCAGCGTGCCCGCGCTCTACGTCCTGGCGCTGTGGCTGCGCAGCCCGTCCGCGGCGGCGCCCGCGATCCTCATCCCGCTGTCGCCCCGCCCGGCGCAGCTGACGCAGCGGACCTACGCCCCCGAGGAGCTCGTGCCGCTGCTCGCGGCCATGGCCCAGAAGCAGATCGACGAAGAGGCGAGCGCAGGCGAGCCGCTCTGAGGCAGCGCTGCGTGAGCGCGCAAGACCGTCCGGCGCGGCTCAGCGCCCGAGCGCCTGCACCACCAGCTCCGCGGTCTCGGCGCCCGAGAAGTTCTGCTGCCCCGTGATCAGGTTGCCGTCGCGGATCGCGAAGCTGCGCCACAGGCCGGCCTGCACATAGTTGGCGCCGAGCTCCTTCAGCGCGTCCTCGATGCGCCAGGGCATGACGTGGCGGTCGCGCGGCAGGTAGCCCATCGACCACACCGCGTTATCTGCGAAGTCCTCCTCGACGTTGGCGAAGCCGGTGACGGTCTTGCCGCGCACCAGCGGCGTGCCGTCCGACAGCATGGTGTAGCGCAGCACCGCGACGCCGTGGCACAGCGCGCCCGCGATCTTGCCGGCCTCGTAGAACTCGACGAACTTGCGGTGCAGGTCGGTCGCGCCCTCGAAGCTCGACATCGGCGCCTGGCCGCCGGCGACCAGGATGGCGTCGAAGCGCTCGAGCTCGATGGCGCCGACCGGGCGCGTGTCCTCGATCAGCGCCAAGAGCTTCGGCGTGGCGATGAAGCCCATGCTGATCAGGTCACTGGCCGAGTAGCCGCTCGGATCGCGCGGGTCGCTCATGGCGTCGGGCTCGCAGCGGCCGCCGGCCGGGCTGAAGATCTCGACCTCGTAGCCGGCCTCGGTGAAGACGTAGTAGGGGTGCGTGAGCTCGCTCCACCAGAAGCCGACCGGCCAGCCGGTCGAGGCGGAGACGGCGGGGTTGGCGATGACCAGGGCGATCCGCTTGGCGCGCTTGGGGCTTACGGGGTTCTTGTCCATCAGGCTCATGGCGGGCTCCTTGCTGCTGCAGCTGCGGCGCTGCGTCTGCGCTCGAGCATCGCCACGGCCCGGCCGCCTGTCAGCCCAAGCCGCTGCAACGAGTCATTGCACGCCGTGCAACATTGGACACTCAGCGTTTCGTCGTCTTTGCCCGCGCGGAGGGCCGCTTGCGGACCGGCCGCTCCAGCCGCGTTGCCCGATACTCGAAGACCTCCGAGTAGCCGCCACTCGCAAGGTGCCGAACGAAGGTGTAGTCGCGCAACTGCGGCGGCGGCATGACCGGCTGCGGCTGCACGCCGAACAGCTGCCTTGGGAGTCCGCCCGACGCCGGCGCGGTCGATTCCCGCTAGCGCCGCGGCCGGGAACTCCGCCACGAGCGACCGCCCGAGCCGAGTTCGGGCGATCCGGGGCGAGCAGGCGGTCGGCGGCCAATCCAATTTTCGCGGGTCGTCTGGCTTGCTCGTAATAATCTAGTGCGATGCGCCTGCTGCTCACCGGCATGAACGGCACCCTGGCTCCCAAGCTCGCGGCGCTGGCTCGTGCGCGCGGCTGGGAGTTGCTCGGCTGGGACCGGCAGCGGATCCCTGCCGACGGTGGAGAGGCGGCGGCGGCCTGGCTCGCGACCCAGCGGGTGGAGGCCATCGCTCACCTGGCCATGGGGGCGGAAGCCTGGGCGGCGCAGCTGGCCGACTACGCAGGGGCGCGCGGTCTGCCGTTCCTTTTTACAAGCACCGCGATGGTGTTTGATCACCAGCCGGACGGACCGCATCGCCCTTTTGATCTTCGCACGGCGCGGGACGACTATGGTCGCTACAAGATCCGCTGCGAGGACGCGGTGCGCGCCAAAAATCCCAGGGCCAGCATCGCACGCCTGGGCTGGCAGATCGATCCGCAGGCGTGCGGCAACAACATGCTGGCGGCGCTCGATGCGCAGCAGGTGCGCGATCAGCGCATCCGCGCCAGCACGCGATGGATTCCTGCCTGCTCTTTCATGGAGGACACGGTCGCGGCCCTGCTGCAGCTCCTGGCGGCCCCGCTGGGCGTGACGGTGCACCTGGATAGCAACGCCCGCGAGGGGTACACCTTTGCAGAGCTGGTGAGCGCGCTGCGGCGCTGTTTTGCTCGCGAGCACTGGGTGCTCGAGCCGACCACTGATTATGTGCACGACCAACGTCTATTAGATGATGAGGTCCGGGTGCCCGAGCTGTCTGCGCGACTCCCGCAGCTGCGCGCTCGCGGGACTTCCTGAAGGCCCGGTTCACCGCTGCTGCGAGTCGGCGCGCTGTGGCCAGCGGTAAGGAAGGGTAGACAAGCTGGCGGCGGAGATCTTCCCTACTCGGGGCGCCTGGACCGCTGCGCACGTTGCGACGCGGGCTCTGTGAATACGTCGCCTGGGCGATCGTCAGTGACGGCTTGGGCTGAACAAGCCCGGGGGAGTCATCATGAAAAAAGAGTTGTTTTTTGGGGCGGCGCTGGCGTTCATCGGAGCCTGCGGCAACAGTCAGCAGAAGGCGATTAATGAAGTTCAGTTTGGCCTCACCACGGCCTCCGCGGTGGGGCGCACCGCGGCGCTGGCGATGGACGCGATGAAGGGAATGCCGGTCGCCTGCGCAACGGTGAAGACCGCTTGCTCCACCTTCCCATGTACCACCGGTGAGGTGACCATCGCTCTTGGCCCCGGCTGCCCGCTGCCGCTCGGGGGCGCCGCTACCGGCACCGTCGAGTCGCGCCAGGTTACGTTCCCATTTCGCCGCATCCTTGAGACCACCAACATCGTGTTCCACATGGCCACGGTCGAGAAGATCGATCCCCACAAGCGGCTCGTGTACACCACCGCCACCGCCGACAGCAAGGTCGCCCGCGAGGTCGGCTACGACTATCTGGTCCTGTGTCCGGGCTCGACCACCCAGACCTTCGGGACGCCCGGAGTCACCGAGAACGCGATGTTCATGCGCGAGCTGGCCGATGCCATGGCGGTGCGCGACCGCGTCATTGGCTTTTTCGAGCAGGCTGCGACCTTGACCTCACGCGAGGCCAGGGAGGAGCTCCTCCGCTTCGTCATCGTCGGCGCCGGTCCCACCGGAATCGAGGTCGCGACCGAGCTGCACGACCTTATCTACCACGTCCTCCTTAAGCGCTACCCGGAGGTCGACGCGAGTCTGATCGACATCGTCCTTGTGCAGTCCGGAGATCAGATCCTGCCCGGCTGGGACGCCGGGGTGGTGGGGCTGGCGCAGCGCCAGCTGGCGACGCTGCGCATTCGCCTGGTCCTCAACGCGCGCGTCGCCGCGGTGGGCGCGGACACGGTCGTCATCAAGACCGGCAGCGAGAGCCAGACCCTGCGCTCGCGCACGTGCATCTGGTGCGCCGGGGTGCAGCCGTCGCCGCTGCTCAAGCACGTCGGCCTGACGCTCGATCGCTCGGGCCGGGCGTCGATAAACGATGACCTGCGCGCCGTCGGGCAGGAGC
>ERZ650309.575-NODE-575-length-18030-cov-7.518108_pt1 | contig 18030 bp, 19 predicted proteins | sample MGYA00376245_ERZ650309 | MGnify/ENA primary metagenome ERZ650309 (study PRJEB26733, sample SAMN07839294) | wastewater metagenome | biome: urban; feature: wastewater treatment plant; material: waste water | place: USA: North Carolina | collected 2016-04-26 ...
AGATTCTATAGTAACACCCGAAAATATCCGGATCAATTTTGGTTACAAATATGCTTATGGCGGCGCTGACTGCAATAAGACCAAGAATCAAAATGTAGTTGTTTGCGGAGAATATAACCCGGACAGTTTTACTGTAATTACCGGTATCCGTATTTACGATCAGCAATTTATAAAGGGTTTTGATTTTACTTATGAGCAGGGTATGCGCATGTCGCACAATGCCCAACTGCTGAGCCAGCTTACAAGCTATACCGACCGGGAGGCATACATGCCTTACCGCTTCAGCTATGAGCCCTTTTACAATCTTGTGCTGAACGATGAGGATACCACTTTAAATTATCTTACCAGCAATGCAACAGACTACCGGGGTTTGTATAATGGCAAGAAGAATAAGCACCAGTTTGTGCCGGTATGTGATACATGCAGCGGGGCAGACCGTTCTTTTAATTTTAATTATGCCAAAGCCCACTCCCTTGCTTCTGTAATACTGCCACAGGGGGGAACTATCCGGTATATATATGAGTCCAACGACCATGCACCCTATACTGCAAGTGAGCAACAGGTTTCCATTACCAATAATGTGTACAGTACCAGTAACAATATCAATTTTACTGATTTATTCAGCAAGCGGCGGGTGGTGCAGATCAGGCAAAACATTGATGATATTGATAAAACGGCTGCTGCGCCTTTACAGAGCAATACCGTGCTATTGTGCAGGATAACCGATGTGAATAATACCAATACAGTATATGCAAGCTACAACTGCAGCCTGAATGAGTTGTTTATTACCGGGTATGCAGAATGGGCTTTTACTGTGCCGGATGGCAATTATAAATTAGTGACCAGCATAACCAGTGGTTCTGTAACTGCCGGAAAACAATTTATTGTAAGATTTCTCTGGGAAAACAAGGCGACTGACTTAAACTACAATGCAACCTTATGCGGCGGCCTGCGTGTAAAAAAAATACTGCGGACATTTGAACACATGCAGGATGACCTGATGGAGCTTGAAACAAACTACCGCTATGTGCGTGAAGATGGCCGAAGCAGCGGGTTTATCGGTAATAAACCCAGCTATAGCTACCCTTTCAGAAAGATTGTAAAAAATGGAAACATCACAACCATACAGGATTATAATGTATTTTTTGGTAATGGGCTTAACAGTTTTGACAACCTGCAGGGTGCATTTGCAGGATATGCCCTTTAGAAGAAATTGACGGGCCAACGGATACTACGAATGGTAAAACGGTGTATGAATTTACGGACCTGAATGATGCTGAAGCCAATTATGGTACCGAAAAGGCTCCATACGGCCCTGTAATGCTGAATGACTGGATACCCGGATTGCTGCGTAAAGTGAGTGTGTATGACCGGAATAATGTATTGCTGCGCAACAGCACGAATAAATACCAGTTTATAAAAAACAGTTATGCGGGCAACCTGAATTTTAAGAATGTAAAATTACTGCATGGCGGAACGCAGCAAACCGTAACAGGAAACACAACTGTAAAGCAGCCCTTATTTACCGGGGAGGTTTATTACCCGGCAACAGGGAGAACAGCGCTTACCGAAGCAGTTGATACGGTATATGACAACAATGGTAATATAACAACAAACTATGCCCGATTTGAATATGACCCGGTGTATTTTAATAATCAAACCCGTGTTACAAAATCATTTGACAAAACGAGAGGGCTGGAGCAGGAAACCCGCTTGTATTATCCATATCATTATAACATCGGCGGTGGCATTGGCCGCCTGCGTGACAGTGGAATTGTAACGCCGGTAGTGCTTACAGAAGAATGGATAAAGGGGGATGGAAACACCCGGATGACAGGAGGCAGCCTGCAGGACTATACGATACTGCCGGGCGGGTATGTAAGGCCTTCCGGCAGTTATATTTTTGAATCTGTTGCGCCAGTGCCTGAGGCCACGTTAGGCAGTTTTTCGGGTGGGGCGCTTATCAGGAATGCGGCGTATTTCAAACTGGCAAGTACCATATCCCAGTATGATGGAAAAGGACAACCGCTGCAGATAACGGATGCGGTGACCGGCAAAAGCAGCAGCATAATCTATGATTACAATGGCCGGTATAAGATAGCAGAAGCTGCTAATGCCCTGAGTACAGATATTGCTTATACCAGTTTTGAAAGTGATGGCAGCGGCGGATGGAATATTGGCAGCACTAACCGGGATGCAACAGTTGCTGTAACCGGTAGGAGGTCCTATAATATTGCTTCCGGGTCCTTGTCAAAAGTGGGATTGAATTCCGGTACTATGTACTCAGTAAGCCTCTGGGCAAGGCCGGGTGCAAATATTACTGTGAATGGAAGCAGTATGGTTAACAGCATATCCACCCATAATGGCTGGAACCTGTTTCAAATGAGGGTAACCGGTATATCCATTCTTACTATTTCAGGCAGCGGCATTATTGATGAAGTGAGGCTGCACCCGGATGATGCACAAATGATGACGACGGCATTCAATGATAAGCGAATGCCCATGAGCCATGCAGATGCCAACAATACCATTATACATACTGAGTATGATAATCTGCAGCGGGTTCAGTTTGTAAGGGATATGGATAATAATATCTTAAAAAAGTACGGATACAGTGATACAACCCTGCTTATTGATACCAGTGCAAAATGGGTGACCGGTATAAAAATACTGCAATACCAGCCGCAGGTGCGGTGGAATTATACCGGACCATGCAGTTATGAATACCTGTACACAGACACGAACAGGTACAGCGCTACCTACCGGCAGCAAAGATGGGTGTATGGCGGTACAGACTGCTGCAACACCTCAGCCAGTAATTATGGTCCTGCGTATAAATACGTAAACGGCGTGTGTGAACAGGGCCAACGGGTGAACAAAAGAACCAGCCGGAAGAAAAATTTTCCTAACCCGGATACGTGGCTCTGCATGTATTACTACCTGTGGAGTGATGGGAGCGAATCCGCAGAATATACAGAAGAAAATGCCACCCCCTGTGTGGTATCAAATCCTAGTTAAAGATTACCAGAAATTCAGATAAAATAAATGATTATGCATATCTTATTCACTTTAATAACACAGTGTATCGTATCCTTTTACACCCTTGTTTTTTATGATGTGAATGGTACGGAAAAAACCTGCGCCCTGTTTGAAAATAAAAAAGTGCTGGTGGTAAATATTGCCAGTGCATCGCCCCTTAGCTGGCAAACCGATAGCCTGGAAGCGCTGCAACAGCGCTATGACAGTAATTTAGTGGTGGTGGTGTTTCCCAGCAACAGTTTTGGCAATGAACCTTTAGAAGACTCTGCACTGCAAAGCTATGCAGCAGAGTGGTGTCCCCATGTGCTGGTGGCGCAAAAAAGCAGCGTGCTGGGTTTTAATGTAAACCCCGTTTTCAACTGGCTGCAGCAACCCTCTGCCAACGGAGTGTTCAGCTTTAAGCCGGACGGAGATTTCTTTAAATTTTTAGTGGATGAGGCCGGGCAGGTGACCGCAGTTTTTGACTCCTCTTACAGCCCCACCGATGCTGCCATTATTCAATTGATACATCCTTAAAATACTGCTATGAAAAAGAATATAACCGGTAATAATAACAGGTCAATGATGCGAGCATTTGCAGGTGTATGCAGTAATATGCTCATTGTTGTTCTTTTTACAGCACTTGCAAACAAGGCATTTACACAAACGGTGAATATACCCAATGGTATAAACAGTGTGAACGCAACGGCGGGGCCTGCCCCTGTTTTCTTTCCGGATATGGGCATGCTGTATGAGCGGAGCTGGATACCCCATGGCCCTGTTACGGACACTTCCTTATTTACCATGCAGGTTCAGCCTGACATGATGCTACTGACCACTGCTTACAAAGATCTGCTGGGCAGGCCATGGCAAACGGTGGCAAAACAGGCAAGCCCGGGCCAAAAGGATATGGTACAGTTTTTTACCTATGATAAATATGGCCGGGAAAACAGATCTTATATGCCATATACAGCTACAGGCAATAATAGTGCTGATGGCAAGCCTAAAACACAGGTATTTACAGCACAGCAGGTTTTTAATAAGGGATTGTACCCGCAGGAAGATGTGTTTTATACCGCTACTGAATATGATAACAGCCCTTTTAATGAGGTAGTGAAAAGCCTGCCGCTAGGCAATAGCTGGGGTGGCAGCAACCGGGGGGTGAGTTCAGTACACCGGGCCAATACAGCATCAGACAGTGTAAGGCTTTGGCAGATATCCATCCTAACCGAAGACGATATTCCTGCTACTACCTCTACTTACCAGCCGGGTAGCTTAGTAGTAATAGAAGTAACGGATGAGCAGGGCATTAAAACCATTAGCTATACCAATCAAAGGGGAGAAACGGTACTCACCAAAACACAAATCAGCAGTAGCCCGGGCACCGCCCATATAGGCTGGCTCTGCTCTTACTACATTTATGATGAAATGGGCAGACTACGCTTTGTGCTGAGTCCCCGTGCCGTGGCGGCCGTTAACAGCAGCCTGAACTGGAGCCTGAGCGCCAACCCTGATATTGCCATTAACCTTTGCTACAGCTACTGGTATGATGCCCTTGGCCGCCTGCTGATGAAGGAGGTGCCGGGCAAGGGAAAAATTTATTATGCATATGATAAGCAGGATCGGCTATGCCTGAGCCAGGATGCGAAGCAACGCAGCACGAATGAGTGGGGTTTTATTACTTATGATAAGCAGGACCGCCCACTGCAAACCGGGCTGATAACCCTGAACGGATTAACAGCGGCACAGGTGCAGGCCAATGCAGCGGCCAGCATGAGTTACCCAACCCTAACGGGCAGCTTTACCGTGCTTACAGAAACCTATTATGAAAACTATAACTGGACCAGTGGCACCGGCCTGAGCGGCACCATGAATACCAGTGGCATTAATGCCAGCAACTTTGTGACTAACTACAATACAGCGCCACTGTATGCACAGCCCTTAGTGCAGAGCCAGCGGATACGGGGGCAGGCAACGGGTAGCAAGACCCTTGTATTGGGCACCAGCACTTACCTGTATGCAGCCGTGTATTATGATGAGGATGGGCGTGCCATACAAAGCAGGCAGACGAATATAAGCGGGGGCACGGATGTGAGCACCACACAGTATGGCTGGAATGGCAACCTGCTACGCAGCCTGCTACAACACCAAAAAAGCGGAGCTGGGGCGCAAACCCATACCACCCTCCAAAAATACCAGTATGACCATGCAGGCCGGGTGCTGAATATGGTACAGCAAACGGACGGTGGTACGGATAAAACGCTAAGCAGCTATACCTATAACGAGGCCGGGCAGATAACAAGTAAAAACATAGGCAATGGGATGGAAATACAGGACTTTACTTATCATACAAGGGGCTGGTTGAAAGCTATTAATAAAAACTATATTGACAATACGGGCCCAGCCCGCTGGTTTGGAGAAGAAATGCATTATGATATTGGCTTTACACAGCCACAATACAATGGCAATATAAGCGGTGTGCGGTGGAAGGCAGGAGGTGATGGTACAGCACGGGCTTATGGTTTTGGGTATGACAATGCCAACCGGCTTAACAAAGCAGATTATAGCCAGCAAAACACCAATGGCGCTGCCTGGACAAAGGATAAACTTGATTTTTCCCTGAGCAATTTAACCTATGATGTAAATGGCAATATCACTGCCATGAAGCAGATGGGGGTACATGTAAACAGCATTATTACTTTGGATGATCTGAGTTACCTGTATTTTGCCAACAGCGACCAGTTGCGCCGGGTAACTGATGCTGCCCCAGCCAGCAATCCCTTTTTGGGCGACTTTAGTGATACCAGCCTGAGCACCAATGACTATGCCTACGATGTGAATGGCAACCTGCTGCGGGATAATAATAAGCATATACACCTGCCGGGGGGCGGTAATGGCATTACCTATAACCATTTAGATAAGCCGGAGGAGATAACCATCAGCGCCAAGGGAAAGATTGAATACCAGTATGATGCTGAGGGCAGCCTGCTGCAAAAAACAGAAACAGATAATGGCCGGGGTGTGAAAAAAGTGATCAGCTATATAGCAGGCTTTGTATATGAAAAAACACTTGCCGCCAATGGCAATGCGGCCACTGTGCCGGATACGGTGCAGTATGTGCTGCATGCAGAAGGAAGGGTGCGCTACACGGCCGGGGCGAACCCGGTGTATGATTATTTTTTAAAAGACCATTTGGGCAATGTGCGTACGGTGCTTACAGAGGAGCAGAAAACGGATGCTTACCCGGTGGCCAGCTTAGAAACTGCGAATCTTGCCAGCGAGGCCATTATCTATACCAATACCAGCGCGGGGCGGGTAAATAAGAATACGGTAAACGGATACCCCTCAGATACTTATACCAACCCCAATGATTTTATACAAAGGCTGAGCGCTGCCAGCGGCCAGCCGATGATTGGCACGGGTATGTTTTTAAAAGTGATGGCGGGGGATAAACTGAATGTACGGGCCAATAGTTGGTATAAACTCAATGGTGCCACGCCAGATGCACCAGTAAGCCCAATTACAGATTTATTAGCCAACCTATTGAATGGTATAACCGGAGCCTCTGGTACCAAAATTGCCAGTGGCCAGCTTACCAATGCCATGCTCAGCCCTGCAGCCACCGAGTTTTTAAACAGCCGGGATAATAGCAGCACCAGTGGCAACCGCCCAGTGGCCTGGCTCAATGTAATGGTATTTGATGAGCAGATGAACCTTGTAAATACCAATGATGGCAAGAACACTTATTATGAACAGGTGGGAGGAGGCAATACCTTAAAAACTTTTCTATTAAATAACCGTGAAATAACAAAAAACGGCTATGTTTACATTTATGTAAGTAATCAAACCCCCAATGTACATGTATATTGGGATAACTTACAAGTTACACATACAAGCAGCCCATTGCTGCAGGAAAATGGTTATTATCCTTTTGGCGGCGAGATAAGGGCTTTAACCACCAATGCCGGCGGCGCAGCCAATAACCATAAATTTAATGGCGGCACAGAGTTAAATGAGTTCTTTGATATAGATTTATATGAGACACCATTCCGTAGATATGATGCCACTACGGGAAGGTTTACAGGTGTGGATGCTATGGCGGAGGCTACGATGCACCTTACACCATACCAGTTTGGGGCCAACAGCCCGGTGATGTATAATGACCCTACGGGGTTGCTGGTAAGCGGGGCAGGGTATGTGGCCAGGCCAGGCTTGCAAAGGGGAGTTGACGGATACTATAAAGCACCCTGGGAGGCAGAGTTTGAATGGAATAATGAGGGCTTCTTTGACTGGTATAATCATGGAGTGGGAGGTGGTAATTACAGTTCCATAAATGGTATTACTACCAAGCAGGTGTTGAGTATAAGCCCCGGAGAAGTGCAACGGTATTATGAGAAACAGTGGGCGGGTACGGGAAGGTATGTTACGAAAGTACGTGAATCACCTACCAGAAGTGGGTTTGATGTGGGGTATGCGGATTATTCAGGCAGATCTAATGATGTAATTGTCGGGACCATGTTTGTGAGTACGGCGAAGATGAAGGATCATTTGGATGGGAATGGGAGTGGTTGGGATATTGTTGCTGCATTTACATTTGGAGCTCAAGCTGAGTTTGACTTTAACGAAGGTACATTGCATGCAGGAGGAGGTATTGCAGTTGATCTACTTGGATTGAGAGATAATCAAGGCGTTGCATTTGCTACTAAAGATGCGAATGCCAGAGCCGCTTATGTGCGGCGATTTGGAACATTAGAGGTGATTAAAATAGCGGGGGTTAGTTACACACTAACTGAAAAACGTGTTGATGGCAAGATAGTTGAGACAATTTTAAGCAGGGTATATCCTGTAGGTTTTGGCATTCTTAGGGGCAACGAGCAAATAAACCTAACTACCGGAGAACGAAATACCTGGCTTTCAATTGGAGTAAGTGCATCATTCTCTGCTTTGATTGGTTTTGATTTTTCAATTGATTATAGGTTAACAAAATAATTTGAGATAAAATGAATCTGCTTTCTGTGATGATATTAATATTTTTCTTAGGTTTTTTGTATATAAAAATATTTCTGCATCAGCGCTTAGATAGGCTAAATGGATATGTTAAAAAATCTGTTGGCGGATTTGGATTTAACCCCATTTTGCTTCTTCCGTATTTTAATGATATAAAACAAGAAGATGAACCTTTGAAGAAAAAATGTAACATCTTCTGGGCATTGGCTGTGATAGCGTTGATTGTACTTGTAATTTTAACTTGAATGTGCAGAATAAAATGTATTGCAAGATTAAGAATTATCTATTAGCTATTACAATCTTGTTAGTTGGATGCAGAGGAGTTATCTGTATGGATAAAGATTTACCTGATTTAGGTGATGGTTACAAACTTAACATTGAAGATTGCGAATTATTCGATTTGCAAAATTCTGATAATAACATCATCGTAGATGACATTATTTTGGACTTTACTTTTGATTCAGTTTTTATTATTGTATCGCAGCGACCTTGGAATGTTCCCGATATTCCGGGGGTAGAGCAAATGACGTATAAGGAGCAAAAAGAAGCTTTTAGAAAAAGTACATTTGTGCAATATTGGATAATCAATAAGAAGGAAAAATGTGAATCTATCACGGATACTCTGGGAGTGCATGTTCGCTATTCTAATGTTTATGGACCATTTAAGTCGGAAGAATATTTGCAGAAACGTGAGGAGATAGGAGTACCCGCAGAATTAAAATTAAAATAAGCATAACTAAAAATTTGCAAATCGCAGGCTTAATTGGATTTAACTACTTGTAATTGTTGGTGTGCTGAGAAATAACTTTGGGTATAACATTTAGAATTGTTTAATATCACAAGTTAAGCTAAGCATTACATTCTATACGATGGTTTTTTAAATGCTTCACAGTTTGGGGGGCATGTGAATTTTTCAGGCAGAACTATTTATTCATTTGATACCTATACACAAGAGCAATCCTGGGCGGCTGGTGTTTCCACCTTTAGCGGAACGATAACGACGCAAATGGCAAGTGATTACTATAATGCTTTGTGGGCGGCAACGGGGCGGTCGCTTAAGGATGTAACAGAGTCGAGTAAGAGAAGTGGATTTCAAGTACAGTATTCAGATTATTCAAATGTTCCTAATGAGGTAATCGTTGGAACTATGTTTGTGAGTACGGCGAAGATGAGGGAGCATTTGGGGGCTGCGGAAGCAATGAGTGGATGGGATAAGGCCAATCTGTTAATGGGAGGAGCAGGTACAGGATTGTGAGCCCAGGAGCAACTGACGGAATATGCTGTACGTACAAGTTTTAAATCGGCAAGAACGTATAGCGAATTTAATCAATTACGACCTACACAGAAGGCATGGCGCTACAGCAGGGTATTGGGTACAGAAGGGAAGGCTATTCTTAATACATTGAAAGTTGGAGGAACCATAATGGCAGGAGCATCTACTGCTTATTCTATTGTAGACGCCAGTAGTTATTATTTAAATGGAGGAACAGATTGGAAAGTAGGGGTAAAAGCAGGACTAAATATTTTTATGACTGGTGTTGTATTTTTAGGCCCAATTGGTTTTCTTACTAGTTCAGCATATTTTATTTTGGATGCCTCCACAAACGGCTTTGGAGGTTTTGGTGACCATTAAATATTATTCATGAAAGATTTTTTCAATAAATTGTACAGTGGCTATTATCGTTTTCAAGAACGTGTTGGTAACCGGGATGTGGCACATATCACTTCCGGAACACTTATTGCCTTCATTCTAATACTTTATTATTTTGCATTTTCAACCTTCGTAATATATTTTTTGCTACCAATAATGAGCATTCAGATTGATATGGAAGTTTTTAAGATAGTTTCTTATATAATTAGTATCTTGATGACTGGAGGGGTAAATTTTTTTTACCTATATAAAAAGAGATATAAAATTATACTTTCAGAGTATAGAAACAAAAAAACTAAAATGATTACAATATTATTTCCAGCAATAGCCTTTATTTTATTTAATGCAATTTGGATTTTTAAAATGCTACAAAACCAGGGCAGATTTTAAAGTATATGAAGATTTAGCCCTCAATTTTGTGCAAACAATGCCGACGGCGCAGCCAACCACCATTTTAATTAAATAAATGCAATTATGAATTATACACAGCAAGAATTAAGTGAATTTATAAAAAAGGAGATAAATGATTATAAATGTGACATCCAACTCGATAGCTTATTAGAAGATGATTTGGGAATAACAGGTGATGATGCATCTGAACTTATTCATGCATTCAGCAAGAAATTTAATGTTGACATTTCAAATTTTATTTTTTCTAACTATTTTTATGATGAGCCAAGTGCTTTTAGTAATTTTTCAGGTAGAAAAAAGCCAATAACTGTAAATCATTTATTGAAAGCTATTCAAGAAGGAAAATTAGATGAGGAAATATTAAATACGGAAGATTAAAAATTCTTTTTCCGCAATGTCTCTTAGTATAGACATTTATGCTACAGGAAAATGGATATTACCCCTTTGGCGGAGAGATAAGGGCTTTAACCACCAATGCAGGAGGGGCGGCCAACCGGCATAAGTTTAATGCCAGCACAGAGTTAAATGCGTGTCCCGCTTATTGCAAGGGAAGTTCTTTGATATAGAGTTGTACGACTTAAGCCACCAAAATAAAACTACAGATCTTGGCGAATGCTGCCTGGGCCATTAAAACAAAAAAGACCACCAGGCAAAACCCCTTTCAGGAGGTATGATGCCACTACGGGCAGGTTTACAGGAGTAGATGCCATGACAGAAGCCACACTACATTTAACCCCTTACCAGTTTGGGGCCAATAGCCCGGTGATGTATAATGACCCTACGGGGTTGCTGGCAAATGCAGACTTTAATGATATATTAAATGGATTATGGAACTCACCAAATGGTGGGCAGTGGAGTGTAAATGATGCTGATAATCTTTATTTTTATGGAGATGAAACTACCGCAGATGTTTTTGGAACTTTTGCCGCTGTTAATAAGCAGTTTGATTTTAGTAGCGGCGGTATTGGCGGAGGCAATTCATTGAGTGTAAACTTATTTAATACAACGGGGCTAACAGAAGCTGAAGTGCAAAAATTTAATACACTGATAACCGAGTTTCAAAGTACTACCATAGGCCAAGCACTAATCGTTGCATTGACTGCTTTTGAGCAAATCATCAATGTTACCCATGACTTGTTAGGTAACTCTGGGGCCATGATGGAATATCATTATGCATTTAATGAGTTGCGAACGGATGATAGATTATCCAATACTGATTGGAATTTCAATTCACTTATAGAAACACTTTCACATGAATTATTCCATGCCTATCAGGATTTTAGCGGCATTAATTTGAATGGGGATGGCAACGAACCAGATGCTTATATTTTTGAAAGTTTATTTGACAGACAATACAAATTGGATCCAGCATTTTATGACAGGATGGTTGTTGGAAACCCAAGCACACAGGCTGAAATTGGTTTCAGAGATGCTTGGAAAGACTTTTTTGATAAAGGCTACTCACGAACTGACTACGGTAATATTTACAGCAATTTCATAGATGGTTCTGTTGAAGGAAGTCATTATTGTGGGCCGATAGATGTAAGTATGGGCGGCTATTTGATTTACAATTTATTACACCCTTAGCTTCAACAATTCAAAAAAAAATAATGAAATGAAAAAGATAATTTTAATATATTTAATATCGCTATTTCTAATTCAATCTGGCTGTACAGCACAAAAGCCAAAAGAAGATAAAACATACCATGGGCATCATCGTTTTTCGCCATGTTTTCAAACTGAGTACCCAAAAATAATTAACTTACCGGATAGTTTTGGGTTTAAGCAAAAGAAATATTCTGCTATCCTTGATGTTGATTGTTATTTTGATTCAATAGGAAATGTATTAGAGATAATCCCATTTAAAATATCTATTAAAAACAAAGAAACAGGCAAATGGACACAAGAATTTATATTTCGGAAAGGTTGGGAAGACAGTGCTATTAATATGTCAAAGGAAGAAGCAGATAAATACGCAGCATGGGCAGTAAAAGAACTCCCCTTGGTTACTAAAATTAAGCGGTACACTCCAAACATTAAGTGCACACAGGTTATAACAAACAGGAATGTTTATGTTTTAGATTATAATCTTGAATGATGAAATGGATTCCCTTCCCCGCAAAGTCTCCACTGGTGGGACGTTGAGTTTAGTAGTTATATGTATTTTTAATAAATAACCGTTCAATAACAAAAAACGGCTATGTTTACATTTAAGTAAGTAATCAAACCCCCAATGTAGATGTATATTGGGATAACTTACAGGTTACGCATATACTCAGCCCGCTCTTGCAGGAAAATGGTTATTATCCTTTCGGCGGCGAGATAAGAGCTTTAACCACCAATGCAGGCGGGGCTGCCAACCGGCATAAGTTTAATGCAGGTACAGAGTTAAATGCGTGTCCCGCTTATTGCAAGGGAAGTTCTTTGATATAGATTTATACGACTTAAGCCACCAAAATAAAACTACAGATCTTGGCGAATGCTGCCTGGGCCATTAAAACAAAAAAGACCACCAGGCAAAACCCCTTTCAGGAGGTATGATGCCACTACAGGAAGGTTTACAGGTGTGGATGCTATGGCGGAGGTAACGATGCATTTAACGCCGTACCAGTTTGGCATGAACAGCCCGGTGATGTATAATGACCCGACGGGGTTGCTTGTGAGCGGGGCAGGGTATGTGGCCAGGCCTGGCCTGCAAAGAGGAGTTGACGGATACTATAAAGCACCCTGGGAGGCAGAGTTTGAATGGAACGATGAGGGCTTCTTTGACTGGAATAATCATGGAGTGGGAGGGGGAAATTACAGCTCCATAAATGGTATTACTACCAAGCAGGTGCTGAGCAAAAAACGGCCCGGTGAGAAACTTGATTTTTATAGGGGGGAATTTGGTTTTTGGCAGCCATTTACAGGGCATAGCAATAAAGTTTCAGAAACTGGGTTGCAGGATGTTGTTGTAGGCACCAGATTTGTGAGTTGGGATAATGCTCAGGCCAAAAGGGGTGTTGACTGGTTGGATGTGGCAGGATGGACTGTTGATGTAATCTCTATTGCAATTGATATTGCAGACTTTCCAAGCGGAGAAGCAGCATTGATGATTGCCGGAAGAAAAGCATTGTGGGCAAAAATAAGAGCCAACATGCAAAAGCTGGCCATGAAGAAGGCAGCTAAGGGGGTAACACAAGCTGAAAGTAAAATTTTTCTAGTTACGAAAGAAGGAGTTGTGCTACCTAAAGGAGCTAAAATACCAGGAGAGTTTATTGAAAATGCTCACCGAAGTTCAAATTATGGGGTGATGCAAAACGGAAAGTTTGTTGAAAAACTAAGAATTGACCCTGCGACTCCTTCAGGTTTTAAAGGCCCAAATCAAAGTCATTTTCATTTAAATAATGGAGGGCACATTTTTGAAGCAAGTAAATGGCCTTGGTGGTAAACAAAATAATAATAAGGAGTATGAATTTTAACGAATATTATTGGCACGATGCTACAATTAAAAACATTCAAATAGATAGGACTAATCCAGGGGTAAAGGATATTATTTTACTTGAAATTGAATGGCCAGAAAATAAAGAAAAATCTATTTTTATTTTTGAAGATGTTTATTGGGCATCTTTTAATCTAAATTTCGGAGTAGTATGTGATGAAACGATTTTAAGTGCTGAATTGATAAATGGTGAAGATGAAGATTTGGATAACTTCAATTCAAAATGGAAAGGAGCAATGAGCGATGTAAAATTGAATGCTTATAAAATTGAATTGAACTCAACAGGGAGCAAGTTAAAAATTATTGCAAAAAGGTATAAAGAGCATAAAGTGTAGTTGCCGCTAAGGGGGGACAGACAATTGTTGGAGAAGGAATGGCAAGAGTTAGTGCAGCAGCAGCAAAAAATCCTGGCTCTGTAATACTTAACAATATGCCTAAGTTTACAGGTTCAGCAAATCAAGTTACAAGTCAAATGATGACTTATAATCGTCAATGGATTTTACAACAAATGCGAAGTGGCAGACCTATTTTAGATATAGGATTAGATGCCACGAGAGCCAACCCAAGTATATTCTATCAGATGGAGCAAAATATGATGAAAAATTATTTAAAGCTTCATCCTAACGCATTTCAAATTATTAAGTGATGGTAGAAGATTTAGAATATATTGAAACTGTAAAATTGTATTATTCATTTCTTGAAACTGAATTTGGTTTTAGGAAAGGGAATGAAATCGTAAACGGCAATGCTTTTTATGATGTAGAATTTACTGATAACGAAAGGAGAATTTCTATTTCATACGAGAATATAGAAGATCATTTAGAAGTTATTGTTTTTATGTTACAGAATGGAAAAATGCCAGACTATGACGATAAGACAAAAACGCTACATCTAAAACAGCTTATTAGGTTAATAATGACAAAAGCAAGTAAGGAAGAAATCAATTTGAATGCTGAATACTTTACTAAGTATAATGCAAAAAATGAATTGGAAAGAAAACTATTGAAAGAAGCCAAAGAGCTTCGGTTGTGCTTAAAACATTTTAACGAAATATACTAAAGCAAAAGCCCGATTAGTTCGGGCTTTTGCTTTTATACATCCAGTTCCAAACTATCAATCATATCCTTGAGTTCGTTTGGTTTTAAGTCTTCTTTTTCGCCTTTGTCATAAATGGTAAGTAGATAAACCGTTTCGGTCTCTATGTACAAATAAGAAATAATCCTTGCCCCACCACTTTTGCCTTTTCCTTTGCTACCAATAGCTAAACGAATTTTATAGCAGTTATTACCAATGAAAGTACCACTTTCAGGGTCTTCAATAATTTCTGTAATCAGTTCTGCAAATTCATTTTTTAGCGAAGGAAATTTTTTAGCCAGCCGTTTGAGTTCTTTCTCAAAGCGGTGTGTAGGGATAATGCTATAACTCATTTAAAAGCTCTTGTGCAGTTTTCAATTTTATTTTTCCCTGTTTGTGTAAGCGTACTTGTTCTGCAGCTTCTTTAAGGTCATCCCATAAGCCAACAGCAGCAGCAGTCATAGGCTTTGCCTTTTTTACAAAGGAAAGGCTTTTTAAAACTTTCATTCCGAAAGTCGCCTCATTGTCGGGTATATCTATCAATACTTTCATTGTTCAATTATTTTATTTTACTGAAATATTTTGCTGAAAAAAATCTTGAAACTTCTTTTTTGTAAGCATAGTATCAAGCATTTTATAAATCACGTTTTTATCTTCTTCTTCCAACTGTTCTACCAGCCTTATTTTTTCTGAAACCGTTTTATCTTCTACGGTTACGGGAGTAGGTTGTTGTTTATTATCAGGGTTTAGCAGTTCATCAACTGTAACACCCAGTATCACAGATAGTTTTTGCAATACTTCCACAGACGGCTCACGTTTGCCATTTTCTACTTTGTTGTAATTGCTTTGGTCAAAACCCACATCAGTAGCTACAGTTTTTTGCTGTAACCCTTTATCCTTACGGAGTTGCTTTATTTTTTCGCCTACAGTCATACGATGAATATTTGATGCAAAGTTAATCATTTTGACAAGTATAGGCAATAAGTTAATTTATTTGACCTATTTAACTTGTCATAAATGGAAATTTTATTTTATCTTTGCATTGGTCAAAAATGACAAAAAATAATTTATGGATATAAAAGAGGTACTTCAAAGGCTATCAATAGAAACAGTATTAGAGCATTACAATCTAAAACCCAACCGTAACAAAATGATATGCTGTCCTTTCCACGATGATAAGAACCCCAACTCGGCGTAGTTTGTAAATCTAAAAACGAACACTCGGCTTATGGCTTAGCCTACGCCGTGCTTTTATGTAGCATTCGCTACCAAACACTTATTATGAACAAGTAGGGGGAGGCAAAACCTTAAAAACTTTTCTATTAAATAATCGTTCAATAACAAAAAACGGCTATGTTTACATTTATGTAAGTAACCAACCCAATGTAAATGTATTCTGGGATAACCTGCAGGTGACGCATATACGGGCCCGCTACTACAGGAGAATGGTTGTTATCCTTTTGGCGGAGAGATAAGGGCTTTAACAACCAATGCAGGAGGGGCAGCCAACCGGCATAAGTTTAATGCCGGCACAGAGTTAAATGCGTGTCCCGCTTATTGCAAGGGAAGTTCTTTGATATAGAGTTGTACGACTTAAGCCACCAAAATAAAACTACAGATCTTGGCGAATGCTGCCTGGGCCATTAAAACAAAAAAGACCACCAGGCAAAACCCCTTTCAGGAGGTATGATGCCACTACAGGACTGTTTACGGGTGTGGGTGCTATGGCGGAGGCTACGACGCACCTTACACCTTACCAGTTTGGAGCCAACAGCCCCGTAATGTATAATGATCCTACGGGGTTGTTAGTAAGCGGAGCAGGGTATGTGGCCAGGCCGGGCCTGCAAAGAGGAGTTGACGGATACTATAAAGCACCGTGGGAGGCAGAGTTTGAATGGAACGATGAGGGCTTCTTTGACTGGTATAATCATGGAGTGGGAGGCGGTAATTACAGTTCCATAAATGGCATTACTACCAAGCAGGTGCTGAGTATAAGCCCCGGAGAAGTGCAACGGTATTATGAGAAACTGTGGGCAGGAACGGGGAGAACGCTAACGAATGTAAGGCAGTCACCTACCAGAAGTGGGTTTGATGTGGGGTATGCGAATTATTCAAACAGGCCTGATGAAGTAATTGTCGGGACTATGTTTGTGAGCACGGTGAAAATGAAGGAGCATTTGAGGGCTGCGGAAGCAATGAGTGCAGGCTTTACACTAAACAATGTAAATGAATCATTGAATTACGCCGGATATTTAGAGGGAGGAATCGGAGCAACGCAATTGGGGATGCTTAATTATAGAACTTCATTATCAATGAATAACAAAATAGGGACCTTTAGAAGTTTTAGCAGAGGCTATGGTTCCCTCAGCAAGATAAGAGGAGGCTTAGGAACAATTGGATATGCCAGTGCTGGTGTTAATACATATGTTGACTACAATTCAATGAGAAATGGGGAAATTAGCGGTGGTAGATTTGCGTATAGGACTTATGGCACATATAGCTCTATGGTTTGGGGAACGGTTATTGGCTCTGAATTGGGAGGACCATGGGGTGCCGTAGCAGGAACTACAGTTGGTGGCGGTTTTTGGGCTACAGAGATGATGTATGACGGATATATGCAATGGCGTCAGCAAATGTCTGCCTATTTGGCTAATTTTGAAAATGCATTAAGAAGTGGCTGGTTACCAGGAAGATAGTTATGATTTTAAGACAAACATTTAAAGCTCATTTTATTTCTTTATCATATACAATAGTAACTACTGTTTTGCTATTAGCAGGCTGGTGGTATTTTGATTTTGATAGAGATTATGCTATTGTAGCCGGAATTTTTCATTCCATTTTTACTATCCCTGCTTTATATCTTCATATTGAATACACAGTTAGAAATTTTGGAGAAGAAATAGAAATTACTGATAGTAGAATTATTGTAAGAAAAAATGGGGATGAGCGCAGATTTAATAGCGATGAATTGGCGATGGCAATTGTTTATAAATCTGCCAGTATTGATAGAAATGGTATTCCGTTGACCGCTATGGAGTGCTATTACTTTATTCGTATTCTGGCAAAAAATGGGGAAGAAATCATTGTAACATCTTTAATGAGCCGCAAAGCAGATACAGCGATAAGAAGGCTTACTATGATGCCAACAGAACGTATTAAAAGTTTTTTTTGTACTCTGCGTTGGAAATAAAGTAGCAATAGAGCAATGTTTATTCCGCACTGCTACAGGAAAATGGTTATTATCCTTTTGGCGGAGAGATAAGGGCTTTAACCACCAATGCAGGCGGGGCTGCCAACCGGCATAAGTTTAATGGCGGCACAGAGTTAAATGCTTGTCCCGCTTATTGCAAGGGAAGTTCTTTGATATAGAGTTGTACGACTTAAGCCA
>ERZ650309.578-NODE-578-length-17969-cov-5.846489_pt1 | contig 17969 bp, 14 predicted proteins | sample MGYA00376245_ERZ650309 | MGnify/ENA primary metagenome ERZ650309 (study PRJEB26733, sample SAMN07839294) | wastewater metagenome | biome: urban; feature: wastewater treatment plant; material: waste water | place: USA: North Carolina | collected 2016-04-26 ...
CGTGATAACAAGCACTTAGAAGGACATCGTCTTAACGTCGATAAGGAACCTGACGACGAAAAATAGGGCTATTTTGATTTGCGGGCGGCGGCAATAAGCTCTGTTAGTTTTGCGGGCGGTAGGGCACCAGGGTAAAGAGCATCCCCCACGATAAAGGCCGGCGTCCCTTGAAGACCCAAACCTTCGGCATGACGAAAAGCAATCGCCAATCGTTCCAAAATTGGTTTGGTCTCCATATCCGCTTTTAATTTTTTTGTATCCAAACCCAGTCGGGTTGCCACACCCATGATAGAGGCTTCGTCATGACGCGTTTCCGCGGCCATAAGAGCCGCATGCATCTCTGAATATTTACCCTGGATATCCGCAGCTAAAGCTGCTTTTGCTGCAACAACGGACGGCGCACCTAAAATAGGAAACTCCAAAAGGATCAGGCGGATTTTCCCGTCACGCTGGACCGTCTGCATGAGATTAGCGGCCACTTGCCGACAGTATGGGCAGTTGTAATCAAAAAACTCCACGATCGTTACATCGCCTTTTGGGTTACCCAACACAGGCGCATTCAAGCCTTTCATCATTTCAGCCTGCAGCGCTTTGAGCGCCGTTTTTTCTTTTTCTCCTTCAGCCAACTTTTCCCGCGCCGCCATTTCCTCCAAGGCTTGCGTGATAACTTCAGGATGCTGTTTTAAGAGCGACTTTAGAATCGCTTCAACATCGCGCGCCTGTTGCGGAGTCAATGACTCCAATTTAGGCGATGATGCTGCAGGCGTTTCCGCTGGACCAGCAGACCAGGATGGTGACGCAGAAATCACCACTCCCCCTGATATGGCTAAGGCCTGGAATAATGATTCGCTGGCCGCCCGTCCCGAAATCGTGCGGGCGGTACTGACGTTGACCCGGCCGGGCGACGGCACCAGCCTGCTGCCGACCGAGTTGCCCGATTGGTACCGCTAGAAATCCGGGCTGAGAGTGTGCGCGGCGGCGACCAGTGCTCGACCCAGGACCGAGCCCGGTTCAGCGGCGCCGGTGACCAAGGCGACCGTCGCCGACACCTCGGGATCGGCCAGTGGCACGATCCGCACGTCCGCCGACGGATGCAGTGTGCGCAGCCAGGTTTGCGGAACGACGCTGGCCCACCGGCCGGTACTGACATGCGCCAGAAGTGAGACCACGGAATCGGCTTCCAACCGCGGCATTGGGGTCAGACCGTGGTCAGCGAGGGCGTCGTCCAACAGTTGACGCCCCCGCATGCCGGTGTTCAACAGGCACAGCGGTAGCTCCAGAGTATCGGGCCAGGTGAGTGGATCAGGTTGGCCCGCAAGTAATTCGGCACCGGCGACGAGTACGTGCCGTTCCTCGTAGAGCGTCGTCACGCTCAATCCCTCGGTGTCGACGCCGTCGGGATAGATGATTCCCGCGTCCAACTCGAATCGGCGTATGCGCGCCACGATGTCTGCAGAACGCAGGCTGCTCTCCAATTGCACCCGTACCAAAGGATGCTCGGCACAGAACGGATCGGTCAGCAGCGCGACGGTACTTGACGCGCCGGGGACGACGCCGAGCCGAAGCTCACCGGTGAGTCCGGTCTGCAGCGCGGTGACTTCGTGGATGAGGGCGTCATGATCGGCCAGTATCCGTCGTGCCCACAGCACGAGGCGTTCGCCCTCAGGCGTCAGACCTTCGAAGCTCTGTCCGCGCCGCACCAACGGAACTTTGAGTTCGTGCTCCAGTTTCCGGATTGCTTCAGACAGCGCGGGCTGCGAGACGTAGCAGGCTGCCGCGGCCCGGGCGAAGTGTTTTTCCCTGGCCAGCGCCACGAAGTATTCGAGCTGGCGAAACAGCATGGGCTATTCGACCACGGCTGATAGGTGAGGCCTATCAGATGGCGGAAATGTTCGACGGTGAATTACTTCGGCCGGGCAGCAGCAGGGCGACGGCAATGGCCGCTGCCACGCCGATGACGGTGTCGAGGCCGCGATAACTCAGCAGTACCAGCGGTTCTGCGGGCTGTGCCAGATCGGACATCAGCATGATCAGCGGGGTGAAGAATCCGAGCGCAACCGCGTGGTGGTGGGCCATGAACAACTCGGTGGGGAACAGCAGGACCATGACACAGATCGCCAACACGTACGCGCTCGGTTGTGGAACGAGCAGCACGGCCGCGACGACGAGCCCGACCAACGTGCCCGCCAGTCGGTGGATGCCACGCCTGATGCGGCCACTGGCATCAGCGGCGGCCAGCGGTCCGGCGGCTGCGGCAATGGCCCAGTTCGCATGGTCGACACCGAGTGCAAGACCGGCGGTCCCGGCCGCGGTGATCGCGATCGCGTAGCGACACGCATGGATCAGCACGTCGCGGATGTCTGGAACAGGAAGACGTATCGCCCGTTCGGCACCCCGCGGTGCATCGAGGACGCCCAGCAGCACCGACAGCAAAGCTGTTGCCGCACAGAGCAATATCGCGGACGACGGGGCCACTCGGCCCGCGGGCACCGTGGCGATGGCGCCGAGGGCGAACACGCCGTAGAACGGACCTTCCGGCTTGAGCGCGAGGTAGTCGGTCACCACCGATCCGATGGTGGCGAAGGCAACCGCGGCGACAACCAGGACAGCCGGAGAAGTGTGTGAATTGGCCAGTGCCACACCGATAGCCACGCCGAGCACCAGAATCACGCCGCCGTAGCTCTGGTGTGTGAACCGACGACGCCTGGACTCGGTGCGCCCGTACATTCCGGTGATGGCGCCGAACACCGCGTAGATGATCAGGTCGGGCCGGGAAGCGGACAGCAGTGCCACCCCGGGGACCGCCAACCCGAGCGCGACCCGCAGCGCCGGCCGATGGTCTTCCAGGGGTGGGGTCATGGCGGTACGCACGCGTGTCAACACGGTGCGCATCGCATTACTCCGATCGGGAAAAGGACTGACTGGCAACAGAAGTTACGGTTCCCCACCGCGATCGGCCAGTCAAAGTGGAATTTCCGAGCGAGCGATCGGTGGCGCTTATCAGCGCAGCGTGCGCGGCGCTGATAGGTAGTGGTTATCGGCCGATCGGCAACATGTTTCGGATTGGTGCGAACAGCTGCGGGCAAACCGCGAAATGACATGCGCTGCGGTATTAGGGTCGAAGCCATGGCTGGATTGCGGCTTTTCCTTCAGTGGCCCGTCGTCCGTCAGCTGAGTTCGGGTGACCGGCTCGGTCGCGGACCCGCGGTGGCTTCCAAACAGACCCGCGAGCTTCAGCCTCGCACCGCCACCGCCGACCGCGTGGTGCAGAGCGTGTGCCCGTACTGCGCCGTCGGTTGTGGTCAGCGGGTGTACGTCAAAGACGAGAAGGTCATCCAGATCGAGGGCGATCCCGGCTCGCCGATCTCGCGGGGCCGCCTGTGTCCCAAAGGTTCTGCCAGTGAGCAGCTGGTGAACGCACCGGGCCGGCAGACCGAGGTGCTCTACCGCGCACCGCGTGCCAAGGACTGGCAGCGGTTGGACCGTGAAAGGGCGATCGAGATGATCGCCGACCGGTTCATCGAATCCCGTCGGAATGGTTGGCAGGACTTCAACAAAGACGGTCTGACGTTGCGACGCACGATGGGGCTCGCGTCGCTCGGTGGCGCCACCCTGGACAACGAAGAGAACTATCTGATCAAGAAGCTCTTCACCGCGGCCGGCGCGATACAGATCGAGAACCAAGCCCGTATTTGACACAGCGCAACGGTTCCCGGTCTGGGAGCCTCGTTCGGGCGCGGAGGCGCGTCGCAGCCATTGCAGGATATGGCCAACGCCGATTGCATCGTCATCCAGGGCGGCAACATGGCCGAGGCGCACCCGGTGGGATTCCAGTGGGTGTCCGAGGCCAAAGCCCGTGGGGCGCGGATCATTCACGTGGACCCGCGATTCACCCGCACCGGCGCGGTCGCTGACCGGCACATCGCGATCCGGGCCGGCTCTGACGTCGTGGTGCTGGGTGGTCTGATCAATTACGTTCTGACCCACGACAAGTGGTTCCACGAATATGTCGTCGGGTTCACCAACGCCGCGGCACTGGTGGGCGAGGATTTCCGAGACACCGAGGACCTGAACGGTCTGTTCTCCGGATTTGACCCGGAGACCGGTCAGTACGACCCGTCGACCTGGGCTTATGACGGCGAACGCGACGAGACCCTGCAGCACCCGCGCACGGTGTTCCAGATCCTCAAACGGCACTACAGTCGGTACACCCCGGAGATGGTGCGCGACATGTGCGGCATCAGCCTCGAGGAGTTCGACTACCTGGCCCGGTCGGTGACGGACAACTCCGGTCGTGACCGCACAACATGTTTCGCGTATGCGACCGGCTGGACGCAGCACACGCTGGGTGCCCAGTTCATCCGGACCGCGGCCATCCTGCAGCTGCTGCTGGGCAACATGGGGCGCCCGGGCGGCGGCATCATGGCACTGCGCGGGCACGCCAGCATCCAGGGCTCGACGGACATCCCGACATTGTTCAACCTGCTGCCCGGTTACCTGCCGATGCCCAGTGTCGGTGAACACGACACGCTGGCCGACTACCTCGCGCACGTGCACAGCAAGGCGGATAAGGGCTACTGGGCAAACACCGACACCTATCTGGTCAGCCTGCTCAAGGCATGGTGGGGCGATGCCGCGACGGCCGAAAATGATTGGGCCTACGACTATCTGCCGCGCCTCGACGGTCCCGCGGGGACCTACCAGACCGTGATGGGCATGCTCGCCGACGAAGTCGAGGGCTATTTCATCCTCGGCCAGAACCCGGCCGTCGGATCGGCCAACGGTCGCATGCAGCGTCTGGGTATGGCGCATCTGAAGTGGTTGGTGGTCCGCGATTTCGCGATGATCGAATCGGCCACCTGGTGGAAAGACAGTCCGGAAATCGAGTCCGGCGAACTGCGCACCGAGGACATCGAGACCGAGGTCTTCTTCATGCCCGCGGCAACTCACGTCGAGAAGGCCGGTTCCTTCACCCAGACCCAGCGCCTCGTCCAATGGCGTCACCAGGCCCTGTCGCCGCCCGGAGAATGCCAGAGTGAACTGGACTTCTTCTACAAGCTGGGCCAACGAATCCGGGCCAAACTCGCGGGTTCCACCGATGAACGTGACCGCCCGCTGCTGGACCTCACCTGGGACTATCCGACCGACGAGCACGGCGAGCCTGAACCCGAATCGGTGCTGGCCGAGATCAACGGCCGGTACGTCACCGGGCCGGATGCCGGCAGGCCGGTGACGGCGTTCACCGAGTTGAAGGCCGACGGTTCCACCATCTCAGGCTGCTGGTTGTACGCCGGGGTATACGCGAACGGCATCAACCATGCTGCCGACAAGGTGCCCGGCGGCGGGTCGGGACCTGTTGCGGCCGAATGGGGTTGGGCCTGGCCGGCCAACCGCAGGCTGATCTACAACCGCGCCGCGGCCGACCGCGACGGCAAGCCGTGGAGCGAACGCAAGAAGTACGTCTGGTGGGACGCAGATCAGGGCCGCTGGGTTGGTTATGACATCCCCGACTTCCCGGTCGGGCTCGCGCCACATGCGCAGCCTGCCCCGGGAGCCCATGGGCCGGAAGGGCTTTCGGGTGACGATGCGTTCGTCATGCAGTCCGACGGCAAGGGCTGGCTCTTCGCGCCGACCGGTCTGGTGGACGGACCCCTGCCGACGCACTACGAGCCGTTCGAGTCCCCGGTGCGCAACGCGCTCTACCCGCAACAGCAGAGTCCGACCCGCGTGATCATCTCCCGCGACGACAACATCGGTGCGCCCAGTGCGGGGGAGCCGGGTGCCGACATCTACCCGTACGTGTTCACCACCTACCGGCTCACCGAGCATCACACCGCGGGCGGCATGAGCCGCTGGCTGCCGTTCCTGTCGGAGCTGCAACCGGAGATGTTCTGCGAGGTGTCCCCGGAGCTGGCTGCCGAACGCGGACTGGAGCCGAACGGCTGGGCGACGCTGATCTCGCCGCGCGCGGCCATCGAGGCGCGGGTGCTGGTCACCGAACGGATGAAGCCGTTGACCATCGGCGGCCGTGTGGTGCATCAGATCGGCCTGCCCTATCACTGGGGCGTCGGCTCGGATGCGGTGGTCAGCGGCGATGCTGCGAACGATCTCATCGGTCTGTCCCTGGATCCGAACACCCAGATTCAAGGCTCGAAGGCCGGCAGTTGCGACATCATCGCCGGCCGACGGCCGACCGGTCCGGCGCAGATGGAACTGGTGCGCGAGTATCAACGACGAGCGGGTGCCACGGTCGACACGGACAGCGCCCGCATCACCGACCCGTCCCGCGAGGTCGTGTATCCGGACCCGAGCCAGGGCGACCCGGGCAAGGAGGGCAGGACAACATGGTGAGTAGGGGGATCTTCTGATGGGGCAGCTGTCGGGTCCGACAGATCCCGCCGCTGATGCGCACTGGGACCGGCATCGGCACCGTAAAGGTTTCTTCACCGACACCTCGATCTGCATCGGCTGCAAGGCCTGTGAGGTGGCGTGCAAGGAGTGGAACCGCAACCCGCGTGACGGCGATCTCGAACTGCTCGGCTCGTCGTACGACAACACCGGCTCACTCGGCGCGAGTACGTGGCGGCACGTCGCGTTCATCGAGCAGGACCACGAACGCATCGAGGAGGCGCGCGAGTCCGGCCGCGCCCTGATCGGTCTCGGTATGCCGGCCATCGGTGCCCCGGTGGTGCCCCCGGTCGATACCAGCCCGCCGGATACCCCCGAATTCCGTTGGCTCATGGCCTCGGATGTCTGCAAGCACTGCACCCACGCCGGCTGCCTGGATGTCTGCCCGACGGGCGCCATGATGCGCACCGAGTTCGGCACCGTGGTGGTGCAGCACGACGTGTGCAACGGCTGCGGAACGTGTGTGGCCGGATGCCCGTTCGGCGTCGTCGAACGGCGCAGCGACGGCACCTTCGCCGCGACCACCGGCCGCGGCGAACGCAAGGGTGAGCAGCCTGACGTGCCACGTCGCGGCGTCGCGCAGAAGTGCACGCTCTGCTACGACAGGTTGCTCGACGACGAGACGCCTGCCTGCGCCAAGACCTGCCCCACCACGTCCATCAAGTTCGGTGACCGTGAGGATCTGGTGGCCGAGGCCCGTGAGCGCGTCGCGCAGATGCATGCCCAAGGCATGACCGAGGCGCGCCTGTACGGTGCCAACGATCTGGACGGCGTCGGCGGAACCGGTTCGGTGTTCCTGTTGCTCGACGAACCCGAGGTCTACGGCCTGCCGCCGGATCCGCGGGTGTGCACCGCCGACCTCATGACGATGTACAAGCGGGCCGGGGTTGCTGCACTGGGAATGGTTGCCGCTGCGGCATTTTCGTTCGTTCGGGGGAAGCGATGAGCGAGTACGACAGCTTCCGTCCGCCCGAGCCGGCGCGTAAGCCCGGCGGCAAACGTCGTCGTCGCCGCGCTGGGATCGACACCGGGGGCGACGGCGCCCGCGAGATGACGCTGGTGCCGGAGGCCGAATTCACGTCCTACTACGGTCGGCCTGTCGTCAAGCCGCCGCCATGGGGGCACGAGGTGGCGGCGTATCTGTTCCTGGGCGGGGTGGCCGGCGGGTCGGGTCTGATCGCGGCGGGCGCGCAGCTCAGTGGCCGAAAGACATTGCGGCGCAACGCCCGTCTGGGTGCTTTGGGTGCGGTCGGCTTGGGTGCCGTGGCACTGGTGCTGGACTTGGGCCGGCCCGATCGGTTCTACAACATGATGCGGACGTTCAAGGTCACCTCACCCATGAGCGTCGGTTCCTGGATCCTTTCGGCATACAGCGGCGGCATCGGCGTCGCCGCTGTCGCAGAGGTCGACCGGTTGACCGGTGAACGACTGCCACTCGGCCCGCTGCGTCGGGTGCTCCACATCGCGGAAGCCCCGGCAGGTTTGGCCGGCGCCGTGTTCGCGGCCCCGTTGGCTGTCTACACCGCAGTTCTGTTGGGAGACACCGCGACACCGACGTGGAATGCCATGCACCGGGACCTGCCCTTCGTCTTCGTCAGCTCAGCCAGCTTGGCCGCGTCGGGATTGGCCATGGTGACCACGCCCGTTTCCGAGACCGGCCCAGTTCGCACCCTGGCTGCCCTCGGGGTCGTCGGAGACCTCACGGCGATGAAGCTGATGGAACGCCGTATGGATCCCGTCGCGGCCGAACCACTGCACCACGGACACCCGGGTGAGATGCTGCGATGGAGTGAACGCCTAGCTGTAGCAGGCGGTTTGGGCGCGGTGCTCGGCGGACGCAACCGGTTCGTCGCGCTGTTGTCCGGGTTGGCCTTGCTGGCGGCGTCGGCATTGACCCGATTCGGGGTATTCGAAGCGGGCATCGAATCAGCCAAGGACCCGCGGTACACCATCGAGCCGCAGAAGCGTCGGCTCGCGGCCCGCCGGGCGGCCGGCGAAACAGGCGACTCGATCACCACGGTGGGCTGAACCCGGTACGGTGGCTAAGGCTCAGCTTGGCCCACCTACACACCGAGGTTGTTGTGGACTCTGCACTGCGGTCTGCTCTTGATGAAGTGATCGCCGAGGTCGTTGCGCCTGCCGCGGCGAGTGTCGACGCCGAAGGGCGCTTTCCCCGGGCATCGGTCGATGCGCTGGCAGGGGCCGGGTTCCTGGGACTGCTCAGCACCGGCACGATCGGCGATGCCGCGGAAGCGGTGAGCGCCATCGCGACCGTATGCGGGTCGACGGCCATGGTGTTGACCATGCACTACGCGGCAGTCAGTGTCCTTGACCGCTTCGCCTCCGACGACATCCGCGACGACATCGCCGCCGGTCGTCATCTGAGCACCCTGGCTTTCTCGGAAGTCGGCTCCAGAAGCCACTTTTGGGCGCCGGTCGGCACCGCGGTGCGCGACGGCGATGTTGTGCACTTGAACGCCCAGAAGAGCTGGGTGACCTCGGCCGGTCACGCAGACAGCTACGTCTGGTCCAGCACGCCGCTGGCTGCTGAGGGACCGATGACGCTCTGGCACGTACCGGCCGGTGCCGAAGGACTGGAGGTCGTCGGGGCGTTCGATGGACTGGGGCTGCGCGGCAATTCCTCGGCGCCGATGAACGCGGCCGATGTGGTGCCGTCGGCCATGCTCGGCGCAGACGGTGCGGGCCTGGACTTGGCGCTGGAGTCCGTGCTGCCGACATTCCTGGTGCTCAATGCCGCGTTCTCGGTGGGCCTGATGCGCGCGATGATCGCCGCCGCAGGTACGCACCTGGGGCAGGCCCGGCTGGAGCATCTGGACCAGAGTCTCTCAGAACAGCCAGAGCAGCGCCGCGAGTACGCGCGCCTGCTGACGGTGGTCGACGGGGCAGGCCTGTTTCTCGACGACACCGTGAGTGCGCTGGCAACCGGGCGTGCTGATGCCATGCTGCGGGTGCTTCAGGCGAAAGCGGTTGCCGCTGAAGCGGCTTCGGAAGTGGGTGACGCGGTGATGGCACTGTGCGGTGGCTCGGCGTTCCGTAAGGAGCTGGGTATCGAACGTCGTTTCCGGGATTCGCTGGCAGCGCGGGTGATGGCGCCGACTACGCAGGCTCTGCGCGATTTTGTGGGGCGCGCAGCGTTCGGTCAGCCGCTACTGTGAGACGACCATGACTGTTTTGCTGGGAGCTGTCGCATACGACCCCAAGGTCGTCACCATCTGGTTCGGGTTCCGAGACTGGCTGCGCGGTCAAGGCCTGGACTTCGATGTCGTCCTGTACTCGAACTATGAGCGCCAGGCCGAGGATCTCGTGGCCGGCCGCATCGACGTGGCGTGGAATTCGCCGCTTGCATGGTTGCGGTGCAAGCGACTCGCTGCCGAGCATGGTCGGACGGTTTCGCCTCTGCTGATGCGCGACACCGACCAGGACCTGACATCGGTTTTCGTGGTGCGGGCGGATTCTCCCTACCGGACAGTGGCGGACTTGAAGGGTGCTCGCGTGGCACTCGGGGCCATCGACTCGCCGCAGGCGACGCTCATCCCGTTGGCGACGTTGGCGGAGGTCGGTCTGCTTGCCGGCCGCGATGTCACGGTGGAGCGCTTCGATGTCGGCGTCGGCCTGCACGGTGACCACATCGGTGGAGAACGCGACGCCGTGCATGCACTCCTCGGTGGTCGCGCCGACGCGGCAGCGATAATCGACGCGAATCATCTGGCTTTCGGCCGGGACGGCACCATCCCGGCCGGCAGCATCCGGATCATCGGTCAGACAACAGCTTTCGACCACTGCAACCTCACGGTCATCGACACCGCGAGCGCGGCGGAGATCGAAAAGCTGCGGGAACTCCTGCTGTCGATGTCGTATGAGGATGAAACCGTCCGGCACCTGCTGGAACTTGAAGGACTCACCCGATGGGTATCGGGGCGCGCGAGCGGGTACGCCGTACTGAACGACGCCGTCGACCTGGTCGGCTTCTATGACGCCGCCGGAAACGTGACCATGGCCGGCTACCGGCCGTGAACCCGCGCGTCGACCTGGGGGATCTCGGGTTCGACCGTGGCGCGCATCTGTTGGTGCAAAGGGCGCTGGATTCGGCATCGGGGCGGCCCGTCGACATCGTCGGCCGCGCACCGGCTCTGGTGGTCGATCTGCCGGCCTGGTGTCGCGGATTGGGACACCGTGCGACGCTGCGCGACGGCGTCTGGACCATCGAACCCGGTGGCCGGGACCGATGGGCCCGAGCCGAGCGCGCGGGTGCCCCCGACGAGGTCGTCGGTTCGGCGTCCGCGCACTGGGGCCTGGCCGCACGGGGTTCGCTTGTCGAACTCGGCGGTGCGCCTGCACCGTTCGACATTCGTGATCGCGACCTGGTGTGGGCCGACGTCGCGCCGGCGCTGTATGCGAATGCCGCTGCAGAGCAGTGGGATCCGGCTACGGCCGTGGCATGGGATGCTCCGTTCGCGATTGATCCCGACGTCGACCGTGCCGTCGTCCAGGTGATGACCTATCTGGTCGAGAACGAGCAGGCCGCGCTCGTCGTGCCTGCCAAGTTGCTGGCGCGTATCCACCCGCATTTCCGGGAAGTGTTGCAGCTCTTGGCTGTTCAGGCCGCTGACGAAGCCCGGCACATGGAGGTGTTCACCCGGCGTGCACTGCTGACCGGGCTGCCGATGGGTACTTCGACAGTCGGTGGTCGCCAGTCACTGGCGACCCTGCTCGACGAGGCAGACTTCTCGATGGCGTCGTTCCTGCTCTCTGTGCTGGGCGAGGGCAGCTTCCTGAATCTGCTCGAATTCCTGGACGTCCACGCACCTGATCCGGTGACCCGTTCGGTCACCCGGCTGGCCCGTCGCGATGAGGCCCGGCACGTCGCGTTCGGGGTGGCGCACCTTCGCTATCAAGCGGATCGTGACCGAAACATATTGCGGCAGTTGCGGGCTGCTGTCGAGCGCCGGTATACAGCCTTGATCGACACCGCCGGACTGAACGCGGAGGTGTTTGATTCGCTTGTGCTGCTGGCGGCCGGGGGATGGGAACCTTCCGCCATCGCGGCGGGTTATCGGGCAGTCATGACGTTGCAGGATGAGATGGACCAGGGCCGCCAGCGACGGCTGATCCACTTGGGTTTCCCTGCGGACGAAGCGGCCGACATCTCGGCATTGCACACCAGGAACTTCATGTGATGGCGGACCTGATGTCACTCTGACAGCTTCGTTACGGCTATATATGCATGACGACGCTGTCAGGATGACATTACGTTCGGGCTCAGCGCACTTCGATGCCCGCGCCGGCCACCGTATGGCCGATCACGGGATAACCGGGCACTTCGCCGACGATCAGCAGTCCGCCGGAGGTCTGGGCGTCGGCCAGAAGCAGCAGGTCGTCTTCGGTGACGCCGATGCCGGGACGTAGATGTGGCCGCACCCAGTCAAGATTGCGGCGGGTACCACCGGACACATATCCGTCGCGCAAGGCGTCGAGGGCACCGTCGACAAGTGGTACCGCGCTGCGCTCGATGACCGCACCCACGCCGGACGCCCGGCACATCTTGTACAGATGCCCGAGCAATCCGAAACCCGTCACGTCTGTTGCCGCCTGCGCCCCCGACGCCAGGGCTGCGTCACAGGCGTCGCGGTTGAGGGCAGTCATGGTGGCGATGGCCGCGGCGAATACCTCGCCCGTCTGCTTGTGTCGATTGTTGAGCAGTCCGACCCCGATGGGCTTGGTCAACGTCAGCGGCAACCCGGCTGCGGCGGAATCGTTGCGCAGCAGTCGATTCGGATCGGCAATGCCGGTGACGGCCATGCCGTACTTGGGTTCCGGATCGTCGATGGAGTGTCCGCCGATCACCGGGCAGCCGGCCTGCGACGCGACGGCCAACCCACCGCCTAGCACCTCGGTCATCAGCTCCATCGGAAGCTTCTCCCGTGGCCAGCCGACCAGGTTGATCGCCACGACGGGGCGTCCGCCCATCGCGTACACGTCGGACAGTGCGTTGGCCGCGGCGATCCGGCCCCAGTCATAGGCGTCGTCGACGACCGGGGTGAAGAAGTCGGCAGTGGAGAGCACCGCGAGGTCTTCTCGAACGAGTACGGCGGCCGCGTCGTCGCCGTCATCGAGCCCGACCAGGACGTTGTCGGCGGATTGTCCGACCAGTCCACGGACTGCCTCTTCGAGTTCGCCGGGTGGGATCTTGCAGGCGCACCCGCCTCCGTGTGCATAGCTGGTCAGCCGTTGCTGGACGGAGGGGGAACCCATGGCGCCAATCTAGTCGTCGGGCGATAGGTTGAGCGGTGGAGGTGTCTGGGTCCTGGTGGGCTCCCCGGTCTTCAAAACCGGTGAGGTCGAGTATCTCGGTCTGGCGGGTTCGATTCCCGTCCACCTCCGCCAGATGTCGACGCGGCATGTCAGGAGGGCCCGTGAGTGAGCTTGACCCGCGCCGCCTCATTCCGCGTACCGACCAGTTGTTGGCGCTGCCGGAGGTTCGTGAGGCGCGAAACAATCTGGACGACAGTGTGGTTCGGTCGATCGTGCGGCGCGCGCAAGAGCGTGCCCGGCACAGTGAGATACCGCCCGACGAGGTGGCTGCGGCCGTGGTGACCGCGCTGGCCGGACGGACCCCGACCTCGCTGCGGCCTGTGCTCAATGCCACCGGCGTCGTCGTGCACACCAACCTCGGCCGGGCGCCGCTGTCCACCGCCGCGGTGGAGGCGCTGGTCGCTGCCAGCGGATACGTCGACGTCGAGATGGACCTGGCTACCGGCATGCGATCCAAGCGCGGGGTCGCGGCACGCGAGGCACTGCTCGCTGCCTGCCCGGCCGCCGGCGATGCCCTGGTCGTCAACAACGGAGCTGCGGCGCTGGTATTGGCGACCACGGCCCTTGCCGCGGGTCGGGAAGTGGTGGTGAGTCGGGGTGAACTGATCGAGATCGGCGCCGGGTTCCGGTTGCCCGACCTGATCGCGTCGACCGGGGCCCGGTTGCGTGAGGTGGGGACCACCAACCGAACGCACCTGCGGGACTACACCGACGCATTGGGCCCGGACACCGGCTGTGTGCTGAAGGTCCATCCCAGCAACTTCCGGGTCACGGGCTTCACCTCGGGTGTGTCATGCGCCGAACTTCGGAATGTGCTGCAGGACAGTGGAATACCGTTGGTGGTCGATCTGGGCAGTGGACTCCTGGAACCTGATCTGCTGCTGCCCGACGAGCCCGACGCGGCGACCGTATTGGCGGCCGGCGCCGACGTGATCACCGGCAGCGGCGACAAGCTGCTCGGCGGTCCGCAGGCCGGAATTGTGTTGGGGCGGGCGGACATGGTGGCCCGACTGGCCCGGCATCCCCTCGCCCGGGCGGTACGCGCCGACAAGCTCACCCTCGCGGCGTTGGAGGCCACGCTGTGCGGAGCCCCCGCACCCGTTACGCAGGCCTTGCACGCGGATGCCGACCGATTGAAAGCACGGGCGCAACGGATCGCCGAAACCATAGGGGCAGAGGTGGTTCCGCACGACGGGCGCGTCGGCGGCGGCGGAGCCCCCGGCGTGCCGTTACCGGGATGGGCGGTCCGATTGCCGGAAGCCATGGCGGCGGCGTTGCGGACAGGTGAGCCCGCCGTCGTGGCCCGCGTACACGACGGTGCCTGTCTGCTCGACCTGCGGTGCATCCCTGAGGTCGACGACGAGCGACTGCTCGGCGCGGTTCGGGCGGCGTTGGGCAACTGAGCCATGCCCTACGTGATTGCGACGGCCGGTCACGTCGACCACGGCAAGAGCACCCTGGTCCGCGCACTCACCGGCATAGAGCCAGACCGCTGGGCGGAAGAGCGCCGTCGAGGCCTGACCATCGATCTCGGATTCGCCTGGACCACACTGCCTTCGGGGCGAGAAGTCGCTTTTGTCGATGTGCCGGGCCATGAACGATTTCTCGGTAACATGCTGGCCGGCCTCGGCCCGGCGCCGGTGGTGTGCTTCGTGGTGGCCGCTGATGAGGGGTGGCAGGCGCAGTCGGGTGATCATCGAGATGCGGTTGCTGCACTGGGGATTCAGCACGGCCTGGTGGTGATCAGTCGCGCTGACCGGGCGCCGGAGCGGGTCGATCAGACCCTCGCCCAGGCCCGCGCGGAATTGGCCGAGACGGGCCTGAGGGATGCTCCGGCTGTCGTAGTGTCGGCTACCGAAGGAACCGGATTACCGCAACTGCGAACGAGTCTCGACGCGGTGTTGGCCGCGGTGCCCCCACCGTCGATGGACTCCCGCGTGCGGCTGTGGGTGGACCGGTCGTTCACCATCACCGGCGCGGGAACGGTGGTCACCGGCACGTTGGCCGCGGGCACGCTGTCCGATGGCGACAGACTGGATCTGGATGGCCGTGAAATGGTGATTCGTGGCCTGCAGTCCCGCGGCGACCCTGTCTCCACGCTTGGCCCGGTAACGCGCGCAGCGCTCAATCTGCGGGGAGTGCCGGCCGACGAGATCCATCGCGGCGATGTCCTCCTCACCCCGGGTGCCTGGGATTCCACCAGCATCCTCGATGTGCGGCGGGTCAGTGGTGCCGTCTTCACCGAGGCACCAGAACAGCTCACGCTGCACGTCGGTACGGCAACCGTGCAATGCCGGCTGCGGGCGTTCGACGACGATCACGCTCGGTTGGCGCTGGAGCGGCGACTTCCCCTTGTGCTCGGCGACAGACTGGTGCTGAGGCATCCGGGAGGCCGGGTGCTCGGCGGCGCGCAGGTGCTCGACGCCGAACCGCCTGCCCTGCGACGCCGCGGCGACAGTGCTCGCAGGCGTGCTGCGCTGGGGGTGTTGAGTACCCGCGGTGATGTGCTCGGCGAGGTCGCCCGGCGCGGCGCGGTGACAGTTGACCATCTGCGCCGGTTGGGGTTCGACCCGGCCGAGAAGCCCGACGACGTTGAGGTGATCAACGGCTGGTGGATACATACCCCGATGCTCGATGCCTGGCAGCGGCAGTTGCGCACTGCGGTCGCTGAACTCCATGCGCGGGATCCCTTGTCGGCGGGCCTGTCTCGTGGGGCGGCTGCCGACCTGCTGTCGCTACCCGATCCGGCGTTGCTCGACGGGATCATCCGGGCGGCAGGCGTCGAACAGGCCGACGGGCTGCTGCGGACGGCAGGTCGACGCGATGATCTCGGACCGGCCGAGCAGGGGGTGGCCGAACTGGTGAAGCGGTTGCAGGACAACCCTTTCCGCGCCCCCGAAGCTGACGATTTGGTGGCGCTGCGCCTCGGTGTGCGTGAACTTGCGGCTGCCGAGCGGGTCGGCCGGCTGCTCCGACTGGATGACGGGTTGGTGCTGTTGCCGACGGCACCGGCGCTCGCGATGCGCGAATTATCGCGCTTGGCACAGCCTTTCACGACCAGCGAGGCGCGCCAGGCATTGGGCACCACCCGGCGCGTGGTGATCCCGCTGCTGGAGCATCTGGATGCGCGCGGCTGGACGCGCCGACTTGACGCGGGACACCGAGAAGTAGTCCGCTGACCATGGACGACTTCGCGGCCATTGCACCGCCACTTTCGCCACCTGTTTTGATCGAACAGTTCTGGGGCGAACTGACATTCATCCACTGGCCGGTGAACCCGGCGACCATCGAGCAGCTGTATCCCGTGGGCACCCGGCCGGACGTTTTCGAAGACGGCCTCACCTACATCGGACTGGTGCCGTTCGTCATGCGACGCACCGCGTTGGCACGGAAGGTGCCGCTGCCGTACTTCGGTGCCTTCGCCGAGACCAATGTCCGCTTGTACTCGGTGGATTCGGCAGGCCGTCGCGGCGTGGTTTTCCGGTCGTTGGAGACCGAACGGCTGGCGGTGGTGGGGTTGACCCGGCTCGGACTCGGCGTGCCGTACACCTGGGCGAAGATGCGCGTGGCCCGCACCGCTGATCGCATCGCCTATGCGAGCGTGCGTCGCTGGCCGCGTCGTGGATTGCGAAATATGTTGGAAATAGCCATCGGCGAGCCGGTGCAACCGACACCGCTGGAAGTGTGGCTGACTGCGCGGTGGGGTGCACATACCCGCAAGGCGGGGCGAACCTGGTGGGTGCCCAACGAACATGCCACCTGGCCGCTGCACACCGCGGAAGTGATTGCGCTGCAAGATGATCTGGTGGCGGCCGGTGGTGTGGTGCCGGCCGGACCGCCGTTGCGGGCGCTGTTCTCCCCGGGAGTGCAGGCCCGCTTCGGTCGGCCGGTCGCAATCTAGTCGCGGTTCACCGGGGTCAGGGTCAGTCGCAGTGCGCCCGGCGCTGCGGCAGGAACCGCAGGGCGATGTGGGGCGATCGGTGCCAGACGTTGGTACCGGCTGCCGAGTGGCGGGCGCATGTCGTCCTCACCTTTGTTGGGCCACAACGATGTTGCGCGTTCAGCCTGTGCGGTGATGGTCAATGACGGGTTGACGCCAAGGTTCGCCGAGATCGTCGAGCCGTCCAGGATGTGCAGCCCAGGATGGCCGAACACGCGGTGGTACGGGTCGATCACGCCGGTGGCCCGCGAATCGCCGATCACACAGCCACCCAAGAAGTGTGCGGTCATCGGGATGTCGAGAATCTCGCCGATGCTGCTGTACGGTGCTCCGTCGATCTCGTCTGCCAGACGGCGGACCGTCTCGTTGGCCGCGGGAATCCAGGTCGGGTTGGGTGTGCCGTGGCCTTGCTTGGACGACAGTCGTATCTTCCCGAACCGTCCGCGCTTCGGGAACAAGGTCAATGAGTTGTCCTCGGTCTGCATCACCAGCGCGATCACGGTGCGCTGCGACCAATCCTTCAGTCCCACATACAAAGACGCAGCCTGACCAGGATGGCGCAACAGCTGGCCCAGCCATGTGAGCCAGCGCGGCACCCGGCCGCCGCCATCGGTCATCACCGTGGTCAGCAGGGCCATCGCGTTGGAGCCCTTGCCGTACCGGACCGGCTCGATGTGGGTCTTGTCGTCGGGGTGGATCGATGACGTGATCGCGACGCCGCGTTCGAAGTCGGCGCCGTCGCGCTTGCTCAGTTTGACGCTGGCCGTACACAGTGCCTCGGAGTTGGTTCGGGTCAGCTCGCCGAGACGATCCGACAACTCCGGCAGCGCCGCTTGCTCTTTCATCCGGTGCAGCAACTGCTGGGTACCCCAGGTACCGGCCGCGAAGATCACCTGATCGGCGGTGAAGGTCTGTGCGGTTCGCTTGGCCCGCCAGGCGCCGGTGCGCACCGTGTCGACGGCGTAGCCGCCTGCGGTCAATGGCCGGACAGTGGTGACGGTGGTCAGCGGATGTACTTGTGCTCCAGCCTTTTCCGCGAGGTACAGGTAATTCTTCATCAGGGTGTTCTTGGCGTTGTGCCGACAGCCGGTCATGCACTCGCCGCATTGCGTGCAGCCCTTGCGGCACGGGCCGGCGCCGCCGAAGAACGGGTCCTCGACCTCTTCGCCGGGTTCGCCGAAGAACACTCCGACCGGGGTCATGTTGAAGCTGTCGCCGACGCCCATCTGATCGGCCACCTTGAGCAGTACGCGGTCCGACGGGGTCATGGTCGGGTTGGTCACCACTC
>ERZ650309.580-NODE-580-length-17969-cov-4.963827_pt1 | contig 17969 bp, 19 predicted proteins | sample MGYA00376245_ERZ650309 | MGnify/ENA primary metagenome ERZ650309 (study PRJEB26733, sample SAMN07839294) | wastewater metagenome | biome: urban; feature: wastewater treatment plant; material: waste water | place: USA: North Carolina | collected 2016-04-26 ...
AACTGTGTCGTTGGCAAGCCGCAGAGCTTCCTCAGCATTTTTGACCCGCATAATCGGAAGCACAGGGCCAAAGGTTTCTTCGGTCATGACTTTCATCGAATGATCTACGCCGGTCAGAACTGTTGGCTGGTAAAACCTGCCGGGAAGAATTTCGTCCAACTTGCCTCCGGTCAGGATTTGCGCGCCGCGTTCGCGGGCATCTGCGACGTGCGCCTCAACGGTTTCAATTTGCCTGGGAAAGGTCATGGCGCCGACGTCAACTCGGTTGTTTGTCTCGGCTTCGTTGGCATCAATACCCTGGCGCAACCGGCGAGTCTTTTCGACGACGCGGCGGGTGAATTCATCGGCGATGGGATCTTCGACATACACACGCTCGACGGAAATGCACACCTGGCCGGAATTGGTAAATGCTCCCCACACGGCTGCGTTGGCTGCGCGTTCGATGTCAGCATCTTTCAACACAATCATTGGGTCCTTGCCGCCCAGTTCCAGGCTGATGGGAATCAACCGCCGCGCGGCACGTTCGGCGACGGCTTTGCCGGTGCGAATGCTGCCGGTGAAGGAAATCATGTCGGCTTCATCCACCAACGCGACGCCGGTTTCGCCATACCCATTGATGACCTGCAAAATTTCCGGCGGCAAACCGGCGGCAGTGAATGCCTGTTGCAGCAATTCGGTGCCGCGCTGGGCAATCAGCGGCGTCCATTCCGAAGGTTTCAAGACAACAGCGTTGCCCGCCATCAGCGCCGGAATCGCTTCGCCGATGGTCAGAATCAGCGGAAAGTTCCACGGAGTGATCATCCCAATTACGCCGCGCGGGTTATAAATTGTCGTGACTTTTTTGTTCTTCAGCAGGTGGGGCGAAACGCGCTGCGGTTTCAAAAAGCGGCGTCCTTGTTTGGCGTAAAAGGTAATCACGTCGCAAACGTAGGTGATTTCGATCAACGCTTCCAGCCGCGGTTTTCCGTTTTCATTGCAGATCAATTCGATCAGTTCTTCGCGGTGTTGCAGGAACAAATCGCGGGCTGATAGCAGAACTTTAGCGCGCTGTTTCAAACTCAGCGCCGACCAGACGCGAAAGGCTTCGCGGGCGCGAGCCACAAAAGCGCGAACTTCAAACGGCGAATTGACGGCGACTTCGCCAAGCTTTTTCAGCGTAGCCGGGCTGTGAACTTCGATCACCTGCCGCGGTTCCTGCATCATTCGTTGTGCCATGCGTGTCTCCGGAGTTGTTCTACTTTCCTTTTTTCTTGGGGGCCTGGGCTGGCGTTGCTGTTGGTTTGGGCGGCTGGCCGGTTTCCAGATCAACCGGCGCGGGATAGCCTTTCCCGGCCAGCGCGGCGATTTCAATCACGACTTCTTTTTTGCCTTTGACCTGTTTCGTCAATTGTTGGCGCGCAATGTTGATTTTGCGTTGTTCGGCTTTTTCCGCTTCGGTCAAATTGGAAGATTCGGTTTTGCCATCGGGATGGCGCGACATTGCCGCCAGCGCAGCCAATGTTTGTGTGCGCTCTGCTTCGGTCAGTTCATCCAGCGTGATGCCATACGTTCCCAACAGCGCTTCCAAATTTTCTTTGACGTTTGTGTCCCGGTCGTAAACGTCCCGATATACGTGCAGCTTTCCGTCTTCGACAGCCAGAGTTTCATAGCGCAATTCAACCGGGATGGTGTTTTTCAGTTTGACGACTTTGGTTTCTTTGCGATTTTGTTCCTGTTTGGCGATCTCTTGGTCAGACAAGGGAACGCCGCCAATTTGCGCCAGCACTTTGGTAAAGCTCTGCACTTGTTTGTCGGTCAGGCCGACGCAGCCGTGCGAAGCGAAGGTTCCGATTTTTGCGGGTTGTTTTCCGCCGTGAATCAGCGAAGGCATGCCTATGGGGATTTTGATCACGCCCAGCGGGTTCAGCTTGTCTCCGGCGGCAATTTTCTGGCCGACTTTGACCTTTGAAGAAGCTTCCACCCAAGGCTCATCGGGCGGCGTCCAGGTGGGATTGAAAATAATTTGCGTCGCTTTGCGCATACCGGCGGGTAGCGGAAATTCCGGATAGCCGATGCCGATGGAATACGATTTCACCAACTGGCCGTCCTGGAAAATATCCATGCGATGAGACGGCGCGTTGACGACGATGCGCGTGTCCGGCGGCGCTGAAAACGGGCCGGTTGGCGTCAACGCAGCTTTCGCGGCATTGGGAGAAGCCGACGGGGATGGGCTGGGCGACGTGCCTGGAACTGGCGGCACATCCACTGGCGATGGCGTTCCCAGCAAAGTTGGTTGTTCGCCAAGAGCGACAGTATCGGCATCGTTGCCGCTGAGTTTTTGCCAGCGTTCCAGCGCAAGGTCCGCAAACTGTTGCGCCTTTTCCGCGCCCAGCACGCCGGAGACTTTGGTGGCGGCCTTTTCGCCTGCTGCTGTTGTCGTGGCGCTTTCGGATTCAGCAGCGCCTTCCTGCAAGCTGGTTGTTTCTTCGCGGGCAAGATTGCGCAACTGGGCAATCTGTTCGTCGGTCAGTTGCAGCTTGCTTTTCAGTTCTGTGGCAAATTGCAGATCAATGAAAAACAGCGCGTCAATCATGGGCAGCGTAATCGGCAACTCTTTAATCGCAATCACGGGCGTTGGCGAAGGCGTCGCCGGAGGTGTGCTGGTTGGGGCTGCCGGAGCTTCCGTTGCAACGTCTATGCGCGCATCCAGCACAAATCGTTTTACCGCCCAGGCTCCCGCGCCCAAAATTCCGAGAATGAACAAGGTCAACAAAAACTTTTTCAAAACACAGGCTCCTATGAAAATGTACGGCAAGTTTCAGAATTAAACGCGGCGGTTCTGGGACGAATGATGCCTTATTGCCCTTCGCGCAACAACGGGTAAGGGTTGATGTTGATGCCATCCCAATATCGTTTGGGATCTGTCACGCTCCACAACGCAAAATGCAGATGGTAATTGCCTGCGCCCGCATTTCCCGTGTCGCCAACGTACCCAATGACATCGCCCTGTTTGGCAATTTGCCCTTCCGCCAATCCGTCGGCATACCGTTGCAGATGCGCGTAATAAAAGATCAGTTTTCCGTCTTTGCTCAACTGATAGATCGTAATTCCGCCACGTTCGCTGGTGAAGAGTTTGACGATTTTGCCTTCGGCAGTGGCCAGAATTGCCGCGCCGACGGGAGCCATAATGTCCATGGCGTTGTGGACGCGGCCTTCCGAACGCGATTCATTGAACGTATCCCGCAATTGGCTGGCTTTGATTCCTGCGACCGGAATGATCAGTTTGAAAGAAGCAGGAGCCGCAGATGTTGGCGGCGCTTCAGATTGTGTTGTGGGGGCAGGTTCGTCTTGTGGCGGGATTTCAATGCCAAGCGTCGTTGGGGGAGCGGTTGATGGAACCGCAATTTGCCCGGAGGTTGTGGAAGCAGGAATTCTGCGGTTTATTTTTGTGTTCCAGGAATGACTGCACAGAGGGCATTGAACCCAGATGACCACCGAAAATGCGACGCCAGCAGAGGCGAAAAAAAAGGTAAGCAAAAAAATCAGCCGCGGCCAAAACAAGACAAAGCGCTTCCAGAAAGCTGAAATGCGCGTCCAAATCTGCCGGAGTTGAGTCATTAACCTACCTTCGCACAGCCGGTACACAGACGCAACGAAGCCTTTACGACTTGGCTACGATGTTGAAGTTGACCGTGATTTCGTTTTTGACTTTGACCGTGCCGCCCACTGCCGAATAGGGCTTGATGCCGAAATCGGTTTGCCGAAGCGTATATTTTCCTTCGGCGCGAAGCTGTTTGGCGTTGATGGTCAGCGAAACCGGCATTGCAATTCGTTTGGTCACGCCGTGAAGCGTTAAATCTCCATTCAAGGTGAAACTGTAATTTTCACCGCCGGTTTGTTTCAGGTCGCTGACCGATGCGGATTTGAACGTGGCCTTGGAATATTTGGCCGATTCCAACACTTCGCTGTGCATGGAATCTTGAATTTTCTTTTTATCTTCCTCGCTGGATTTGGTGTCCAGCACGACCAGGGAGGTTGTATTCACATCCAGTTCCAGCGAGCCGCTGCCTGCGCCGGATTCCGGCACCACGACTTTGCCGCTGAAAGATTTGATGCCGATTTGATGGTCGTGTGCAAATCCGCTGAGCAATCCCGCTTTTGGTACGAAGACCCAAAAACTGCTTTCGCCTGAAACGATGGTGTACGTGTGTGATTTCTGGGCTTCAGCGGTTGCGGCCAGCATCATCAGGCTGACAACCAAAATTCCTTGTTTGAGAATTGACTTCATACTTCTACCTCATTGAAGTTTGGCGACAATGGTGAACGAAACTTTCAGTTCGTCGCCGATTTTGATCAGCCCTAAGCCTTTTTCAAACGGCTTCAGGCCAAAATCCGTTTGTTTGAATTTTTCTTCGCCATTGGCGCGAAGCTCTTTGTCGCTGATGGTCGCATTCACCGGAAAACTGACACGCTTTGTCGTGCCGTGAATCGTTAAATCGCCGTTCAGCGTGAAACTGCGCTTGTCATTATCGCGCTGAATATTGCTGACGGAAACCAGCGTGAATTTGATCGAAGGAAACTTGTCCGCTTCCAGCACCTGGTTGCGCAACGCCGCGTGAAATTCCTTGCGCTCGAATTCGCCCATTGTGGCGTCCACATTGGTCAGCAGTTTTGGATCGGCTTCCAGCTCCGCCGTCATTTTGGCTTCGTCCTGCGGCAATTGAATTTTGCCGTTGAAGCTTTTGGCGAGCACGCGATGCGTGGGATACCGTCGGCTGATCATTCCTTCTTGCGTCAGGATGATGGCGATTTCGCTGGCGGTTGCGTCAAAGATGAAAACACGCGGAGGTTGCGGCTTTGCTTTCTGGCGTTGACCTAAAACCGACGATGCAGGAATGAGCAAGCACACGATGATTGCCGAAAACACGTAATGACGCTTTACCGCAGAGGCGCAGAGAATGCTGAGATTTCGCAGAGTAAGGGGCGAAGAGAGCGATTTTCTGCCAGTCCCTCTGCGCCGCCTTTGCGCTCTTTGCGCCTCTGCGGTGAAAAAGGTCGGCAGAGTTCTCGACAACTCTTTTTCGTTTTGTCGTTGTGGCCAGAACATAATTGCCTCCTGGAAGCGGTTAGCTTCGATAACCGGCTTGGTCAATTGGCTCAACGACGACAGCCGTGCCGTATGCCAGCACTTCTGTCACACCGCCCATAACTTCATTGGCGTCATACCGAGCACCGATGATTCCATTCGCGCCGACTTCAGAAGCATGCTGGATCATAATTTCAAACGCCTCTTCGCGCGCCTTTTCGCAAAGTTGCGTGAACAGCGAGATATTCCCGCCCACCAGCGTCTGCAATCCGCCGCCAATCGTTCCAAACACAGAACGCGAGCGAACCGTGATCCCGCGTACTACGCCCAAATTGCGAATGATGCGAAAGCCTGGCAACTCAAACGCGGTCGTGACCATGTGGTGCGAAACAGAATACCGTGGTGCGGCGACTTGATAGGGCGGTTGCGGAACTGGCGCGTTTTCCATTCTGAAATCCTCGTTTGGGGTTAAGAAAATAAACTACCTTGCTGCTTGTCGTTGGTTTCGGCTTCGTATTCCGGCGGAGTCCACAGGTAATTTTCGATTTTGCAGCGGCCTTTGTCGTTGAAGGCGATGCCTTCAGCTTCCAGCAGGCGCTGTTGCAGATCGGGCGGAGTCGTCAGCCCTGCGGTGGAACAAGCGCCTTGCGAATTGATAACGCGATGCCAGGGGATGTTGCGGTCGTCTTTGGGCGTCGCGTACATCAGATTGCCGATGGCTCGCGCGTCGTAACCTGCGCCCAGCACGCGCGCGACCAGGCCGTAGCTCATCACTCGACCGGGCGGAATTCGCAGGACGAGTTCGTAGGCGCGATTGCGGAAACTTTCTTCGTCGCGCGGTCGGTTCGGAGCGGCGTTGCTGATGATTCGTTTGTCGGTTTTGCCTGCCATCGCTTTTTGAAACTCTGTTGGTTGATTTGCCACCATTCACGCCATTCGGCGATGGCGCGTTCACGTTCTGCCTGCGCAGCCGCAGGCTGGAAATTCAGTCAGGTGCTGGTCGCATCGCGCAGCGCCATTTCGGCCAGAAAGCGCGTCTGCAAATCGTCGCTGGAAAGCAGTTCGATCAATTCCGGAATCGGCAATTGTTCGAACTGCTTGCGTGCCTGTCGAAACTTCGATTGATTCATCATTTGCCTGAGCTATCGCCTGAAAGCCACGATTCGCAATCGCCTGTAATCGGCGAACCAGTTGCCGTCGTGGAACTGGTTGTCGCGCAACGCAGCGTTGACTTCAGCAAACACCGCGCGTTGTTCGTCATCACTCAGGTCGGCCAGCAATTCGCGGCGAAACATTCTGATCCAATTTGCCATGCCTTCTTCGCCGCCTTCCAGCTTTGTCGGGCGATCAAACAGCCAGGCGTTGACGACTTCGATGCCATGGTTTTCCAGCAGGGAAGAATACTCTCCGATGCTGGGAAAGTAGTTCGTCGCTTTGACTTCGCGCCCGTGAAGTTGACGAATTGCCTGTTCCAACGCTGTGGCAATCCCTGCGATGTTGCCTTTGCCGCCCATTTCGATCACGAAGCGTCCGCCGGGTTTCAGCGCTTGCGACATGCAGATGATGGCCTGTTCGGCTCGCTCAACCCAGTGCAACGCTGCGTTGGAAAAGATGGCATCGAACGGTTTAGGGAAGGAAAAGTCTGAAGCGTCGGCGACAAGAAAGTTGATCGCCGGATACGCGGCTTGAGCGGTGGCAATCATTTCCGGCGAACTGTCCAGGCCTGTGACTTCGGCTCCAGCGTCGGCAATCTGTTGGGTCAAATGGCCGGAACCGCAGCCAACATCCAAAATTCGTTCGCCCGGTTTGGCATCAAGCAGGGAAAGCAGGTCTTCGCCATACCTGGTGACGAAGGAATGTTTCTGGTCGTAAAGGTTCGTGTCCCACTTCATGCGGATAACCTCTGTTCAACGCAAAGGGCGCAAATGGTTGTGTGAATGACGCTATCAACCGGTCGCGGTCCTGACTTGGTGTTCCAATTCAGACAACCAGGATTCTTTGCGTCTTCGCAACTTTGCGCCTTTGCGTTGAATGCCTTTGCGTTGAAAAGATTCCGCTTAGCCAAACAGCGCAGGGCATTCGCAACCTGCAATGCGCAGATAGGTGTACAACTGACCGCGATGATGGATTTCGTGTTCCAGTGTCAGGTTCAACAAGACGCTGCGCGGCATGGCTTTGTCCGGGCCGAACGGGGCGACAGTTTCCGCCAATTCTTCAGGAGTAAACGCCTTGGCGGTTGCGATTGCTTCTTCGTGGGTTTTGTCGAAAGCGGCGATCAGTTCGGCAGTGTCTTTGATTTGCGGAGGCGCTTCTTTCGGAAAGACTCCGGTCTTTGCGGCAATGACCAATCCGGCTTCGGCAATCCAAAGATGGTTCATCAATTCGCCCAGAGTCATGGCTGAATCGGCTGGCTTCCAATCGTATTTGTCGTTGGGAGCGGCGGCCATGATTTTGGTGGTTTGTTTGTGAATACGACGCCAGTTGCTGACAAGAGAATCCAAATTAGCTGCCATAAAAAAACTTCCTTTTGGTTAAGAGCCTGAGGTTCAAGCGTGGTTAAGGGATCGCAGCACGACGCGCGCCGGGCTGCCGTCGCCGTCTTTGATTTTCAACGGCAAACAGAGCAATTCGTAATCGCCAGGAGGAACGTCTCGCAAAGCCAAACCTTCGACGATGATGACGTTTGCGCCCAGCAAAACCAGATGAGTCGCCGGTTCGTCGAAGTTGAATTTTTCGACCGACAAATAATCAATGCCGACCAGTTGCACGCCAAGTTCGACCAATCGCCGGGCGGCATCCGGTTCTATGTACACGAAATCTTCGTGGAAGGTTTTCGACTCAGGCCAAAAGCCGGAATTGCGGGTTTTAAACAGGACGCGAGTTGCGCCGTTCAGATCGCAGCGATTCAGCACGGCGGCATCAATCGCCGAAACGTTGCCAACATCAACGACTCTGGCAGTGCCGATCAACGTTTCCAGCGGCAGTTCGTCCAGGGACATCGCTCCGTCAATAAAGTGTGACGGAGGATCTACATGTGTGCCGATGTGCGTGCTGCAACAAAGCCGGGTGACGTTGGCGATGTCGCCTTTTTCCAACGACATAACGCGCTCAAGCTCGATGCTGGGATCGCCTGGGTAAACGGGAAGTTCTGCCGAGATTGGGACGGTGATGTCGTAAATTTTCATCGCGTCTTGCCGCCAATTTGGCCGCCGATATGGTTGATGGTTCTGTGAATAGCGAGAAGCCTTAAAGCGGCGGCGAGTATAGAAATGGTGTCTGGCCATGTCAAACTTTGCTTCAGACGGGGCAGGCTGTGTAAGCTGTTCGCCTGAAGCGAACAAATTTCATTCAACAAAGGACAACATGGATAAAGAATTGGAAGTAGCAAGGCGTCTGGCGCGTGAAGCCGGAAGCATCTTGATGAGCTTTTATAAGGGCGATGCCAAAGTCGAATGGAAAGGCTATGACGATCCCGTGACCGCCGCCGACAAAGCCGCCAACGAAATGTTGGTGCGTGAATTGGCCAAGAGCTTTCCCGATGACGCCATCCTTTCGGAAGAAGCTGTGGACGACAAAATGCGTCTGGGCAAAGAACGCGTCTGGATGGTTGATCCGATGGATGGGACCAAGCAGTTCATCGAAAAGCTGGACGAATTTGCGGTGATGATCGGTTTGGCTATCGGCGGCGAACCGAAAGTCGGCGTGGTGTACAACCCGGCGACAGATCGTATGTTTTACGCTGCGCCTGGCGTTGGCGCTTTTGTTGAGGAAAAGCTGACGACCAAACGGTTGCGCGTGCCGGAGTTGGCTGATTCGACTCAAATGATTTCAGCGATGAGCCGTTCGCATCACAGCTCGACGGTGGACACAATTCGCCACCGGCTGGGGTCAACCGGCGAAGTCCGTTCGGGCAGTGTTGGGTTGAAATTGGGATTGATCTGCGAAGGCCAGGCGCACATTTACATTCACGCCGGAGCCAAAACGAATCAATGGGATACTTGCGCGCCGGAAGCCATTTTGCGCGCCGCCGGAGGCCGCATTACAGACACTTCCGGGCAACCGCTGGAATACAACACAAACCATGTTCGCAATTTGAATGGGATTGTTGCCACTAATGGCCCGCTTCACGACAAGATTGTGGAAACGACAATGGCAGTTTTGGCTGAGACAGGTCACGACTAAATCGTTCATCGCACCGCCTTCAGGTTTTTCATCTGAAGGCGGTGCAATGAATTGCTTAGTTTGAAAATGAGACTTTAACGCCTGCCTTACTTACTCGGTCCAGCGAAGCAGCGGTTGTCGTGATAATGATATCAACGTCCGTTTTACCTGCCAGTGCCGAAGTCAATTTGGCGTCAATCATGTCAATGCCGGGAACCAAGCTTCCTCCTGTTCCGGGCTGACCTCCGACATAGGTTTTTTCCAGTTCCACATCATTGATCTTCAGAACGACTTTGTCGGCGAAGCGCCAACCTGTGCCGATGATGCGAATGATGTTCGGAGCGGCGTCCGTGCCAACCGAACACGGCGGGTTGGAGAAGGTAATAGATCCGTCGGAATTTACCTTGCCGCATTGCACTTTGGCTGCACCGTTTCCGTCGCCGGATGTGGTGAAGATTCCTGCCGCCGCATCCAGAATACGGACTCTGCCGCGAATGTTGGTGCCATTGTTGTTGATAACGGTTTCCGCCAGATCGGCGGGCTTGGTTCCGTTCGGGATCAGGAAATTAACTTGTGCCGGCGAGATATAAGTGATTTGGGCGGCCACGCCAGCCACAGTTACTTTCACGCCTTTCAATTCGGTCGGGTAATTAGGCCCGGTAGCTTCCATTGTGTCTTTGGCCAGATCGGTGCCTTGCGCCACGGCCAGCGAGCCGCGAGCGACAATGCCGCCATCAAAACTGGCAGCATTAAACACCGACAACGGAGCTTCGTAGCCTGAAAACGAAGTGGTCGTTTTGTTGCTGTCAATGTTCGTGGTGGCAACGATGGAAACCGTGATCTCCTGGTCGATTTTGGTCGCCAAGTCTTTGGTCAAAGACACATTGATTTGGTCCAGGCCCAGAAATTCTCCCTGCGGCCCGGCATAGCTCGGCGTCAGAGTCACATCGCCAATTTTGACCTGAATGCTGGCGCTGTTGCTCCAGCCTGTGCCGTAAATGACCAGCAGGTTAAATTGCGATTCATTGCCAACTGCGCACGGAGGACTGGATAACACGAAACTCAATCCGTCAGCCGACACCTGTCCGCATTGCGCAGTGGATTTTCCGGAACCGCTGCCGTTGGCAGAGAACACTCCGGGAGCCGCATCCACGATTTTTACCGTGCCTGCTGATTGCACGCCGTTGTTGTTGATCGTAAAACTAACCGTGTCGCCAATGGCAATTTCTTTCGGAACCACAAAGTTAATTTGCCCCGGCGAAACGAAAATCAGGCGTCCGGCCAAACCGTTTACCGTGACGGTCACTCCGCCAAGTTGAAACGGCAGATTGGCGCTCGGAGCCGAAACCGTTGCGTTGGCCAATTGAGTTCCAAACACAGCTACGATCGAACCTCGTGCAATCTGCGTATTGTCGAAACTGGCGGAGTTCGCAAACTTGGCTTCGGCGGAATTTTTGGTGGTTACCGGCAACACATACGCCTGAAACACATCCTGAATTGCCAGCGCGTTGGTGGCGATGACATTGGCTTCGTAATTAAAAGACAGCGTATTTCCCGTCGCGTCCACGAAGACCGAAAAATTGTTGGCTCGCTGATCCAGAACTGTCGCTGACACGTCTGTAAACGTGATTTGCCGCAATTTGTTATTGGCAATGTCGTAACGAAATACTTCGCGGCTGCCGTCGGCGTTGTCGGCTTTGATGCTGCTGGTGGTCGCCGGAGTCAGATTCAAAACTGAATTGAACGTCACGAATGTGCCTGCCGAATTGACGCTGGGAAAGTAATTGAAATCGTTTTTGGCGGCATCAACCGTGGTTTGATCGGTAATTTGCGTGAACTTGGTTGTCGCCGTGCTCAGGTCGGCCAGAAACACTTCGCGCAACTTTTCAGTATTCTTTCCGGCAAAATCTCCCGCTGATTCAAACACCAACTTTGTGCCGTCTCCACTCAGCGGATGAGTGAACGCAAGCATGACGTTCATCACTCCATTGGAGGGAACCGCCGGATTGCCGGTCGTTTCGGTCACCTGTCTGGTGGTGTTGGCCGGGTCGCCAACTTTGTAGGTGAAAATCTCTCCATTGAAATCCGTATTTTTGTTGGCGGTCGCTCCGGAAAAATTGAAGCCGGACAGGAACGCCAGCGTCTGGCCATTTCCGCTCAGGTACGGGTTGGCGTTGAAGCCTCTGACGGAAAAATTCACTGTCGCGTCCACGTCGCGGGTAACTGTGACCTGGGTAAAACGCTTTGTGCCGGTGTTATACGTGAAAATTTCGCCGTTTCCGTCGGGTGTCGCGTTCGTTGGGCCTTCTTTGGCAGCGGCAAACGCTTGAGCGCCGCCATCAACGGCTTTGAAGTTCTGGCGCGTCGAAACGAAGGCGATCACAGAACCGTCATCATTAATCGTCGGCGTGTAATTGCTGAAAATCCCCTTGAGGGTTTCGTTCTCAAAGTTTGTTCCGGTGTCGGTAATTCGCTTGATGGTGGCGGTGGTCGCATTGCGCGGCAGGTCGGCGATGTAAATTTCGTAGTTGCGGTCAGGATTCGTTGTTCCGCCCAAATCCGCGTTTGAGACGAACACGATCTTTGTGCCGTCGCCGCTGATGGACGGAGTTTCGTTGGTAATGGTGGTTGTCACCTTGGCCGTGTCCGTCGTGTCTTCTTTCAGATCGGCGGTGTCGGTAATCTGAATGATGCTGCGCGAATCAACGTCGTAAACCCAGATGTCGCGGTTACTATCCACGTTTTTGCCGTTGTAATCGTTGATCGAATCGAAAACGATGCGTTTGCCATCGTTGCTGGCTCCGCGAATCTGAGTGCCAATGACGTTGGGCGTCACGGGTAACAGGGCGATGGCCACGTCGTCACTGGTCGTTGTTTGTGCAGTGGTGCGGTTGAGAGCGGCAACGAGGCCAAAGATGGCGATGATGACAGTGAATGAAAGCAGAAAAATTCTTTTCACGCTCAAAAACTCCTTGATCGAAACGCTTTAGCTCACAGGGCAGCTATGGCGTACACGCTGTCCGAGCATGTATTTTGCGCTGTATTGTTTTATTGAGATTGGTGTCGAAATTTCAAGCGGCGGATTATACCGAAAGCCCCACTTGCTGTCGAATTAGCGAATCCGGAGCTTGTAAGGTTGTCTTCCTAGCCACGAAACGCCTTCAATCCTTTGCTGAACGGCCAGTTGCAACTGCTCTTGCGAAACAAAATCGGGGATACGCTTGATTGCGCATCCCCGATTTGCATTAACCAGCGATGAATCGCCAGCTTCTTCGGTGACTTATGGGCACTGTGAATTGCCATTAAGCCGCTTTAGGGCTGACGTATTGTTCATATTGACGGAACGGCTCCCAGTTTCGGTTATCTTCAACGATGATCGGTTCCGGGAAGCGGTCTTCAATCTCAACCATTTCAATAGCCTCGATGTACACCCGATCCAGATTTTCAGGGTCAAACCCATTTTGGTGACAGGCTCTGACGTGGCGACGAACGAGAGCATCCACCTTTTGGCGTTTGCTATCTGACAGTCTGTTGATCAGCTTTAACGTGTCGCTTGTAATTTTCGTCATCTCAAAACTCCCCCTTTCATTTATTTATTTTTTGTTTTGGAACCTTGCTCCCGAAAAGGCTTACGACCTTTTCGGTTCACAGGTTCATCTCAGCAAAGTTCTTCAAATCCGTCGTTAGAACGTAAAATATACATTCTATTGTCAGAATCCGTTCTCGAAAATATTGTCTTCCAGCGAATTAATGTTCCGTCCGTTCAAAATCGGCTTCAGACAAGAGAAGTATATGTATTTAATAGGCTTGTTCCGTCTTAAAACTGACAAAACCATGGGGAATTATTGGGTTTGCTTGACGGGGCGAAAACCGATGGGGCACACTGCGAAAGCTCTAAGTTCACCCTGTTTTGTTATTGCCGCCAAAGAATTATGCCGAAATTTGAACATCATATTTTTGTCTGTACCAACCAGCGTCCGCCGGAAAATCCGCGAGGCTGTTGCGATCCGGAAGGACTGGGAAGCCTCCAACTGCGTTTCAAACAGGAGTTAGCGGCACGCGGTTTGAAAGCTTCGGTCAGAGCCAATCGCGCCGGTTGTCTGGATCAGTGCGAACACGGCCCGACCGTGGCCATTTATCCGGAAGCCGTTTGGTATGGCGGTGTCAGTGCCGCCGATGTGGCGGAAATCATCGAATCCCACATCGTCAATCAAATTCCCGTAGCGCGATTGATGCTGGCTGACGAATGCCTTAACACGCCAGACTGCGCTCATCGGTCAACGAAAAAATCCTGACGGCACAAACTTCCGGTTGTCTGATGTTTTGACCGGCTGGTTTGTGCCAGTTGGCGCTGCCAGCGGTGCAAAATCTCCATGCAAGATGAAGATTACGAATACCTTTACGCTCTGGAAGAACGGTTCTGGTGGTTTGTCGGAATGCGTGAAATCACCGCCCGTTTGCTGGATCCTTTTCTGCCTGAAGGCGATCTGACGATTTTGGATGCCGGTTGCGGGACGGGCGGCAATCTGGAGTGGCTGGTGCGGTATTCCGGTAAAGGTCACATTGTCGGAATTGATCCGGTCCCGTTGGCGATTGAATTCTGCCGCCAGCGCCAGCATCGCATGCTGTCGCAAGCTTCCGCGACGGATTTGCCGTTTGCCGATGAAGTGTTCGATCTGGTAACGAGCTTTGATGTGTTGGTGCAAATTCCGGGCGAAGGCACGGACGATCAATCCATTGAAGAAATGTGGCGCGTGTTGAAACCCGGCGGAATTGCGTTTGTGCGTGGCCCGGCGTATCGCTGGATGCGTAGCGGGCACGACGAAGCCTTGGACACTGTGCGCCGATACACGCTTGGCGAATTGCGCGGAAAGCTGGAGCGCGCGGGCTTCAAACTGTTGCGGGAAACGTATGCCAATAGCTTTCTGTTTCCAGCGGTTGCCGTGCGGAGATTGTTATTTAAGCCCTTGGGATTGGCCGACAGCGGTTCGGATGTGAAACCGTTGCCGCCTTCACTGGAATGGCTGAATCAATTGCTGACAAAGTTTCTGCTTGCCGAAGCAAAGATTTTGCGACATCCAAACGCCAAATTGCCCGCAGGTTTGTCCGCCGTTTGTATTGTGCAAAAGCCAGCCCAAAACTAACGGTGTTAAACCTGTTCGCTGGGTTTGGTGACGGCCCGCGTGCCGAAACTCAATTTAGAAAGCAGCACCAGTCGCAGCCACAACGCGAAAAAATCAAAAGCCGTCTTGCCGACTCGGCGAAAGGTGAAAAACTGGGATTGGCCATGCATTCGCGGGTAATGGTGAACTGGCGTTTCGGTGAATCGGCAACCGGCGCGATGAAGTTTGTAAATCATTTCCGTGCAAACGACGCCGCTGGTGGAAACCAGGTCAATGCTTTGGATGGCTTCCCGACGCATCAATCGAAAATCGCAATCCACGTCGCGGATCGGCAATTGGAACAACAGCCGCGCCAGCATTTTGTATGTCGCCCCCAAGATCACGCGCCGTTTGGCGTCGGACCGTTTAATCTTATACCCATTCACCACATCCACGCTGGCGTCCAAACTGGGCATCAACGGAATAAGCTTGGCCAATTCGTTCACGTCGTATTGCCCGTCACCGTCGGTGTAAAAAACCAGGTCTTTGGTCGCCGACAGGAATCCGGTTCGCAAGGCTCCGCCATAACCACGATTGCGTTGGTGATGAATCACCCGAACGGCGGGATTTTTGCGAGCCAGTTCGTCCAGCACCGCTGCCGTGCCGTCGCTGCTGCCGTCATTCACGACGATGACTTCGTAATCATCGGCAAACTGCGGCAACAAAGCCAAGGCTTTATTGACCATGACAGCAATTGCATCCTGATCGTTGTAGGCAGGGAAAAATACACTGATGCTCGGACGTCGTTTCTGAACAATTGGGGTCATACTTAAATCTCGTTGTTGTTTGTGGGTTAGTTTCCTGACGCGCGTTTTGTAACACACCTCGCGGAAAACGGCCAAGCCCGCTGTTGTCGCTTTTGTGACTGGGGTTGGGTTCGATTTAGAATCCGTTCAATGACAAACCTGTTAGGCAAAACCGAAACCGAATTGATTGAGTTTGTTCGCGAGCTTGGCGAAGCGCCGTTTCGCGGCAAACAGATTTACCAGTGGATCTACGCTCGGCGTGCTCTGGAGTTCGCGCAGATGACCGACCTGTCAAAACCCTTGCGCGAAAAGCTCAGCCAGACGGCGGTCGTCACTGAAACCAAAATCGAGCGGGTGTTCTATTCCAGCGACGGCACGCGGCGTTACCTGTTGCGGCTGGGCGATGGCCGCGAAGCCGAAGCCGTTTTCATGCCCGAAGATCGCCGCGACACCATTTGCATCAGTTGCCAGGTCGGTTGCGCCGTCGGCTGCAAGTTCTGCATGACGGCCCAGCTTGGCGTGAAACGGAACATGAGCGCAGGGGAAATTATCTCGCAGGTCGTTATCGTCCTGAACGAAGTTTACGGCGTTGGCAGCGAAACTCCGCACGGAACGAATCTGGTATTTATGGGAATGGGCGAAAGCTTTTTGAATTATCAGGAAGTGATGCAATCCATTCGCGTCATGGCCGATCAAAATGGGTTGGGAATCAGTCCGAAACGCGTGACGGTTTCCACTTCCGGCATCGTTCCGCGCATTTACGAATTTGCCAACGAAGCTGTTCGTCCGCACTTGGCTATCTCGCTTTCATCAACGACCGAAGAGCAGCGCAACGATTTAATGCCGATCAATCGCAAATACACGCTGGCGGATTTGATGAAAGCTTGCCGGGAATATCCGCTGGACGAACGCGAACGGATGACGTTTGAATACGTGATGTTGGAAGGGGTGAATGACAGCGATGAAGACGCTCGGCGGCTGGTCAAACTGCTCAACGGCATTCGCGCCAAGGTGAATTTGATTCCGCACAACCCCGCGCCGGAACTGCCTTACAAAGCCTCACCAATGCCGCGCATTTTGGCGTTCCAGAAAATTCTGACCGACAAGGATGTTCCGGCTTTCATTCGCCGTCCGCGCGGGCAAGACATTTCAGCCGCCTGTGGACAGCTTGCCGCGCGGCATCAAGCACAAGGTTGATTATTTGGCTTTGAACGAACGCGCAATTGCGTCCGTGTGGCTGCGCAGTGTGCCAAGGATGTTTTTCCTGCCCGTGAATTGCAGCACGTAAATTGTCTTTTCATCAACTCGCAAGTAATAAATGCGTCCGGTGAACGGTTGGCCGCTGGTGGAATGATAATCGTAAGACAGCAGCGCGCCGGATTTGCCCGCGCCAATGACAAACTTTTCCAGATTGAGTTTGTCGTATTTGGGTTGGAAGCGTATGCGGTCGGATTCGTCTTTGGCTGCATACTCCATCACTTCCATTTTGCCATCGGCGTCTTCGATGCGGCGAACTTTCAACGCGCCGTTTTCGCGGACTTTGTAAACGATATTTACTTCGTTGCGGCCCAGACCGTCTTTGTTGACGATGCCCAGCCAGCCCGAAGGCAGGTTCATGGAATACTTTCCGTCCGGGTCTTCAAACACTTCCTGTGCCCGGCTATCCACAGCGAACAAGGCAGTGAAAACCAACAGCGAAAAAGCGAAGAGAAAATTGCGTTTCATCAGCTTGCACTCTCCTTCCAATTAACTTTTGTGCGAGACGCGGGATCAATCAAGGCGCGGAACTGCGTGCGCCCAATCGCCTGAACGATCACTTCGCGCTGAATTGCAATCAAACCGTCTATTCCAATTTCTGCGGCGGCAACCAGTTCGTTCATCTGGTCGCGGCTGAACGGTTCGGTTTCCGCCGTCCCTTGAATTTCGACAAAGCGGCCATCGCCGGTTCGTACGACATTCATGTCCACTTCGGCGGCGGAATCTTCGACATAATCCAAGTCCAGCAGTGCCCGTTCGCCGACAATTCCCACGCTGACTGCGGCAATAAAATCGCGCAGCGCCGGGCGGGCAATCTTGCCAAAATCAAACAGCTTTTCCAGCGCCAGCGCCAGCGCCACGAACCCTCCCGTGATGGAAGCCGTGCGCGTGCCGCCGTCGGCTTGAATCACGTCGCAATCAATTGTCACGGTTCGTTCGCCCAGCGCGGACATATCCACGACAGACCGCAAACTGCGGCCAATCAGCCGCTGAATTTCATGTGTTCGCCCGGATGGGCCGCCACGGCCAATTTCGCGCGGCGTTCGGGTTTGTGTGGCACGCGGCAACATGGAGTATTCCGCCGTCACCCAGCCAACGCCTTTTCCCTTCAAAAAACCAGGCACTTTGTCTTCGATCGTCGCCGTGCAAAGCACGCGCGTTTGTCCAGCTTCAATCAACACGGAACCTTCGGCATAGTTGGTGAAGCCGCAGGTCATTTTGACAGGCCGCAAATCCAGCGGTTGCCGTCCGTCGTTTCGAGTTTTGTTTTCAGAGTTTGTCATGTCCAAAGACTTCCACCGCTTCCAGGTGTTCCAGCGGTGCGCCTAAAATCCTTTCCGCAATTCGATGAAACCGTTTGGCTGCGTCGGTCACGTAAAACCGGCTTTGCTGCGGTTCGCTGTCTGTGTCTAACCATCCCGCTTGTTCCAACAACTGCGCCGTTTCTTCCGCAACGGCTTCGGCGGAATCAATCAGCGTTACCGTATCGCCCATCGTTTCGGCGATGACGGTTTTCAGCAGCGGGTAATGTGTGCAGCCTAGCACCAGGGTATCAATCTCCCGTCGGCGCAGTGGAGC